>CENI01009796.1_pt1 | contig 21395 bp, 23 predicted proteins | sample 530161 | NCBI WGS metagenome assembly CENI01 (sample SAMEA2591107, study PRJEB7988) | marine metagenome | isolation source: saline water (ENVO:00002010), including | reverse complement strand
AAATGTTTGCACTTCAGGTTTACCTTCAACTTGATACCTGTATTCCCTAGACTCTGTTCCGGAATAATTTAATGTTTTATATTTTTTAACGATGTTTGGTTGGTCATTTATTAAAAACCTAATAGCGCTATCGTATTGGACTCCGTAAAAATTGTTCCGTGTTGCATTAGATGCCCCATGCTCCCAAATTCTACCACTTTTAATACTGTAGTATTTATTGTTTAGCGATATTGCCCCTTCTGGTATAAAATCTTTACGAGAGGTCCAACCTTTAACATCTTCTTTATAAGAAATGGTAGTCCCGTTTTGAGTTAATGACGGATTAAAATAATTAAGTTTAAGCTTGTCTTTCCACTCATCTGTAAGATTATTAAGCGTAAGGTTATAAACGTCCTTATCGTCGTCGTATGAGCCTAATAACACGTTTGAAGAGTGCAGATTGTCTGCAAAAAAGTCACGCATATTAGCGGCTGATATTTCTTCTAACCCATTACGTGATAATCTTAACACAACACCTCTGTTCTTATCGGTAAAGTATGCTCTAAAACCATAAGTGGCAAAGCTTTCTGGGTTTTTGGATATACCATATTCGCCAAGAAAAGGTATTGATTGACCCAGCACAGCGGTATTACCAACAACATTTGTGCTTCCGTCTGCATTGAAGAGAGCATCTTTATTTGCCAATATCTTAAGAACTTTGTCCTCGCAAAAAGCAATTAAATCGGTATCTCTTGAGTGCAACTTTTGAACACTTGTATAATAAGGATTTAAATCTTTAGTGATTGGTTCTGCTGCTATAAATTGATTCAACCTATTTACGCCAGAAGTTGAATTAAATATTTGTGAGAATATTAAACCGGTAGCTTTTGTTTCTTCGCCGTATGCTTCGTCTAAAACAGTTGAAACAACAGGGCCTTTGTCTATGCGTGTTGCATTAAAATCGTCACGTATACGATCAGACTCAACACCTTGTCCAAAAGAATAGCAATTAAACCAATCTAGTTTTTGTAATGGCTGATGCGCAGCCGTAGTAGTCTTTGCGTTTTGTATTTCATATATATTACTAGCTGAATAATATAAGTCTAAATCAACAGCCTCTTTTGGATATGTTTCAAATATAGCTGGGTTATTAGAAGTATATGTATCTGCATCTACCGCGTATAATCTTACAAATTCAACGCCTGTTTTTGTGGGATTTGCTTGGCCAGTATTAAGAGGCGGCAACCCTGTAGACGTAGCTATAGGTTTATCTATTTTTATATTCCACCTAACAACTCTACGGCTCCCGTATTTACCAGAACCATGTCTACCTGTTCTTCTGCTGGCAACACAGTATGCTGAGCGGTAGCTCATTGTTATAGTATATGTGTGGGAATCTAATTCTTTGTCTGGGTCGTCTGTAATTCTAAATGCACTACCCGATGTATCTAACGCTTTAGCAAAACCTATATGGTGCCCCGCGTCGGGTTGATTAGTTGGCCAATTCCACCAAATACCTGTACTATCATAAAAAGCTTTAGATTGTTTCCAGGGGTTACCAAATCCGTGAAATGATATACTTAAGTTCCTAGACCCAGTTTCTATACCTAAACCACTATTTGGCCGTTCGTCTTGATTACCACGCTGGTATTTAACATCACTGCCTGCTCGTCTTCTAACATCTAATGGAGATGATTTATCCCAAAACCATCCTTTGCTATTATCCGGCGCTGTGTCTCTCCAAAAACTACTCTTACCGCCATTTTGTATATAAGCTACTTCTTTTTGGTGTTCTGTAATTAGCTGGGCGTCTTGCGCTTTTTTAATTATACGCTGTTCTAAAGCGTTGTCTTTATATATTTTTACAAAAAATCTACCTTGGTATTCAGGTTTATTTTCAGATCTAGATTGATATATTGCTATGTCTATAGGTACACCAGTTTGTCCTTCTGGTATAAAGTCTAAACTACCATCAGTGGGGAACCTAAGTTGAATTCTGTATAAATTCCCTTGTTTTTTGATCCATTCTATTTCAAAATAATCAGATATATTGGATCCTGCAATTATTCTACAAGATAAATTATTTTCTGTATTTAAACCATTAAGACCCCCTCCGTTGGCGTCAGTGCCATCAAAATCGTCTTTAGGTATTTCAAAAAACCCTTTATTAACTTGTGGGTATCCTGAACTTGTAAACTCAGTTGTTTGTCTACCCGCTTGATGTCTTCTTATCTTAACAGCATCTGGCGCTTCATTTGATATGGCTAATATCTTATATCTAGCGGTTTCTTCAATAAACGTATTATTATCATGCTCTTTTTTAAGCTCCAAAAACGTTTCTTCATCAACTTTATTTCTATCGGCAGACGGGAAAGACAACCATACACTACCATCTTCTGGTAAATAAAATCTATCTAACGCTAAATTATAATACTCGTTAGATGTTTCTTTTATATAAAACTTATAATGTGTAGCCCAACTTGGTGGGTTTGAAAGCATACCTATTTCTATGGTATTGTATAAGTCTGCAAATTCTTTCGCTAATGACCTACCACCGGAATCGTTTGTAAATACAGGTGTTTGCCTACCGTATTCGTCTAAATACACAATACCCATTTGGTAAGTACGCATAGTTTTTAAAGATGGCACCGGTGTACTTCCGTCAGGATCTGATGATATATTTATAAATTGGCCTGGGTTATCCGGGTCTTCAATAATATCTTCATTTTTTGTTGGGTCGTGCACAATACTAAACTCAAAGTTTGGTATAACTTCACTGCCAGCAAAGTCGACCATGTCAAAGTTTTGGGTGTAGTTACCGTATATAATTCTATTTCCGGTAATTTCTTGAGCCAGTGCTTTTTTAGGAACGTTGTCGTAAGGCCTTAGTAATTGATTAGATGGCAATAAAGACGATATAAGCTCTGTCTCTATTTTAATTCTACCACTATAACCAGTAGCGCCGCCTTCCTGATAGCTTGTATCATTCCATTGATTATATGATTTGCCAGGTAAATTTGGCGCGCTTTTTTCTATAGTATCAACACGATATACGTTAGTGCTGTTTGATTCTTTATAAAGTATATCTACAGCTATTACGTCATCAGGAATATTAGGTGTAATAAAATCTCTTACCTCCAAGACTCGTATATTATTCGTCATGGCTAAGTTATAGCCATCAACACCCGTATACTCAAACTCATCTCCGGGTATAAATGCTATCTCTGTAAAAGGTGAAAATGTTGAAAATTGGTTGTCGTCGTATTTATAACGATATGCGAAGCGAGGAAATTTAAACTCAAATAACGGGTCGTCTTGCTCTAGTAATACATCAAACCCCTGTGGCCCAGTAGGCAAATCTTCACCTACGCTTTGTAATTCACATATAGCTTGTGCTTCTGAAACAGCTTGTGTAACTTTTACTCGTGCCTGATATTCTCTTTGAAAATTGTCATCAGGGTCTTGTATTGTTAATAATAAAAAGTCGCCTGCTATATAGTCTACTGCGTTTGTCCAGTTTAAAGTTATAACAGTACCGAAGTCCATCGAGATTGTTTCATCGGGATCATCATCGTCTTCAGTAGACAGTGTGTTAAACTCAAACGTGGTAGTTGTTTCTATCTCACCGTCTCTAACAGTATTCTTTTTATATATAGTTGGTCGTAAAAGGGGAGATTTTTTTATAACAGTAATATCGGCTTCTATAAAGTTTCTGCCGAATATTTGAGTGTGCGTATCAAAATCAGTCGAGCCATCTTTAAACTTTTGTATTTCAATTTTTTTAGGCTCAGTTTGATTATCTGTAAAAAACAAAAAACCTTCAAGTATATTTACACCTGTAATTAAAAAGTTTTCATTAAATTTAAGTATACCGGTTTTGTCTACTAATATAGGAAAAACAACATCTCTTATTTGGTCATACTCAACAATAGCGTCTACGCTCTGTGATGTAATAAACCAATATATTTTTTCTGTGGTTGCATCTTTTACAGTACCTATACATTTAGCGTCAGTAGGTATATAAGCTAGCCCAGATGCCGCCCATGTGGTATGCAACGTAGTTATATCGTTTAAAGTACGATTGACCATCTGAACATTACCAATAAGCGTTTGTAATGCACCAACGTCTGAGCCTTCGGATGTAGCTACCTCTAGGTTTAACGCATCTCTGTACTCGCCATTTGGAACTAAACGCTCATCAAGGTCTTTATTCATTTTACCCTTGAGGAACGTGTGAATCAATTCTGGCATATTTTAGTGTTTTATTTGCTTGGACTTACCTCGCATTATTTGCGTTAACTCCTCAAGCTTAATATTTGATAACCTTAATTTAGCGTTTCGCTTTGATGCTCTTGCTTCTTTCTTATAACGTTGTACTATATATTCAGGGGTTTGCGGCCTAGTAGACACAATAGCATAAGCTATATATTTATACAAAGCTTCTTCTGCAAACTTATGTATTTTACTTTCATCGTCTGTTGCCAGCCCGTCTGATACGTACTTTATTGAAATTATTTGACCAACGATGTTCGAGCTAAAGTGCATAACGCCTCTTACAGGATCTATAAAAAATACACCATTGCTTTGAGCGTGCTCAGGGTCAAGCCCATATCTTCGCCCTAAAGATGCGCCTTGAATAAGGTCGGCATTATTCATATTTTGAAAATCTGTTTCGGGAGTGCTACCCGATCTTTCTGATCTTCTAAATCTTTTAAATGTTTCAGACGGCGTAGCTGTTACAATCTCTCTGTTCTGCTCATCAAATATATACTCGTAGTCGTTATCTTGTACAAAAGGAACGGGATCACCTGTCTTTCTTGCTGGGTATAATATTCTTTCTATACCAGACTCATCCGTCATTGCTACTTTTACGTAGCCCACAAAGTCTTGCGGCAATGGCACGTATAGTGTCGGCCCAACTTCTACTTCAATCCATTTTGCAGATGGTAATATATCAAAACTCATTTCAGCCAACCCGCGTTGTGCGTGGAAAGCCACATCGGTTCTTTTAATCTTAGTTATAAGTTTACCTTCGCCAACATATGACACTATAAAATTGTTTATAATATCCCCTATTGATATAGACTGGTAATCACCGTAGTTTTCGTCGTAGCTATTCCATATGCCATCTGGCCCCAGATAGTACTGCTCATTATTTTGATATAGTAAACCCATCTATTATGCTTTTTCTTGTTGTGTATTTTTAATTTCTTCGCCAGCAGCAATTTGATACATTTGAATATCTTTAACAACTAGCCCCGCTAATTCTAATACCTTAATTACAAGCTCAGTCTCTTCTGAAGGGTGCAATTCAAAATCTTGTGAATATGTAGCGTCATATAAAGCTTCCCCGTAAACCATTTGGTATTTCCATTCAACTTTAGCAGGCTTACGTATATAATTACACTTTACGCCAGAAGTTAATTCGGTATCACCGTATACGTTTATATTGCCATTTTTAGATACATATATTGGCAATGAATTTTTAGGTTTAGTTAATGGTGACAAATTGATGTATAGCAATTCGTTGCCGTTAACGCGTTCAGCTTCAATGTCTTTATTGATAGTTTGTCTATATATTGTTGGATTGCTTTCCGGAAAGTTTGCCGGTTGAGTAGGCGACGGGTAAAGATCCCTTGTGGTAGTGTTTGTGTATATAACAGTACCAAGCCTGTACATATCCAAAGGAAGCGGATAGTAGTTATTTGTTTCGTCATAAGTCAAGTTGCCTTGCGTTTCAAAGATTGCTATTTTTTTATTTAGCAGGTCAAGCATATCTGAATACTCAGTGTCATTACCTTGCATTCTACCAAATTGATTTATGTCGTAAAAATATTGCTCAAACAAATCTAGTTGTGCTTGATTTGCGAACAAGTTAAATTCCTGAGGCGTAACATACCCTCGTTGTTCTTTATTGAGTATGCCTAATACTCTTTGATAAACAGTATCTATACTTACGCTCATATTTTTTTATTTATAATAATTAGGCCACCCTATAAGATGGCCTAACCATTATGAGTGACTATTTAAGTCTTTTTTCAATTGCTTTATAAACTTCAACACCTTCATCTGTTTTAAACCACGCTGCTAATGCAGAATACGGGTTTTCGTCAAAAGGAACGGTCATAAGTTTTCTATCGCCCTCACCATATGTAAATGTTCTTTGGTCTTGCGATAATTTTATTATGCCGCTTTCGGTAGCTTTAATACCAAAGTTTCTTAATTGAACATTATCATCTCCTGCTAACTCAACAAAAAGTATTGGGTTTCTTTTTGCAAATATTAAACCATCGCGCTTTAATTCACTGCTTGATAATTCATTTACTTTAGACCCAAACTGTACTCTTAATATAGCTTCCATCTGATCTATGTCGAGTGATTTAGCTAAATTTAAAGCTGCAATTTCAGCTTCAATCCAATCTAACTGGCTAGCTGCTTGTTGCTGAGGTTTATATTCTTCCCAAACACTGTCGCTCCAGGGATGATATAATGATAATAGTTTTTGTAAAACTTGATTTTCTTTTTTAACGGTTAAAGCCCCGTCTCTAAAAACAATACGCCCCAACGTGGCCACACCTTTTTGTTCTTCAACAAATGGGGATGGTTGGTTAGTAGCATATTTTAATTCCCGTTGGTATCCTTTTTCTTTATCAAAATAAAGCAATGGCTTCTTTGCAGTATGCTTAGATGGCACTGTGAATACTAATGGACGCTTGTTATTTTTAAGCGTATATAATCTATCTTTTATTTCCCAAGAGTTATCTAAAACCGGGGATTCTTTTTTCTTTGACATGATATAATATAATTAAATAATTGATAAAAGTAATAGCTACCCCCGCTAATACAACGAGGGTAACAATTACATTAATTTACTATGATGTTGGTGGTGCAATAGCCTTCAATAATACGAAGTTATTAGCAGCTTGAACACACAACGCTCTTTCTGACAAGAAGTGTACGTTCATTTCGTCAGCGTCAGAAGTATAGTTACCTCCTACTGATCCAGTCACCCAAGACTTCATTCTACGGTCATCAGCTTCAGAAGCTCTGTAGCGGATGTGTAAGAATGGTCGAGAGATGTTCTTTCCGAGTTGCTGATCGTAAACTGTAGAAGTTCCAGCAGGAACAATTACACCTTCAACATCTGCAACAAGTCCACGGGTGGTGGCATCGTTTAGATATTTCCAGTCAGTTTTGTAGAAATCGTAAGAACCTCTTCGGAATCCTGAGAAACCAAGGTTTAGCGCCATATCTTCTGAATTGTCAAATACACCGTAAGATGTACCTCCAGCTCCATAAGAGTTTTGAGCAGCTAGCATGTTATCGATAGCCAAGGAAGTGCCACGGTCTAAGAACATCATGTTCTCTTCAATAGCCCCTTGCTTATCTAGTTCAGCTAAAATAGTATCAAAGTCAGCAAGTCCATCAGTGCCACCGAATGCAGAGTCAGCATAAACTAATCCTCTTTCTTCTAGTGCAGCAAATAAACCTTCAGAACCAGTAATCTTAGTACCACCCTCAAAACCAGAGGCAGCTGTAATATTTCTTACTGATCCATCAGTGTTTAATGATTTTTCTGCTTCAACCATAGCCATTTCAAGTTGATCTTCGAAACGGATACGAGCTTCGTGCTCAGATTTTAAGTACCATAGGTATCCAGAAGTTCCAGCTTCAGTAGTTACTTCTACCCAACCAATTTGAGCAACGTCAGAACCATTTACATTATACTTATCTCTAAGAATAATTGGTTTGTTGTTGAAAGTTGTGAAAGAAGCGTCAACTGAGTTACCAGCATTTTTTGTTCCTTTAGTGTACTCAGAACCGTATACAAATACTTTTACGTCAGTACCAGTCATTGTAAGACCTGATAATTCGCCGTAAGTATCTACAGTTACAGTTTGACCAACTACGTTTTGTACATATGCTTTTTGAGTTATGAATCCTTTTGAAACAACAAGTGTCATTCCTTTGCCAATCAAGTGATCAGCAGGCAATGTTAGCGTAGTAGTCGATGCTACAGCCGCGTCGTCATAAGCAATGTGTAAACGTCCTTGTTCAGACCAAGTAATTACGTCAGATGCCATAGGCATTTCCGCACCTACCATACGTAGGAATCCAGAGATAGTACGATTTCCATATCGTTCTACTTCTTTTTCGTAAACTTCAGGCAAAAATTGTTGCGTAAAGTCTAGGTCCCCGACTGCTAAGTAATTGTCACCAAACAATCCCTTAACTGGTCGTGGAGTTAAATGTTGGAGAGCTAATTCGCTCCCAGTAATTGATCCAGCCATTTTTTTAATTTTTAATGGTTATTATTTTCGTTTTTTAATTTTAAAACTACTCGCGCTACTTGCATCACTTGGCACCGCGCGCACAGTCCAACCATTTTGTGTTGTTACTTTTTCGTGTCCCCTTCTCGGGTCCATATCAACATTTTTGGTTCGAGCCATGCTATCTTTTATAGCGTCGGCTTTGCCTTGCTCGTAAAAGTGGTTAGCAATGGAATCAGCATTCATAGCTGTAAATAAAGATTTATGATAACCCTTAGCATCTGACATTTCATTTTTATCGTTCAAAAACTTTTTGACGAAGTTATTAATATCGCTTTGGGTTGCCTTTACGTCTTCAGTATTCTTAATTTTAAACCTATACTTTTTGTCTCCAACAGAATAATCAAAACCTTTGAAATCCTTATTAAAAACGTTACTAGTTTTATTTAAAAATATTTCTTTTTGCGAGGCAGCAGCTTTTGTCACTTCCTCGTTTTCTTTATTATAGCGATTGAAAAAATCAACAGCTTGTTGCTGGTCTTCAGTTAAGTTAGATCCAGCTTTAATGTTTTCGTAATAATTAGCTTTTAACTTTTCAAGATGTTTTTTAGCTTTCGCTGCTTCTTCTTTAAAAGCTATTTTTGCTTTTCTAATATCTTTAGGTTCATCGAGCTCTTCGTCGTACGAGAAGTCTTCCATTAAAACTTCAATATCTTCTTTATCTAAATGCGGTTTTGTTGTTTCGTAATACTCACGTATCAACTGCGCTTCATTTAATTTAGAATAATCTGTGTTTAACTTTACATAATCCTCAAGACTTCCGCCTGTGTCGTTCATAAACTCCACGACTTTTTGAATATTTTCGGGTAAGGGTTTTCCAGTGTCTTGTGCTTGTTGAATTTCTTCTTCAACTGCTTCTTGCAATTCTTCTACTTGCTCCTGTACCTCTTCCTCAATTACTTCTTCTAATGCGCTTACCTCTTCTTCTTGGGTGTCCCGTATTTCTTCAACCACTTCTTCGCCGTCTGGCGTGTCTTCGGATTCTCCGACAACAGCATCGCTGTCATCTGCGCTTTGCTCTTGAACGGCATCTTCTTTTGGTTTATTAAGTTTACCTAAATCTATTTTAATAGTGCCATCATCCGCGACTGATGCGCCGGTATCTGGCTTTTCTTCAACAACTTCATTTTCAGGAGTTGCTTGTTCTTGGGTTTCTTCTTGTACCTCTAGAACTTCTTCTGTGTTTTCTGACATGATAAAATATTATATAATTATACATTACTATTATTACTTAGGTTCAAAGGTTCCTAAGTCAAACCCTCCGCCAATTATATCGTTTCCGCCGGATTCGAAGTTTTTTGGTGGTGTATTGTTTTTTCTTTGCTCAATTAATTCGCTTTGCTGCGATGCTTCCATTTTTGAACGATCATCTTTGCGATCTTCTTTTGTGCTTTCGCGTTGCTTATATAGCTCAGTTTCCATACCTTTAAGCTGCATGTTGTAATCAAACTCTTGTGCCATTAAAGCCTTTTTAGCCTCAACTTCAGCTTCTAATTTTTGTAGATCAAGCTGGCCTTCCAATTGTTTAAGCTGCGCTTTTTGCTGTGTTATAGCTGCTTGCTTTTGCACTTCAGCTTGCGCTGCGACCTGCTGAGCCTGCGCGTTAGCTTGAGACTGTGCTTGAATGTTTTGTTGTTGAATAGCTTGATCGCGCTCTTGTTTTTTCTTACGCTTAATTTTTAGTAGCTGATTTGCTAACTTTAAATTTTGTACTTGGCGTATGTCAATGGCATCATCTAAGTCTATCAAACCGGCTGACAATGCGGTTTGTATATTGTTTTCAAGCATTTGCTTTTCTTCCTCATCTGGCATAAGCGTTAAAAATATACCAAAATCGTATAAGTGCAAATTATTCATTTCAGAAAGGGTAGCCACGTTATGCGCTCCTATCTTTTGTATAAACGATTCTCTTGCTGGCGAATACTCAATTATATCAGATATTCTAAGAGACAAGCACTCTGCTAAGTGAGCCGTTATAAATAATCCAGCTTCCATTATGTGTCTCGTTGCGGTATTTGAATTTGCCGCTGCTATCTTTTGTATACCAACCAAAGCTTTACCGTCAGGCATACTACCATCTCTTGCTTCGTTTAATCCCGTTACATCACGGATCATTTGCAAATAATAGTTATACGTATTGATTAACGCCCCTAACTTGTTGCCACCACTACCGCTTGTAATTTCTTGTATAGGCACTTTGCCCGGGTTCATATCGCCGTCCTGCGTAAATGATCTTCCGATTACAGAACCTGTTTGGAAAAACATGTTTAATGCTTCTTGCGGATTATAATTTGTGCCATTGCCCAAATCTATTTCAGCCAATCCATCAGCATCAAGATAAACACCATCAGGTACCATTCTTGATAGCAGTTGCTGTAACTTTAAATGCGTTAGCTGGACCATATCAGCAAACCCCGTAATACGGCTTACTAATGATTCAATCCTGCCCTTGTACATTCTGGGAGCATTGATACTGTAATTCAATAATACTTTAGAACTATCGCTTTTTGGACGCATCATGTTTTTAGCTAGCTCCCATTTTAATAAGTAATCAGTACCTAATATTAAAACACCCTCATATAATACTTCAAGTGATCTTGATAGTTTACCAAACTGTTGTTCTAACACTTCAACTGGTGGATCAAACTGATCATCCCTGACTAATACCTTGGAAGCTCCTGTTGCGGTTTCTTTAATTTTATACACTTCGTTCATATAGGTTTTGTAATTAAAATACAAAACTTGAACAGTGTTAGAGTCGGACTCGTTATAATTAGACAACGACCTGTCGTAAAAGCCGTTATTTTGGTAACCTGTTTTAGATATTTTTTCTAAGTCCTCATTTGTTAAATTAGGAAATTGTTTTTTAAGCTCATTAATATGTACTTCTTTTACTTCACCGCAATAGTAAATATCATCAAAAAACGGGGAGTCCGTATAAGACCATACTAAATTTGAAGGGTCAACATAATCTATTACCACACCCTCTGACTTTGTAAACCTATTTTTAACAGCCCCAATTCCTATGGTGGTTAAATCGTATACCACACGTTTTTTTGTTAAATCGTAATGGTTACCCTCAAGCAATACATTTATAGCTTGCTCTTCCGCAATTTCTACAGCCTGCTTATAAGTAAGCTGCATATGCACGTCTAACTCCTCCTGTGTTTCTGGTAAAGTCTCAGGTTGGTTTTCGTATAAGTTAACGCCAAAGTTATCTTTAGCAAAATCGTTTAACTCTTTAGTTTGTATATCTCTAATTATACTAGCTAAATATTCTGTTCGCTTTGCTACTCCATAAGGATCTTGCGAATACGCTTTTATATCAAATGCTCTTTCAGATATGCCATTAACTACTATATCTACAAACTTGGGTATAATTGGTACTGGCTTCCAATCTATATTTAAATATGATAAATCGCCATTAATAGATAACTCATCTTTATATTTTTGTACAGACTGTTCACCTCTAGCATATAATCTTAATCTATGAAATGTATTTTGATTACTTTTATATCTATTAGTACCAGAATCGGATTTAAACCATTCATCTTGAATCGCCCTACCAACTCTTAAACCGTATTCAGGCGAAAGCTTTTCAGCATCGCTAGCAACTTGGCTTGGAAAAAAACTATTTATAACTGACTCAGCCATATGTTTATTTTATTATTTCCGATATTGAACCGGCGTTTTTATATTTTGCAATATGTATATTTAACTTAGGTTTTTGCGCTTTTGGGTTTGGTCTGTATAGATGTCTATTACAGGCCATTATTGCTAACCCTGAGCTAATAGCCGCATCAAATTTTGTTCTTTTGTTTATATCAAACTTGGCCCAATCGTTTAAGGTTTCGCTAAAATACATCGAACCGTATTGGCCATCATTAGTAATACCAACGTGGTTTTGTATATAGGTTTCAATAGCAGCCGCATGGGCTTGCTTTATATCTTCAGAAGAGTTAGGTATACCACCTATTTCTTTTTCTGTAACGGATAATTTTGTATATGTTTTATCAGGGCGATTCATAGAGTAACCTCTATATCCTCTACGCTTTAAGTAATACAATAATCTTGGTTTATTGTTTTCACAAAGAATAGGCATACCGTAAAATACTAAAGCCATAAGCACATCTTCAAAAAACATTTCAGCTGTTTGTGGTCTTGCTACATATTCTAAAAAAAACGTATTTGACGGCGCGTCCTCCATACTAAAAGTAGTAAGCCCGTGCAACGCCCCTTTGGATCCTTTGCCATCAGTAGTTCCTGATATATCGTAACTATCACAGCCAAATGCACCTATATGATCATTAGCAGGGTATCTTATACCATTTTTAATTACTTGTTTATTTTGTAAACCAACTTTTGGCACCCAAGAAACTTTAAATCTTCCATTTGGGTTTGGGCTAAACATTACTTTTGAGTCTTTAACTCCATGCTCCCAATTAAAACTGCCCGTTGTTACAACACCTGTACTTTTTAAGTCTTCGTTGTAATCTATTTGTTCGTATATTTTAACTAAATTAAATATACTATTTTTAGTTTCATCCCTAAACGCGTGCTCTTCTGTACGCGGAAACTGCCTGTAGAACTCATTTAAAGCGTCCTGGTCACCTCTTAATCCTTCTACCTCATTGTCCCAATGTTCGATGACGCCAACTTCGATAGCATCTCCGTATGGGCCAACGCAATCTTCTGATGGGGTTTCGAATACAGGCATCCCATAAGAATCAATGAATCCTTCGTAGTTCCATTCCATAGGTATGAACAAAGAATATAATCCTGACTTAGTTTGTCCATTACGATTTCTTTTTGTAACGTTTGAATCATTGTATAGTTTTTTAAAGTTTTCACCACCTTTATCTAATGCGTTTGATGTTGATCCCATCATACATTTTCCAATGATTCTACTACCTAACCTTAATGTAGTTTTTGTTACACGCCAGTTATTTAATATGTTATCTGGTCTTTCCCACTTACCACTTTCATCGTGTACTAACAGCTTTAGTTTTTCACCATCGTAACTGTTGTCACCTGTGTTTTTCCAGTCAATAGTTGTATCTAATCCTTCTAGCAGCTCTTGGTCTTGCTTATTTTGTATAGACTTTCTTGTAAGCCTTGAAGCTGGTATTCTATATGCCAATTCTGTTTTTGGCCGATCCATACCATCTTGTATTGGTTTAAAGAAAAACGGATAGTTTACAGATATTGGTACTACCTTGTCGGTAAACATTTTTTTAGCGTCAGAACCGGACTTTGATAATATGCCAAATCGCGCATCGCTTGATATTGTGGCCATGTTAACGGTCTCGCCACTTGCCATGAACGAAAATCCTGAACGTCTATTCTTGAGGTAACACATACCGTAGCATCTCTGGTCTGCTTTGCAAGCTTCCCAAAAGATGAAGAATAATCTGTTTGCTTCCCTAAATTCTGGGTGCCCAACGTCAATTTTAGACCACTGCAGGTACATAAAGTGAGTACCAGTAATGTAAGTACCCACACCTTTATTATTGAACCAATGGCCTTCTTCGCGGCGTCTGAACTGTTCATCTATATATTGTTCCCATTTTTCTTTAAAGTCATCGGGATAATCTCGCCATTCAAAAACGCTTTGTATGCGTTTTAATTCTTTTGGCAACTCCTCAACAACCCATTTGTCATTAGATTTATCTATTTTAGCAGGTGTTTTTGGCAGAGCAACTTTTAAATTTTGTATATTATAAATTTCCCCTATTTGTCCTGTCTTGCTTATAACAATAATGTCGTGCTCTTTGTTATAACCATACTTCCACTTTTTACCTCTATTTAACCTAGTTATTGTAGTTTGCTTTATAGGCGTCACTACACTATATAAACTTTGCTGATACATTATTTAGATCTTTTTTCTGCAAAGCCTGAAAAGGTTTTCTTTTTTTCCTCTTCTTTAGGTTTGTTATCAAGTATAGCCTCTTCTTCCTGAATACGTGTTAATATTTCAAACGCATCAAATATAGCTAGTTTTTTTGTAGCGGCTGCGTTTTTAAGTCTATCAGCAGATATATCATCGTCTGAATCTACAATAGCTTCTTTAGCTACTTTAATTAACTCCTCAACCGCTTTGTGCCCAGCTTGGATTATACTCTTCTTCGTTTCCTTGATATTCATATTTAATTGTAATTAGATTGGTTGGAACACGATATAACTTTTCTTTATTAATTAAAAACTCATATTCTGCACCGGGCTTAAACCCGATTAAGTCGCCTTCTTCAGCTTCTTTTAAACCAGGGTCTTTATACTTTAGTACGCCTATTAATGGTTTTTCAAAATCAATAGAAAACATTTTGTCTTCTTTAATAGGTTTTACAAAATTAAAACCATTTAGCGGAATCCACTTTATTATATGCTTATATGCAAATATCTGGTCAGGAGATACGAAGTACATGTTATCCTTATAAAAACTTTTGCTATTTTTTTCAACGCCTCTAATATCCCTAAAGCATCTAAAAACGTTATGATGTAATATAACTTCGTCTCCAACACATATGCCGGTATCATTATCTTTAGGTGTGGCCATTACAATACCAACTCTTGAAACAAAGTTATGGTTTTGTAATTCCGTATTTAATATCAGGTCTTTGCCATCAACAGTTTTTGTGTTCGTGTACCTATCATTTTTAGGTGTTACAACAAAATCAAAAACCCCATTCATTAGTAATCGATATTATATTCAATAGCTATTGCCATATTTTTATTAAAATCTTTCCAAGGTATAACGTCTTCGCCTTTTTGAATATAGATAGAATACTTTTCTTCTTCCTCTATAATATTAACTATAGTATGACCGCCATACACTTCCTGTCCAACAGCATAGTGCATGGCGTCATTTTTATAGTCTTTACCTATACTAATCTTCCTTAGCAGGTTCACGTAGTTCACCGGTATTAATATCAATCACTTTGTCGCCATATTTTTCCTGCAACTCTTTTTGTTGCTCGTCAAGTTTTGTTTTCACTTGCGCAAATGTATGCAGCAACTCGTGCTTTTGTAATTCTAATCCGCCGATCTGTGATTGAACACTATTTAACTGCGTAATAATGTTTTTTAGAACTTCTAGTTCTTCTGCTGTTAACTTTTCTGTTTTTGCCATTTAATTTAATTTAATTGTTATTGCTGGATTTTTTTGCTTTTTCCCAGGTACGCCCAACAAAATACGCCCCGTAAACTGTTATTAATAAAGATTGAAAAATTGGTATATAGTCTTCTGCTATTTTAAACTCCCCTATATTGCCATCAAAGAAACATAGCGCTGTAAAGATAACAGTTAAATATATAAGAACCATAGGTCTTATGTTTTTAGATAAAAACGAATCTGAATTCATATCCGCTTGCCATCTTGCTGTTACTTGTTCTTGCGCTTCTTTATCTGCTTTTTCTAGTATCTCAGTTATTAATCGCTGAGCTTCTAATTTTTCTTCTTTAGTTGTAGTTAATTTATCAATGACATCACCGACTTCTTTAATTACACCACCGGTAAGCCATTCCCATATTTTTTTCATTACTTACTATAGTCATTATTTTTAGCCATTGCTTTTGGCATATAGCTTTTACCTATTCCTTTAGGCCCTTTTTTATCTTGGTCTGCTTTTATAGCTGCCGTAAAACCCGGGTTCAATTCCCCTTTATCCGCCTTATCTTGTAATGTTGAGTTGAATTTAACGGGTGCTTTTGGAGACTTATCTTCATCCTCCGAAGACTTAGGATCGCCCGAAGAATTTTTTGGATTACGAGTATTATCAGGGCCCTCGCCACCTGGCATAGAGCTGCGTATATCTACAAACCTACTGTTTTCAGCACCAGACATTAAACTGGTGTCTGCATCGTAATCTACTTGCTTTGCGGCAGATCCAATATCTAGTAAAGGCTCTTGTACTTTCATTCCCTTATTTGTGGAATGTTGAATTCTTGCTGTAATTGGTTTATTATATCCCATTGTTTTATTTTTTATAAGGAAACATTTTGTTTAATTTTTCTTTACGATGCTGACATCCACAGGGTATGTTTAAACCCTCGGACACTTTATCGACTACAGTCTTAATACCTGTAGCTTTAGTAATTTTTTCAACTGTATCGCCTAGACCTTGTGATTTCATAATATTAGCATTTCCATCTACGCCGTGCAGCGCAGATTCTTTTCTTTGGAGTTTTTGAGCAGTTTATGCCATGCTGCTTCATTTGGCCTTTTGATCTTGCACAATATGATGTACGTCTTTTACCACCACCTGGCTGCGGTGCTTTAAGATTACCACCGGTTTGTTTATTGTATGCTTTTCTTCCGGCTTCAGTCATTCCAGCACCTTCTTTAGCCGTTAAGAAATGACGCCCTTTTCCTTTTGTAGTCTTACGGAGCTTTTGCACCATAGAGCTTACTTCTGGCTGTACATATCCTGGCATAACTTATTTATTAAAATAGTTGCTCTTTAAGCCGCTGACAGGGCCTGTTTTCAACGCCATACCCGTAAGTGGTTTTTTACGACCTAAAAAATTCCCAACGTCTTGCGCAGCACCTAATCCCTTTTCTTTAATATCTTTAGCAATCTTTGCTACATTTTTACCAACCTGTTGAAAATCAGTTGGATCATTTCCAGCAAAAGATTTAGAATTATCTGTAAGTCTTTCCTTTGCAGCATCAATATTTTCTCTTACCTTTGTGGTTTGATAAGATGATCTACCGCTACCGCCTTGGTCTTGTTGTGTTCTAAATTGATCTAGCCTGTCTCTTAGGTTTTCAGCTCTATCGCTGGCTAGTTCGCTTTTTGTTTCAAAAATACCAGCTTTTTCAGTTTTGCCTCTTTTATTAAGACGCGCCGCTCTTTTTGCATATCTTCTAGCTTGTTTTTCTGACTTACCAGATAAACGTTCTGCAATTTTTTGTCTACGGAAATCTCTACGAGTACCAATACCACTCATACCTTTAGCTGTTTCGTACTCTGGAGTTGTCTTTGAATCAGTATCTGAATCTCCCTGTGTGCCTGGCGTAGTAATAGTTACAGTTCCAGGACCGCCAGAAACCCCTGTTGCAGCGGCTATTGCTGCTTCAGTACCTTCAGGATCTAGTGCTTTTGCGGCCTCTCTTTTCGTAATATAATCATCAACATCTGTGTATCCGCCACCTGTTCTTACACCTTCTAGATCTTGTTCCCAAGCTTCTCTATAAGTAGGTCTCGTTTTTGTTTCAGTAGTAGGAGGCGCGTCGGGGGTAGTTACTGTAGTATCTGTTTTACTACCGTAAATATCAGATCCGCTTGCGGTTGCAATTGGCACATTAGCTGTAGTAGACACCTCTGTAGTAGATGATCCGCTAGACAGGTCGTCTTTTTCTTCGCCTGTAGTTTGTTTAAGTAAAGAGTTCTTCGCGCACGAGCGAGATGCTATTGCTGTAATTGGGTTTGCCATAATTATGCTTTTTTAGCCTCAGCTTCCCATTCAAGGTTACCGCCTTCTGGCTCATTTGTTGTTTTATTTACTATTCTTCCGCCAACTCGCTGATATACTCTAGCTGGCGACTTTGTATCTTTCTTCCAGGTTACTTCTTCATTTGTGTATTGCAAACGACCTTGCATCATTTGATCAAGGTGATTATTTTCCTCTTCCATGGAACCGCGCTTTTGCTCTTCGCTTGCATTTTTATTTACGAATATAGTACCATCACGATTAGCTTCCGCTATAATATTATCGCCTAAATCTTTTTCAAATACTGGTGTACCAAACTCAGATAATTCTTCGTTGTAACCGAAAAGATCGCCTTTAGACTTTAATTTAAAACTCATTTTTTAGGCTTAATAGAAGACATATCAGTATTAGATGTAGGCGTAATATTCCCTGTGCTAACAACACCCGCGCTTGTCGGTGCTTCAATAGGCTGTCTTGGTAGCCTTTTTAATTGTTTACTGTACGTAGGTTTTGGTTCTGACTTAATAATTTCTTTACCCGTGCGCTTTAGCTTCTCAGCAATCATTGCTTTGCCCGTTTGCTTAGCCATTGCTTTTGGTGCGCCAAGCTTATTTGGCCCGATTCCTTTTGCTCCCATATTATCGTTCTTTATCGTTAATCATATCATCAATTGCCTTATTAAAGACTTTATCAGTATATGTTTCGTTTTTATAAAATGTACTTCTTTCAGATGTTGGCAAATCTTCTTCAGCCAACATTATTCTGTATATTCTTTTTATTAGTAGCTTACATTTATTAGATGTCTTGTATGCAGCATACTTTGAGGTTGTTCTATTTCGTTCTTTAAACACATCAATCCAACCTTCTCTGCGGAGTCTTTCCCACCGGTTTTTATCCCAGCTGTAGGTATATACCCCATTAATAAAATCATTACGTGTAAATAGCTTTTTGCAATCTAAGTAAATAAGCAGCTCTAAATCAGCATCTTTTAAATTGTAAGTTTTACAGGCCCACCTTCTGATAAGCCTGTAATACTTTAACAAATTCATATCCTGCAGGTCTTTACCGGTTAGCCTCATTCTATAAGTACTATATCTGATATTTTTAGTACGTAATACAAATGATCGTTCCATTCTATACCGTGTCCGGCATGCTTGTCATATCTAACTATGTCTCCACCCTGTAGTATGTCTATTTGATTACCGAAGCTAATGACTCTGCCTTTAACATAACGTACGTCTTTATTTTGCTTTTCAGTAAGCTCAAGCCCACCAACTTTTGATGGCTCTTCTTTTATTTTGTCTACAATTACAAAGTAATTTATTGCTTTCATGCTAATCGTTTATTACTGATTATACAATCGGCAGATATAATTGTATTAACAACACTCACCGCGTTCTTTAAGGCTGTTTTTGTAACTAACACTGGATCTATAATTCCAGCTTTAATCATATTGACATCTTTGCCTGTTTTAACATCTATACCCCTATTTTTAATTTGAGGATACACAACAGGTATATTAGCATTTTCTAATATGGTTTCGTATGGCGATCTTATTGCTTCTAGCAATATCTCTTCGCCTTTGTTTTTAGCTTTTACTAATGTAGAAGCATTTAACAAAGCTACACCACCCCCTGGGACTATACCTTCTTTATAAGCGGCTTTTGTCGCATATATCGCATCTTCAATACGATCTTTCTTTTCTTTAAGCTCAACCTTAGAATCTGCTCCAACATAAATTATACCAACTTGACCAGTTAGCATTGATAGTCGCTGCTCTAATTTTTTCTTAAAAAATGGATTGGTTTCTTCAGCTATTTGCTTTTCAACATCTATTATCCGCAGGGCTACTTCTTCGTTTGCTTCAGCTACTTGCAGAACAGTGTTTTTATCGTCTGTAACAGCTTTAAAAGCTTTCCCTAATACATTAGGTTCTATGAAGTCTAAATCGTCCCCTAACTCCTCGTTTATAATTTGAGCTCCAGTTAATATAGCTAGGTCTTCAAGTGTTTGTTGTTTAGTTGGGCCAAACCCAGGTAAATCAACTATGTTTACTTTTATATTACCTTTTACTTTATTAGCTAATAATGTTTGATACGGTTGTTGATCCATATCTGCCACTATTAGTAGGCTCTTTTTATTTTTAATTACAAATTCTAATACATTTTGTATTCTTCTTATATTAGGTATCGGTGAAGATACTATAAGAACATATGGATCTTCTAATGTAGCTGTACCTTTATTTTTATCCGTAGATAAATGTGAGGATTTTAAACCGCTATCAAATTGTACGCCATCAACAAACTCAACATAAGTTTCGTTTGTATCAGACTCTTCCATTAGAACGACTCCATTTTTTCCAACTTTTTCATAAGCTTGTCCAATTTTATCTCCAAGCTCTGTGTCGTTGTTGCATGAAATACTAGCAACTTGCTTAAGCATGTCACCTTTAATTTCAATACTGGCTTTATTGAGATAAACCATAACTTTTTCAGCACCACTAGTAATGCCGCTTTTAAGTTCTCTAACTTTTTCTTCATCTAAATGTTGATTAACCGTTTTTAATAAAGAATGCGCGAGGACAGTTGATGTTGTCGTTCCGTCCCCGGCTTCTTTTACTGTATTACTCGCCGCTTCTTTTATAAGTGTAGCGCCAATGTTCTCAACCGGATGTAATAAGACTACGCTTTCCGCAACGGTTACACCATCTTTTGTTATCACCGGTTTTCCAAGAGCATCTTCGTATATCACGCATTTTCCAGACGCACCTAATGTGCTCTTTACTGCGTTTGACAATTTCTCAACACCTTGCATAATTTGTTGTTTGGCATCATGGCCAAATGTGAGGGTTTTTACAATCTCACTAGGGTTATTAAATTCCATTAAATTAAATTTTAAATTACTTACTCTTTTTCAAAAGTTTTTACAACCTTAGGGCCTTTTATAAAATCAAGTTTCTTTTGATAATATTGAATTGATCCATTAATTGCAGCCTCTGCACCCTCAATAGTTTCTCTCCTCGTAATATCTTTCCAGGAGTCTTCGTCTGGTACTTTAATTTCTGTTTGGTAGAATCCATTTGGCAACTGTACAATACGCCAGTTAGCTTTGGTGGATGCGTGTTTCCAGGTTTCTACGGCTTTCTCTGTTGGTTGTGGTTGACTAGTCCACGAATTAGTCTGGTAATATAGTGTCATTGGTTTTGGTTTAATTATTACTATTTGGTTTGCACTTTCCCGTGCCGGGTATATTTTATATATTCACTTGGTTTTAGCTATTTTTAATTAATCAGCTACTGTCATAGTTACAGAAGTTGGATTTATCTTTAAATCAATAGTTTGCTGTATACCAGCCTCTATAGAAGCTACTTGTTCTGCGCCCATAGATTCTTTAGTCCAATCAACTATTATTTCATTTGTTAAATCTTCAAAAGGTATAAATTCACTTTCAGGATCTAAAGGCACATTCTGCGTTCCAATAGTTGTTGCTTGGTACGCGTTGCCTTCTGGATCAATCTCATCTGAGACGCCAGTTACTATCCAGTGCACGTTGTACACTACGTCCGTTTCACCCGCTTCTTGAGGATGTACGTCTACTGTTTTACAATTCCAATCGTAAGTTATCATAATTTATTATTTGTTTTAAAAAGTTGTTGCG
>CENI01006107.1_pt1 | contig 21453 bp, 35 predicted proteins | sample 530161 | NCBI WGS metagenome assembly CENI01 (sample SAMEA2591107, study PRJEB7988) | marine metagenome | isolation source: saline water (ENVO:00002010), including | reverse complement strand
GTCATATAAATTTTTAACTGCACCGCATAATTGCATTAAATCCATTGATTTGAAAGTCTTAATTTCAAGAACAGTATTACCTTGTCTTATACATAGTGCAGAATTATCACCACCGAAACGTGCAACGTCTAATCCCCAAACAATAGGTGATTTAGTTGTTAGTGCTACGTCTCTATCGACAGCGTTTCTTGCCAGTTCCATTGGTATGACTGAATCATCGTCAGCGTTGGGGAACTCGCCTCGTACTTCAACTCTAGCAACGGTAGAATCTTCGCCGTATTGCTCGAGCATAGTTTGGAATAGTTTTTGGTCAGTACCCTCGACTGTTCGTGAGTCTATTTGTTTTAAGTTCCAGAACTTACGCTTGGATGTAAAACTCTCGTAGAAAGGTCCTGTGTTTCTTCTTGGATTAGAAAAAGTAAACCAGAAACGGTTTTCTGTAGGCTCGGAAAAGAATCCTTCGGATACAGAATAGATAGGAGCTGGAATACCCGATGCTTCATCCATTATCAAACATACTCCGTAAGATGAGTGGATGCCTGCAAACGCATCTGGATTTTCCTCGCTCCATAACTGTGCTTGGGCGTAGTAGTAGCCCGTGTCTATTTTTAAGTCTCTTTTGAGTGCTTCTTCAAACCAACCATCTGGTTTTATGGTGGTAGCAGTTTTAGAGAACCAATGATTGTTAATTGATAGTGTTAGCCACTTACCTAACTCTGCCCATGTTCTTGAACGAAGCTGTTGTTCGGTGTTGGCGGTGACTATGATGGTTGAGCCTAGTCTGGTTGATAGCATCCATAGTATTAACCATGCAACAAGGGCAGACTTTCCTATTCCACGACCAGAAGCAACAGCAAGTCTAAACATCTCTGGTGTTGGAACGCCTTTATTTCGTTGTATGTGAATTGATAAATCTTTTAAAATTTTTTTCTGCCACTCTCTTGGGCCTGTAAAATCTTCGAGGGGGGTGTCCTTCTGTCCCCAGGGGAAGATAAACATTACAAAGTTGTATGGATCATCAGCAACATGTGGTGACCAAACTTCGGTCATTAGTTGTTGTTCAGCTTCAGCACCGTATTTCATACTTCGTTACCCCAACTATCCCAGCCATCCGCTGTCTGTCTTGCAAATAATTCTATGCGTGGTAAATCTCCTACAAGTTCTAATATCAAATCTCTAAATTCATCGGGTTTTTTACTATGTCTTTCTATAGGAAACACTTGTAGTTGCCTTACAGCATTAGACTTTCTACTAATATTACCCTTTGTAGCCAAAACACAAATTTCTGGATTAGCTCTTGTCCACCTACCTAAACCCATAAAAAAACTATCAGCTTTTTTATTTTTTTTAACCCAAACAAATGCAGTTGTTTTATATTCAAAACCCCAACCATTAATAACTTTCATAAATTCATTTAATTTTGGGAGTGTAACCCACATAAATAAAACGCAATTATCATCTGCTAAATCTTGTACAGGCATATTAGCAATATCATCTATGCTCATAACTGGATAATGGTCTGTTACTGAGCTATTCATCATTTTACCCTTATAACTCCAAGCTGGATCAGCATAAATTATATTGTATTTTTTGTTTGGAAATTGAATGTCTATGTTACTACCCTCTCTTTTTATAAATTTACCAAAATTATAAATAATAAAAAATTACCAAGTCCAGCTATGGTGGTGATTTCTATTATTCCTTTTATTACCTCTTTCATATTCTACTCAAAAAAAATTAAAAAAAATTAGCGCAACAGTTACACGTAATATACCCGTGCGAAAAAATGTAAGGGGGGGTCAATCATTTAAAATCGGAGCATGATTTGTCAGATTGTGGGCAACCCTTACTGATAACGCCTTTTATGTTTGTTATCCGCCCTTAGTATCATCGTTCTTTATATCGTCCTGATTATTTACCAGTTGTCCCGAGTCTGTATCTGTTGATTTAACAACGTTTATAACCTTAGGTTTATTAATAGTCGCCATAGAGTCGCCGAGTCTATCTTTTGCACCAGATAAAACATCATTCAAATTTATAGTAGCGTGAACATTCTCGACTCGATCCTTCCATGTTTTTGGGTCTTGGTTCTTTAAGTAAAATATCTGGGCTGTGACGTTGCCATCCGTTGCCGAAGTGAAAAGAGAATTAGTAACCTGGGCTAACCCTTTCGCTTGCCCCCTTTTTAAAGCGTCTTCAAATTCACCTAAACGCTTTCTATTGCGGTCTATAGTATTCCAGGAAACACCCAAAGCGCGGGCAATTTGAGTAGTACCAAGACCACGAGAAGCCAAGTTTTCTACTTGCTCCAAATCTAATTCAATACGTTTTCTACCTACTTTTTTTATAGGTTTATTGTCGTTTTTACTCAAAAATTGCTCCATATTTGAAATTTTTTTATGCTCCTTAGACCCCTATAATACAACATTCCTCATAAAAACCCTAAGTTTTTTTAGCTAACTACTTGTAATATAAGTACAATTTAGCAATAATACGTACTGTAAGGAAAAACAAATACTTTAGGAGGTACTTACAAAATGGAAGAATACAAAATTATAGATTGGGCATATAACAGAATGTTTCCAAACAAAACTTTTAAAAGTTTTGATGACGGCATAGCCTTTGTACATGAGAGATTTAATCAAGATGAATTAGACGAAATCTTTGTTGTTCCCTCTAATACCAAGTGTTATGCGAATGGTTATTGGTCTACCATGAACTAACCCCAACCCCAAACAAACAAGCCCGCTTTATGTGGGCTTTTTGGGTAGAAGTCATAATAAATACTTTAGGAGGTAAATGACATGAGTAGTTATATAGTAAACAAAGAACATATAGAGCAAATTGTTTTATATGTTTATAAATTAAAAGGTATTGATTCATTAAATTATTACCACAAGGGCAATCGTAAAGAGTTTGATTCTTTGGGTGATGTTGCTAAGGAATTATCAATAGCAAATTGTGAAGGCGTAAATTATCGTTATGATGATGATAACAACCCTTACAACTTTGATGATTTAAGCATTGGTAATCTCAAAGTTAAGAACCCATTGCAAGTTATACAATTGATAAGATGTTTAGAGTATCAATCTTGCGACAATCCAAATTATGAAAACAGTTTGGCAAATTCAATTTTAAAAACCATTACAGACCATATAGTCAGTTATATGATTCAGCATGAGTGCGAACTACACGCAACAGAAAGTTACAAGCTATGGGATTACAACGAAGATAATATTTTATCTTATGTTAGGGTGCAAGTTGTCCATAAATCAAAAGAGGTGGCGTAATGAGTGCAATACAAAAACCAAAGAAAGTGACACGTCTACAAAAACACTTTGTAACGGACATTATAAGAACTCTGGACGATGATCTTCAGAACTTAGACATCGCATCTATAGAACGCTTAATAATTGTAATGCTCGGCTTCGAGAAGAACTGGAGAGTGTTTCAGGACTATATAACTGGAGAGCTGAACCGATGAAAACAAGAACACACAAAAGCGTAATAGGACAGCTCCGCAAAAAGTACGGACTAAAAGACAACACACCTATTCACAAAGTAGAACAAATAATGACACCAAAGGATTGGGAAGCGTTTAGCGAAGCGTTGACTTTTCCAAATGGTAAACCAACACAAAGGGAGAAATGATGAGTAATAATAATTATGTATGCGATGTATGTACTTCTGATGATATAGAAATTATCGAGGACCAGAGCAAAGAAATGGATTGTTATTGTAACAATTGCAAACAAGAAACTTACAAAGTTTCATCATGGTGGATTAATAAACATAGAGAGGTATCTAACTAATGGACTTACAACTATTACCAGTATTAATGTTCATGGCATTTTGCTTGTATGCAATTGCTTTAATAATCAAGGATAAAGAAAAATGATATTTTCTATAAACATCAACGGCTCAATTGTTGATTGGTGCTACACCATAAATAACCAAGAGAAACAATATCATCAAACATGGATACCCAAGATCCGAGATATTCAAATCATAACTAAAGAACTAAACGGCTTAACAGTTAGCGAAGTCAGAAAGCTAATACTTGAAGACATACAACCCGATATACAAATGGTGAGAGATAACACCAACAAGAAGGCGAGAGCCAGGAGGCAAAAAAATGTCTAAAGAAGGAGATAGAATCAGAGAACAAATAGAAATAGAACGCGACTTAAAATCATCACCCACAAAAGCTGTTGAGAGAGTCTATACAGTTGAGTTTATGCCTATTGAATTCAATATATTCGTAGGCAACAAAGCACCAACGAGGGAAGAGGTAGGAAGAGCAATCATTCAAGAAATAGAAAACGATACTTTCTATTACAAAGAAGTTATTAAACACGTTAAAAATGAAGATTGACCCAATACAACTAGAACAGGCAACCGCATTTATATTAGAAACCAATAAATATATATACGAGCAAGCCAAAGAACTGGCAACGCAACACCTGGAAACAGAGGACAACAAAAACTTCAAGGCAAGGGTCAAACGCTATGAACCTGAAAGCAAAGAAACGCTTTTACACTTCGCCGATGAAGTCACCGCATGGGCTGAATGTGAAAAGAACTATCCGCTTATGGATTTCATAGATAAATTTTTTAAAACTAAAAAGGGGTACTAATGATTAGAGTACAAATACACGGAACAACAATTTTTGGATACGTCCGAGGAGATTACAAAGAGAATAAACTTAAAAGAGTTGCTTTTCTTGACGAGGAAACCAAACAAGTAAGACGAGTCACTAAAAACCAAATTAAAGAAACTTATCAAAAAGAGAGGTATAACTAAAATGACTAAAACAATATTACAAAGCAGAATCACGCACAAAGAAACTAAAAAACCTTATGTGCTTTTAAAACAAGAAGGCAATAAATACTATATTGATGTTCTTGAATACAAGGGCGATAAATACGAACCAAAAAGAAAAAGCGGTGTTTATTCAGACATTGAATATTTTAAAACGTATGATGAAGCAGATACTTCATTCATTCAATCTTGTTTAAGGTATAATTAACCAATCACGGAAGCTGAGAAGGGTATCCTCAACCCCCTAAAGTATAATTACTCTTCTTGGCTTTCTCTCTCCAACATCACGCCCAAACCAACGAACAAGAAATGCTTATGCTGAACCCCTCTCTTTAGGCTTCGCAAAACTTTCCTCTCTCCATCAATCGCACACCAAATAATATTTGAATCCATTAAATTCTGAATACCTTTACTAACGGTCTTTCTGTTCATGCCAATCATTAACGCCAAGTAGCTAACCGCATCATGGCTAGAATAATCCTGGGCCGAATACCTCTCGCACAAGGCATACAATACTAGCTTCTCCCTACCCTTTATATCCGTTCTCCCTAAATGCTTTTTATACCACTTCCAGACAACCTTTTTCAGCTTCGAATAACTCTTATACTTCATGGCTACACCGTAAGTTATCAACCCACTCTTCTCTGGAGTCTCAATCGCTTCTATAACTAACCACCATTTTTCCTTATTCAACTAACTAACCGCCTTGAGACTTCTTTGTCTCTCTACAAACCATTCATTTAATAACTTCATTGCTCCTGGACACATTATATAATCTCGCTTCCTCTTATCCTTCCCTACCTTCTTGCACATATACCCTCTCGCTACAAAGTCCTCTAACACCGTTGCCACCGTTGACCGACTCCCCATACTGCTCGGCAATAGTTTCACTATTGCTTCAAAATTAATGCTCTTGCTACTCGCGTCAGCAATAGCAACCTCTAAGACTAAAATCGTATGAAGCGGACTGGAAAACCAAAATGCAGTAAATCCTCTTTTTCTTCTACTCTTATAATACTGATCTCTTACACTCATCATTCTGTCTCTTAACTGTTTCATTTTATGTCACCTCCGATTTTACGTTTCATGTAATGATTTACTTACCGATTACAACCTAACATTATCCGTAAATATTACTGATACATTTTACCACTGAGAGATGAGCCGACAGGCTCACTCTCTCTATTAGTCTAGTCTTGGATATATGGGTACCCCTATGGTCAATCATTGGGTATACGGGTACCCTGCTATTGGGTATATGGGTACCCAATCAAGTATCCTTCTTTTTGTCTTTTTTAGGCTCTTTTTTAGTTTTTTTCTTACTAAATATCCTATCCCAATTATCCTCAAATATTTTCTTATCTATTTGTCTTGGTCGTTGGTCACTTCCCTTTCCATTCATTTCATTTACTCCTTAGTCCCAATCGAAGGACTTTTTATTTCCATCTAAAATTTCTAAAACCGCACCACGTCTAACCAATGTTTTGGTTGAATAATCTACGTTGCCAGAATTACTTTTAACTAGACTGGCTTTAACAACTGCCATTCTGTCTACTTCAATACCTTGCTCTAGGCATATCTTCTCGCAGGTATCGTTGTCCGCTAACCACATGGCTATCGCAAACCTAACTGAATCAGTAATACTTGAAGCACCTCTTATCTCTGCTCTATGCGAAAGTGCATCATCTGAATCATTAGTAAGGGCAGATTTTGCCAAATGATGAACTGTGAGACAGGTAATACCCAGTCTTGCACTTATATTTGCACAATAACTACCCCATAATTGGCCAACTTCATTACTTGAACTAATATTTCCAGTCGTAAATGCTTGTAATGGGTCGAATACAACCAGTTTTAAGTTTGGTATTGTCTTTAATTCTTCTACTAATTCAGTTGCTTGGGACGTAATCCCTTCTTCTCTTAATAAAATCATTGGTTCTTTTTGTTCTGGAATAGGAAATACATAAACGTCATACTCGGATTGAAAACGTAAACCTAATGGGTCTAACGATGCAATCCTTCTATGCACTTCACCAAGATCGTCTTCAGCTGCAAAAATTACAGTAGAGCCTTTTTGTTTTATGGTTTTACCCCACCAATCACCGCCAGTTGCAATACCTAAAGCTAATTGAATCATTGATAAAGATTTACCAACCCCTCCAACTGCCGCGATAATTCCAGGTTTACCAAATGGAATGAAACTATCTACTAACCACTCTATTGGTTTTGGTTCTTCAACCAAGTTTCTAATAGCGTATTGTCTAATATTAAACTTAGACTCAACTAACTCTAACTTAACTTGGTCTAAGCCTTTCTCTAAATACAAATCATTAAAGTCACCAATAATAGATGGCAATCTGGAAACTGCATTAGTAATACTGTTGACTACTTCATTGGCACATTTCTCACCAATCCCAGATGTATCGTTATCAAGTGCAATTATAAACTTTGCACCTGTTATAGAACGCAATCTAGTACACGCAGAGACACAGAAATTTGCAGAGAATACCACCGCGACAGGTAAGCCTGTAGCTTCGTATATAGAGGCTCCTGTTGCGTATCCTTCACATAAAATAATTGTTTCTAAACTAGGTAATTCATGCGCCTCACAACCAATAAGAAAAACATTGCCTTTAACTTCACCACCCCCAGCAAACTTTTTACTGCCATCTGGCATGATGTATTGAAGTGACTTTATTTGTGAAACTAATATTCCATTATCATTATTTCTTATGATAGAATACACCCCGATTAATAGGTTTCCATTAATCGTTTTTAAACCATAATTTTTAATCTTTTTATTTGTGAGATACTTATGCTCTATAACTTCATTCGCACCAGCAAACTTTTCTTTAACGTATACGGCAACTTGTTCATGTTGTATTTTCTTAGCCTCTTCTCTCCTCTTTTGTGCCTCTTCGAGCTTGGATTGTAATACCCTTTTTTGCTCGGCAGACATCTCATTAGGATTATAAGAGGTAAACTTGTTCTCTAAATTAGTACGCCAATTACCATAAACGCATACAAAGTTTTGATCTAACTGATTGTACACATAATACCCAGAACGCTCACCACCTTTATCTGGTCGATGGTTAGGACCAGCACTTACAGGAACTCTAACTAAATTTCCTGTTGTATCTAAATAATCAACTAACAAACCATGAGAACGCATCTCATTAATTAAATCAGCATTAGACTTGCTTGTATTACTAAAGGCATAGTTGTCATCTATAACAACGCCCTTATCTCCATAAAATTGTGTTAAGTCAGTCATCGGCCTGTGCCTTGGAGTTATTGAGATAACTGGACACAAGCTTTCTTATAAAATTAATCCTATCTTCTTTAGTCCATTCATGTAGGACAAAGGATTTATTTTTTTTAGAAACTTCTAGGTACGTTGACTTACTATCACTTAGTGCAACAGATAACAGCTCCTCGTTAATCTGTGCGAAATTTTTAATTTGCTCCATTTTTTTACCTTCTCCAATAAATTTAAGATGTTCATAACAACAGGCACCTTTAATCTTGCCGTTGCGGATATGAAGTAGCGGAGAGCTAAGTCCATGACAGTATGAACATAGACTCGGCCTCCGATACTTAAGATCATCATTATTAAAAAGGTAGGTCGTCTTCGTCTTCGACATCGCTAGGGAACATTTCCTCTTTATCTTCTTTTGGTAATACGTCTTTAGGGTCTACGTTTTCTTTGGTAGCAGTGGTGCCATAAGCCTTCCAACCATTACCAAAGTCATCTTTGACTTCTAAATAACCTTTCTCGCCAACGACTAATTCGCCTTCGACTTTTTTACCAAGAAGTTCATCAGAGTTTTTCATTGACGCTACTCCCATTGCATTTAGCATTTTAACTAATGACTCTCTGCCTATCTCAACAGGCTTGTCATTGTTGTGTGCCATTGTGAACGCATGACTAACTTTTATAATCTCGCCCTCTACATCAAAGTGAATCTTTAAAGCCTTCCAACCATTCTTACCCTCAATCATTTCTGACCCAGCGTATTCAAAGTTGTATCTTCCAGGCTTTACCCTATCTCCACCGCCAGAGCTTTCTCCAGCTTCTATTTTATCCAAACCAAATTCTGTTAAATCCATGTTATTACCTCCGTAAAATTTAACAATTAATAATTAATTACCCAGGGTCGTATTCCTCGTAATCATCTGCTCGACTTATTTCTTCTTCAAGGGCATCAACAACATCTGCTAAGACTCTGTTTGCACCTAACGGGAGAATAAGGTCATCATCTCCGTTTTTATCCATACAATCTTCAACTAAAATTTTAGCTTTACGCATAAAGTAGATTAGTTTTTCTTGTGGAGTTGCCATTATTTCGCAATCAGTTTACCAATTTCAGTCCACGTCTTTTCAGCTCTAACTATAAAGTCATCGCCTTCTTCTACGACTGAGATTTGTTCTGGTAATCCGTATCTGTTTTTGGCTACACAAGCTGGGGATTCAGTTGTCACTAATATCCTTCCAGATTGAACAGTCTTACTTGTTAGTCCTTTACTACCTTGAACTTTTACAGTTCCCTTTTTGTAGTTTAGGAATAAACACATGTCGCTGGCTTCAAGTACTAAGGCCGAAGCAGCTTTATGCATCTTAAGCTCATGTCGGTCATACGCTTCTGTAGATGGATCGTGAAATGCTTTGATTTGGTTATGAGCAATCATAACGATACGCATTTTCTTTTCGTTTCTTAATATATTTACTAAATCAAGAACTTCTCTCCAATACTTCAACGCTTCTGCATAACCACGACCATAACCAAAAGATTCTATTGATGGTTGTTTATGTGCTTCACAAGTTTTTGCATGTATGAGTGGCTCTAACCAATCAAGACTATCAATAACTAAAGTGTTGTATTCAAGTTCATCTGCATCAACTAAAGACTTTAGATAACCATGAAAGGTATCGTAATCTTTTGATAATGGAAAGTGAGGTATATCTCTGTTGTTAGTTAAGATTCCCAAACCTTCTTCTGTTTGCAAGACAACAGGATTTTTACTTCCTACTGCTAAAGTCGTTTTTCCCAATCCAGAAGGACCGTAAATAATTACAATCGAGGGTTTGGCTCGGGCCTTTTTTTGTATTGCTGCTAAAGACATTAGTTAATCTCCTTAGTCACGCCCTCTATCTTGATAGGCTTTTTGTAAGGCGGTAATTCTTTTTCTAACTTCTCTAAAGTGTTAGTTATATTTTTCCTTACCGCTTCCATGTGATGCACAGTTTTAGTTGCAAGTTCATAAGCTTCCATCAACTGCTTCTCTGCTCCCAAGTCTCTGCTGATTTCTTCTACCAAAGGCGCAGTTGCATCAGTCAAGTCTCTCTCAAATATCTCTCTAGGGTTTCCATCTTTATCTTGAAAACTTAAGAGAGGTTGTTCCTTCTTCTTTTCATTTACCATTTTAATTATCCTCCATGGATTTATAGGTTTCGCAAACTTCTTTGTGTGAACAGAATTTGCACCAAGTTCCAGCATTAAAGCTAGGCTCATCACCCATCGCTTCATCACAAGCTGGTTTCAAAATATTCAATCCCCAGTCGACAAGATCAACTGCTTGAATATCCCAAGTTCTTATTTGCCCATCTTTATGAAAGGCTCTTTTGTTTGGTTGTACGATTGTCATTTCAATGACTGTATCTTCATTGCCCCATCGTGATAGGCAACCTAGGGCGTAGCACATTAGCTGTTCATTCATCACAACATCTACTGCCCAAGCACCAGACTTTAAATCACCAACAACCATTCTATTACCTTCTCCAAGGATGACTGCATCAGCAGTTCCCCAAAGGTCATCGTTTATATCTGGAGCATTTACTTTTTCTTCTACAAGTAATTTACCGTTAAGTTCTTCAGTTCTTTTATTTATATAATCAACATAGATTTCTGCCATGTCGATATCATCTTGCGTGATATCAAAACTAAAACCATCTACATCTACTGTTCTACCAAGATAATAGTCAGCTAATGTAATTCCCTCTAATCTATTTTTAAGTAAGGCTTCTACCATTTCGTGAGTAGAAGTACCTCTAGCTGCTGCCATGCTACCTTTACGTTCCGCAGCTGCATTTATTTTTGCACTAGCAGGGCAACGAATAATTCTATTTATACTACTAGGAGATAATATCGCGTGTGACAAGTCCGTACTCCTCTCTTATTAATGATGCAAATAGTTCCGTAGAAATATTCATTGCAACATTGAAATCTTCCATTTCAAATAAATTATTTTTAAGTGCGTAAGTGTTAGCTATCATTACGCGCCAGTCTGATCTGTCAGCTCTAAACCATAAGCATGGTAAGAGTCTTACCTTCCTTGCTTGTGTGGTTGTTTGTTCCCAGAAGTTTTTTAAGTCTCCTGGTGTAATGACTTTTCTTCTTTTAACTTCGATAGCAAAACCATCTAAGCCTAGTAAGTCGTGGCCACCACCAAATGTTTGTGAGTAGTTAACTTCTAATTGAATACCTAAAAGTTCTTTGATTTCATCAATAACTTCTCGCTCACCTCTGCGACCTTTGTTTCGTGCGTTGACCAAACTACTCTCCGACTTGTGATGTTTCTTCTAGCTTTATGATTTCTTCAAACTTGTATCTAACTTGACCGCCTAGCTTTACATAAGATGGTCCTTTGCCATGTGAACGCCAGTTCTCTAAAGTTCTTGGAGACATTCCCCATCGCTCAGCAAGTTCGTTTTGATTTAAAAATATTTTTTCTTCCATGTTGTTTACCTATTACTGTGTGGATTATGTTATTCTACTCGAAGTAAATTTAATAAAGCAAGTGACTGAGCAAAAATAATAGAAATATTATTGAGATTAAAACTTCAGAAATAAATTACAGAAAAATTATCAATAAAATTTAATCATTAATTTGGAGGAATAAATGAGTATAGATAACGTAACTCCTGGAGAGTGGGACAGAGCTAGAATGAAAGCAACACAAAAACAAATTGGTGGAAGCCATTACAAAGATAAAGGTATTCAACCTTTAGAGTATGCGTATAGCAATGGACTAACGCCTAACTTAACCAATGTAGTTAAGTATGTGACTAGAGAGAAAGAAGATAGAGTGAAAGACTTACGAAAAGCCATTCACTATATCGAACTTGAATTAGAAATGGTCTATGGTGTTGACCCAGAAGGTAACCCTTTAGATTAAATTTATAGTTAATCTTAGTTTACACAATTTTACTTATTACTACTTTTGTGATATAATGGGTTTTTCATTAAAACTTTAGGAGATAAAAAATGGATAGAACAATATTAAACAAAGTAATAAATAATATTGACACAGTTGATTTGGCTTACTACTTTAGAGCAGAAAGAAATATGACTTACAAACAAGCTATGAAAGAAGTATCAAAAATTGCTCAATTTTTAAATACTGATTTTAATTGTCCTGGCAGAAATCACAAACACCCAATAACCTAATTTAATTAGACATCATTATCTTGGTCATATAGTCGCCTACATTTTGCATTTCTTTGATTGCTCTTGGCTCTCTTACTTTACGATAACGTAAAACAGCAGACATGCTCTTATGACCAGATAGTTTCATTAATTCTGGTAGTTCCATAATCTCACCAGCCATAGTACAAAAGTTATGTCTTAGATCATGCAACCTTAGTTCTGGTCTACCAATCTTTTTAGCTAGTTGTTTCCACATCTTGACAGGGTAATCTACATCTAAAATGTATTCTCCCTTTCTCTCTAGCTTATTAATAACCATCATAGCTTGATTGCTTAGATAGATGACTCTATCTTCATTAGTCTCATGGTCAGTCTTATGTTCGCTTAGAACTATCTTGTTATCTTTTAAATCAGACCACTTGGCACTGCCTATCTCACTCTTACATCTACCGCCAGAGTGCATACAAAGTTCTATGTAATCTAAAGAGCTAACAAAGTTAGGTCGAACAGTTTGTCTCTTAATGTTTATTTGTCTTTGTAATTCAGCAAACTCTTTGTCTGATATTTCATTCTCACTAATCAGCTCTTTGTTTAGTTTAATTTTACAAGGATTTATTTCTACCAGTGATAATGCTATCGCATGGTTATAACAACCAGATATCATTTGAACAACTCTGTTAGCAGTATAAGAACCTCTTTTAGATATTTCTAAATGTAATCTTGTAATATCACCCCTATTTATATCTGTTAGATTTCTTTTACCTAAATCATTCTTAACATCTTTATCCCACATTCTTACATACTCACCAGGCTTACCGTTCTTGTTAGGCATAGCAACTCTTCGTTTGTTTTGTATTAACTTATCAATGTAATATTCAAACGCTTGATTTAAAGTTTCTCCGCCTCTGGTATTTAATGGATCAATACCTTGTGCAACTTCACCAAGTATTTGTTGTGCTTTGTTTCTTGCTACATTAATTGGTATGTCTCTACTACCAAGAGTTAGTTCTCTCTTCCTTCCATTAATGCGATAGAAGACTCTATAAGTTTTTTCTGTGATTAATAAATTGTTTACCTTTGTATCTCTTTTATATCTAGCCATAACTCGTACCTCCAAGCAGAGTCGCCATATAGTCGACAGTTGATGTCGAAATGACGTGTATTTTAATTACCTATTCAGTAGATTATAAATCGAATCTTGTAAAGAAAACAAGGGTTTTTAGGGAAATAATGTACAGTCGAGAAACTGTGTGATGGATAATATTTAAGAATGAAAACCAGGTGTCCTAACCGATAGACGAAGGGGTCAAAGACCAGAAATCAGCCATTTATTGCAGCTTTTTTAATACCAGAAGTCGACTTATTTTTGCCTTGTCGACCATCAGTCGCCAAAATAATCGACTCCATAGCTTCTTTTAAACTATCAATAGAATTAGTTGATTTCATAATTTCGTCCTTTATCGTGATTTGTGCAGTTTGACAATCAGAAAAGGCTTTGAAGCATATAGTCTGGTATTCAAGATTAACCATTGCGATTATATCTATTTCATTCTTTTTATAATGTCTTCCTGTGGTGGTAATGCCTTTGCGAATATCAAACCGCCAATTCTTTTTTCTCTTCTCTATATGTGTGACTGTTTTAACTTGGCATCTATATAGTTTGTGTTTCCATTCAAAGATTACATCGGCATGGGATGTATGAGGCATTATTGTAACGGTGTCTGATTCTCTCGCCAGAACTGAGCAGGTTAGGTATTCACCACTCCTACCTATTCGCTCCGATCTGCGTGTCATGGTATGTCATGTTAGTTTAGTAAACCTTCCTCTACTGATGGAACTAATGGTTGTACTGCTAACATTCCAGGTGTTACACCTTGAGGCAATTGTTGCATTGACTCTGGTAAAAACTGTTTAAATCTATCCATCAATTCTTTAACTTTAGCTGTATTAGATTGACTTGCCTCTTTAACCAATTGTTTATTAAATGGGGTGGCTAGAAATTTATTAACCAAATATAGCATACCTATTCCAGGAACTCCTGCACCCGCACCTGTTGCTCCAATAACAGCAGATGGGCCAATATTTGAGGCTGCCCTCAAAGCACCTGATCTCATTATAAATGTGTTTACATCTGGCAAGACTTCTGGGAATTGTTTTAATGCTCCTAAGAAGTTTGATAAATCTTTAATACTTGTATTTTTGTAAGTTTTTAATAATTCTTCTGTTGCTTCATATTTCAAGCTGCCAGGGTTTGATAAACCAAGCTCATCAAATAGTTTATTAAAGTCTCCACCATCAGGTTTAATGTATTTTTTAAACACATCGTCTAAATAACTACCAGCTAATCTATTAACATTATTATCACCAATTAAATTTCTTAACTCTCTTACAGCTTCTGGACTTTTATTTTGACCAAAAGTTCTGTTATATAAATCCTCTATTCTTGCTGTTGGAGGTCTGCCAATACCAGGCCTTAAAGCCCCTCTTCCCAATGCTTTTTGGAACTCTTTACCAGTTTTGTTTTCAACTTTTTGCATAAATTGATTAAACATTTTGTCACCAGCAGCATACAAGCGACCAGCTTCGTCACTTGGATTTCTTAATTGTTTTTTCATTGTATCTAGTAAAGCATTTGATGTTCTATAAGCATAATTATTTGGAACATCTGATTTAGCTGGATCATATTTTTTTGATAAATCTGTTAATCTTGTATCTAAAGCTCTTACATCTACAAATTTTATTTTATTTCCTTTATTTAATTTTAGTTCATCAAGTAAATCTACTATCTCTTTTGGAGCATCTGTAAATTTGCTTGGTGAGGTAACTCTATTTGCGGTATTTGCTAAAGGATTCATATCAAAAAAATTACCCTTTGCCCTATTTATAGAGTCTGCTTTTTTATAAATTTTATTATAAGATTTTTTCCAAATATTAAAATTTTCTAACCCAACCTCTTTTATTAAATCTGACCTTTCAGACTCCGTTAATGGTTTAAGTTTTGCAGATGGAGATATTCTTTTTTCTAATGCTGTATTGACTTGTGAAAAAACATTTTCTAATTGTTTTCTTCCAGGATTACCAACCAAAGGCATCCTGCTTGTTAAATTATATGAACCTTGTATTAATGGGCTTGATGAGGCTTGCCCTAAAGATAGTTCTATACCTTCATTGCCTAATATTTTTGCTTTTTGAACAGCATCATCTGTTATACCAAGTCCTCTCTCAACAAGACCAACGCCTTTCTCAGAACTAGGTATTGATGTTTTGATTTTGTCAGATACTTTTTGACCACCCTGAATAGTCTTTCTTATCAAGGGTGAAAGTGTTTTACCGACAACTGGTACTGCTGCTGTTAATCCAGAGTCAATAGCACCTGTTATCGCCGCATCTGTTAATCTTTCTTTTGTTGTTGGAGATGGCATATCAGGAGATAATAAATCACCCAAAAAATCAGATGCTAAAGACATGGTAGCTGAACCACCACCAGCACCAGCTACAGCCCCAGGAGGGCCGCCAGCAAGTCCACCACCAATAGCTCCGCCAATACCGCCTATAACTTCAAGAGTTGGCTCTACCCATTTTGGCAATCTTCCAGGATATTCGTTTTCACCAATAAGACCAAGTTCAATACCAGCTTCCCTTGTTTTGGCATAATATGTTTTAGCGTCTATTTTACCTTCTTTTAGATAACGACTACCTTCTAATTTTACTTGTTCAAAAAGTTTTTTAGCTTCTTCTTTTTGTTTAAGCTCTTGTAATGTAGCCATTTATTCTGTTACGCCAAAAAATGGGCCAAATTGTCCTGTCATTTGTCCTGAGTCCTTGCCCTCAGAAACAATATCTAAACTTGTTGATTCATCTTTTTTTAAGTTTCCAATTACCGTTTCTAAATCTTTAAGTAAAAAAGATGTGCTTTTGTATTCGTTTTGCAGGGTAAGTAAATCTGTTCCTTCAAACATTCCACTATTTATATTTTCTTCTAACTCTGCTTTTCCTTGATCTAAAACTCTTTTAATTTCTGCATATTTTTGCATCGCATCAAATTCTGAAGTGTAAGTTCCCATTGGAAGTAACGCATCAATTCTTTGGTTTAAATAAACACTAGGTCTTCCAGAATATTGATTTACAAATCTTTCTCTAAGATTTTCATTCAAAATACCCTTAGAGTTTATAGCAGCATTTGTTTCTTTGGCAGGAGTTCCAAATATAGGGCCTACTGTTTTATTAACAGCGTTATCTATTGTATCTTTTAAACCAAATGCCTGGTCTATTGATTGTAAGCCTTCAGATGGAACATATTGTGATTCTACTTCTTTTTGTAAGTCTTCAAAAGATTTAAAGCCATCAGGCTCTACATCTCTTAACTCAATAATATCTTTTGCCTTCATGCCAGCATTTGTAAATAAATTAATTTCTCTATCGCTAAATCCTGCATTCTTTAAACCTTTCATTGTTCTTAGTTCTTCTAAACCTGCTGCTTCAGCAGCTAGTTGTTGTTGCTGATATTGAAATGCAGCATTAGGACCAAAGGTTTTATAAATTTTTTGTTGCTCTGGACTCATGGCATTAATTGCTTTTTCCTGCTCTGCTTTTGCTTTAGCATTTTCTTGATCTATTTTTCTTTGTCTAATCATATTAGATGTAGCAGACAATCTTTGTGGATTTTCTGATTCAATAGCTGAAGCCATCATAAGAGAATCTAAAAATCTTTGCATACCTTGATTTCTAAATCTTTTTTTATCTTCATCGGAAAGTGATGCTATTTGTGTTGGGTCTGCATTAAACACAGTTCCGCCTTGACCAAGACTGGTAAAGGCGTTTCCTATTTTATTACCAAAGTTTGAAAATATATTTGCCATAATTATCTCCTAACCAAATGGACTATATCCAAGTCCACCAAATATTGAAGCTACTGAACCTATTTGACTTAACGTGCTAGGATTGTTGCTTGATGTAACATTACTCTGTGTAGGCAACGCACTAACACCTTGAGCCAATAGACCAAGTTGTTGTGGGCCGTAACCAATAGCTCGTAAGAACTCGTTGTAACCAGCATCCATTCCAGCTTGTTGTAGTCCTTGCTGTTGACCACCGATACCAGATAACATTCCAAGACTTCTGTATTGGTCGCTTAATTGGTTTCCTAATAAACCAGCTTGAAATTGTCTGTTTTGCATATCCAGTCCTGGTCGCATAAATGCAGCTCTGTTTTGTGCATCTAAGTTTGCCATATTCATTTGGTTATCAAACTGTCCTTGCTGTAAACCAAATCTGTTTGTAGCATCTTGATCTGAAGCAAATCTACTTGCATCTAATCTTGCTTGATTTTGTGCTATATCACCAAGTAAACCTTGACCAGCTAATCCTGCCTGTTGACCATAACCAGCATTAGCCATTGCAACTTGTCTGTCTGCATCTGACATAAATTGTTGTGCTGATAAGTCTCTGCCTATGTCTTGACCAGCTAAACTTGTCGCTTTATCAAAGCCCTGTGAACGTAAGCTAGATGCAAGATTACCAGCTCTATCTGCAAAGTTTCTATTTGTTTCTGCTTCTAATATAGCTGAACGTGAACCACCAAATGCACCTCTGCCTATAGCTGCATCTTGGTCACTTTGTATTTGCATTTGTCTTGCTCGGTTTAAATCACTTAATGTGTTGTCTATAACTTGTGATTGAAATGGGTTTTGGTATGCACCTAAATTTGTGTCTAATAAAGATGTGGGTTTTACATCTCTTACATCGCCACGATTAACCGAAGCTCCACCAAACATATTTATTGGTGCAATATTAGATGCTTGTTGCATTGCTGCTGGTTGCAGTTGTGTTGATGTCCCAGTGCGAGGTGATACGGTTGGTGCAGACATATTAGCTAGATTGTTTAGTCCTTGTCTAGGATTAAAACCCATTGATTGATTAAACATATTTCTTGTTGCATCAAATCCTTGTAATTGATCTGGATTAAATCCAGCTACTCTTGCACCCGTATATGGTATAAAAGGTTGTTCAGCTATACCTTGAGCCTTACCATAAAGGTCTTCATAGATAGCCATTTGTGTTGGATCGGTTGTTGTTGTAGTTGTGCTTTTTCCTTTACTCATAATTCTTTTCTAACCAGATATTCTTGGTCAAAGCCAAGATGTTTTATTTTGCGTAGCCAGCCTTTACGACCACCACCATAAATTCTTTTGCATCCAAAATGTTTTGCAAATTGTTCAAAGCTAGGTAACATTGCTTCTAGCTCTTTGTAGTCACCACCACAGAATAATAAATTCATTACCTTTACTCTGGGGTATTCTACAAACTCTGTTATCATTACAGAGTTCTTACCAGGCCATATATGAAACATTCCTTGGCCTATTTTTTCTTTAATATCAGTTAAATTATACATATCTTGGTGCTTTATTGCACGAATAATATGATGCTCTAACCTGTCAAACTCTACTTCCCAGTCTTCTTTAGACTGTTGCGGAGGTGGAGAGTGTTCCGTCGTCTGCGACATTGACCTTATATTTTGTTCCATTTGGACTCACCAATACTAATTCGGTGGCATCACCACCATTGACTTGTATTCTTTCACCTTTATTAAAAGTAATACCTGTTTGATATTCTACTTCTGATATTAAATAATTTAAGTAATTTGTATCAAAGCTTTCACCTGGTCTTGTAAGTGTTTTTCTTGCCACTACCTACGACCTCTGTTTCTTAAATCTAATCGTATATTACCAACCTGAAATTGTTGATTGGTTGTGCCAGTAACTTTCATACGAACTTGTCTGGCTGTAAATCTTGCATCGGTGTATCCATCACTATTAAAAGTAAAGTTACCAAAGTTTGTTTCTGCTCCGAGTGGTGTAAATCTTCCTGTAAAACTTATAACAACACCAGGTAATGTATTTGCTTCTTCATCAGGTAGTATTTGATTACATTGCACATAGTTATCACCGTTACCTATTTCGATAGGTCCTGATTGTGCGTAAGGAACTGCACCACCTAAATTCTCTGAATTACTTAATGTAGTGCTATCGTGCTGATAAACATTACCACTTGAATCACATGCAATAGGATAATCAAATACACCTTGGTCTATCCAACATCCTCTATCCATCTGACCTATTGACCAAACATTATCAACATAATTCCATATCACATATTTGTTTGGTGTTTGCTGATCGTCTCCTGTTGGGAAAAACCACCATATCTCATTAAAGTTAGAGTTATGACCACCGCAAGAAATACGTCTATATTGATATGTAAGATTATCAAAAACAGTATCACTTACATCACACTTAATTTCTTTAACAGAACCGTCAAATACAAAGAAAGAGTTTTCACCCATCCATGCTAAGAAGTTACCAGCAGTAACAGTCGTTCTTGGACTTACAGCCTTACAGTTAGTACCAGCATCTTGTATGCCATATATAAAAGGAGAACCTGTGTAATACATTCTTGCAATACCTGTATCGGTAAAGATAATAATATCTGTTTGCCATTTAATAGCACTTAATGCTGTACCGCCTGTTGGTATCTGTAAATCACCAGCGGTGTTCGTTGCTGCGGCTGTCCATGTAGTGCTTGCTTCTCTGGATGACCATTGTACTTTTCTTGGGTCGCCGCCTGCTCCTAAAGCTACGACATGACGTTCATTGGTTACTAAAATACTAGAACAGTTAATAGGAGAGTTTGCTAGTTGCGCTCCTATTGTAGAAGGTGAGGTAGGCGACCATTTATAAATCTTGCCATCACTTGCACAGCAGAAAAGTAAGTCTTCACCAAAGTTATCAAATGACCATGATTTAGAATCAAAGAATAATCCAGATTGACTTCTAGCATCACCGTAGTCTTCTACATCATAGTGATATGCACCATAGCCAAGTGGGTCAGTTGTTTGGTCAGAAACAAAACCAGAAGGAGTTATGTCATACCAAGTTCCATCATGGTTGACATAAATCTTTTGTCTTGTTCCTACGGCTAAAACTTTTTTACCAGAGTTAGTAATGTACGCAAACATTCCTGTTGGCGTTCCAGTTAAAGCTGTTTCTCTTATTTTTTCCCAACCGCCAATAGGTCGTAAATAACCATTTTGAAAACGAACTAAATCGCTGTCAACCCAGCGACCTTTGTTACTGTAATCAGTTCCGTTAGTTGCAACACCAGCGGGAGGGGTGATTGGCAACAACGGCATATTAGTTCTCCAATGCTTCTACTTTAGCTTCTAAAGTTTCTATTTTTGTTATTGCTTCTTGTAAGGCTTTTATAGCTTTCATATAAAGTATTGAATATTTTACTGTTTTGTATGATTTAATATCACCAATATTTTTATCGCCATTTATAACCTCAAGGTCTGTTTCAGTATATAAAACTTCATTTTCAACCAATCCATTCATATTAGATGCTTCTAATTCTTGAGCTACAACTCCCAACATTTTTGGATTGTTTTCATCTGATAATAAATCAGATTTGAATTTAAAATTTTTAACCTTTACATTTTTAATATCATTCCATTGTGAAGGTGCGTCAGTTATTTGTTCTTTTATTCTTTCATCTGAAAAAGCACCGTAGCTATTAGTTCTACTTTTAACATTTCCAGCAGACGTTACCTCAAACTTTGTTTCATCTGTTGAAGAATGAGATGACCTTAATAAAATTAATGAAACACCACCACTTGTAGTGCTATTGTTACAAAGAAAAGAAGGTTGAGAGCTTGGTATTACAACACCTGGGGCTGAGCCTGTGCTTGCTGTTATCGTATTAAATAAAGCATTACCATCACTATCAATGCGGAGTCTTTCTGTGCCGTTAACATCAAATTGCATTGAGTCGTCTGGGTGGTTATATTTGATTTTACCTTTAGTTGAACCATCAAAGAAAGCAATAATACCTGAAGTTGTTGAAGGCGACTGTATTTTAAATGTAGGGTTGGCACTACCGTTAATATGAAGTAACTCGCTTGGACTGGTCGTTCCTATACCCAATTGCCCCGCCGTATCAAGACGCATTCTTTCTGAAGTAGTAGAACCATCACTAAAATCAAAAGTTAAATTAGCTTCATCAAGAGCAATGTCATAACGGACATTTACATTACCACTACCGTCTGTCTCAGCAAGTCTTAAGGTTGCGTGTGAGTCTGCACCTGAAGTTGAAGTATCTCTAATAGTTAATATTGGGTCTGCACCAACTAAATCAAGAATTGAATCAGGACTA
>CENI01029359.1_pt1 | contig 21859 bp, 10 predicted proteins | sample 530161 | NCBI WGS metagenome assembly CENI01 (sample SAMEA2591107, study PRJEB7988) | marine metagenome | isolation source: saline water (ENVO:00002010), including | reverse complement strand
AAGAAAGCTTGGAAATACGGCTACGATAAAGAGCATGATATTGTAGTTATAAGCAAGACAGGACAAATAGGAGAGATATACGAGATACAAAATCTAAAGATAGCTCTTCCTAAAGCTCCAGCGAAAGTTGCCAAAGGGACAAACAAGTGGGTTGCTGAAGAATATCCAAGAGAGCTCAAACAAATAAAAAGTATCTTTGACTGGAAGGAATATCCAGAAGAGTTCAAAGAGAGATGGGAGGATTATATCAATGAAGAATTTGAAAGACGTGAAAAAGGCCATTGGTTTTCCAATAATGGCAATTCTACTTACATTACTGGCACTCATTACATGTACTTGCAGTGGACCAAGATTGATGTTGGGAAACCAGACTTCCGTGAAGCAAATAGATTATTTTTCATTTTCTGGGAGGCTTGCAAAGCCGACTCAAGGTCTTACGGAATGTGTTATCTTAAAAACCGTAGATCTGGATTCTCATTTATGTCCTCGTCTGAGACTGTCAACCTTGCCACGATTTCATCTGATTCACGATTCGGGATATTGTCCAAATCTGGGGCTGATGCTAAAAAAATGTTCACAGACAAGGTTGTACCAATATCGGTCAACTACCCGTTCTTCTTCAAACCAATACAAGACGGAATGGATAGGCCGAAAACAGAACTCGCGTACAGGGTTCCAGCCTCGAAGCTTACAAGAAAATCAATACAAAGCAAGGACAGGGAAATCCTCGAAGGTCTTGACACGACCATCGATTGGAAGAACACAGGGGACAACTCGTATGACGGTGAAAAACTTGCATTACTAGTTCATGATGAAGCTGGTAAGTGGTTAAAGCCAGATAATATATTAAATAACTGGAGGGTAACAAAAACCACTCTAAGACTCGGTAGTAGAATAACAGGGAAGTGTATGATGGGTTCAACATCCAACGCACTTGACAAAGGTGGTAATAATTTTAAAAAGCTTTATGAAGATTCAAATGTTACAAAAAGAAACCGCAATGGACAAACTCGCAGTGGATTATATAGTTTGTTCATACCTATGGAATGGAACTACGAGGGATACATTGACTCTTTTGGATTACCTGTCTTCGATACACCAGAACAAGAAGTTGAAGGACCGCTGGGAGAGATTATTGATACTGGCGTAATAGAGCACTGGGAGAATGAGGCGGACGGATTAAAAGATGACCAAGACGGACTAAATGAATTTTACCGTCAGTTTCCAAGAACAGAGCAACACGCTTTTAGAGACGAAACTAAAAATAGTATATTTAACTTAGTTAAGATATACGAACAAATAGACTACAACGAGGGTATAGGTTACTCCAATGTGATAAACAAGGGTAATTTTCAGTGGGAAAACGGAATAAAGGATACAAGAGTTATATTTGTACCTGACAGTAGTGGTAGGTTTAGGGTGTCTTGGATACCAAGTATAAATCTACAAAACCGTGTAATAGAAAGAAATGGAATTAAGATGCCAGGAAACGAGCATTTAGGCGCATTTGGTTGCGATAGTTATGATATTTCTGGCACGGTAGACAAAAGAGGTTCTAAAGGAGCTTTACATGGATTAACTAAATTCTCCATGGATGAAGCACCTTCAAATACATTTTTTTTAGAATACATAGCTCGGCCACAAACAGCTGAGATATTCTTTGAAGACGTGCTTATGGCTCTTATATTTTATGGGATGCCAATATTAGCGGAGAACAACAAACCAAGATTATTATATTATATTAAGCGAAGAGGGTATCGTGGGTTTTCGATGAATAGACCAGACAAAATATATACACGATTATCAGCATCGGAAAAAGAGATAGGTGGTATTCCTAACTCTGGAGAAGACATAAAGCAAGCTCATGCAGCGGCTATTGAAAGTTATATTGAAAGGCATGTAGGTCACCTTGGAGATGGAAACTACGGTACAGTTTATTTTAATAGAACACTACAGGATTGGTCTGGATTTGATATAAACAATAGGACAAAGTATGATGCAGCAATTAGCTCTGGATTAGCGATTATGGCCTGTAATAGAAACTTATACAAACCAACACAAGAGAAAACAACAAAACGATTAGATTTTGGTTTCAAGAAATATAATAACTCGGGAGCCTTTTCAAAAATAATAGAATAAATGCAAAAGACACCACCAAAAGGTATATTTCCTTCACAAGCAGTAAGTGACGCAGAGAAAGCATCCACCCAGTACGGGATGGAGGTAGCTAGAGCTATTGAAGGCGAATGGTTTAGAAGAGATAGTGGAGCAACTAGATACTACGCTAATAGAGATAATTTTCATAGATTAAGATTATATGCTCGTGGAGAGCAGTCTATACAAAAGTATAAAGACGAATTATCAATCAATGGTGACCTGTCTTATCTTAATTTAGACTGGAAACCAATAGCTATCATACCTAAGTTTGTTGATATAGTCGTTAATGGTATTAACGATAGGCCTTACGAAGTAAAAGCCTACTCTCAAGACCCAGCGTCTATAAAAGAAAAGACAGATTATGTAGATAAGATTCTTAACGACATGTATGGGTATGACATTAAAAGCAATATAAAAGAGCAGTTAGGTGTCGATACTTTTAATACGCCTCAAGAAAATGTACCAGAATCAGAAGAAGAGCTGCAAGTACACATGCAACTCGACTACAAACAATCTATAGAGATAGCGGCAGAAGAAGCGATTTCTAATGTTTTTGACCATAACAAATATGAGCTACTACAAAACAGGATAGCTTATGACGTGGTAACTCTTGGTATTGGAGCTCACAAAAACTCATTCAATACATCGGAAGGTATTAAGTTTGAGTACGTTGACCCAGCTGATTTAGTTTACTCTTACACAGAGTCACCATATTTTGATGACCTGTACTATGTAGGAGAGGTGAGAAGGGTAAGTATTACAGAGCTTAAAAAACAATACCCTAACCTAACCCCAGAGGATATAGAAAAGATTGAAGGCACGGGCTCAAATGCTGTGAATTACCAAAGGTCTAGTCATTATTCTGATGCAGAAGACACTAATCATGTATACGTACTTTATTTTGAATACAAAACATTTAAAAATCAAGTATACAAAGTTAAAGAGACGGCTACTGGAGCTGATAAAATTATAAAGAAAGACGATACATTCAATCCTCCGAAAGACAAAAGAGCCAGATTTGAGAAGGTTCAACGGTCAATCGAGGTGCTATACACAGGTGCTAAGGTAATTGGCCTTGACACGCTATTGGATTGGAAGATGGCAGAGAATATGACAAGACCAAAGTCTGATACTACAAAAGTTCAGATGTCTTACAATATTGTAGCGCCAAGAATGTATAAAGGCCAGGTAGAGTCTCTTGTTTCAAGGATGACTACGTTTGCTGACATGATTCAGCTTACGCACCTTAAAATACAACAAGTATTATCTAGAATGGTTCCAGATGGGGTTTATTTGGACGCTGACGGTATTGCGGAAATAGACCTTGGAAACGGAACCTACTATAGCCCACAAGAGGCGCTTAATATGTACTTCCAGACAGGTTCTGTTATTGGTAGGTCAATGACCCAGGACGGAGAGTTTAACCACTCTAGAGTACCAATTCAAGAACTTCAGACGTCGAATGCTGGAGGTAAAATATCATCTCTTATTAATTCATATAACTATTATCTGAACATGATAAGGGATGTGACTGGTCTAAATGAAGCTAGAGATGGGTCAATGCCAGATAAAGATGCTCTTGTTGGAGTGCAAAAAATGGCAGCAGCCAACTCAAATACAGCTACAAGACACATTGTTCAATCAGTACTGTACTTGGCTCTTAAAGCAGCCGAGTCGGCTTGTCTTAGAATATCTGATGTTTTGGAATACGGGAACACTACGGCTTCGTTTATATCTGGTATTGGGAAAATAAATGTAAGCACGTTATCGGAGATAAAAGAATTACATCTGCATGATTTCGGTATCTTTTTAGATGTATCTCCAGACGAGGAGGAAAAACAATTTTTAGAATCAAACATACAGGTAGCTTTACAGAGGGACCAAATAAGTCTCGAAGACGCTATCGATGTTAGAGATGTTAAAAACATAAAACTTGCTAACCAGTTACTTAAAGTAAGAAGGAGAAAAAAGATGATTGAAGACAGGCAGATACAAATGCAAAACATTCAATCTCAAACACAAGCAAACGCTCAATCAGCTCAGGCATCAGCACAGGCAGATATGCAGAAACAACAAGCCTTAGCTCAAACAGAAGCGCAATTAGAGCAAGTAAAGTCTAGTCTTGATATTCAAAAGTTAGAAAAAGAAGCCGCAATAAAGAAAGAACTTATGATGCATGAGTTTCAATTGAACATGCAGCTTAAACAGGCTGAAATGCAAGTAATTAATCAAAGAGACGCTTATAAGGAAGACCGAAAGGATAAAAGAACTAAAATTCAAGCATCACAGCAGTCTGAACTTATAGACCAAAGAAAAGCAAATAAACCCCCAAAAGATTTTGAGTCCGCTGGATTTGACACTTTAGGAGGATTCGGATTAGAGCAATTCGATCCAAGATAAATTATATATTATTATGTCAGAAGTACAAGAACAATTAGAACAAGAAAAAGAAGGGTCTATTCAACAAAAAGAAGAAAAGGTCCTGGAGAAAGCTGGTGTTACATTTGAAGATAACACTTATAAAGTAGATTTAAGAGATGCCGTTCAAGAGCAAAGCTCAAATGAGGTGCCTGTCCGCGACGAACCCGAAACTAGCCAAAAAGTAGAGGAAGAAGCACCTACCCAAGAAGAAACGCCAGTATTAGAACTAGTAAAAGAGGAAGCCAATGAGTTGCGGATGCAAACACAAGACGTCCAAAAAGAGGATGTCACCGAAGAAAAAGCCCCTGTCGTACAGGAAGCGAAAGAAGAAGTAGTACTACCAGAGAATATTCAAAAGGTAGTAGACTTTATGAAAGAAACAGGAGGTAGTCTTGATGATTACGTCCGATTAAATGCAGATTACTCTAACGTAGACGAACAAACACTACTTAGAGAATATTATAAGCAGACAAAATCACATCTGGATAATGATGAGGTAAACTTTCTTTTAGAAGATAAGTTTTCGTATGATGAAGAGTTAGATGATACCAGAGATATAAAAAGAAAAAAGTTAGCCTACAAAGAAGAGGTTAACCAGGCGAAAAAATTCTTAAATAGCTTGAAGGACAAGTACTATGATGAGGTCAAGTTGAACTCAAATCTAACACCTGACCAACAACAAGCTATTGAATTTTACAATACATACAACAAACAGCAAGAGGAGCTAAGTGCTGTGCAGCAAAAACAGTCTGAGCAGTTTTCAGATTTAACCAATCAAGTTTTCAATGAAGAGTTCAAAGGTTTTGATTTCAAAGTAGGAGACAACAAGTATAGGTTTAAAGTAAACGATGTTCAACAAACCAAACAAGTTCAAAGCGACATTATAGAATCATTTAGGACGTTCCTAGATGCAGACAACATGTTAAAGGATGCGCAAGGTTATCACAAGGCTTTATTTGCAGCAAGAAACGCTGATACAATAGCGAATCATTTTTACGAGCAAGGAAGAGCAGATGGTTTAAGACAGCTTGAGGCGGAGTCCAAGAACATAAACATGGACCCAAGAAAAACCTCAACTGGAGTCATTGAAACTTCTGGAGTAAAAGTGAGGGCTGTATCTGGCGAAGATAGCTCAAAACTGAGATTTAAAATAAAAAAATAAAACGCTAAAAAAATAAAAAAATGGCAGCAATAGATTTTACTAACACTGGCGCGGGTCTTGTACTTGGAAACGCAGCGCCAACAAAACAAGCATTATCAACAAACTATATTGACTTCACCTCAGCTGGAACAGCGGGCTGGGCACAGCAATATTTACCAGATTTATACGAGGCAGAAGTTGAAAGATACGGAGACCGTACAATCGGAGGATTTTTACAAGCAACAGGTTCAGAGATGCCAATGTCTTCTGACCAAATTATTTGGACTGAGCAAGGTCGTTTACACCTTTCTTACTCGGGACTAGATGTTGCTGCTCCTGACGGAAGCAATGAGCAAGTAATCTCATCTTCAAACAATAACATTGATGCACACGCTATCAGAACAGGTCAAACTGTTGTTGTAAAAGCAGGTTCTACAATAAGTAAAGCTTATGTTACTGACGCAAGTGCAGCTAATACCATCAAAGTTAAAACTTACGGAGCGGACATTGCAACTGTAACTGACGATTCAGCATCTCTTTTTGTATATGGTTCTGAGTTTGATAAAGGTACGACTGGAATGACAGGAGCTGTTACTCCACAGCACATTTCGCTTACAAACAAGCCAATTATCCTTAAAGACAAGTATGAGATTTCTGGTTCTGACGCATCTCAAATTGGGTGGGTTGAAGTAACTGGAGAGTCTGGACAAACAGGATATTTGTGGTACATCAAAGCTGAAGGAGATACTCGTTCACGTTTTGAAGACTATATGGAGATGGCACTTGTTGAAGCTGAAAAGAAAACAAACAGTGATTTAACTGAAGCAGAGGGGACTGAAGGTTTCTTCGCGGCTATCGAGGCTAGAGGACACGTAGCAGAAAACTTTGTTGACGGAGACGCGGCAGATGACTTAGCTGACTTTGATACAATCCTAAAGAGATTAGATAAAGAGGGAGCTATCGAAGAGAATATGCTTTTCTTGAATAGAGCAACTTCCTTAGGTATTGATGATATGTTAGCAGCAATGAACTCTTACGGAGCTGGTGGTACTTCTTACGGAGTATTTAACAACTCTGAAGATATGGCACTTAACTTAGGTTTCTCTGGATTCAGAAGAGGTTCTTATGACTTCTACAAAACTGACTGGAAGTACTTAAACGACGCATCGACAAGAGGACTTGTAGGTGGAGTAGATGGTGTTTTAGTACCAGCTGGAACTTCTACAGTATATGACCAGATTTTAGGTAAAAACCTAAGACGTCCATTCTTACACGTTCGTTATAGAGCTTCAGAAGCTGACGACAGAAGAATGAAGACTTGGGTTACTGGTTCTGTAGGTGGAGCATCTACTTCTGACCTTGACGCAATGGAAGTACACTACTTAACTGAAAGATGTTTAGTAGTACAGGGAGCTAACAACTTCATGATTTTCAAATAATATTTTTTAAGGAACTAGGGGTCAGTAAATGGCCCCAGGTTCTTTTTTTTTAATTTTTATATTTTATTTTATTATGGCAAAAAAACAAGACAATTGGATTATAAAAGATAGGGTTTATCTTTTGAAATCAGAAAAAACTCCTTTAACATACATGCTTAAAGGAAGAGGTATATATTACTTCGACGAAGAAAAAGGTTACGAAAGGGAATTAAAACATACTACAAATCAAAAGACACCTTTTGTGGATGAATTTAAAGGTGATGCTAGATTAGCGCATATTGTTTTTGAAGACGGTGTTCTTAATGTACCAAAAGAAAAACAAACACTACAAAAACTACTTTCCTTATATCATCCAGGGGTAAACAACACATATTATGAGTTTGATGCAGAGATTGAGGCTCAAGATGAGCTAGAGGTAATTGAGTATGAAGTAGATGCATTAATTGCAGCAAGGCAAATGGACGTAGATCAAGCCGAAGCAATTATGCGTGTAGAATTAGGTTCTGATGTAGCAAAAATGACTTCTAAAGAACTTAAAAGAGATTTACTGGTTTTTGCAAGAAATAACCCTAAAGAGTTTATAGAGCTTGCTAACGACGAAAACGTAGCGATTCGAAACGTAGGGATAAAAGCGGTAGAAGCTAATGTAATAAAACTATCAGATGACCAGCGTACATTTAAATGGTCATCGAACGGAAGGAAACTAATGACAGTTCCTTTTGATGAAAATCCATACTCTGCACTTGCAGCCTGGTTTAAAACAGATGAAGGTGTTGAGGTTTATGGAGCGATTGAGAAAAAATTGAAATAACCGATGGGGCTTCGGCCCCATTTTATTTATAGAATATGGCTATTGACGTAAACAAAGTCTACAGGGTAGTTTTAGCTATCACAAACAAGGAGCAACGGGGATATTTAACCCCAGACCAGTTTAATCGTATTGCAAGACAAGCACAGCTTGACATATACGAAAAAACGTTCTATGATTACAATAGAGCTATGAGAAAGCAAGCTGTAGGAGATTTTAGGGAGTATAGTGATATAGCCTCTAATATTAAGGATAAAATAGACATATTTGCAAGACAGACTAACTTAGCTCACACAGCTGGGTCTGCTACTGAACCAACAAGCCTTTATAGGTTAATAGGAGTATTTTCTACAAACAGACAAATAGAGTTTGAAGAAGTCCGAAAAGAAGAGCTACCGTATCTACTGAGCTCAAATCTTAATCAACCAACAGAGTCATATCCTGTTTATTATACAGAAGCAAATTCAATAAAAATATTGCCAACTAGTTACAGTGGTCAAATACTTATAGATTACTTAACAACCCCAAGTGACCCAGAATGGGTTAAAGACCCGTCTGTTACAAATAGATATGAATACAGCTCTTCATTGTCAACAGATTTTGAAATACACGAGTCTGACGAAACAGACCTTGTTATAAAAATATTAGCCTATACAGGTGTAATAATTAAAGACCCAACTGTAATACAAGTTGCGGCACAAAAAGAAATAAACGACTTTAATCAAGATAACGTATAATGGGACTAATAACAGATACTAATCAAGCGTATTACGAAGGCACTGACTTTGGTGGATACAGGCATATTCCGTTAAACGACATCGTAAATAACTTTATGTTCTCTTACGTTGGAGAAGGTAAGATAATAGGCAAAGCAAATAGAAGGGACGTTGTTTTTCACACAAAAAGAGCAATGCAAGAGTTTGCTTACGATATAACTAAAGTGGAAAAAATACAAGAGGTGCAAATACCATCAACGCTATCTATACCAATGCCACAGGATTACGTTAACTACGTATCTATATGTTGGATAGACAAGTCTGGGATAGAGCACCCTATACCTAAAGGAAGAATAACGTCATCTCCTTCAGAGCCAATATCTCAAGATGACCAAGGAAACTATCAGTTTGACAGTAATGGCGATATAATTACAACTACATCTCAAACTACAGAAAGATTTAACGACTTAAACAGTGCTGAATTATCTGGTGGAGCTCCAAGCGATGATTATTTTTATAATGCAGATTTTCCAGAAGAAAGATTACTGGAATCTGGCAAAAGATACGGTGCAGAGCCAGAGCTTGCTAATGGAAACGGAATGTTCGTCATTGATGAAGCTAATGGAAAAATAAATTTCAGTAGTAATTTAGTAGAGGCGTTAATAACCATAAAGTATATATCTGATGGATTAGGCACGGATGACGAAATGAGAGTCCATAAGTTTGCAGAAGAGGCTATTTACAAGCATGTAGCACACGCGATTCTGTCTTCTATGGCAAATGTACCAGAATACATAGTAAACCGCTTTAAAAGAGAGCGCAGAGGCGCTATGAGACAAGCTAAATTAAGGCTATATGACCTTAAAACGTCAGAGATGACAAATGTAATGAGAGGCAAGTCGAAACAAATTAAACACTAATTAAATGCCAGAAATTAAAAACACGTTTCTTGCTGGTAAAATGAACAAAAGCCTTGATGACAGAATTCTGCCTCAAGGTGAATACAGAGATGCTCTAAATGTTCAAGTTACCAAGGCAGACGGTCCAGATGTTGGTGTCATACATAACATAAAAGGTAATGATATTGTAGCCTCTCTAGGTTTAGGGAATGGCTATGAAGTTATAGGTAGTTTTTTTGATGAAAAAAACAATATAATCTACTGGTTTGTTACAGATAACAATCATAGTTTCATCTACAAGTTTGACAAAAACTCATCGTCAACATCCTTGATTGTTAGTTCGTCTAGTCCAAATAACTGGCTAAACTTTAACAAGAGCAACAGAATAACAGGAGTTAATTTACTAGAAGAACTTTTGTTTTGGACCGATGGTTTAAATCAACCAAGAAGAATAAATGTAACAAGAGCCGATGGTTCTTATTACGATTCAGAAATAAAGGTTTCTGTAGCTAAATACGCCCCCTATATCGCTCCCCAAATAACAGCAGTGGAGCATGACGATGCTATAAAGTCAAATAGAATAGAGGAAGAGTTTGTTCGTTTTGCATATAGGTATAAGTTTAAGGATAACGAATACTCTATACTGTCTCCATTTACACCGATAGTGTTTGAAATGGAAACAAATCTCATAGATACAGCATCAAACTACTACAATACGAGTGATTTGAGAGTTATTGGTTCTTCAACTGAAATACCGTTGATGACTAATAACATCAACAAAATAACAATGAATATACCCACACCTACAGGGGTTAATGGAACTTTAGAGGATTATGAGATAAAAGAAATAGATGTTCTATATAAAGAATCTGACAGCAATGCTATTAGAATAATAGAAACAATAAAAATTTCTGAATCAGAAACTTCAGGCAATAAACAATACATATATAAATCTAGTAACTTTAAGGCTACATTACCAGAGGACCAATTAACAAGGGTTTTTGATGCTGTTCCTGTCAAGGCTCAAGCTCAAGAAATAGCTGGAAATAGGGTTGTATATGGTAACATTACAAACAAAAAAGATTTACCAGATATAGACTTTGCTGTATCTTATGATAACAAAGTAACAACAAATCCAGCTGTATCTCAACAAAGTGTAAAACAAAGAAGGACTTATGAAGTAGGTATTGTTTTGTCTGATAGATTCGGAAGAACATCACCTGTTATTACCTCTGATTCATCGACAATATATGTAGGTGCTAAAAATAAAGCTTTTGACAATACGGGGTATTCTGGCAGTTCTCTTAATATTATATTTAAAAGCATAACAGACCCAGATGGCACTATATACGACGCATCGACAAATCCTAATGGGTGGTATTCTTACAAGGTTGTAATAAAACAAAAAGAACAAGAATATTACAACGTTTATACACCAGGTTCATTTTATTTTAGTGGCTCATATCGAAGCTATATTACAATACACGGAGACAACATAAACAAAGTCCCTCGAGACACTATAGGAAATAGCGATACTATTGACGAAAACATTCAATTTACAGGGGCTCAAGTTAGGATATACCCTAAAGTACTAAATGTTTATGAAAACAACACAAACACTTATAGAAATTCAGATTTTGATTTACTAGAGATAGTTAAAATAGGAAATAAAAATAACTATAGTGGACAGATAGACTCTTCAACTAAGATGTTTGAGAGTACCAATAACCACTTAATAGGTCAAATAGAAGGAAGAGTAGGCGTTGACTACACGCAACTTGTAAGGGGTGGGGATTTTGCTGTTTTTGAAACAGAGCCATTCGAGTCAGCTCTTGATATATACTACGAGACTCCTACTTCAGATTTAATTTCAAATATAGATCTAACGCAGTTTGATATAGTCTCTGCAAATAGAATATCTTTCGATAAAAATACTTCAGATACTAGCAATTTCATAGATGAAGATGTTGAAGCAAGAGATAGAGTTGCCAGATTATATGCAAGAAAAAGTGGAGGAGGTTCTTTACCTAGCTCTATGATTCATTTTGAACACATAAGTGACGCTGATGCTGATGGAAACGAAACAAATAACTTTGGGGTAAGATTTAACTCTGGAGAAGGAGAGTGGGAGCTTTATGCTGTAAGAGGCTTGAATTACAAGCCAGCTTTAAACGACAATGACGCAAACACAAGAAATATAAATTTAAGAGTAAGTTTTTTAGGAACACAATACGCTACGGAACAGTTGACAATATATGTTAGTCACGTGCAGCCAGTAGTGAGTGGCTCTGCACAATTAGTTACATTTAACACAGACGGAACGGCATCATCTGGAGCAAACAGAAAAACCACAATAACTCAAAACGCTGGCAATGTTTTATTCAAAATATATGGAGCTGGAGGCGGTAAAGGAGTCTCTAACTTAAAAGAGTTTTTGAATCTTGATTTATTAAGCATAGAAAATGTTGAGGGTGCTGCATGGCCAACAAGCGCAAACCCTTTAGATTTTTTCTCTGTAATACAAAACTCTGATTACACGCTTGATTCAAATGGCACTCCTACTATAATAAGTAATTTAGATACTAATGGTACAGGTATAGTCATATACCATGTAGACGATAATGGTGCTCAAATCCCTAATAATACAGGCCACCACGACAACACGTTTAGATTTGGGTATAGGTCTAGGCAAGATTTAAGTGTATGGGGTGTCAATATAACAGGAGAAGAGCTTAGTGAGACAGCTTATACTAATGTTCATTTTACAGACACGGCAGCTCTTTCTTCTGCTAATTCTGGATTTAAATTGTATCACGCTCCACCAGAAACTTTTGCAAATGCGTACCAAGCATGTGAAGAGCCTTTGAATGATAATTGGAGTGAAATAACTGTTTATTACCCAGGGGCTGATGTAGTAAATGACTATCCGTTTATAGAGCCTAATTTTGATTCAAATCCACAAGTTCTTGCTAAAAGAATGTATTATGACAGTAGGTTAAGTAGACCAGCTTTACCAGGATGGTATAAAAAACCTGAGGAAAGGCTTATTGGTTTTTATTATATATCTGGAAACGAACCAGAGACTTTTAATGGGTGGTGGTATGATACGCCAGCTGTATGCGGAAGTTTTTCTAAACAAGATGCAGAAGATGCTACAAGTTATAATCCGCCAGAAGATGTAAATTATGAAGAAGATGATGGAGAAAATCCTTATGATTTACCAACGTTTAATCCTAAACCAGAACCTTAATGGCTTATTTAAAAGAAATAGAGTTTTTTAATTGCTTCATAATCAAAGATGATGACGAAAGGTTTCATATAGAAGAATCAAGAATAAAAGGTGATTTTAATGGAAAATCTGTTGACTATGGCGTTAGGGCGCATATAACTGACGAATCTTACCAAGAGCAAACAAGAGAAAACACTTTAACTTATTCGGGAATATACAATAGTAGGACTGGTATTAATAACACTAATCAGTTCCCTATAGATAAACCAATAACCCTTTCAGTTGATATTCAACAAGGGTCGATACAAAAGTTATTTGCTGAAGACCAAATATTAAACATATTCCAAGAGGAGAAAGTTAGGTATGTTCAGATAGACAAAGATGCTATATACACTGCTGAAGGTATTCCAATATCAACAACATCTAATGTGTTTTTAGGGGATGTTGTTTCTTACGGAACAAACTACGGCATAGGTAAAAACCCAGAGAGTTTTACGCACTACGCTGGGAGAAAGTATTTTGTAGACAAACCTAAAGGGGCTGTACTTCGTCTATCAAGAGATGGTATTACAGAAATATCCAACTACGGTATGAGAAGCTATTTTAGAGACAACTTGTCTGATGCTACGGAAATACACACGGCTTGGGATATACATGATAAAAGTTTAGTTTTGACAGCTAAAAGACCTTCAAATAGCTTTACAGTAGCATTTGATGAGGGGGTGAAAGGATGGACTTCTTTTTATAGTTTTATTCCTCAAGGATTTTCTGGGAGTTTAGATGGTAAATTTTACACTTTTTATAATACAAACATATACGAGCATTATTCTAATGATATTCATAATAACTTTTATGGAATGTCAAGCACATCAAGTGTTGACTTTATATTTAACGAACAGCCTTCTGCGTCTAAAAACTTTAACACAGTTAATTATGAAGGCACAAATTCATGGAATATTACTAATATAGAAACCGATACGGATTCAGCTGAAAACATAGCTTCTTTCGATATAGCTAATCAAGATTTCATTATGTCCGCGTTCAAAAAAATACACAATAAATATTACTCTAACTTATTCAACGATACATCAGAGTCTGTTAACGAGGTAATGTTTGGAGACGAGGTGTCTGGTATTAAAGGTTTCTTTGCAAAAATGAAAATACAAACATCATCAACTGATTACAAAGAATTGTTTTCAGTTTCAACTAATTATAATATAAACAGTTACTAATATGGGATTATTTGGTAAATCAAGAGCTAAGAGACTGGAGGAGAAGGCAGCGGCTCAAGGCCGTAAGCTTGACAATATGCTTGCTAATAGACAAGCTGTTATAAACCCTTACTCTGGAATTTCTGATTTAAGCTCAATGATAACGAATCCATTTGCAAATCTACAAGTTGCAACACAGGCAGCAGAAATGCAAGCGGAACAAACAGATATAGGATTAGCATCGACACTAGATGTTCTTAGAGCTACTGGGCGTTCGGCTGGTGGCGCCACTGCACTTGCAAGAGAAGCTGCAAGAAGTAAACAAGGTATATCAGCATCGATAGAACAACAAGAAGCTCAAAACGCTCGATTAAGAGCTCAAGGAGAGCAAACAGCAATGAGCATGAGAATGCAAGAGGCTCAAAGAATGCAAGAGGCCGACATACTTGGTCAAACATTTATGTTCCAAACACAAGAACAAAGAGATGTTGCCGACTTATCAAGAGTTTCGGCAATGCAACAACAATACGGTCAACAGGCAATGGATATTAGAGCGGCTAACAGGGCAATGGCTGGACAAATCATAGGAGGCGTGTTGGGCGCTGGGGCTAGTATAGGCTCTGCTTTAATAAATAAAGGATAATAAAATGGCACTACCAAGAGTAACACCAGGAACATACAGCTACGGGGCTTATGCAAATCCTAAAGAAATAAAATACAATGCCACTGGAGACTTGGCTATGGGTGAGGCAATAGCTCAAGGTATCTTGACTGCTGGGCAGTTAGGGGCTCAAGCTATAAAAAAGAGAGCAGACTTTAACGAAGAAACATATAAAAATACAGCTCTTCTTGAGGCTGAAAAAAGAGAAGATTTTCACGCTAAGACTACACAGCGTATAAATGACATAAGCGAAGAGTATTCCGCGTTTAGAAATCCTAAAGCATCTAGGCAACTTAAAAGACAGAATCCAGAAAAGTTTTATGCAGAAGAGTTAAGGTATAAAAACGAAATAGATTCTATATTAGCAATGGATAAGCTAGATATAGACCCAGAAGTGCTAGATAAATTTACAGAAGAAGAAATAAAAGATACAGATAAAGACAAGTTTTATCTTGCTAAAAAGCTATCTAAATCGGATTACTATTTAAAAGAGGTAAACGGAAGAACTCACGTGGCTTATGAGGATGAGTCTGGAGCAGAGAGAACATTACTTCTTTCTGATGTTGTGGATAATATCGACAACTACACTGACTTTAGTCAAAAGTTTTCTTTTAACAGCGAAGAGCAACAACAAAACATAATGGGCATAGCTGAAGTTTTCAACAGTACAGCTCAACCGTTATTCACATCGATAGCCACAAATGAAAGAGAAGCGTTGAGCTATCAAGAGGCTTTTGATTTTGTTAAAGAAATGCCAGCGTTAAAATCTTATATTGGAAGAATAGCTGGGGAAGTTTCGGATGACATAGGAATGTCTGAAGAAGAATTAATTAGCTTTGTAGCTGACCAAGTGGTTAAGTCTTCTAAGCAGTTTGGGGATAAAATAAAACCAGACACATCTGCTATCGACAGATATAAAGCTGAAACAGAAAGAATAAAAGCGTTAAAACTTTCTCCAGAGCAAGAAAAATCAAGAATAGACCAAGAGATAGCTGGTAGAAGAATGAGGGATTTAAATGAAGATGACATGACATGGCTTACGGATATTAGTTCTATGGCCAAAAAAGGTCCAGATTTTGTTAAGCAAGTAGACGATATATTCTTGGCAAACGTAGCGAAGCTCAACATAAAAGCAGACCCGAGATATGATGAAGCTGGAGATGTTATAGGTTATCAACTCACAGACAACACGGGTAAAATGACTACCAAAACAAAAAGTGATGTTTACGTACCTATAGGGGATATGACTCAAGATAAATTAAGAGGTATACTAGGTAAGATGATAACGTCGGGTGTTCCTGGATTCAATAAATCAAATTTACTAAGATAATATGTACGAAATGTATGGAGAGCAGTTTACTATAGAGGAACTGCAAGGTATTGCTTCTGAAAGAAATATAACTGTAGAGGAGCTTTTTAGCAACAACCCAGAATTAAAAGAAATAAAAACAGAAAAGCCTGTAGAGCAGGTTGAAGAAGTAAAGATAGAACCACAGGAGGCGGGTGCGCCTGTGGCGGAGGTTGCAGCACCCGATACGGATTCCACGCAGGAACCTGGTTTATTGGAGTCGCTATTAGCAAGAACAGCTAGAGGCTTTGTGTCTTTTGGGAAAGGAGTCGAGAATTTAAAAAACTCTCTTCTTGTTTCTGGAATGGAGCTTGTTGATGGAAAAATGTCAAAAGAAGATAGGGAGAATTATAAAGACGCTTTAGATAATCTTTATATTCCAGGCTCATTGGCCCCAAGAACAGCTGATTATCAAAAAGCTGAAAAATTACTTTCTGAGCATGTCAGGTCAACTGAAAACGAAAGCATTAGAGAGGCTATATTGGCTGGAAATATTGGAGAGGCCGCTGAAATGACTGTCGGTGGAATGCTTGAATCCCTACCTTCTATAGTAGCCGCTGGTACTGGAGTTGGAGGTATAATAACTTTAGGAGCCTCTTCTGCTGGAAATAAATTCGATGAAGAACTCAGAGAGAATCCAGAACAAACAACAGGAAGATTGCTAGCTAATGCACTCACTACTGGTACAGCGGAAGCTTTTACAGAAATAGCTACAAGAGGTATATTGAAAAGCGCTGGTTTAATAAAAACAAACACAGGAAAAGAAGCTGCACAACAGTACATCGACAAAACAATGAAGTCTTTGGCTAAAAAAATAGGTATATCATCTCTGGGAGAAGCTGGTTCTGAGGCTCTTACAGAAGCCATTGTTATGATGAGCGATGCCGTTATACTAGATAAAGAGATTAAAACAGAAGATGTATATAATAGACTTGTTGACGCTGCTGTTATTGGTGGCTTTACTGGAGGAACTATCCAGTCTATAGGTCAGATAGCCACACCTAAAGACGCTATGAGGAGCGTAGCAGAAAATATACTTACCCCAGCTCCAATCAAAAAAGAAATACAAGATTATTCGGACTTAATATCGGCTCTCGAGGCGGACCTAAGCATGGTTGACCCAGAGTCACAAGAGGCAGATGTAATAGCTCAGTCAATACGTCAACAAGAAAAAAACATATACGACAAAAAGAGATATGTAAGAAAGACTCTAGAGGGTATGAGTAAAGAGCAAATAAAATCTTATGCATCTAATTTAGATCAAATAAAAAAGATGGAGGGTGTGTTAAAAAACAATCCATCTAACATGTCTAAAGAACTTTTTGGGAAAAAGATAGAAAAACTGTCTGAAGAGAATAAGTTTATATTTATGGAGCCAGCAAAGAAAGTTGAAATGTCAACTGAATTTTCAGCTCCTATAGCTAAAGCATTGGGCGTCGAACAACAAGTCTTTGAGACAACTGAGGAGTTTAAAAGCGTTTTGCCTGAAGCACAAAAAGACAAAGCTGATATAGCGGGTGGTTTTTACGACCCAAACACCAAAACAATATACATAAATAAAGAAGCCGCTACAAATACCTTACAAGTGAATATAGGGGCTCATGAAGTTCTTCATCCAATACTAAACTCTCAAATAGGAGATGCCGCAAAACAAGGTGAGTTTGTCTCTGAAATAAAAAACCTATTAAATAAGAGGCAAAGAGAGGCTATGGAGGAGCTTATGGAGGGTTATAAAAAACGAGGGGAATACAATACGGAGTATTTAACAGTACTATCAGATAATCTCGTTAAAAACAAGCTTGAATATGACGATACTCTAATTGAAAAAATAGTTAAACTTGTAAAGAATACGGTAAATAAATTTAGGCCACAGGAAGTAGATTTCGAGATAGGTTTTGATAATGCCCAACAAGTATTTAATTTTATAAAAGAATACTCTGATTCAGCTAAAACAGGAAAGCTTAGTGAGTCTGCTAAAAAGGTATTAGACTTTACTAAAGAGGATGCTATAGCGAAAGCCCAGTTCAGTTATGAAGAAAATGTAGAAAAACTTGAAGAAAGATATTTTTCTGGAGAAATAGATAGTGACCAGTATTACTCACAACTTGACAAATTAGAGCAAGAACAAGAAATAACTCCAGTTGAAAGAGAAACCAAAACTGCTCCATCAAGAGATTTTAAAGCTACTTTGGATGCTGCTGGTAGTAATCCAGAAGGGTTTGACCCTTTTGATTTAAGAATATCACAGACCGTAGAGTCTATGGTCAAGGCTAAGGCTAGAAGATTTTTGACTCAAGACAAAAGGGTTGTTGATTTAACAAACTTACCTGGTTTTAATATAGACGATTTTGCTTCTGAAGTTTACTTTAACATGATGAAGGGTAAGAAACTCAAAGAAGGAGGTTTTGGACCTGGATATATACAGATTTTTGACCCGTCTGTAAATGATAGCTTGTATGGGTATATAAACGCTCAGTTAGGAAACAGAATGAGAGCTGTATTAGGAGAAGGGGATATTGCAGAGGAAACTTATTCAGTTCAAGCAGATGAACAAATAGGGCTTTCTGACTTCTACGATTTTACAGAAGACATCGACAGAGAGTTATACACAGAGGAAGATATAGATGAAGGGCTTGTAAACCCTGTGTCACTACTTGATGAGGCTAATCAAACAAAAGCCGTCAAGGAGGCTAATGAAAAAATAAATAATATAAGCTTAGATAATCTTATATTTAAGAAAACTCCGAATCTTGTTACAGGAACATTATCAGAGTTCTTTGACGTAAGAGAATCTGTAATACAAAAAGCCTCTCAAAACCTAAACACTACAGAGCTTGAAAATACAGCGCCAAAGATAGCTGAAATATCAAAACTTTTAATATCTATAATGCCACAAGGAGCTATTGTAGGAAAAAAAGGTGAGCTTGCTGTATCTGAGAAGTTAATTGGCACAGGCACAGGATTGCCTAGAAAAATACTTGAGGCGTTTTACACGAAAAACAAAAGACTTGTTAGCGCACAAGAGGGCATTGGAAAGAAAGGAGCTGGACTAGAGCCTTTTGTGTTAAGAGATGATATAACAGAAAAAGACTTTTTGAATGCTTTAGGTATAAACGAAGATGGAACACACAATCCAGAGATAAAACCTAAGAGTCCACAGTCTCAAACAAGAAGAGCCATGCTTGATATGTTTGGAAAACTTGTATCCAATACAGCCATACGTCAACACATGAAAGACAATGACTTTTCTGTGGTTGCGGTAAACGACCTTGCCGCTGGTAAAAGCCCTAATATGTTTAGTTTTTCATTTAAAGAGGAAGAAAAAATACTAGACAAAGAGATACCTTTCAGTGAGTTTTCTGAAGAGTTTAAAGATGAGTTCAAAAGACTGTATCCTTATGTAGACGTAGACCAAGATACCGAAGCTAAACTATATCAAATGATACTTCAGCTTATGGAAGAGTCGTCTACAACTGCCAGAATGAGACAATTGTTTTACAACGACCCAATTCTTAAAGAAAAGCTCGAGGAGTTTGGTATTGAAGCAAAAGACATATTGGATATTCACAACAAAACAGGTAGGCGTAGAAACGAGCTCACTTTAGATGGAGTCAGAATAACCGCTAAACATGGGCAAGAAATGGCCTCCAGATTTCCTAAATTTAAAGGGATAACCACTGCTAGAATAAGAGGATTGTTTGCTTTTGACCAAAGAGCTTACATATTTAAAGACAACAAAAGGAACAAGGTGGCAGAAGGTATACATCCTTCTGCAAAAATAGTTGATGGGACTGAAGAAGAGAAACTGAATGTCATGATGGCTTCTTCTGAAGCAGAGTCTTTGGTTAAAAAAGGAAAAAAAATAAAATTTAATGCTAAACAAAATATATATATAGACAACATAAATAACATATTGTCTGAAAAAAAGATAGATCCCAAGTATTTTTATACTAGTCAATTAAGTTCAAGAATAAACGACTTATACAAAAGACCAAAAAAATCAAGCAATCCAGAGTTTGAATTTTATACAGAGCAACAAAAGATAGACTATGTAAAAAAAGAAGTAGACAAAGCTAAGGAGTACAATAAGTTAAAAGAAAATTTAATTAAGTTAGAGCTCAGTCTTTTAAATTCCTATGTAACGGAAAAAGGTGTGTCAAAACAAGAAAGAGCAGAGCGAATAGTATATGCTGTTAGATTACTTTCTGATACTTCTGGAGGGCTAAAAGACTTAGCGTCTATAACGTATAGAGGGAGCGTAATAGGACCTAAAACGGAGGCTGTTAGGATAGAGCATTTAATATCCACTGGTTTTCAAGACGTAACATTCTTGAAATCTGTTATAACAGGAAAAATGCCTAACTCGTCTTACAAGTCTGGGATAGTAGATGATGGTATATCCAACACCATGGACTCTAAAAAGATTAGAGTTTTAATGAAAGGTGGAAAGTACAAAGACATTAACTACCAGACTGGAGCTATAAATTCAAGATACCAAGAGATTGCACTTAGAGCAAAAGAACAGGGTGCTATAATGTTCAGTATCGATGAGGGTGTAGATGTAAAGTCTAAAGAAAATTTCTTGGACCTGTCTATGGGTAATATACTAAAGTCACTGACTAGTATACCTGTAAAAGAACAAGTGTCTCAGTCTACAGCTAAAATTATGGCTGCTAACAGAAACAAAAAATGGAGACTACTTTCTCCATCTGCTGATGACTTTGTTGGTTTACTGTACTCCACATTAGGTAAAGGTAAGATTGGAGATGCTCAACTTAAATTCTATAAGAAGTACTTGATAGACCCGTTCAATAGAGCAAACCATGCCATGGATTCTGCTAGACAGAAAATATCAAGAGACTTCAAGGACCTCAATAAAGAGTATGAGGTAGTTAAAAAGTCTCTAAATAAAAAATCTGGATACAAAAACTACACAAACGACCAGGCTATAAGAGTATACCTATACAAGAAAGCTGGAGCTTCAAACACATCTCTATCTATAAACGAAGCTGACGAAAATGCACTATTAGCTATCGTTCGTTCTAATCCAGAGTTTGAAGCCTATGCAAACTATTTAATGGAGATAACAGAGTTAGATAATTCTTGGATCGAACCTTCACCAAACTGGGTAGTAGGCTCTATATTTGATGATATGAACTCTATTATCGATAGGTTGAAAAGAGCAGAATACTTGTCTGAATGGAAAGAGAATGTAGATGTTATATTCTCTGACAACAACAGAAACAAGCTTGAAGGTCACTTTGGAGAAGACTACAGAAAAGCCTTGGATGATATGCTATACAGGATGGAAAAAGGCAAGGCTATACCTGAGAAGATGAACAAGGAGATGAACAGGTTTCAACAATGGCTTACTGGCTCTGTTGCTGTTACCATGTTCCTTAACAGGCGCTCTGCTGTTCTTCAGACTATATCAAACATAAACTACATGAACTGGTCGGACAATAATCCTCTTGCCGCGGCCAAGGCATTTGCTAATACGCCTCAGTTTGCTAAAGACTTTGCACTTATCTTTAATTCAGACTACTTGAAACAAAGACGTGGAGGATTGAAAACTGAAGTTGAGGCTGCTGTTCTTGCTAATGAACTCCGCAAGGGTGGTGTTGAAGGTATGCGAGGAGCAATCAATAAGATACTCAAGGCTGGTTTTACATTAACACAGCTAGGGGATAGTTTTGCAATATCTTTTGGTGGAGCATCTTTCTACAGAAACAGAAAGAACTCTTACTTGAAACAAGGTTTAACAGAACAGGAAGCAAGAGACCAAGCGTTTTTAGATTTTAGAGAAATATCTGAAGAGTCACAGCAGTC
>CENI01005182.1_pt1 | contig 21949 bp, 17 predicted proteins | sample 530161 | NCBI WGS metagenome assembly CENI01 (sample SAMEA2591107, study PRJEB7988) | marine metagenome | isolation source: saline water (ENVO:00002010), including | reverse complement strand
ATTGATACTCTGAGCGAGTTGGGAGAAGAGAAAAATAAACTTCATGGTATTGGGCAGAGGGAATACTAATGTCTGAATTAAATTTATTCGAAAGTGAATTTTATGGCGACAAGATTCGATGGTTTATTGGAATTGTTGAAAAGGTTGATGGAGACCCACAGACACTCGGTCGAGTAAAGGTTCGTGCTTTTGGTATACATAATGCCTATACATCAGAGATTTCTGTGGATGACCTTCCTTGGGCGACTGTCATGGTTCCGACTGGAGTTTCTGGAACTGGGCAAAGTCCTACAGGATTACAGAATGGCACTATGGTTTTTGGCGTTTTTCTTGATGGGAAACACTCTCAAAATCCAGTAGTCTTAGGATCACTACCAAAAATTGAAACAGGTCTTGTCGATAATATCACTCCACAACAAAAAATTAAACCCGGAAAGGTCAGCACTGATCTAGCTGCAAGTGGAGCATTATCTAATACTGTACCTCCAACTCGTTCTGGAGGTTCTGTAGGTGGTGCAGGAGATGCATTATATAGTGCAGGAATCAATAATGGGTTTGGTTCTGATGCAGCTGCAGTTATGACAGTATCTATTATGGATAGGATAAGTTAATATGTCTGATAGATTTGGCATTTTCAAATTAAAAGGTGAAAGATTGCGACAGTTCTATGAGTTCTGTAATGAGAAATCACTCAGCCCGGATGAAGAACTTACTCAGATTGAATATACTTTCTATGAAATTATGAAAAATCCTTCTGTAGAGGGAAATTTATTCCGCAAGGCATCTTCTATCGAAGAGGCAGCTGCATTATTTCATACATATGTTTTGGAAGATATGACAGGATATGACAGAACAGTGAAACTTGCATATGAATTTAAAAGTAGATATGGGAGTTAATTATGCCTGCTAACCCAGATGCATATTTAGAAGAGATCGGGCAAGAAACAGCGACTGGGGCAGTAACAGTGCCTAAAACAGATGTTCCCAGTAAACTTCCAAATTACACAGTTGCTGCTCCAAGCAGTGAGGGTGCCTCTGCGACTGATGGAACTGAAGAAAATTTAGGTTCTGATTTTATTAACAATTTTGACGGTGGTACAAACACAGTTGATGGCGAAAAACTTTGTACTGGTAAACTTGATTTTAAGAAAGAAAATGGACTTATCGCTGCTGATAAGGTTGTTGTTGAAGCAGATGTGGTTGAGACTACTGAGACAAAATCGGGTGCAGGTACTGAAATTGATAGGATGCTAGGGAGAACAGTTGAGCATAAGAATGTAACTCCATCTTATACATTAAATAATAATGAAGGTGCTCGAAAAAATCTTACTGAAGAGGAACTTGAAGAAAAAGGTATCTCTGATAAGACTGCAAATAAAATAGTTCTTATTCGGATTAGAATAAATGCCTCTTTAAAATTATCGCAAAAGCTGCAAAAAGAATTTACTCCTCAACCCTATGTTCCAAGTGGATCTACGGGTGGATCTAGTAGACTAGGAGAAAAACTTAACGAGCAAATTCCTGATCAAAAAACAGGGTACGATAATGGTTATGAATTTTTATCAAAGTGTAGGTAATAAAAGTGTTAGTTTATAAACCACAAGAAAACGATTACAATGCAGAATTAGACAATCTTGGAATTGGACAATCTCCTATCATTGATATGAAAGAGGTTGCGCTAGGTGTATGTTTGAATACCTACGAGGAAGTTGAGGCGTATCTTCGGTCATGTAAAAGAGAAGTTACTGAGTTAGTTGTGTATCATACTGGAACACCAAATAGATTGAATATGGATTTGATTGGATTGAGAAAATATTATTCAAATGAGTTGGATAAAGGCACTGTAGATTATCATCTGCTGATTCTCCGTAATGGGCAGATTCAAATTGCTAGAGATATTTCTAGTGAATATCCTCATACACCAGTTTTAAACCATTTACCGAGATCAATCAGTGCAGCATTTGTTGGTGGATTGAATAATAAAGGTATTGAAGATTCTAAAGGATTTACAGGTTCTCAGTGGAAGTCTTATTCTGCGTTGCTCAGAGCATTTTATTCTATTATGCCGGGGGGTCAGGCATTAGGGCATAATAGTATTAATACTTCCACAACTAATCCTGGATTCAATGTAGAGGATTTTAGTTATTCTAGATTTGGAAAAAAGAATGTGATTGATAATGAAACTTTCCGTAATCTTGGTTCTCTTACTAGAGCACAGATTATTAATTTTGGGAGTGAGCAATAATGTCGAGTAAAGGGTCGGCTTCGATCAGAGCAAACAATCCCGGGAATATTAAGAACTTCTTTGATTATGACGGGACATGCGGAAGCACAAAAGTTACACATGGCACAAATCCTGTGTTTAAGACACCTGTATATGGTGCACGTGCAATGGCAAAGAATATTGAAGCAAAGTTTGATGGAAGAGCATCAAATACTTATGAATTATTGCATGTTCTTTCTCCAAGTTCTGAAAATAATACTGATGGATATGCAATTCCCTCTGTTGTGGGATATATGAAAAATAATGGATATTCTGACTTTAATCAGAATACAAACATTGTTGATTCTTTCAAATATGATCAGAATTTTGGCACAACTTACATGCAAGCAATTGCAAATATGGAGCAGGCGGGATCATTAAATTCTTTTTCTAAAGAAATTTTACAGTATGGTTGGGAATCTAAGAATAAAAGAGAACCTAATTACGACCCTTATAAATTCGGTACTAATGCAGACAAAGGATTCGCTGGGTGTGATCAACAAAGCGGAGATGCGAATCCAAATGATCCTGAAGAGAACCCAAACTCTCCATTAGGTCCCAAAGGTTCGGGTTCTAGTTACTCTGGTTCTGGTAGCAGTGGTGCTTCTGGAGGTGGAGGAGGTGAATATGGATTTAAAGATCCAGAAGGTGAATTCATTCGAGAAGAATATGAATATAAACCGACTACCAATGAAGCGGCGAGAGATCAAAGAGAAACTAAATTAAAAGTTCCTGACATCCCTGAAGCGATCACAGCAGAAACAAAAGAAAAAATTAAAGAGATGCTGGATACACCTTCAGAATATCCAAAAAATGTAGTTTATGAAACACCCGGTGGTCATAGAGTAGAATATGATGATACTCCTAAAACTCCGAAGACAACATGGACACACTCTGAGGGTGCTGGAATTGAAATGCATAAAGAGGGTGATGTTCTTGAAGTAGCACCTGGAAAATCTATTAAGGTTGTGGGTAATGGATTCGCTTTGAGTGTCACTGGTAATGGTGAAATGGTTTTTGATGGCAACCTTGACATTACAGTAACAGGTGACTTCAATATCAACTGTGCAAACTTTACTGTGAACACTTCAGGTTCTATGATTGAAGAGATCGGAGACAGAAAATCTACTACTGCACAGAATAATATTAGTATGAATGCAGTAAAAGGTAATATTAGTGAAATCGCCAAAGAGAATCATGTTACTACTGCAAAAAATAAGTATGACTTAGTTGGAAATAGTGCCACCTCTGTTTCTACAGACCATAATATCTTTACTAGTAATAATATTGATATTAAAGCAAATAATAATACTAAAATTGCATCTAAACAGAATACAGACATCCTTGGCAAGAAAATGAATGTTGTGGGTCCAGAAGGAACTTTTGGTGGAGAGAATGTTGTGATGTATGCTAACACAGCACACACTGATGTTCAAGGTAATGTGAAAGGTAACGTTGAAGGCGATTTAACTGGGACTGCATTGCTAGCTCAACTTGCTGGAGGATTAATTATTGGGGCTCCAGCACCGAGTAGATCAACTGCAAATAATACAGAAACTGAAAAACCTACCAGTTCTAATATTAATGATGCTTTAAATAATACTGATATGGGCGTAAAAAATGTGCGGGTTGATACTCCGACCATAGAAGCAACTTCTGAAACACCTATTCCTAGTGAAAACCCCGATGCACCTGATAGTCCTGAAGATACTTTTGCTGATGGAGATATTATTCGATGAAAATAAACGCATTTAATATTACAACAAGGCATGTCAGGTCTAGACTTAGGAATGGGTATTACAGGAATGATGCTGCTTTTATTGATTTTGCAATTAATCAAAATATTATGGACGAGGCATACTTTAATGTCTATCCTTATGCCTTTAAAAGAGCATTACCTAAAGAAGCAACAGTAAAGTATGGTATTGAAAAACTGAATAACATTTGCATTCAAAACAGATACAAAGAAAACATTGGTAAGTTAAGTATTTTACCAGATACGAAATACATTTCTAAGTTTTCAGATGTAGATGCAGGAACATTGTTAGGTCCGGGCATTCCTTTATCTAAGTTTGTAAATGCGCCGGGAACTAGAGCAACACTCAATCATATCACAACTCCGACTGAAAAAACTAATCTTGCAAGACAGTTCTATTGTCATGTTCCTTTGATTTTAGGGTTCAGAGAAAATAAAGGCAGATTTGGTAAGCATACTCTTGCTGTAACTGAGGGTCTTGCTAAGTTAGATGAGAATGAGTCGTATACACCAAATAGTATTCGAGACCTTGCTACAAAAGGTAGAGTAGTTGTTTATGAAGTTCAAGATGCTGCTGGTAATAATGACCCTGTGAAAACATTTGAACTTGCAATGTACTGGAAAGACAATCACTTATTCCAACAAATGATTTTGCACTATGATACTGTTGACCCCAAAGTTCCAGTGAATGCTGAAATTATTATGATTATGCCAAAGGTGAATAGTTCTTATGAGGGCGTATTTGACCGCAATGTTAGGACTGACTATAACTTCAGAACACTGGTTCAAGATGGAATCGGTCAGTTTTCAATATAAATAAAAAAAGAATATACTAAGGTAAGTCAATGGCTGTAACAAGAAATTTATCATTTGAAGATGCTAATATTAATGTAGGAAGCACAGTTGCGACCAGTCGTAATGTGCCATACAGTGATCTTGACTTGACCTTTGCAAACAAGACTACAGGTGATGTTTATAAGAAAGTAGATGCTGCTGCTGTAAAGCAAGCAGTCAAGACAATCTTACAAACCGACTTTGGTGAGAAACCTTTTCAACCTTATTTTGGTGCAAACATTAGAGCATTATTATTTGAAAATGTAACAGAAACAACAATGTCCATTACTCTTGCTAGGAACATTCGTTTTGCTATTGAGAAATATGAACCTCGGGCAGTAGTAGAGGATGTAGAAATTTTAGATTTATCTGATAGGAATTCAGTATATGCTAGAATTACTTTCAGGGTAATCAACACACAAGAGTTAGTGGTTTTAGATACAGCAATCTTAAGGATTAGATAGAACAAATGGCAACTACAATTAAATCATCTGATTTAGACTTTGACAATATCAAAGCATCACTCCGTTCTTATCTCGGAAATCAATCAGAGTTTGCTGACTATGACTTTGAAGGTTCTGCTTTATCTTCGATTATTGATGTATTAGCATATAATACACATTTGAATGGTCTTCTCGCAAACTTTGCATTGAACGAAACATTCCTGCCAACTGCACAACTCAGAACATCTCTGGTTAATCACTCTCTTGCTTTTGGTTATATTCCTAGATCAAAGACTTCTTCTAATGCTAGACTGACTGTTCAAGTTGCTGTTACAGGAACTCAACCTGCTACCATCACGTTACCGGCTGGCACAGCATTCACAACAGAGGTTGAAGGTGTTACCTATACATTCAGAACACTTATTGAATACACTGCAGTGAATAATGGTCAGGGATTATATACCTTTGTGGACGCTATCGGTAATCCGTATATTACAGTATATGAAGGTGACTTGACTGTAAAGACCTTCTTAGCAGACCCACAAGCAGACAGACAAGTATATGTTGTACCTGATGAAAACTTAGATTTATCTACTGTTGCTGTACAAGTTTATGATGATATCAACTCTGATAACTTCACAACATACTTTAGTGCAAATGCGACCTCTGGTGGCAATGTAATCGCGACAGTTGATGCTAACACAGCACTTTATCTTCCATTAGAAACCTACAATGGTTATTGGGAATTTAACTTTGGTGTTGGAGGCATTGCAGGAAAGAATCCTCAGCGTGGAGAGGTTATTCGTATTACCTACCTAAGCACTAATGGAGTTAATGCAAATGGTGCCTCTTCCTTTACTCCAGTTACTCCAACGATCTCTGTGGCAGGAACATCTTACAATTTAATTACTACTCTGAATACAAAGTCTTCTTTTGGAGCAAACAAAGAAACTATTGAATCGATTCGTGTAAATGCTCCACTTTCCTATCTCGCTCAAAACAGATTGGTAGCAGCAAACGATTACAAAGGTGTGATTGCTAATGCAGTTCCGGGCATTAAGTCTATTAATGCATGGGGAGGTGAAGACAATGTTCCCCGTAAGTTTGGTAAAGTATTAGTATCAATCATTTATGAAGACACTATTGCAACTGATGCACAAAAAGTAGCACTACAGCAGTTAATCAGAACTAATCTGACCGATCCACTTTCTATTATCTCTATTGATACAGAATTTGTTGATCCTGCGTATAGTTATTTAAATGTAAATACAAATATTAAATATGATACTTCTGCAACTAACTTAACTAAACTTGGTATTGAAAATAAAATCAGGTCTACAGTTACTCAATACTTTTCTGATAATTTGGGATTATTTAATTCTACGTTCAGACGTTCTGCATTGAGTACAGTTATCGATGGTAGTGATCCTAGTATTCTTTCTTCGGATATTTCTGTGACTATGCAATCAAGATTTACTCCGATTAAAAATTCAAATACAAATGAGTTTGTTTCTACAGATTACACAGTTACATTCTTGAATGCTCTTCAAGAACCTCAAATGGTTGCACCAACCATTACGAGTGAAAGATTTGTAATTAATAATAGAATTTGTAGTATTAGAAATAAAGTTAAACACTCTACTGTTTTACAAATCGTAGATATTGATGGCAATATTGTAATTAATAATATTGGCAGTTATGTTCCATCTACAGGAACTGTAACTCTTTCTGCGTTTAAACCTGATAGCATCTCCTCTGGTAATAATTACATTGGCATTAATGCTGTGCCTAGTGACGGGTCAGATGTTAAACCTTTACGGAATACAGTAATTCTTTTGGGCACTAATATTGTGACAGCAGAAACAGATACGAATACAGCAAATGCAATTAGTGGTGTAACGAATTAAAATGTCGAGTACTAATGTAAGAACTATAACAGATTTCAATCGTAGTAATGCGAATATGTATCAATCGCAGGTTGATACTGTTGTACCTGAACATTTTAAAGAACAATATCCTAAACTCGTTTCTTTCTTGAAAGCATATTATGATTATCTTGATAGTGATGGGCAACCAACAAATGATCTGAAGAATATTTTTTATGCAAAAGAAGCAGGTTCTACTAGTGATAAGTTCTTAGATTTGTTATTTCAAGAAAGAATTCCTGGAATTGATAAAGAAACATTTCCGGCACCAAGATTTGCTTATCAACTTTTGCCGGGATTTTATAGAACTAAAGGGACCAGTGTTGCAGTTGAGGGATTTTTTAGATATTTCTTTCAAGAAGATGTAACGCAAATATTTCCCAAAGATAATACCTTTATTGTCGGGGAAAGTAGGATCGGGGCAGAATCATTAAGATATATCCAAGATTCATTTTTCTATCAGATTTATTCTATTCTGATTAGAAGCAATATCCCAAGAAATCTTTGGTTTAACTATTATAATGAATACTTACACCCTGCAGGATTCAATATTTTTTCTGAGGTCGTATTCGAAACTATTCCCGAGAACTCTCAGATTCCAGAAACTATGCCTACGATTACTGATCTTCTCAGTGTAGAAACAGAAGATGTTGTGGTTGCTTCTGAGGCATCTGTTGAAACTACTGCGTTGTTTAATATCACAGGTATTGATAGTGATGTTATTTCGATGGGTGATAGTGGAACTAGATTCTATCTCGATAGAGGCATCAACTTCTATCAGGATTCGTTTGGTAGTATTGGCGATTCTTACGATAATTATACCTCTATTGCAGATATTCTTAATGTCAACTCCCCAACACTTGATGACTCCTCTACTTCAGGATCAATTATTCTTATGTCTGACACGATTCAAACAACGGATGAGGATGTATTCCCATTCTATTTTGATTCTGCTACCGATACACCATAAAAATTCGATATAAATATTAACAAAATAAATCAATGAGAAGGTCAAATGGCTAGAAAACCGATTAACAGAGGATCAAGTGCGAACGACGGAACAGGGGATACTCTGCGCTCTGCTGCTAGCAAGATCAATGATAACTTTAGTGAACTCTATACAGCATTCGGGACCTCTGCTGATTCATTAGGTTCACCAATCACGTTCGATGATGACGGTATCGTCTTCACAGATGACTCTGGACATACTACTAAACTTCAATTTGAAAATCCTATCTCTTCTGGAAGAATTTTAACTTTAGAAAATAAGTCAGGTGTTATTCCTACCATCGAAGACCTTGGGGGTGGTATTAGGGTAATTGATTTATATGATTCCACTGCGATGTCAGCCGCTAAAGTTTATTTTGGTAATGTCTTTAGTGATTCTAGTGATCTTCCCGGAGCAGACTCTTATCATGGAATGTTCGCCCATGTACATAATACGGGCAAGGCATACTATGCTCATGCTGGTAATTGGGTGACATTGTTAGATCAATCGACAATCACCTCTGGAACCAGCAATATTGATGTTAATAAATCTACATTCAAGAATTTAAACTTGATTACTCCTAGAATTAATAGTACAATTCTTGATAGTGCAGATAACGAAATTTTGGGTCTCACAACCGTAGGCACTCCAAAGAACTATATTCAATTAACTGCAAAAGATTCTAGTCCTACAATCGCAGCAGTAGGTGATGACCCAGACGTGGACTTAATTCTGCAAGCAAAAGGCACTGGAACTATTACCCTTGATGGGGCTGTGAATCATAGCACCTTAGTTTTATCTTCTACAGCAAATCCACTTTCGGATAAGCAAGAAACTGTTATTATTCTTAATCCAGGATCGACTCCTCAAACATACACTATGGAAGCAGGTAAATTTGACGGAGAGAAAAAGATAATTAACAATAGTGCAAGTGATTATAATATTATTTCTTTCACTTCTACTGGTCCTTCGGGTGGTTTACGGCATAGAAGGTTAGCTGGTGCAGGATTGCCGCACAATGTAAGATTGTATCGAAACACTACTTTAGAGGTTGTTTGGAGTCAAGACTTGACCTCTTGGATTACTACATATTCCGGCGACTCAGTTACCAACATTATCACATTTACTGTTTAAGGCAAATATAAAAAATGGCAGCAATCGTAACAAATAGTTTTAAAAATCAGCTGATCAGGTCTTTGATCACAGATTTAGCAGACTCTAATAATAATTATTACATTGGATATGCTAAGTCGGATGAGTGGAATACAACAGACACACCACCTACAACAACTGTAAATGCTGATCGTGAAGAGAGAAACTTTAGGTCAAATCTTCAATCTATTATTAAAACGACCGATTTAAGTTTTGTTGTTCCCAGATATAACTGGGTAAGTGGTACAACTTATCGTGCATACCGTGACGACCAAACTGCCACTCAAAATGGTCAGTATTATGCATTCACTGAATCCAACCGTGTTTATATGTGTATTCGTCAGGGTAAAGATGCTAATGGAAACTCTGTAGCTTCGACTGTCAACCCTGATACTATCGGTACAGGAACAAGTATTAGTGGTGCGACTCAACCTTTAGGAGATGGATACGTTTGGAAATACCTTTACACTGTAACTGCTTCTAACCTTAATAAATTTGCTACTGCTAATTTCATCCCTGTAGAATTTGTCGACTCTGCAAATGATCTTGCAGCGATTCCGCAAGCACAAAAAGATGTACAAGATGCTGCAATATCTGGTTCTATCGTTGGATACAATGTTATTGATGCAGGTTCGGGATATACCGCTGCTCCAACACTTACAATTGTAGGTAATGGAGTTAATGCGAGAGCACGGGCTTCTGTAACATCGGGGGGAGTAATTGGTTCTGTAGTTGTAGACGACTCTGCAGCATTCCCATTCGGTTCTGGGTATGAATATGCTGAGGTGACAATCTCTGGTGGCGGCGGTACGGGAGCAACTGTTCGCCCTATTATTTCTAAGACTGGTTTAGGCGCAGACCCTAGAGAAGACCTTCGAGCAACAACTGCAATGTTCAATGCAAAACCTACAGGTGATGTGAATGGTGACTTCTTGATTGGTGGGCAAGATTTCAGACAAATTGGTGTAATCAAAGACCCAAAGATTCCTACCTCTAGAAGTTCAGCAGACTCCGACTTTACAGGTGCAAATGCTTCTGCATTAAGAATTCTTAGTTTATCGGGTGTTTCTGGCATAGCAGCAGATCAAACTATTGTAGGACAAACTGATAATGGTAAAGCATTTGTAGATAAATTTGAATCCAATAAAGTATTTTATCACCAGAATGAAAACACTGGATTTACTAACTTTTCAGTCGCAGAAGTAATTCAAGATTCTGCTAATGCTTCAAACACAGCAACCATTACCTCTGATTCTGAGGGTGAAATTGATCCATTCTCTGGAAAACTTCTATATATTGAGAATAGAGATGCAGTTACTCGTGACGCTGCACAAACTGAAGACGTAAAAATTATTATTCAACTCTAAGGAAAAGATTTAAATGCCCAATACATTTAATGAGAACACCTTTAGCACAACATATAAAGATGATTTCTCTGCAAGTAATCACTATCATAGAGTGCTATTTAACTCTGGTCGTGCGCTGCAAGCTCGTGAACTTACGCAGATGCAGACAATCCTGCAAGAAGAGTTGGCAAGATTTGGTCGCAATATTTTCAAAGAAGGTTCTGTTGTAGAACCGGGTGGACTCGATATTGATAATGAGTTTGAATATGTTAAACTTTCCGCAATTGACGATCTTGCTGTAGGTGATGTTGTTCAAAACAGTTCTGGCGTTCAAGCTCGTATTATCAAAATTGTAAACGCCGAAACTAATCTGATTACTGGTCTTGAAGATCCAGATACTATCTACGTAGATTATATCAGTGCAGGGCAAGCACAAGGAACTCCAGTATCACAAAAATCTTCTAACTCTACCTCTATTCGTTTTTCTGCTGGTGATGCACTGACAGAAGTTGGTGGTAGCGCTAGTGGAACTGCTACTGTACAGTCTACCGACAGTCCAACAAACCGTGCAGTAGGTTTAGGAACTCGTGCTTCTGTGAATAGAGGTGCGTATTTTACTAGAGGGCATTTTGTTCAATCTGATCCACAAACAGATATTTTAGTTTCAAAATACTCAGGCACTCCTACCGTAAATATCGGTTTTAAGGTCACAGAAGATATTGTCACAGTTGATGATACAAATACTCTATATGACAATCAAGAGGTACTCCCTAATGAAACTGCTCCTGGAGCGGACAGATATAGAATTACATTAACACTGACTACTAGCGACCTTTTAGATTCTGGCGATAATTTCATTACAATTAATCGACTCCAAGAAGGTATTATTCAATTAGAGATTGATAGAAATACCTATGCTATTATCGGAGATGAGATCGCAATCCGCACTAAAGAAACAAACGGTAATTACTTAGCAAAAGACTTTATTGTAAAATATAACTCAACCACAGATGCATCTAAACTTGAGTTAGATATTTCTCCGGGTATTGCTTATGTAGATGGATATAGAGTTGCTAGGCAGTCAACAACTAAAATTGATGTTGACCGTGCTAGAACTACATCAGTGGAAGAAAATGAAGCAATCCCTGCAAACTTTGGTAACTATGTTCTGGTGCAAAACAGTGGAACTCGCATTCAAGGTTTACCGAATATTGAAACTTTCCAAAAGTGGGATTTATTGAGTGACTCTTGCGGGGATGATGGTGATAATTTTGTAAATGCTAGTCGTATTGGTACTGCTAGAATTCGTGCTGTAGAAGAAGATGGTGCAAACTACAGATACCATATTTTTGATGTTCAAATGTTTGGTAACAATAACTTTAGAGATGCAAGGTCAATCGGATTAGATTCTGATAACTATGGTAATCTCGTTCTTGAAGGTGGTATTGCTGTAATTAAAGAAGCAGCGAACAATAACTTGTTCTTCAATTTTCCTAGAATTAGACCAGAAGAACTTACAGATGTCACTCTTACTGCTCAGCGTAAATTTACTCAAACTGCAACAGCAGGTGTTGCTACAATTGCTACATCGACAGTTGGTGGTGGCGATTTTTCTGATACAACACTTTGGCATGTGGCACTTGATAGTGGGGAACATAAGTCACCTACCAGCATTACAAATAATAACACCACTGCAGAAATTAATGGACTTACTCCTGCTGATGGGACATTTGAGGTTCTTGCATATGTTCAAAAGACTGGAACTTCTAGACTGAAGACTGCTATTACAGACAGCGACCACACTGGAACATTGGACAGTGATGGTTCTGGATTTGTATTCATGCAACTCCCAGATGCCGACATTAAGACGTTCAAAGCGATTTTAGATGAAGACAGTAATGATATTTCTGGAAGATTTAGAACAGATAATGGTCAAAGAGATAACTTCTATGATAATGGTAGAGTTATCTTTAAAACTGGACAGACTTTACCCGGTAACGAAACTGTAAGAGTTAAGTATAATTTCTTTGAACATGGAACAAGTGGCGATTTCTTCTCAGTAAATTCTTACAAAGACCTTATCAACGCTGGTTTCTTAACTTATGAAGATATTCCTATACATAAGATGCGTAATGGCACAACTGTAGAACTGCGCAATGTATTAGACTTCAGAAGCCGTAAAGATCGTTTTGATAGTGATTTTGCTGGTGGAGATGCTTTTGTACATGCCCTTCCTAGAAACGGTGATCTTGTTACTGCCGATGTAGACTATTACCTTCCTAGAAAAGATATTCTTATTGTAACTGCTAATGATGAAATCACATATATTCAGGGAACACCTAATGTAAATCCACAGTCTCCTGCTACACCTAGTAACTCTATGAAGTTATACGATTTCACGTTAAATGCATATACAGACAATCGTGGCGATTTGACTGTTAATAAAATTGATAATCGCAGATATACAATGAGAGACATTGGAGATATTGTTAAGAGAATTGATGATCTTGAAGAAACTGTTTCTTTAAGTTTACTTGAACTCGAGACAAACTCTATTGAAGTTTTAGACTCTAATAACAATAATAGATTTAAAAACGGTTTCTTTGCAGACAACTTTACAGACCTAACTTTCTCTGACATTTTAAATCCAGAGTATAGAGCATCTCTTGATGCTGAAAATAATTTGGTTATGCCTTCTTTTGCAGTCAATAACGTCAATCTTTTCTTTGACTCTGAGAGAACTTTTGCGACATTACAAAATACAAATACAGTAATTCGTAACGATTTCTTAGTGCTCGCTCACGACTCTGCAGTGCTGATCAATCAAGTTGATGCAACTGAAACTGAGAACGTGAACCCATTTGATGTAATTGTATATTCTGGTGATTTGGTCCTCTCACCTTCTGTGGATGAGTGGAGAGAAGTTCAAACAATTGGCCAAATAGTAAATAATCCTCCAAGCGAAGAGGAATTAAGGTCTCGTGCTGAATCTATTATTAGACCTAGAATTGTTGATAGGGTAGATACTCAAGAAGAATTTGAGGCTGGCGACTTCATCAATACTGAAGACACAGTCCTTTCTAGAAATACAAGAACAAATAGAAATGGACGGACGGTAACAAGAAGAACTACTATTAGGACTCTTGTTGGTCAAAGAGTAGTTGCTATTGACTTGCTTCCATTTATTCGTTCTAGAAAGGTATTCTTTAGAGCATCTCAGTTAGCACCTAATAGACAGCACTACTTATTCTTTGATGGTCAGCATATTCAAGACTACTATCGTCAAGAAGAATTCTCTAACTTCAATATTCCGAAGTCTATTAATGATCCATTGACAGATGCTGAATACTCCGGTTCAACTTCTCATCCAGAAACTTCTAGTAATCTTGTGACTAACTCTTTGGGTGAAGTTAGTGGTTCATTCTTTATTCCTAATAATGATACTTTACAGTTCGATGCTGGTGAGAGAGAGGTAAAACTTCTTGATATTAGCACAAACAATGATGATGTCGCTCTTTCTGGTGCTGGAGCACTTTATACAGCACGGGGCGATATTATTAGTCTCCTTGATGTTATTGATGTGAGCACTAATGTAAGTAGAACTACTCTGCCTGCTCCAAGACCAAGACCCAGACGTCGACGTGGAAGAAGGGGTAAGAGAAGGGAACCTATTGCACAGTCTTTCCAAATTCAAAATGGTAATGGTGGGTTCCTTACAGGTATTGATGTTTATTTTGAAAGCAAATCAACAACCGTTCCAATCCGTTTGGAAGTTCGTCCTGTAGAAAATGGCGTGCCTTCTCAAGATACTATTCTTCCAGGAAGTGTGGTCATACTCGATCCTGCTGATGTAGTGGCAACAGACTTAAACTCAAACACTACAATGACGGATGTAAGAGCAGCACCTACTGCATTCAACTTTGAGTCTCCACTTTACCTTTTTGGTAATACAGAGTATGCATTTGTTTTAATTGCAAACACTCAAGAGTATAATGTATATGTTGCTGAAGTTGAAGGATTCTTAATTGGATCGAACTCTGAACGAGTATTGAAACAACCAACACTCGGTTCCTTCTTTATGTCTCAAAATGCGATTACATGGACACCAGATCAACGTAGAGATATGATGTTCCGTGTACGTAGAGCAGTATTTGAAAATTCTGGGACTGCATATCTTGAAAACGATGAAAATCCAACTATTAGACTTGAAACAAATCCAATCTCGACTGATAGTGGTTCTGATTTAGTTACGATTGCATCTCCTAATCACGGATTTGTTGTCAATGACAAGGTGTTTATTGATAAAGTCGATAGTGGAGCAAGTGTTGCTTGGGACTCGGATACTGTAATTGGTGGTATTCAAGGTTCTAGTATTATCGGCGAAAGAACTGTACAGAAAGTTGATGGATTTGGATTCCAGATTCAAGCAGACTCTACTGCTACAGGAACAGTAATTGGCGGTTCTAATAATGTTAAAGTAGAGCAAAACATTCTTATGAACACTGCTATTCCAAATATTGAAACAATTGTATTGCCAAACTCTACACTGACTCTTACAGCAGAGTTTACAAATGCTTCTTCGCTGGTAACTTCTAATGCATCTACTAATGCTCAATATGGATCATCTGCCTCTCAGATTATTTCTCCAATCGAACCTATTAACTTTAACTCTCCTAAAGTAATCGCTTCTAAAAGAATTGAAGAAGATGAAAATACTCTACTGGGCGGTGGTTCTGTTGATCCTAGAGGTTCTATCCGAATCAAAGCAGACTTCTCTACAACAGATAACTTTATCACACCTGTGATTGATATGCAACAAGCATCTGTTACTGCTCTTAGCAACTTGATTGACAATCAGGTCGACTCTGATGAAGCAGGACTTGACCTTGATGTCACTGTCAACGTTCCACTCAACTATGTGGATGAAACTGCTGCTGCGGGTGGTTCGGCATTGTCTAAACACTTAACAAGACCGATCAATATTACAGAACCAGCAGTTGGTCTTAAAGTTCTTTTAGGGGCTAGTAGACCTACTAACTCTAATATTGAACTTTATTTTAGAACTCTGAATGCTGGTAGTGATGATGATATCGAAACAAAGAACTTTGTACTAGCACCTGTTGAATCTTTGCCTCAAGCAGATGATAATATCAACAGATTTAGGCAATACGAATATACTATCGGAGGACTAGGTGGAACTCTTGAACCATTCACTACCTTCCAATTAAAAATTGTAATGAAATCTCAAAACTCCTCTAAGGTTCCAAGAATCAGAGATTTGAGGGCGATTGCACTAGGTACATAATGGTAGACAATAAATATTATGCAGTGGAGGGCAACTCTGATTTGGTAAAAGACCAAAACGGGGTTGTCCACAATATTAACTCTAACAAACTTGCAGATGCAAAGCAAAGAAAACTTTTAAAACAAAAAGAAAACCAGAAGATTAAATCGCTAGAGGATGAAATTTTCGAATTAAAAGATTTAGTGAAAACATTAATTAATAACAAAGATTAATGGATTATAAATAACTTAGACTGGTTTTTTAATCGATGGAAGAATATTTAAATGGCAGAATATGCTATTCTAGCGGCAGATCAGGGTACTGACACAACCTTTGAGATTGATGTAGTTGATGGGAATAAAAACCCACGCAATCTCACTGGATTTACCGTTGCAGCAAAATATAGAAAACAATTCAATTCAAATGTAGTATATGCATTTGAAGCAGCAATTGCAGACCCACCAACGTCTGGTAAAATTAGAATGACTCTTAGTGGAGCATTTACAAATACCATCGATGCTGGTAGATACTTCTATGATGTTGAGATTAGAAACACTGCATTGAATGTTGTAGAAAGAGTTGTAGAAGGATTTATTGAGTTTTCTCCTTCCGCAACTAGATCAGCAACAGACTTTATTGCTACTACTAGATTAATTCCTGTAAGACTTGATGATTTAATTGACGTTGATATTACAGGGCAAGGCACTGATGATGTATTAGTCTATAAAGCAGACAGCGACAAATATATCTTCAAGGGTCTTGAGGAGATTTCAGGCATTGACTCTGAATCTGCATTAAACTTAATTGACTCTGATTATATTCGTTCAGCCTTTAGTGCAGGTTCTGGTATTGCTATTAGTAATTCAGGAGAAATTTCTGTGACAACAGATTTTATTGTTGACTCTGCTGATATTATTAGGATACTTGAAACTGCTGATGTTACTCTTAATGGAGGGACATTCTAATGGCTAGAGAGATTGTAGTTAAAAAGATTACCTCTGGTGTTCCAATTGATACAAGCAACATTGGACTTAGAGACCTTAATGATGTTCGTGATAGTAACGTTAGCAATGACTTTCCCTATTTAAAATTTTCAGAATCTGCTGGTGTCTTTGTATTCACTAACCTTAGTGAACTTGTAATTGGTGTATCAAGTATTAATGGATTGACAGGCGAAGTAATCCTTGACATCCTTGATTCTGCTGATGTTAATAGACTCGTTGACTTATATCTTCAGGATTCGACCAATCTGAGTGCACTAGAGGACAGACTTGATATCAATATTGATTCTATTGATGGTGGTAGTTTCTAATGCTTATAAATAAAGTTAAATAAAGAATAAAGGTTTGATATAAATGGCATCGACTATTCTACTCAAAAGAAGCGCAACTGCTGGAAACACACCTACTGATAGTGATTTATCTTTAGGTGAACTCGCTATCAACACTCATGATGGTGTGGTATTCTTTGAGCAGGACAAAAATGGATCGATCACTATTCGAGAATTAGAAAATTCAACTAAAACTGAAAACGTTTTCTATGTCTCTAAAAGTGGTAGTGATAGTAACGATGGAACAAGCCTTTCTAAAGCATTCTTAACGATTGATAAAGCATTAGATGCGGCGGCTAGAAGAAGAGGTTCTGTAGGTATCGACTCCGATGGCGCTGAAGGTTCTGTTCTCAGAAATAAAACAGAAAGAGACTTAGGCGAGTATATTGATGCTTCTAGATTTGATATTCTATTAAATAGCAACTTCAATAGAGTTTTCCAAGGTCGTGCAGGATCATATACAATAGGATTTTCTGAGGTTGTTTCTAGTTTAACTCAATTAAAAAGTGAAGTGAGTGCAGATTTAGCAGCATTCCCGACTGCTCAAACTAGAGCAAATGCTTATTGGACTGAAGTCATTGACATCATTCAAAATGGAAAGAATAATGCTGATGATGACGATGATGGTTCATTAGAAGCAAATGATTACCCTATTCCTGCTACGACTTACTACGTTGATGGGGCGTCAGCAGAAACAGATGCTACTCGCACTAGAGATATCTTATTAGCAAATAAGGTCTTTATCTCTGAAGAGGTTAATGAATATGCCAAATCAAATTTTGGTTCAGTGATTTTTGATGAAGCTAAATGTAAAAGAGATATTCGATTTGCTGTTGAAGCATTAACTTATGATGCTGTTTACTTGGGCAATAGTGGAACTAGAGCAAATGCTGATTTCTTCCATTATGATGGTGAAGCTCAAATCCCTGATGATCAAAAAGCGGCGACAGTAGATTCATATGTTCGATTAAAAGAAGTTGTACAGCAGATATTGGATAATCAAACTGTTACTTTGACAGGAAATCCTTTAGATTACACTGCTAGTCAGAACATCTCTTTACCAAAACCAACTTCAAGTAAAATTACAACAATCTCTTCTTTGGTTGATATTATTAAGAACGCAATTGAATCTGGCGTTTCCACTCTACCTACAGAGATCACACCAATTTCTTCAGCATCCACAAATACTAGCGTATTTGGCACAGCATTAAATAATGCGATTGATACTATCGCAAATAATAGAGCGACTTTAATTTCAGATAACTTAAACTTTATTGATCAACAATTCCCATTATTGTTTGGAATTGGTGATAGATATTTGGCAGTGCTTGACGCTCCAGAGATTGCTTCGACAATTTATGTGAAGACAGGTGAATATAGGATTAATAATCCATTAATTATTCCTAAGAACGTTTCTTTGATTGGTGACAATTTAAAAAATACTAGTATTCGACCAAAGAATCCAACATCTGACCTATTCTATGTAAATAATAACGCATATGTTTCTGACTTCACATTTAGAGATCACTTACAACCAGCTGCAGCGTTTGCATGGAATCCAGCAGAGGATTCTTCCACTAACATCATTGTAAACTCTCCATATATTCGTAACTGTACCTCTATCACTGGACCAAATTTAGATAGACTTGATGATGGCACATTCCGATACAAAGATAGTGATGGCAATGCGTTACAAGGTGGTGATGGGATTCGCAATGATGGTAACCATGCAGGCGGTATTCGCTCTATGGTAGTTGACTCTTTCACACAAATTAATCAGGGTGGTAAAGGGGTTTATCTTAAAAACCAAGGATATTGTCAGTTGGTATCGGTATTCACAGTATACTGTGACGTAGGATTCTTGGCAGAGGATGGTGGGTTTGCCTCTATCACAAACTCTAACAGTTCTTTTGGTAATATTGGATTAAAGGCGACAGGTGTTTCTCCTGCGCTTTATCAGGCAAATGTAGATAGTGATCAAAATATTCTTGATAACATTATTACTTTGAAAAATCTGACACAACGACCAAATATTTCTGATGCAATTAAGTTCTCCTCAGATCCAAAATTCTTTACTGTAGATTCTGCTTCTTATGATTCTGATACAGGATCAGGTTCAATTAAACTTCTAGAAGATCCAACAGTAAATCTTCCGGATTCTGATACAGTCACATTCCATAGAAGAAGTGCTTTGTCTTCTTCCGGTCATACTTTTGAATGGATTGGTACTGGAACAAATGTAAGAACAGCATTCCCATATCGGGGAGGAGTGCCAGTTCAAGAGGATGAGGTAATTCAAGACTCTGATCGTGGTGGACTTTGCTTTGTAACGAGTACAGACCAAAAAGGTGACTTTAGAGTTGGTGAAGGATTCTTAATTCAAAGATCGACAGGTACAATTGAAGGTAATGCCTTTGATAGAAGTTTGTTTGCCCGTGTAACTCCATTCTCTCTGGCACTGGAAGATTAAAAAGGAAAATTATAAATGGCTGAGTTAAACGTATTTCGAACAATTACAAAATCAGTAGGTAATTCCTCTGAGACAGTTTACACTGCCCCAGCAAATTATACTGGTATTGTACTTTCAACGCAAGTGACAAATGCCTCGGATAGCGATCATACATTGTCAATCACGTATCATGATTCTGCTGGAGCTACGGGTGTAGAACTACTTTCTCAATTTGATATTCCCGGTCGTGATACCGCACAGGCAACTACAGGCAAACTGGTAATCACAACTGGCAGTTCATTAAAATTTGAAGCATCTCAAGCAGATAAATTAAAAGCAGTAATCGGTATCTTGGAGTCACAGAATGGCTAAACTTCTTAGCGGCAAAGTAAAACGTAGGTCAGCAGATAATCTAGATTCAAATCGAAATACGTTTTTAGATATCGAAAATGCCGAACCAGCCTTAGGCAATCCTACAAATAATAACTCTGTGCTTTTGTCGGATGCGAATGGAGATAGGCAATTCCTCAAACTAGACAGTGGATTTGTCATTGATCAAATCCAGAAACGTCTTTCTGTATCTCTGGCTCAATTTAGTGTCTTCGACTTAGAAGACTTTGATGATTCGGGTATTGAAGTTTCTAGGGTGCCTGTTTGGGATGGTACTAAATTTGCAATCTCTGAACTTGGTGTATCTTTTGACTCGGGTGATGCTACCTTATTTGGTGGACAACCCCCAAGTTTCTATCGTAATGTAAGTAATGTCCTTTCAGGTACACTTGCAAACCAATTCTTGCCTGATTCTATTTCTAAAGATTTGAGTGGTCAATATCTTGGATTTGATAGTGATTTTGATATTGCACTAGCAGCAAAGACTACAGACAATTTAACTGAAGGTTCTACTAATCTTTATCATACTGACTCTCGTTCTAGAGCCTCTATCTCTGTAGGAACAAATAGTGTAACATTCGATGCAGGTCTTACATATGACAGTGTAACTGGTCAATTAAGTTTTGATGGTCCAGACTCTGCAGACATCGTAGCAGTGTTTAGTGGTGGGACAGGTGTTTCCATCAGTGACTCCGGTATTGTAAGTATCGGACAGGCAGTAGGAACTACAGACGATGTTACATTCAATGATGTGACAATCAATGACACTCTTATTATTAACGGCGCAACAACTAGCATTGCATCCTCTGTATTAAATATTGGTGCAAGACTTCCGAGATTAAATTATACTCATGCTGGCACACCAACTCAGAATGTTGGGTTTGTTGTTGAAAGAGGTGCTGAATCTGATCGTTCCTTTATTTGGAATGAGACAGGTGACTATTGGGACTTAACAGACCAAGACCTCAGAACAACAGGTAAACTTTACTTTGCAAATACATTCGATTCTGCTGGTGTTTTCCCGAGTGCTTCGATATATAGTGGCATGTTTGCTTATGCTTCGAGTCAGAATGTAGCATACTATTCGAATGGCACTGCTTGGATTAAACTTCTTGATCCTACTGAACTTTCTGTAGATTCCAATAATGTAACATTTAAGTCTGGGTTGACTTATGATAGTTTAAACTCTTCGTTTAGTTTCTCTGGACCAGATTCCGCTGACATTAGAACAGTATTCAGTGGTGGCACTGGAGTCACGATTAATGATTCTGGAGAGATTAGCATCGGTCAGTCTGTAGGAACTGCAGACAATGTCCAGTTTAACAATATGACTGTTGATGGTGATATTGAACTGAATACTAGTGGTTCTAGAATTTATGTAAACGGGACTCTTGAAACTTCAGATAGTGTGAATGTTGGTGGTAATCTTAGAGTTGCAGGAGACCTCACAGTACAGGGAACTACAACTACTGTAAACACTGAAACAGTTAATCTCGCAGACAATATCATTAGTCTGAATAGTAACTTTACTTCTGGCACTCCGACTGAGAATGCTGGTATTGAAGTTATTAGAGGTGACTCTGCCACTAAATCTTTTGTTTGGGATGAGACTAGTAATAGATGGACAATCGGCACAGAAAACTTTGCTGCAGGTTCTATTGTATTAACAGGTACTATTGACGGTGATTTAGTAAACTTCAGAGTAAGATTTGAATCTGATGCTCTCGATTTTGTCGATTCATCATATATCAATGCTAGGATCGATCCGGGTCAGGCAAACAACGCAGAT
>CENI01008910.1_pt1 | contig 22352 bp, 19 predicted proteins | sample 530161 | NCBI WGS metagenome assembly CENI01 (sample SAMEA2591107, study PRJEB7988) | marine metagenome | isolation source: saline water (ENVO:00002010), including | reverse complement strand
GTCTATGGCCGCTAACAGCTCAGCACGAATACCTTTTTGTTGTTTACTTGTTTCCATGATAGACAATTACAACCGCTGTACAATTAGGACATGACAAGTTTGTCATGATCATATGTTCTTCTTCATCGTTGTCTTCCCACTCAGTGTCGTGATCACCGCCCCATATCAATTCGTGATTACAACTCCAACACTTCATCCTTTAATCTCTCCCCAGTTTTTACCCGATTCATAATCTACCTTGTTTGGAACTTCTAATGTAACAGCGTCTTCCATAATCTGAATTATCTTTTCAGCCTCCGCTGGTTCTTTGATTGATATATCTAGTTCGTCATGAATTTGTATGTGCGGTATAATACCTTCTTTATATAACGCTAACATAGATTTCTTAGTCATGTCAGCAGCACTACCTTGAATCAATTTGTTTAATGCTTTGTAAGTAAATGCACGTTTGATCATCCCCGGTCCGTGCTCCCTGATGGCGTCGTCATACTTCAATGGTTTATTCAAACCAAACTGTGTTGACTCCCACATATCAAAATGACAAATACGTCCACCGATAGTTCTAATCTTACCACTGTCTTCTGCTCTACGCATAACCGACTCGGTTAACATTTTTACAAACGGTGCTTTCTGATTGTAAGTTTTAATTAGTTTTTCAGCAGCGTCTTTTAATAAACCTAACTCACCCATCAGTTTATTTTTACCCATGCCATACATTAATCCTAAGTTAATAGTTTTCGCTTGCTTCCGTTCGATGCCGGCCATGTCTGCAATCATCTGATGGAAATCTGCCTCGCCTTTTTTATATTGATCCACGATCATTGACGAACCTTCTAGTTTTAACAAACTAGAAAAGTGTACTACGATTCTTGGTTCTTGTTGCGAGTAATCAAAACAACCCCAGGTACAATTACGTTCCGGTACAAAGATAGATCTAATCATTGGACCAATCGTTTTGTGTCGTGCTGGTATTTGTTGTAAATTTGGATTCGAATAACTAAATCGTCCGGTGACAGTGCCACCTGAATCAGACCGTATCTGATTGATATCACTGTGTATTCTGCCGTTGTGTTCGTGCTTAATAATTGTATCTATGAATGTTGTATGTGCTTTGTTTATCTCTCTTGCTTCTGCAATGCGTCGCGCTAAAGTGTCTTCAGGATGCGATGCTAAGAAACCTTTGGTAAAACTTGGTGCACCTTTATCTGTTCTATCGTATGGTAATTTTAATTTATCAAACGCTGTCGCAATAGAAGCTGCAGCCCATATCTCAACTTCAAAACCTGCTTCTTTATTTATTAATTGAAGTAATTCTTTTTCTTGTTTAACAAAATCTTTTTTAATTTGATCTGCACGTTCCAGGTCAACTGGCACACCTTTAAACTTCATGTCAACTAAACACGGAAACAAATCTGTTTCTAAATTAAATACGTCCCACAAATCTTGTTGTGTAATTTCATGTTTCATTGCTTGCCATAACTTTAACGTTATCTCAGCGTCGCGTTCTGCATACTCACCAACAACTAATGCTGGCAATCGCCACATCTCTGCTTTAGGATCAACGCCCCAGCGTTTCGCTGCTTCTTTTAAGACATTCTCATTCTTACCAAGACCAATGTATTCTTTAGAAATAGAATCTAATGTAAAACTAAAACGATTTTCATTTACTAAACTTGCTGCAATCATTGTGTCAACAATACGTCCGTTGATTGTAAAGTTCATTGAACGTAACCAAGATACATCGTACATTGCATTGTGAAAAACTTTTGTTGCAGGTGTGTTTAAAACTTCTTGCATCCAATCAATAGCAATTGCTCTATCGATGTTGCCTTGACCTTCATGTGCTATCGGAAAATATCCTTTCCAACCTTCTACGGCTACTGCAAAACCAACTATCTCACCGTCTTTGCGTACCGAACCAGAACCCATGCTTATTAGATTAGGATCACGAGTTTCTAAATCGATTGCAATCTCAGAATGTTCAGTTAAGTCTGGCATGTGTGGTACGACCCACTCAGTTTCCGGACTAAAATTCATTGGCACTTGCAATGGTCTATTCATATTCTTTTTTCAACTTAGTCAAAAACCAAATTGCCTTATCCAAATCTTCAACAGGCTTACCTTTATGTTCATGTCTCCAAATATACTTGATTGCTGAGCCTTGTAAATAGTATTTAAAACCAATACCTTGGCAGGATTTTATAGCGTCAATACACTGCACACCACCTTTGTTATAGTGTTCAGGAAAGTTTACTGGATCATATTTTTTAGACATAAGAATAACTCCTCTCATAATTTGCCGGTTCAATAATATGTAATGATTCTTTTGCTCTTGTTACTGCAACATAAAATAATCTGTGTGCTTCGTCAGGATCATACTCTTCTGCTTCCTTACTTGCTTTTGTTACATCAGGTAATAATAAAATGTTTTGTGCTTCACCACCTTTAGCTGCATGTATTGATTTAAAAATAATGCGAGGGGTTTCTAAAATGTTTTCTCCACGTGCTAACATTGCTCTTATATAATTTTCCGTATAGTTATCCAATTCGTTAAATGCTTCATACCAAACAGCGTTTGTTTTTAATCCGTGTTCCGCGATGCAGTCTTCAAGTGTATAGCTACCTTCTTTATTTAATGTATTCGCCTTTCTATATCCCATAGTAACATTGTTTCCCAGATAATTATATATGTTTTTAATTAAAATTGTTTCTATCTCACCGCCCTTGCGCCAACGTTCCCAACGTTGTATTGCTTGAACTAGTTCTACTGGTGCTGCATTCTTACCTCTAGAGTTTCTATAATACCAACCGTTGTCTTCACAATGCTCACCAATAGTTTCAAAAAAATGATGTGCTGATGCTAACACTAACCAATCACCTTTTGACATATCAACATCTGTAATGTCGCTGTGATAACTAAGCTCACCGGACTGTCCATCTTTTGGTTTGTATTCTTTGTTATATTTATTTGTAATTCTTGATCGTATGCTCTGTGCTAATTCAAAAATTGGTCCTGGTGGCACACGGTAAGATTTATCTAAAGTTTTTATGTGATCAACTTCATCTTTTAGTGCAATGAAATGATCTACGTCTGCACCGGCCCATTTAAATATTGCTTGATCATCGTCGCCTGCAATATAAGTCTTATCAGAATTGTCCCACATAGCACGAACCATAGCCCATTGCAGCGGACTTAAGTCTTGTGCTTCATCTATAAACAACACATCAAAATTAGGACTTAGTTTCTTGTCAACGAACATTTGCAACATGTCATTGTAGTCATACATACCCTTTTCTTGCTTAAACTTAGTGTATTCTTGGTCTAATAGGTACAAAACATCCCTCTCTACGTCCACCAGGTGCTCATTTCTGTCGTAAATCGTCATCACATCGACCATAGACACCCTAGCTTTGTTGATTAGGCTTAAATATGCGTTATCTGAATCAAACAATCCATCAGCGTTACTGTGTGCAGCGCGCTTTATGGTAAGACCATTCTTGCTACCAAATTCTTTGTAGTCTGCAGTGCCAACAACACGTTCTTTTTTTAAACTAGCTAAATTGTAAGCCAAAGAATGTAATGTTCTAAAAAATGGAAACTCGTCCTCTTCTAATTTAAACTTTTCCATTGCTCTTTCTTTAGCAACACGAGCAGCGTCTTTAGTAAACGTAAAGTAACCTATCTTTTTAGTATTGATACCAGACTGAATACACTTTTCTACTAGCTCAAGAAGTGCGTATGTCTTACCTGTTCCTGGTGGTCCTAGTATAATTGTTTTCATTAGAATGGTTGCTCATCATAAGTAGTTTCTATTTGAACTGCACCATCTTCAAAGTCACCTAGTTTAACTCTAACACAACGAGGTCTTTTCTCACCGTCTTTAGTCATAACTTTTGGTCTAACTTCTTCTTCATACAAATCTAATTCCTGCAGTATTTTACCGGTATCTTTTTTATTCATATCCCACGCATTCTTTTTTAGAAAGTTTAAGAAAGAACTAATCTGAAACATTGCATGGTTCTCCTCTGTATTCACATAACATTTACCATTGACCAACTCTTCTATTTTAGTAGTCCTGGTTCTATTCATTGTGTATTGTAATAACAACTGTCGTAATTCTTTTTTAGGTTGTAATGATTCTAATGGTTCTATCTCTGCAACCTCACCAGCAAATAAAGGTTTTAAATATACCTCGCGCCAGTCTTTACCTTTAAGAATAGGTACTACTAGATTTGCCTGCTCCATAACTGCAACAGCAAATAAATTAGGATTGTGTAACTGTTCACTTTTTAATTGTACGCGTTTGTCACCAACAGTAAGCATCCACGTTGCTGGTTCAGAACAATACTTCTGTAAATCTTTTAGCGGCGACATTTGTTCCTCGTCATAGCCTACACCAAACTTTTTAGTCCTACACTTTGCAGGATTACATACGCCACAGATTGGTTGATCTTTACATCTGTATTTGTCATAACCTCTTTTGTTTAATGATCCTATTAGATCATTAACTTCTTTAAATGGTAAAGGGGGATCAAAATATTTTTGATTGCTTGCCATCACAGCGTCTTGCCATGTATCCGGCGTAGCCTGTTTATGAAACACGCCAATATTAAACAAAGCATTATTTCTAGATCCTTCGCCAAACCCTTCGTCAGCTAGCTTGTTTAAACAAGGTGGACCGTCTTCAAATACTTCTTTCTTAACAACCTTAGTCTTTTTTACTTTTATCTCATCTATCTGTGTTTCAGTTAAAACTACTTTCTTGTAGTATTCGTAAAAATCTGTCTCTGTTATAGCCTCACCATTATCATCTAATGCATAACGCATACCACGAATACCACCATGGTAAGGTAAGTTTAAAAAGTTTCCAACGTCGCCACGTTCCGCGAGCAACTCTGTTTGTTTAGGGAATATCTCCATGTCACCAAAGCCTAGCGCTTTAGCCATATCAATTAGTTTAGACTGTAATAAACCAGCCGAAATAAAAGTATCACAAAATAAAAACAAATGTGCACCACCTGATTTAGACCTAAATAATACCAGTGGGAACTTATGGGACTTGATAGAGGCCGCTATAGTTTTGAGATCAATAGTATAATCATCGACGTCAATGCAACCCCACTTACACATGTTGTTTTCATTTATAGGTATAATACCTAACGCTGGCTCAACACCTTTAAGGTGATCTTGCCATAACTTATCTGTAACGGTATCTCTTTTAATAAAAGCTTTTGCTTTTTGTTTTCCTTTGTCAGTTATGGCACCCGGTTGAATAACCATTTGACCAAAAGCATTATTATTGCCTTCAAATATATTTTTAAATTCTTTCACTTCTTCTTTCTCGGTCCTGGTCTATTACCAGTCTTTATGTATGTTGATTTAATGCTACATTTGTAGCTGCAATATTTTTTAGTACGTTGTTGTACTGCATGTATTGTAAACGTTTCTCCACATTTAACACATGTTTTTTCCTCCGATATCATTTCTCCTCCTTTATGATAGCAAGGCAGGGGGAGTTGCCTTGCTATCGTTACTAGTTAAAACGGTACGTCTTCTTTAGATTCGGTACTTTCCTCACTAGTTTTTGCTTTTACGTCTCCGCTAGAACACGATATAGCAAAACTTTTTGCTGCCTCGTAAAGTGATTTGTCCTGTACTGGACCTTCTTTCTCTACACTCCAACCAAACCACGTTCCTTTGTCGTTTGATTGCTGGACAGTTTTCAGTCTATACAAATGACTGTAAGATGCTGGTGTAAACAAACCATTTTTACCTTCTAGTTTGATACCATTCATCATTGAGTTCCATGTTCTACTAACTTTTAGTTGTGTAGATTTCATAGATATCAATGCTGTTCCCATCTTCTCGTCCATGACATAGTAAGACGCTGTGTTCTCTAAATAGTTACCGTTAGGTAATCTATCTTTCCAATCAGCTCCTCGCTTTGCCTGTTCAATAATGCCACTTGATACTGAATGAATCTGTACTGGGGCACTTGTACCCTGGCCACGATCTGACCACTCTACATACTCACGCTTGTAATAGCACGGCATCACCTTTATTCCTTCTTCACCATTATATGTCTGCTTCGTCACGGTATTGTAAATCATACCGGCTTCAGCGCCTTCAACATATTTAGAGTCATGCTTATTGATCTCCGGTGACAGTTGACCCAACACTCGTAAAAATGGTAAAGCAAAATCTTCTGCTCCCATTTCACTTGCGCCAACTAATGCGTCTGCTTCAAACATACTGCCCAACGCTACTGCAGTATTAGCTTTTTTTGCTACTTGGTTCATGTTACGTTTCTCCTTTTTCATGATTTCCGGCTTATTTTGGTTTGATCTTTCACAAAAGTGTGAAAGTGTTCCGAGGGCATATCGAGGCCGGCCTCGATACGCTCCCGGTAGAGAGCTTTCAATGTCATCGGCTCAACTTTTTGTTTTTGGTTGGGCTGATAACCTTCTTGCTCTGCAAGGGACAACAATTCGTTAGCCCTTGTATCTTCTCCTTTACCAAAGACTACAGAAACTTCATTCTTGATGATGTCTCCTAATCCCTGGTCACGAAGCCATGTGTAAGCTGACTCAACGGAATCTTTTTTAATCGTACAACTGTACGTTTTCTTTACGTCGACTCCTGATCCGTCAGCTAATTTCAAAGACGACAATCCCTGCTCCGCGAGCAAATTAGGAATGATCTCTGAACTAATTTTGTCTGCTTGTTCTTTTAAATCTTTTAAAGTACGTTCGTGTGAACTAATATTATTTTCAATACGTGCTAAATCATTACAATATTTAGCCAGCGTTGTTATGTCTGACTTCTCCATTAAATCTTGTTGATCCTGTTCCAAATCTTCTAAAATTAAATCATCGCTCATATCGTTCTCCTTTATTATGTAAATCAATACTCAATGGGTAATAAAGTCTTTCTCTTTTTTCCCACTTTAAAAAATTAAAACAACCATTGGTAATGTCAGATACAATAGCTGTAGATAATCCTATGATTGCAGGATCGCCTGTACATAATATAAAATCATGTGGCTCAAAATCCTTTAAGTTCTTTTGCATTTTATGAATGAAAGGTCCTGTAGAAAAAATCATTTGTGAATTTTTTGGTAAACAAATTACTAAGTTACCATACTCTGCAGCACCTAAAATATTTATTGATTCTGGTGGGTGTTGTAATACATATACTAATGGAGCGTCTGGATTAACGTCCTTAAAATCTAAGAAGTCTGCAAGACTTCTACGATCATACAGTTCATACACTGTTAAATTCTTTGTCATTTTATTTCCTTCTTTAATTCTTGACTTTTAATATAAGGATCCTTATATGTATGTCAAGAAAGAATATAAAATAAATTATGATAGATAAGTATAAGTTCAAAACTAAACCTTTTGAGCATCAAATGAAAGCCTTATATAAATGCTGGGCTCAAGAATCATATGCTTTATTTATGGACATGGGTACAGGAAAATCTAAGGTTTTAGTTGACAACGTATCAATGTTATATGACAGAGGCGCGATCCGCGGTGCGTTAATCATTGCACCTAAAGGCGTGTATAAAATTTGGAGCGACAATGAAATACCGAATCACATGCCGGACCACATTGAAAAAACTGTAGTGTCTTGGGATGCAGGTATAACTAAGAAAAAACAATTAGAACTTGATACTTTATTTGATGGTGAACATGACCTTAAGGTATTGATTATGAACGTAGAAGCTTTCTCTACAAAGAAAGGTCTGGACTTTGCAGACAAATTCCTTAGCATATTTGGTGGAAGAGCTTTAATAGGGATTGACGAATCTACAACGATCAAGAGTCCGACAGCTAAAAGAACAAAAAATATTTTAAAACTAGGGACCTCAGCGAAATACCGTAGAATCTTAACCGGCTCTCCCGTTACTAAATCCCCACTTGATTTGTACACTCAGTGTGCCTTTCTAGACCCTTATCATTTAGGTCATCAATCTTATTATTCTTTTAGAAATAGATATGCGCAAATGGTGCGTAGAACTTTTAGTGGCCGCAGTATTAATTTAGTTGTTGGTTACAAAAATATTGACGAGCTTACGGTTAAGCTTAAAGGGTTTTCTTATCGAGTTGCTAAAGAGGAATGTCTAGACCTACCTCCTAAAGTATATACTAAACGTGTTGTAGAATTAACTGACGAACAAAAAGATATGTACAACACTATGAAACGTGCAGCCATTGCGCAACACGAAGGCAAACTTATGACAACAGAATCTGCATTGACTACGTTAATGCGACTACATCAAATCACTTGCGGCACGTTTAAAGCTGACGACGATACTATTACACCGATAAAAAATAACAGAGTGCAAGCTTTGCATGATTGTTTAGAAGAAGTGGACGGCAAGGTCATAATATGGGCAACTTACCGTGAAGACATCAGAAAAATAGTCGAATCTTTAAAAAAAGCTTACGGAGAAGACTCTACAGTCGAATATCACGGTGGGGTGGACCCTACCCATCGCCAGGAAGCAATTGCTCTATTTCAAGAGAAAAAGGGCCCTACACGCTATTTCGTCGGAAATGCACAGACGGGAGGGTACGGAATTACCTTAACTGCTGCAACGACAGTAATTTACTTTTCTAACAACTATGACTTAGAAAAAAGATTACAATCAGAAGACCGAGCGCATCGTATCGGCCAGACTGGCAGTGTTACTTACGTGGATTTAGTCGCAGAAAAGACTATAGATGAGAAGATAATTAAAGCACTTAAAGAAAAGGTAGATTTAGCGAATGATGTTATGGTTGAGCAAGATATTAAAAAGTGGTTGGAGTTTTAGACCGGCCAATATTCATATTGAGTTTTCCCATCTACTCTTTTTGCTATCAATCGTTCCCGTCTTGGTTGTGTTTTCGATATTGAACAATGAACCCACCCTGAATTTGGATCGCCCTCATTATAAAACTCAAGTATCAATTGATCATAATCACAGTTTTCTTTAATCCACGTTGCGAGCTCCTTGTTGTCAACTCCAGGAATCTCAAAGTCTGCTGCCTCACCCTTGGCATGTTGTGACTTAGACGAAGAACCGATAGCCTCGCACAACTCTGGGCTGCGATAGCCTGAGGATATCATGACCGGTTTACCAAAATGATTTCTCACTGGTTGCAGGACGGTCTCCGCTAGGTGAATAAGATTTTCAACAGCGTCTGTCTCAGGTTTGTTATGAATACCTTTACGTTCTGCTGTTTGAGATTTAACTAGCTCTGCTAGTGAAAAATTATTTGATAGTTTCATTAACAATTCCATTTCTTTAAAGCCAAAGCTTTTCTTGTTGGTTTACCATTAGGTTTTTTCATAGGCCCTTTAACACCGCCCATACGTGCACAAAAAGATTTACGTCTCTTAGCTGCCTTAGAACCTTTTTTAAGTTTAGAAGGTTTAGTTGTGACTGCTGTCTTTAATTTACTGCCTGGATTTGCTCGACGATAAGATGCTACACCTTTAGCATTTAATCCTCCCGTTTTGCTTTTACCTTCTTTTCTTGTCCAAGCGGGAGTCTTAGCCATTGTATTGCCCTGCATTGCCTGAAATCATTTGATCGATTTGTTGCTGTGCAGAAGCACCCCCTATGTTATTGTCTTGATTTAAATTAGTTACGCCCATTTGAGCATTACCGATACCACCGGTAGGCGTGCCTTGAACTGCTGATTGTAAGTAAGTTTCAGGCCCTTGGTTAAGAGTAATTGCCGGTCGTGGCCCAAAACCCTGATAGGGACCAGCTGGCCTGAGGGGTTGTCGACCAAATCCTCCACCTTGAGGTGGACCAAAGTTAGTTTGCTCTCCTTCTCCTAGAAGAGTAATTGCCGCTTGTGGACCAAATCCTTCCGGTAATCTAAGCATGTTTCCCCCTTCGCCGCCTAAAAGACTACTAATATCAAAATCTCTGTCCGGACTTGGCAGTGCATTTATACCCAGATTGTCAGGAAGCACTTGTGTTGTTTCTCCCATAGGGTCACCTATAAACTCTCCACCAGGTCTAAAAGGTTGAGGTTGCATAATAGGAAAACCACCGCCACCACCAGGGAAACTAGGCTGTTGACCTCCTCCGCCTTCATTAGGAACTAAAACTTCTTGTGGAGTGTAACTACTACTTAAACTTTGTTTGATTGTATCAAACGCACCTTGCATAGCACTATCTAATTGATCAAACCCTGTCTGCACACTATCCATGATACCACCCATGGCACCACTACTATTACTAGGTTGTGTAGCACTAGCCAATGAACCTAACTTACCAAGGTTTCCTTGTGTTTGTTGAGGAAAGGCTAGCATGTTTTGAATCATTAGCTTGTCTTCTTACTTGTTTTTTGACTTCGTTTAATAGCTGCTTCAGTAGGAGCGCCTTTAGCACCCTTCCTTCGCATTTTCTTTTTCTTTTTCTTCTTTTGGTTTATGTTATACCACAAACCTTTTTTAGCTACTCTACCATCTTTAGTTACGTGGGTATCTTTAGCCATTTACTTTGCCGCCTCTCTTCATCCTTTTCTTCATCATACCGCCGCCCATAGCTTTAGTACGTTTCTTTTTCTTTTTCTTTTTTTTCATCATAGCAAAGTCAGCACCAGTAATTTTGCCGTCTTTGTTTTTGTCCAGTTTAGATTGTCCACCCTTAAGTGCACTACCGCCCCGTTTCATTCTTTTTTTCATGCCTCGCATAAGTATAACTCCTATAAGATTGTCGTTTTAAAACTGTGCCTTCATAATAGTCTTTAGGCCAGTGCTCATAATACCCAGTCTTACGCAAATTGTCACTAGCTTTTTCTAATTCATCAAATTTTTGTACTAAAACCATCACAAATTCGTTGTCTGGTTCCCATTCATTTGTCTCTAAAAACTCAACCGGCTCGTCTTCTTCATCGTCGTAAGGGTGTGAGCCCATTAAATATATATTCTGCGGCACAAAAACCTTGTTTAAAGTGTCTATAACATAAGAAAGTTCTTCTACCGTGTATTTTATGTCATCACAACAGGCTATAGCTATTTGTACTTCAGGTTCTTTAGCCAATTCTACACATTTTAAAATAGTATCTACATACTCTATGTGTTTGTGGCATTCTAATATTCTGTAACTTTTCTTGATCCGGGCTTGTTTAGCGTATGGACAAACCGATACGTTGCCTAGATGTTTATTTTTTGGTTCTAAGTGTTGTTCTGACCATTGCAGAACATCTTCGGTCATTGACCGCATTTATACCATTCCTAACAACGTCTCAATAAAAATTAATCCAACAGCCCCCACTGTAGATAAAACAACCCAATAGATTTTGTCTATCTTGCCACCCAATTTTTCAACGTCTTTATGTACATGTTGTACGTCGTCTTTCAAATTGTTTAATTCTCGTTTCACCCCAGTTATGTGTCCTTGTATTGAAATTATATGTTCGCGTTCGGTTTGTGGTTCCATTTCCATTAGATTTTACCTCTCTGGCTGCGACGATAGAACCGATCACTTGGCGATAATAAAGCTTCCTCGTTTCTTGTCAATCCAGTTTGATTATTTACTTGTTGGTTGTTAGCACCAACAACAGTTTGTTTAGGAGCAGCAGCGATTTGTGTGTCTGCAAAATCAGAAGTATCTAATGGTGCTACTGGTATGTCTGGTGTAGGCGGTGTAGGTGTTTGACTAATAAAGTCAAGGTCCAATGGTATTTCATCTAAAGGTGGTCGTGCTGGATCTAAGAAATCTTCAAAACGTCTGTATTTAAATTCATCAATAACTTCTAATAAATCGTAATATGGATAAAGATCTTCGTAGTTCACATCAATGCCTCTTGCTTCGTATTCTTCTACTAGGTCGTTAGCTCTTTTCTTTAAACCATCTTTACTAAACGAAACAGGTGTAAACTCTCCATCCATTAATTTTTTTAAGTTAGGAACATTACGTCCTTTTTTACCTAGCACAGATTTGATTTGTTCTTCAGTTAACAACCCTGAAGCTAAAGATTTATGAAACATTTTCCATATACCAAACTGTGCTACAAAAGCTTCTTCTTGAATATCTCTAAGCTCGTTGGCCATCACATGACCAACTTGTCGACCTTTTTCATCTAAAATAGGACCACGTGATAACGCGTTCTCTTTACTAAAGAAAGCTTCTGTTTGAAACGCAGCTCCTCTAATTTGTCTTATATCAATAGCTTTATAATCTAGCGCTGTTACCGGATCAACATTCATAATAGAACCACCCATTAATCTAATTAACACGTCACCCAATTCCATAACTCTACCACTTTTAGTATCTAAAGTTAAAGCACCGTACAGTTGTGTACCAGAACGTATAAATCCTGGCGCAATTGTCTCAAACACGTGGTAAATAGCTTTTTCTCGTTTGTCCGACGGTGAATCTAAGGGACTGAATATTTTTCTGCCGTCCCTACTTACGCCGTTACGTGCAAAAATATCCATGATAGGCTCTAATGCAATTGTCTCACTAATAAAAGGATCTAATAATTTCATAAAAGATCCACCAGCATCAAAGAAACGACGGTCTAATTCTGAGTCTACTCGCGCTGGATCTAATCGTGTTGAACCTAGCTCTCGTATAAACTGTTCAACAGGTCCAACTAAATAGTTATATGGATTATATGTAGAAGCATCAAAAACTTTAAACGTGCCATCTTCATTTTGTTTAGTAATAGGTATTAAAATATGATCATCAATAAAGCTTGGACCCAAGTCATCTTGGTATGCCCTAAGTTTGTCTTCGCCAACACCTGTCATTTTAGATGCTAATTTTTGTGCACCGTGGTTAAAACCATACAACGTTGTAAATTGTCCCATCAATGCTCTATAACCCATAGCTTGTAATCCTGGATTACCAGAACCAATCATTTTCATTGCAGAAGATGTAGTTGCAAGCGATGTTCTAATCATTTCAGCTGGGAAAGATATAAAGTTACCCATTGGTAATTTTCTTAATGCTTGTATTGCAGGTGGTACACGACTGTATGTCGGGTATGTTTCTCTTAATAAATGGGCTGCCATTTCTTCTATGCCTTCAGCCAGCGTTTTTTTAACGCCATTTTTCATAGGCTCCCATTCACGACCAACTTGTGTTCTAAAGAAATTAGAAACATCATCTAATGTTTTGGTAAATTGTTTTAATTCTGACATGTAAAACTCATGACCATATGCTTTCCACACGTTATCACCACCAGCATACAAACGTTGTACAGTTTGTGATAATTTAGCGTCACCTATTCGTTGAGTAAAGTTGTTAAAACTACTAATAACTGGTTTACCGTCTTTACCAATTACACCTTTTAAATCTCTAAGCACACCACCAAGTTCTTGTGCAACAACGTTCTCGTCTAATACACCTAACTCAATCTTTCTTTCAATAAACTTTATTAAATCAGATTGATTTACATTTGGACCAGAACCAAAAATATCATCTAACATTATTTTAAAGTTTTGTGTTACGCTAGTTTTGCCACCAATGTGTCCTACGTTCATAGCAAATAAACCAGCAGAACCAAAGTTACGCATTTGCGTAGCAGGAGAGTAAAGTGTCTTACCTCCCTGTACCACTGCTTTAAAAGCTAATAAGTTTTGATAGAATTTGTATTTTAACATTGAGTCAAAAACACTGTAACCAGATAATTGTTTTATTATTTCTGGAGTGCCATGCAATCCAAGTACATCTGAAGGTAAAAAACCTGCTCCTTTAATATCTCCAACGGGAACAGAATTAAATATTTTACCTTTAGTTAAAGCATCTTCTGCTGAATTAAATAACCAACCATTTTCTAGCCCTAGTTTTGCTATTCTATCTAAAGCTTGTTTTTGTTGCGTACTAGCAATAACATTACCAGTTGTTTGCATTAAACTGTTTTTAAGATTTTTTTCTTCTCCCATTAATTTTCTAATAACTGCTGGTAGTTCTTGCCCGGTAAATATTTCTAAAGGATCAACAAGACCTTTAGCTCCAGATGCTTCTAGTTTACTTGTTATTTTTCTAAACGCTCTAATAGGATCTTCCATTTCATATCTTGCTACATGCATTAAGTCAGCTACTTTAAGTTCTGCTAAACTGTTAATTGCTTCATCAAGATTTTTAGCGTTAGGAAAAGCTACTTTAGCTTCCGCTTGTAGCGAAGTGTCTTGTTTAATAAAGTTAGCAACATAATCTCTAGCTGCTTTAACATTTTCAGCACCAGGTCTAAAGTTAGAATTTGTAAATGCAGCAAAAGATCGTTTCATTTGACTATCTATGTCTTGAGTTAATAAATTTTTAAGTTTATCTCCATCAGGTAACAAATCTTTAAACTCAGTCATTAATTTTCTGTAGTATTCTTTAAGTTCTAACGCTGCGTCTCTTAACGGTGGATCTATGTTTTCTATTTTTTTGTTACCTTTAAGATAATCTAAAACATCATCTAAATATTTTTTTTGTATAATATCAAACTGACCCCATTTTTTATGTTGTTCTTCAAATTTCTTTGCTAAGCGATATGTTATTTGTTCTAAATTTGTATACAACTTATCAATTGTTCTAGATTTTGATTTAATAAAGTTTTGTGATTTTGTACTTAATGCAAACGCGTCTTTAGTTAATTTACCTATGTCTCTGAACATAGCTAGTTTGTTATCAATACGTGCAAGGTTAGCGTGTAATGGATCAGCGCTGTTAACAGAAAACTTACGCCATTCTTGAAACGCTGGTAAACCACCACCCTCACCACCAAATACTTTTGGCAATCCTCTAGCAAACGTAGTTCCTGCGTTAATGCCTGAATAAATAGAATCTCTAAAGAACATAGCGTCTTGACTTGCTAACGCTGCTCTAGCAAAAACATTTTTACCAACAAACGCAGCTGTAGCTTGTATAGCACTAGCAGTTTTTTCTCCTGTTTTACTAATTGCTTTACCAACAGCAGGTATCATAGTTTGTGTATAAGGAATTTTACCAGCTAATACATCAGCAGCAATACGTAAAGGTACGCCTGCTAATTGTAACGTGCCACCAACAACAGAACGATCAATTCCAGGTATAGTTTTAAATGGAAGTTTAGCTGTGCCTTTGATTACTCCATATAAAGGCGGACCAACTAATGGAAATGCAGCCCCGATTAGCGCTCCGTCAGCCGCGAACCTTAGTCTATTTCTAAAGTTAGCCGCAACTAAATCACCACCGGTTAAATCATCTGTTCGTTCTGGTTTACCAGGAAGTAGTGTTGAGTCATCAGGGAACATTCTTTTTAAACTATTATTAGGACCACCAGCTATAAAATCTGTTGCTCCAAACACCACGGCTCCGGTACCAACACGACTAGCCAAATTAGTAAATTGAATAGCACGTTTAGCACTACCAGTAAGATCTGGGTCTAAGTAACGTGTCATAGTATTAACACCGTTTAGACGCATAGCTTTTTGTGCACGAGTAAGTAGTTTACTGACTACTCCACCAGGTACACCAAACTCTACTAACAACGATGTCATATCACCAATAAACGTTTCTGGTTCGTTAATACCTTTTTCATCATACAATTTTTGTAACTTTTCTGTTAAAGCAAAATTGTTTCCAGTGCCTAAATCAACACCACCCAAAATTAAATCCATAACACTAAAACCAATGTTAGTGACACCTGTCTCTAACGCACGATTAAACTCATCTATACCGTCTATGTATTTTGCTTCGTCTGCGGTTGATGGTGTTGGTCCAAGATTGATATAGTCAAAAACGTTAGGTGCTATTACTTGAGCGTTTTCTGGTCCTTCTTTGCCCATTAAATCACTTAAAAAACTTTTAAAAACCACCGTTGGATACATTTGATTTTTTATGGCACTTTTAAGAAGAACATTATCTGTAAGTAATTTTGGAATAGACTTGATTGGAAACTTAACTGGTCGGGGATCACGCAATGTTTCTGCTAAACTTTTTTGTACTTCTTGAGCATCTAAAATTTTTTGTTTAAAGTCAGCTCTAACGCTGTTAGGCATTTGTCTTATCTCTTCTAAGAACTCTGTTTCTCTATCATCAAATAAAGTCATTGCAACAGCGTTTTGCATAGACTTAGGTGCGTTAAGAATCCTATCCATGTCTTCTCGTTCTCTTAATTTTTTATCCATACTAAGATTTAAATTAGTTAGATACTGACCATAGATACTATCACCAGTTATATTGTCGCCTACTAAAGCCCCGTCCCGCGTTCCGGTAGCAAAACCTTTTCTAATATCTAAATTTCTTAAATTAGCACCAGGAGAGTATTGTTTAATTATATTTTCTGTTTGCATTACATAAGGTATTTGACCTACTTCAGTCGCAAGTTGATTATAAGGTGCGCCAACAAATTTATTGTTGTAACCAAATTTAGCTGGTTCATCTATGTACAAAGTTACACCCAGCTTTTTAGCTTGATCAACTATTTCTCTAACATTATTAATATCTTTTTGATCTATACTTTCTTGTTTTAAAAGCTTAGCAACATACTTATCAAAAGGTTTTTTAAAATCATTGTTTAGTGTTTTAGGTAATGTTTGTAAATTACGTAGAGCGTTAACTCCTGCTGTATTAGCTGACTCTACAGGCATTATGTGATCTGTTTCGTAAAAAGTTTGTGTGTAACTTTTTTCATTAAACTCAGTATTTTTTAATCTAGTTTTAGTAACATTAGGATTGCTTTTTGCTAATTTTCCACTGTTTAAAACTCTATAAGACAAATTATCTATTATGTTTTCATTCTCTAATATAGACTTTTGTAAATTTTTATTGTTTTTTATTGCAACGCTTGTATCTGTTTTCCAAACAAAATTAACTTGATCAAAAATACTTTGTTCTTTCTCACTTAATTTTATTCCATAGTCTTTTAACCCAAGAACACGAGCTTCTTGTTTTGATCCGCTGTAATTTGCTGATCTATATCCTGCTTGTTTTGCACGATAAGCCGCATAGTCTGCTGGTGAATAACTATAAATTTTTTGATTTTGTGCAGCGTTTTGAAAATCTCTTTTAGAAAAACCTTGTTCTTCTAAATTTTTTCTAGCTTGTTTTAAATTTGGTATTTGTCTTCTAGTATTATCGTAAGCTTTAAAAGTTGCAAATTCTTCAGGTTTAAGACCCGCATAAAAATTTTCAGGCAAATCAACTCTACCTTTATCATTTATCAAAGCTTTGTAATAATCTTCATATTCTTTAACTGACAATTGATTTTGTTTAAAATATTCTTTTTGCACTGCTTGTTTAAATTTGTTTGACTGCGAATCAAATAATTGTGTTGATTCACCTTTTTTACTACCATGCACCATTTTACCTTCTAATTGTTTAGCTATGTCTGTTAGGTTCTGTGAATAACTTTTACTTCCATCAACTAAAGGGGTTGCAAGTTTTTGTGTAGATTGTAGATAAGACATATCTCTTACCTTGCTTGCATCTTTGTCCCTAAAAGCATATTTTATATCTTTTTCTAATGCATAGTCTGCAGATTTTTTTCCAAACATATCTTCTAATTCTTTACCCGCTTTCTTTGCTTTAATAGGAAACGTTAAATCTTTAACAGCTGCTTCAATTGCATCCTTGTCAACAAGACCTGTTTCTTTTGTTACTTTTGAAATAGCTGCATCTATGTTTGGTACGTCGTCAAACTTACCTGACTTAGACATGTTGGCTACGTTAGGATCAGTTATATTCATTTTACCTGTCTCAGGATCGAATCTTAGTTTACGTACAACTGCCTCAGCGTTTCTAAGTTCTATTTCTTTTAATATTTTAGGGTTGTTTACATCAATTCCGTTCTCTAATAAATTAGCTTTTGATGCTGCAGACAACCTTGAAGTACCTGGTATAAAAGCCAAAGGTATTTTTTCTCCGGTCTTACGTAGTAAATAAGCGCCTGCTTGAATACCTTTTTTAATACCACTTGCGCCAAACAAACCTATTCCAGGAATAAACTCTATACCTAGTTGTAATAACTGACCCCCAGCATAAACACCACTATTGTCTGCTTCAGCGTCTCTAAGCATAGCATAATGATCTTCAAACATATCGTCTATTAAAGTTACTTTTCCCGTTCCGTTTGTGAGTCTTTTAAGGGCTCGTGGCAACGCACGATTTCTTTCTTGGCCTTCTGGTAAAGCCAAAGCCTCTAGATAAGCTTCGTATTCTTTTGGTTTATATTGTTTTATTACATCTGCATTTTCTTCATTAAGTTCTACAACAATTTTACCAACGCCGTCAGTTGCATCAAAATAACTGTTTTTTGCTATTTCATTAGTAGGATAATAATCACCGCTTGAACCTGTAACATCTCCACCAATAACAGCGCTGCCTAAATCACCTAATTTAGTTTTTGAATCTTCTGCTTTTTCTGTACCAACAATATCTTTTGCTTTTTCGTTACGTCTTAGTCGTTCAATGGCACCTTTCATATTACTTGTTAAACTGTAGTTTCCAGGATTTGCTCGCATGTCTTTAAGTATTTTTCCAAAGTAATCGTCAGCGTAGTGTTTTCCTGTCGGAGGTTTAATAACACCATCAGGTCCTTGAAGCATTCCATACCTAATTAATGTTTCATAGTCAGGTCTAGTCTTAAAAATACTAAGAGCGCCTTCTGGAGAGATTAAACGATTTAATACTTCTTGATCAGTTAGTCCGTCAAACCGAGCAGCTAAACCCGTAAAAGAATCTGTTATTGGAGTTTCTGAACCAAAAAATTTTGCAATTTGTCCGGGAAAACTAATGTTAAAAAAATTACCACTGTCATCAATTAATCCTTCGTCCATTAATTTTTGGGTGTTTGTAGTATATGTTCCGTATTCTAATCCAGAAGAATTATTGATACGGTTTTTTTTAGCAGCAATATACTCAGGATCACTTTGCCACGGACCTGGTCTTTCTATAGGAAATTTAAGCGCCATTTAAGCCACCGTTGGTAGTTCTAAATCTGTATTATACTTTTGATTAAATCTTGTTATGTCTTGTGATGTTTGTAGTTGTGCAAAATCAATCATAGCTTCTTCACTGCTTAAGATTAATTGTATCACACTATCTGATACTTCGTTAGGTAAACGTTTCCTTAACTCTTCAAAAGTTAAAGACATTGGTTGATCTGCTGATGCAGTCATGATTGGTGGTGATCCTGGATCAGGATCAGGTCCACTGCCTGGTTCAAACCCTGGTGTTGGTAAAGCATCCGGCATGTCTCCACCCATGCTACGACCAACTCTACCACCAACAGCAGATTCTTCTCTACCTGCATAAGGCGGTACATACAGATCAATTAACCCAGCTGATTCAAATGTTTCAGTAGTTAATAGTTTTCTAATGTCTACCGCTGACATACCAATGTACCTGTTTGGATAACCTTCTTCACCTGGTTCAAGTTTAGAAGCTCTAATTGCATTCTTAATAGACGTTTTTAAAGGATCTGTGAAATCAGCGTCTCCCTTTAAATTAGCTTTTTCTGATGTAATTAATCTAGTCCACTCACCATATACTATATTTTTTAATATATCTCTTTTCTGTAAGTAGTCTTCTTTTGAAAGATTAGGGTCTTTCATTTCTTCAATTAATTCTTTAGCTCTTTCTTCTTTAATAACTACTTCTTTTTTGTATTTGTCAGGGAACAGCTCTAATTCTTTTTGTAAAATGCTAACAGCAGCTTTTGTTTCTTCTTCTATTTTGTCTAATTGGAAAGTTCTGTCTTTAGCACTTTCACCTTCTTTGAAATCAAATTCATCTTGTTGTAAATCTCTTTGGAATTTATTTGCATCTTCTGTTACACGTTGCTCAATAGCTGTACCTGCTCTTAATCTATTGTAGTCAGCTAATTCTTTTCTATAGGCTGCATCACGAACATCTCTAGACGCTGCAAGATCAGTACCTAAATTAGCCAGTGGTGTAGCAGCGTTTGCTAACGCACCCATAACTCCGCCTCTGTCACTAACAACTGGAGCTCCCATTATTTGTGCACCTGCAGCAGCAAGACGTAAGTAATCCGAAGTTGTCATACCTTGTGGTTTTACAGGCTCTTGCATGTATTGATCTAACATATCAACATAACTACCTCGACTAAAACCCTGTCTCTGTACAGCGCCACCTATTTTATAACTAGGTTTAGCAAAACCAGATATGATACCGCTATCTAAAGCACCGGCACGGCCACCCATATTAAACATTGGTCTTTTTAATATTTTATTCATTTAACTCTCAGTTTTGTTTCCTCTTAATGCACCGATAATACCACCAATCCCGAGCCCCGCTCCAAGAAGCGTTTGCATTGTAGATGGATTCGGTGTTGTAGAATAAGTAGTTGACGATGGAGCTCCATATGCAGCGCCTAACATCTGACTCATAAAGCCTAAGTTTTGTTGGTTAGCAAACTCACCAGCTTGTTTAGCAGCTTTTTCAGCATCAAGTTTAGCTTGTGCATTAGCTTGATTTTGTTGACCCATTTGTGTGAGTGTATTAATTTGATTACCAATGCCTTGCAATTTATAATTACCAAGATCCATTTGTTGTTGGCCAAGTCCTGCAAAAATACCCATTTGGTTTTGTACTTGTTGTTGCGCTGCATTAGCCATACCTAATTGATTAGCACCTTGTAAACCATATTGTTGCGCTGCATTGCCATACAACGCTGCGTTTTGTGCTGCCATTGCTTGTTGTGCGTTACCAGCGTTAATTTGATTTTGTGCTTGTTGTTGGTATTGACTTCCAAGTTGTCCAAGATTTTGTCCAGCCGCACCAAAACCTTGCGCTGCTTGATTGTATGCAGCTTGGTTAGCAGCAGCTTGACTCATGTTAGCTTGACCTAATCCCATTTGTTGTTGGTATGCTTGGTTAGCTAATTGGTTAGCTTGTGTAAAGCCTTGAGCCAATAAGTTACCTTGTAGTTGTGCACCACCAATAGCAGCGTCTGCCGCTCTTTGGCCTTCTGCAACCCCGAACCGCGATCCACCGAACGCGTTACCTGCAGAAGCACCTAACTGAGCGCTTTGCTCTGCTTGTTGTTGATTGTAAGCCGCCATAGTCGCATCAATAACTTGTTGCTGATACGGTGACATAAATTGTTGATATGCATTTGCACCACTGTATTGATTGGCTTGGTTAAAGAAAGGTTGACCAGCGTTCTGACCTGCAGCTGCTGCAGCCGCAGCTAGATCATATTGACCGGTTGCCTTGTTGTATTGTGTACGAGCGTCGCCGAATTGTGTATTAGCATTTGCTAAAGCAGCGTCCGCTAAACCATATTGACTTGCGCCAGCGTTCTGACCTGCAGCCGCTGCCGCAGCTTGTAAGTCAGCTTGTGTCATTGCTTTGTCATAGCCACTAGCTGCAGACGTCATAAATGGTTTGTAATTATTTTTATTTGCTTTAAAGAATTTTTCGCCGTCAGTTGCAAAGTCCTCAGCGTTTTCTAAATAATCTGCATAAGAACCTAGACCTGTTTTTTTATCAGTTGCAATGCCTTGAGCGTCCTTCTGTAATTGATCCATGCCTGCTGTGTAATAATTATTACCAGCAGTTCCCATGTAATCAGCAGGATCGGCATAGAAACCAGCATTTTCTAAATCAAATAAGAGATTACCGTCCTTATCCGTTGCGCCGGTTATGGCAGCCGTAAAGTCTTCACCAAAACTTTCGACATAACCCGGAGGTAGTGTTCTAGTTACTTGTGTAGTCATTTAAGCCATTGCCTCCATTTGTTCCATCATTTGGTACATTTGTTTTGCAGCGTTTCTAGGATCACCTGAACCGCCATTCATTTTATCTAAGCCACGCATAGCGTCAGCTGTCAATACAAATTCGTTTTTAGATAACATTGCAGGAACGTCATCAGCTCTTTCTGGACCGCCCATAGGTATAAAGCCTCCTGAATTTCTATAATCTAGTTCCATGCCTTGAGGCACACCTGGAGCTACTTCCATAATACCACCCATGTTTTTATGTATGCGACCACCGTCTTTTTTGCCATATATTTCTTCATATATTTTTACCATTTCTGGATCTTTGTATCTTAAATATCTAGGATCATTATATCTACGGCCACCATATCTTTCATAACTATCAAAGAACTCTCTATATACTGCGTCGCGTTCTTGTTTGTTTTTAAATTCAGTTTCCCTTATTGCTTTTTCAGCAGCTTGCATAGTACCTGGTACAGCTAATACAGTAATTGTTTGTATTTGATCTAAAAGGTCTAAATTTTTAAAATTAGCTAAAAACTTAGCATCGCCCATACCTAGTGTTTGTTGTAAATCATCTAAACCTGGAGCAAGATAATCTGTAGCACCTTCTGTAAGGGTTTGTAGTGCTGTTCTATTGCCTTCAAGAGCGTCAAAAGCAGGGCTTGTTTTAAAATATTTA
>CENI01022298.1_pt1 | contig 22416 bp, 10 predicted proteins | sample 530161 | NCBI WGS metagenome assembly CENI01 (sample SAMEA2591107, study PRJEB7988) | marine metagenome | isolation source: saline water (ENVO:00002010), including | reverse complement strand
TTATACCTTGCTTTTACTTTTTTATAACATGCATCTTTTGCCATAATTATTTTATTTTTAGCTTTTTAATTTTTAATTTTTTAATTTTTGTAGGTTGTAACTTGTTTTTCTTTTTTATTAATCTTGTATTATCTTCTTCTATTTTTAAAGTCCATCCGTCCCAACCTAATAATAATGCTAATTTCTGCCATAATTCAGTTTCTGAATCAACAATTCCTTTTCCTTGCTCATACAATCTCATTGCTTGATCAAGAGGTATGTTAGCTGTAGCTGATATGAATCTTGCAGCTGCCATTGTTGCGGGATTATCTAAACTAAGTCCTGCTTCTTTTATTTCATCCATGTCATAATCGAATACAGAAAGTGCTTGTCTTATTTGTGTTACCTTTCTGTCTACAGGAGGCATAAAATCAAACAATTTCCATGCTGCTTCTCCAAATTTAGGCCTTGGCCTATTTGCTCTTCTTGCTATATCAACCGCAACATTTTTAGCCATTAAAAATACATTGCCATATACACCTGTACCTCTAATAATTGAATCCGCCATACCTTCAGCGGTTTTTATAACTCTATCTCTTTCTTTTTCATCTTCTTCTTCTTCTCCAAATCCCATTGCAAATAATGCTTGCTGCATTGCGTTGAATATAAAGTTTTGAACAAAACTATAATATATAAGCTTTGACCAATTAGTTAGAGGATCACCGCGCCCGTCTCGTATATCTTGTGCAGCCCTTTTCATAAGTCTAGCATACTGCATAGGTGTATTAGCAAAAGCTAAAACAACTCTACCCAAATTACTTGCTTGTTGCATAGATATTTTATCAGGTCTACTAGATTGTTGTGTTTCTTCAGCTATTTCTCTAAAATCCTCAAAGGCTCTTTCAAAAGCGGTGTCTTGCTCTAATCCTTTATTAGTATACGTATTTGTTCTATTTCTAATAAAACTTGCCCCTCCTAATGCAATTGCAAAACTATCTGCATATCTTGTTAAAACAAAACCTTTACTTAATAATAAACTTATAACACCACGTACCCCTCCTTTTTCAGCCTGTTCTACAAGTTCAGATTCGTTAATATTTATTTTCAAACCACCTCTTCTTTGAACCAAATAGTCTGAATTAAATAATCTCATAAAATCTCCCCAAAATTGCTGTTGATTAGAAAAAGCTTTACCAGCTTGCAATAAATTATTATCACTCCAGTTTATAAAGTTTATAGTTGATATTGTTTGCAGAACAGCAGATTTTCTATTTAAGAACATAATAGTACCAACCGCGTCATTAAGCCAATCCAACATAACATTAACTTGTTTGTTATTGCTAGGCTTTCTATTTCTACCAGTTTTCATTCTACGAAGACTATCTTCTAATGCTTCTCTATAATTTCTACCGAATAAGGCTTCAAGTTTATTTAAATTTTCTTCTGAAAATATTGTATCAACATTTTTTTGCCATTGTTGGAGGTATTTTGCTCTTTTTGTTGTATTTATACTTTGTTTTAAATCTGTTGATATAGTTCCAGCCTCCCAGTTATTGTCAGGCTTTATATAACCATCAGCTTTAGTAATTAATATTAAATTATCTGCAAAATCCTTAAAAGTTTTATCTTTTTTAATTAAGTTAATTAAACTTGCCTCTTCTTCTTTATTCAACCCTGGAATTTTCATTCCTTGTTTATTCCATATGTAAACTCTAACAGCATCTCCCATTGTAAAATCACCATCTAATACTTTTTGTTGTAAAGGCGATTGCGCGAATATACCAGCTTTTTTAGGCAATTTAGGTAGTCTTGATTTTAATTCTTTAAAATCAGCCATCATTGACACTCTTTCTCTTTCAATATTCGCCATTGCTCTACCAAAAGGTCTAATTAAATTAATTCTTACCCACTCTATAGCTTGATCGCCTTTAAATCCTTTAGGTAAAAACGCATATATTAGCCCTAAAAAGTCTTCTGCCCCAGGCGGTATAAATAAATTATATCTACCTTTATTTTTACCTCTTCTTCTAGCTCTTACTGCAGAATATTTAGTAGTTGATAATATACCTGATTTATCTTCTAATATTGAATTAAATTCTAAATCTAAATTAGCTTCTTTACTGGGTAAGGTTCTAGGCGTACCATCTTTTTTTATGTTAAATTGTATTGAAAATGATTTTCCTTGTAATGTTTTATAGTTTTTTAATGCAACCCCACCGTCAATTTTTGCAACGGCACTATTAAAATGTCTTCTTGTCCAACTGTCTTTCCATAAATTCCAGTTTCTACCCATGCCAAATTTATAAAATTTAGTTTTACCTTCATTGTCTATATATGTAGCTGTATCAACTTTGTCAGCATCTTTTTTCGACATCCCTATTAATACATAATTTTCTAAAACTTTATCTAATAATTTTGGAAACGGTACTTCTTTTTTATTAATCCCGCTTAATAATTCTTTCCAAGCTCTGAAACTCTGCATTGCATGCTCCATTATCATTTGTTCATTATTTGCAGCCGCTACTACGTCAAATCCTGCAAGTTTAGCCATTCTTCTATGTAAATGTGATTTATCTTTATAGGAATTAACCATAAAGTGTATCATAGTTAGAAGTCTTTCTTTTTTCTGAGCCTGTGTAATATTAGGTTCATTTATAAATTCATTAATAGCTAACCATAAATGTATACCCGAGTTGGTATATCTGTCAGTAGCGTCTATTAACCATTTTAAACTTTTAGTTTTAAGATTTTTTTGACTAATGGGCGCGCCTTTATAATAATTTTTTTCAGCATCCTCACGTACTTGCTTTCTTGTTGCTGATTTACCATAAGAAAAATTCTTTCTACCAACCCAATTTTTAGAACCTGCTAATAATTTTTGTTTAATTTCTTGAATTTGTTGCTTACTAATATAACCACCCATTTCTAACCCACTAGTAACAATGCCAATATTTAATAAGCCTGGATATTTATCAAGATATGGTAAAAATTCAATTATTCCATCTGCATATCTTGTAGTGTTATCAGTAACATTATAATAAATATCTTGTAAACCCATTGAAAAAGCAAATTGCTTACTAGCTAGGGTTCTTTCTATTTTTCTAGCCGCTGTTGCTTGGTCTTCGGTAGATAATGGCGATTGCTTTATTGCTGTCGGAGATAAATTGAATGCAATTTCTTTACCAAATTCCCCAAAAAGTTTATTTCTTCTTGCTCTTATAGTAGAATTGGGCTTCTTTTCACCATAACTATAATATTCTTTTAAAGTTTTTAATGATGGTTTTAATCTATCATATAAATCAACACCTTGCGCTTCATTTTCAACAAAAGCATTTTTTTCATCTCTTGCTTTTCTAATCTCTTCTTGTGTTGTTAATCTTTTATTTAACTTAGCAAAGTTTTTGTTTTCTAATTTTCTTTCTGCTTGGTATAAATATTGTATTGATAATAACTTTTTCTTAGGGTCAAAAAGTTTATCTATATATTTGTCAAAAAACTTTTCAAAATTACCAGCCGCTTTTCTTATTTTAGGCATTACTGCATTTTCAAACAAATTTTTAATATTGTTTCTAAAATCAGCATCGCTGGGGTCAAAAGCTTGGTCTTCACCAAATATTTCATCAACAAAATCTTGTAAATCTTTTATATCATCTTCTGTGAGTATATCAATTTCATCTTCCATTTTAGGATTAGAAGTATTTTCTATGTTCTCACTAAGTATTTTAGCATCTATCATAGATTCTACATCTATTGAAGTTTCATCTAAAATATCAATTGTAGTGCCCGCGTCTGTTTCAATAGATTGCGCTTTTGGTTTCTTTACATATTCTAATTTAACATCTTGAAATGCTCTAAATGCAATACCACCTAACCCCTTGCTTTCTTTTTTACCATAAATATAACTAAATACACTTCTTTTATTTCCTTCTAATGTTGGATTAAAGTTTTTAAATACTCTTTCTGTAATTCTTTCTCTTACCTTTCTTTTAATATCTTCTTGTACCTCAGGTGTTAAACTACCAGTGTTTTCATCTCTTTGTATTATGCTATTTATAACTGGGTCTATAATAAGATTGACCTCTATTTCTGTGTATATACCTGCTCTAGCAACGTCACTGGTTTTAAAATCATCTTGTGTTTTTATATCTTCAGTTATATATTGGTCTAAAGCATTTTGACTAGCTTTTATTTGTTCAGGTGTTAACTGTACTTCTTTAGATGGTTTAGATTTTTCTTCAATATCAACTTTACCGGCTTTTGTTACAGTTTTTGCAATATCGTCAGCGGCTTCTAATACTGTTTTTGTAGATAAAGGTTTAACACCTGTAAAACTATTATATCTTTTTATTAATTCTAAAGCATTTTCTCCACTAATTTCAAATGGCAAATTCTTTATATTTTTAGAATAAGTTTTTGCAAAAGCCTCACCAAATTTATTAAACATGTTAGCTTGTTCAATATTCTCTAATGCTGCTTGATTAGCTAAAACATCAGATAATCCTGATAAATATTCATCTACAATATCATTATTTTTAAGATCAAATTTACCATATACAGATAATCTTTGTTTTAATAATTTATATGCAGCTACCATTTTAGGATCTGTTGAATTTGCAAAATCTGCATCTAAAGCTTGTATTATAGCTGTTTTTTCATTTCTTGATAATGATTCAAATATAAAGTGCATTACCTCATGGTGTACAACATTACCAGAAGTGCTTTTTCCATTGTTAGTTTTAAATATATTGTTGTCAACATTTTCTTCAACAAATAAAGCTAAATCACCTTTCATAGCTCCAGATGTATACATACGCATACCTGATTTATTTACGGTGCCCTCCAGCATGTCAATAATATTTTCGTCGTTTAAAAGGTCAGGTCTATTTTTTTTAAGCCATGTTTTTAACTCGGCTCTAGTTTTACGCATTATACCTTGTTTACCCGCAAACACTCCAGTTTTGTCCGCGTTTATATATGATAATAAAGTTTTACCTGTTGTATGAAAATATTCTAGAAGTCTTGTATCAATTAATTGATTATCATAACTTTCAATTCTTTGTTTTTCATTTTCAATTTTAGCTTCAATTGAAATACTGTTGTTTGTTTTAAATTCTTTTTCTAAACCAGCAAGATTAGATTGTGCATCTGCTTTTTCAATTTCTAAATCAAACATTTTTTTCCTACCTTCATAAGATAAATATTTATAAGTAGAATTATTTGCTACATTTTCAGCAACATCTATATTTCTTAATATTTGATCTTTTTCAGATTGAGTTCTATTACTTTTCTTTACCTCTACTTTTAACGCGTTTGCTATTGCTCTTAAACTTTTAGGATTTCTTAATGCTGTTAATTCAGCTATTCCTTCTCTAACGGTCATGCTCGTGCCCGTTATACTTACCTGTGTACCACTGGTGCCTAATATTGTTTGAGCTGTTGTTTCTGCAATTAATTTTGCAGTTATAGGGTTATCTAACGCTAATGCTGAATTTATTTCTTGTCCATTTTCTGTAACAAGTTCCGCTAATTGGGAATATCCAGCGCCAACTAAAAAATCTTTTGCATCTTGGTTAACTTTACCTTTTAATATACCCCTAAGAGCTGTTTTAGGTACAAATTTAGTTGCTTTACCTATTAAAAAAAGATTACTTGCGTAATCCATAGCTGCATTTTGTATTCCTACTCTATTAGCTTCATTAAATGCATCTACAGTTTTACCATCTTGAACAGCATTTAATACAGCATCAGCTTGTTGTTCTTTTGGTAAGTTTTGAAAGGCTTCATATGTTAATCCCATTTCTTCAGCTGCAACTCTGTTAATTAATTCTGTTGCAACAGCCCCACCTTCTTGTGTGTATGTTGTAAATCCAAAACTAACTAATGCAGAAAACATTTGTGGTATTTGTTCTGCAATTACCCCTGTTGTTTTATCAAAAGTTAAATTAAAATCATCCCATAATTCATTATCCCCATCATCTTCAAATATATTTATACTTTCATATTTGTTTAAATACTCTTGCATTTCTTTAGATTCAATAAAATTTTCTCTAAATATTTTACTATCTTTTTCAATTAAGCCTTCATAATACTTTAAAGCATTTTCTCTATCTACATTTTCACCACCTACTGTGTAGCCTTCTTTCACAGAATATCTACCGCCTACAAAAAAATTATTTATACTATCTGGAGTATTTTTAATCTTTCTTATCTGTGTTCTATTATCTTCAATTCTTCCCGCAGCGCTGTCTCTCAAATAATCATCAGAAACACTTGAGCCAATTTTTTTAAAAGCATTTACAAATCTTCTGCCCAACGTGGGGTTAATTTTTTCTTCTTTTGTAGGAGTTAGTTCAAGTGCTTTATTATAAAGAAATCTTTTTGAATTTTCAGATGGTAACGCCCCAGTATATTTTGTATATAAGGCGTCTATTGCTTTAGTGGGGTCCTGGGTTAGTAGAAAAGAAATTTGTTTAGTTCTCAATTCTTCCCCCATATCAGCATCGAATTTTTGAAGTAATGCTTGGTATAGTTCTTCCATCTAGTTATTATTTCCTTCGATGTTATTTAATCCGTTAATTATGTCTTGTGTAACATTTATTTCTGGTAAACTTTCTAATAAATTATCAAATGTTTTTTGGCCATCAAATTGTTCTGTTTTAGTATTAAACACGGGTGGCACTTTTTTTCCATCTGGTAACACAATGTCTCCAAACGCACCATCTTTTGCATTCATTATATAATAATTTATAACCTCTGTATCTAATCCAGCTGTTGTTGCATAAAGCCTAAATAAATCTTCTTGATTACTTTGAGGAATAGATGTTTGATCATAAAATACGCCTATTTGATCACCACCATATGTTTCATTAAATAATTTCATTTTTTCTTCATTAGGTAATTCTCGGTATGCGCTTGATGTCATATCTACAGTTTTGGTATCTGTTTGTTGTTGTGCGGAATCCCAAGCTTTAAATAATTGATCTTTATCCATAAATTTACTAGCGTTTTTAATATCTAGTCTTTGTAAAGACTTAACTCTTTCTTGCGCATTCAAAGGCTGAGTTGCAAAATTAAGCGCATTTTGGATTGTAGGCATTGCTAATTTAATTTTTTGTTGCATGCTGGCTGTAAACTCACTTTCGCCGCCGCCAGGATTGTATGTGCCATATCCAACTGAATTTTGCTCAATCAACCCTTTCATTATTTTGTCAACTATAACAGGCTTGAAATTAATAGGATCCTCCTCGTATCTTGCCCTTTCTTCATCACTAAAAACATCTTTAAATAAATCATCATATAGAATTGATTTAATTCTATCGTCACCACCATTATCCAGTTCAATTATTAATTTTCTTTTTAAAGAATTGACTAATCCACTAAATTTATTATCTTTTAAATTAACACCCTCTATGCCATCTTTAATTACAGATTTATTTAAATCATCTAAATATATCGAAAATTCGTCGTCAGTTTCAAACCAATCAAAATCTTTTTTAGTAAATGAATAATTTTTACCTTCATGTGTTGTGTTGTAAGTAGGATTACCAAAATTATCATAAGTCATTGTGTAATCTAATTCATCTGGTAATAATATATTATCTAATGCACCTTTTTTACCGGCATCGTAACCTTTAGATATTCTCAAATGGTTTTCAGAATATTCTTTTCTTTTAGCTTGAACCCAAAGTAAGTTGTCATTTACATTTGAATATGAAGCGGTTATATTATTTAATTCATTTTGTAAAGTTAAATAATCAGAAGTGCCTGCCTGTGTTTCTGTCAGTAGATTACCTATTTCAAAAGCTCTTTTCTTTTTATCAAAAGCCCATGGGGTTAAACTTTCTCTTTGTATACCATCTAATTTTGAAAAATTAATTTCTTCTGGAAATTTATCAAGTATACCTCTAGCCCTAGTATCGGCCGCTTCTCGCGCTTTTCTATTTCCTTCAATTTGTTTTATTAAGTTATCAGTAGTTCTTTTTATACTTTTATCTATAGTGTCTACTAGACCAGTATTAAAACCACCCGCCGCGAGTCTTGCTCCTAATATTAAGTTTTTATCTGCCATATTATGTTTTAGGTTTTAAAATTCCTGATGCTGCTACGCCTGCTGCGCCGCCGGCCATATCTGTTAATCCGCCAACTAATTGATTTGTTGCATCTTTTCTTGCTTGGTCCGCCGCTCCTTTTCTTTGCTGAGCCATTCCAAGTAAAGTGCTTTGTTTTTCATAAGCCATTTTTTGGGACTGTGATTCTCCGCCTGCAATAGCCATTTGTCTTGACTGTTCACCTTGAGCACCTAATTGTGCATTTCTTTGTTCTTGTTGGGCTATGCTTACTGATGCCGCTTGTGCTTGTTGGTTTTGACTATTTGCCATTGCCTGTGCTAATGCGGCAACCCCTCCGCCTCCTGCTGAGGCAGCCATACTACTCATAATATTTGCAGCTCCTTGTGCACTTTGTTGTGCCGCAAAATCTGCTGCTTGAGTATTAACAGTTAAATTTGTATAAGGATTAGTTATGTTTTTATATGGATTAGATGTATCTAAATCTCTAAATGCTTGTTTTTCTTGTTTTAGTTCTTTAGCCGCTCTTCTTTGTTCACGTCTTCTTTTACCACCTCCAAATAAACTAGCACCAAATTTTATAAGTCCACCTACTGCTTGACCAGCTGCTTGTATACCTGCTGCTGCTACCGCCGGCGCAACCGCCCAATTTACTCCTCCTGTAGGCGCTTCTATTATTAATTTTGATATTTCTACTATACTTTCCATTATATATTTTTATATATTTATTATTACGTATTAACTACTTATACTAATTTCACTTCCAACAGCATATATTTCTTTAACCGTGTTTGCTGTGTTTTGCATCTTTACGGCTGCATGGTAACCCAATAACCCGCTTGTTTCCCATCTTGCGTTTTTTGCATAAAACACAAAATATTTAGAAAATGATCCACTTATAGGTGGCACTGTTGAATATGAAGCAGTAACTGATGTGTCTGTAACTACTGTTACGGCTCCAACCGCTGTAACAACACTTCCAGTTGGATGTATAAAATATAATGTGTCACCTTTTTGCAAATCTTGAGGTACATTATTTGTAAAACTATATGTAACTGTATTTCCTGAATTATTTGTAACAGTGTTATATACGCCGATGCCTTGTACATTTAGGGCTTTTAAATCAATCGTAGATGCAGTTTCTGCTTTGCCTCTTATATAATTAAAATATTTATTTTCTTTATTAACAAATGAATCTACAGCTCCATCTTGTTGGTTGGTAGCTATACTAGGGCATGTCCACCCACTATCCCCTTCATAATTCAATGTTCTAAAATTTTTCATATTAGCAGGGGCTTCATTCAAAATAACCTCTACATATGGAGTTATTTTTGAACCATAAAAATTACAAACACTTCCAACATGATGTTCATATATATGACCATTTTTAAAGGTAAAATATTTATTTTGTATACTTTCCGCGGCTTCAGGTATAAAGGACTTTTTACTAGTCCATCCGTTTATTGATTCAGAAAAAGAAAGAGTGCTATTTGCATTCGTAGGATGAGTACTAATATTGTACTGATGTTTTCTAATGTCATAAGAACCTACCATATATCCAGTATTTGCCGGTAACGCGTCTCTAAAGAAATCTTTCATTCCATAATCTGATATAGCTTCCATTCCGTCCATAGAATGTCTTACGACTACACCGTTTTTTCTATCTGTAAAATATGCTCTATGTGTATAAAAAGCAAAGCTTTCTGGATTTGTACTTATACCATAATTAGAATTATAAGGCATTGCTTGTCCTAAAACTGCTTTATTTGATGTTACGTTAACATTCCCATCAGCATTAAACAAAGCATCTTTATTAGTTAATATTTTTATAACTTTATTTTCACAATACGCAATTATATCATTATATCTTGTGTGTAATAGTTGTATACTACCATAATCAGGATTAAGCTGTTTTGTAATATTTTCAGCTATAATAAATTGATTTAATCTATTAACATTTGTTTTTCCATTATATATTTGAGAAAATATTAAACCATTAGGAATTGATTCCTCTTGATAATTATCTTCAAATATTGTTGAAACTCTAACTCCTTTACCAACAGGAGGGGCATTAAAGTCATCTCTTATCGTAACACCCTCAACTCCATTTTCAAAGCTAATACAATTATAATATGACAATAGGTTCTTATTACCATGATTATCAGCTATCGTCATATTTTCTTGAGTTTCATAATATAAGTCAATGTCTACATCATCCTGAGGTTCTGTTTCAAATATAGGCGGATTAGTTATATTAACTAAATCATCACTATCAATTTCATAAACAGTTATTTGCATAACATTAGTATCTCCGTCTTCACCTTGTCTTCTTAATCTTTGAGTTAAGTTTGTATCTAAACCAATACCATAAACTTTTCTAGTGCTGCCATCGTAGTTTTCATTATATGAAAACACTCTTTCAATTTTATAATAATTTGAATCTGCCGTTGGGCCGTTATCAAATTTTAAAAAGTTACCTACTTTTAAGTTTTGTAAAAAAGGGTGAGAGCCATAACTTGAATCACTATCCCCATATGATTTATCTGTTCTTATTGCAAAATGGTAAGGGTCATTAACAAGTACAGAACCATGTACGCCGTTTTGCCAACCCGGAGATGTCGTAGAACTTGCATTATTATTTGGAGATGTCCACCCACCCGCTGTAGGTGCGGCCGTACGAACGCTTGAACTACTTGTATTTTCACCCGCGTTTCCACCACAAAACATATGTAATGCTCTCGGGTCATCATCTGATTGGTCTCCATCTAAAGATATTGTACTAATTGCATTTAAATTTTCTGTATTAGTTGTGCTACCTTTAAATTCAGCAATTAAATTAGTGTCTGCTTTTAATTTTAAAAAAAATCTACCTTCAAATTCAGCTTTTCCTGATTCGTCTTTTTCTTCAACGCCTATTAGTTGTACGCCTGACCTTAAAGCTGTTGTAGTAGGATTGTTAATATAATCTTCATATAAACCTATAACATCATTACCAAATTCTTCTGTAAAATGTAATTCAATATCATCGTTTCCATCAAGATTTAATTCTCTAGATTTTACTTCATAAACTTTGCTTTGTGTATCGCCACAAACAAACCTTACTTTTTTGCCAATAGACACTGCTGTGTAAGCATCTTTTGAAACACCTCTATCAGAGCCGCCTATTGCTGCTGTACTTGCAACTTTATTTTCTCCTTTATTATGAAAATCTCTAATAGTTACTCTATTTTTATCTGGCACTGGTGTTGAGCCAGGCTTAATAGTTAACTGGTCGTGATCTTGTTCAAAGTCTCTACTAAATGTAAATGTTGTTGGAGAATAATATTCTTTTAATGGTTTTGCTAAAAACTTTGGTGGAGTTGTAAGTTTATCTAATACTTTAAATTTATCTGTAATTTCAGATGGATCATTACCTGTTTTTTTCTTTAAAATTAATATATCATCAACACTAACTTTATTAATTTCTGCTGATGGAAATGATACATATACATAACCTTGATCATCTTGATAAAAACTATCAGCACATAAATTGTATTGTATAGATGAAATTTCTTTAATAAAATATCTGTAATTTGTTGCAAAAGACGGGGCTGAAGAAGTTATTTTAGCCATTAATTGCGTCATATTTTTAGCTTGCCCTTGTGGTATTTTTATAATACCAGTTTTATCCGTAAGAACCGGAGTTTGTCTACCGTATTGATCCATGTATGCAACACCTATTTGATAAGTCCTATTAGACTTCATAGATTGTCTTTCATTTCTATTAGAATCAGTAGGGTCATATCTATTTCTTAAACCAATGTCAAATGTAATAGGTGTAACAGGTAAATCAAATTGATGCGTATAATTACCATATATTAATCTATTAGCTGTTATATTTTGCGACTTTGCTTTTTTAGGCACACTGTCAAATAATCTTAGTAATTGATTTGATGGTAATACTTTAAATATTTGTTCATCTTTTACTTCAAATGTACTAGCAATACTGTTATTTGATTGTCTTTTTATGGTATCTACAATATATACATTTGTACCTACGGATTCTTTATATATTATATCAATCTCATCAACATCTCCATGTATATTACTATTTAAATTTGTAAGTGTTAACGAGCGCAGTGTGTTTACCATTGCTTTATTATAACCATCTTCTGCGTTATACTCAAATCCCGAACCACCCCCGACAGTTGAATCTGGTAAAAAAGCAGGATTTGAAAAAGGCGCTAAACATGAATATTGTCCGTTATTGTATTTATATCTATATGAAAATCTTGGGAACTTTAATTCAAATAAAGGGTCATCTTCTTGTAATAAACATGTATAAGCTACAGCCGCACCTCTAACTTGTTTACTTATTGTTAATATTTCAGCACCTGTAAAACTTGCACCCCCTCCGTAATTTGAAGCCATTTTTATTCTAGCTTCAGTTTTTGTTATATCTCCGCTTCCAGCAATAAAATCAAAACTAAATACTATAACGTCATTAGCTTGATAATTAGGGTCTGCGCTAAACGTACCACTAACCGTAGTCCCAGCATCTTTTGCATTTTGTAAATCACTTCCTGAAGATGCAGCTAAGTTTATTGAACAAGTTACCGTATTACCCCCTGCGGTACCGGCCCCACCTCTTGTGGAACTGCTCATAGTTAATCCAGGCGCAGCCTGAGGGGACTTTTTAATAACGTTTATTCTTTCGGCTGTTAATCCTGTGCTTGTGCCAGCAGAACCTGAAGTTTGACTTCTCCAATATTCAACATCAACTTGTCTTGGTTCATTTAAATTATCTGTAAAAAATAATATACCATCAATAACATTTGCTCCAGTTATAAAATTAGCAGTGTTAAAATTTAATACACTTCCACTATCAACTATTATTGTATCATAAGTATTTGAAGCATAATCCCACTCTGCTATTAAATCTTTTGCTGAAGATGTAATAAACCAATATATTTTATTATTTTCAATATCTTTTGCAGTACCAATACATTTTGCATTAGATAAGCTTATTGTATCTCTTTGAGTATTACCTAAAATACTTTTTAACGCCCCAACATCACTACCTTCTGAAAAGTCAACATCAACATTTACAGCGTCTCTATATTCACCATTAGGAATCAATCTTTCATCAAGGTCTTTATTCATTTTACCCTGTATGAAAGCATTTTTAATTTCTGGCATACTTTAGTGTTTTATTACTTTAGATTTATTTCTCATTACTTGAACAAGCTCTTTAGGGTTCAAGTTTGCTAACCTTAATTTTGCGTTTCTCATTGACGCAAACCTATCTCTTTTATATCTTTGAATTATATATTCTGGAAAATTTGTTCTGGCGCTTACTATAGAATATACAATATGCTTGTATAATGCTTCTTCAGCAAACTTATGTACCTTCATTTCAGAATCAGTGCCCATACTATCTGAAATATACTTTATTGTTATCACAGCATTAGCTAAATCAGATGTAAAATGAAATTTACCATTTAATTCATCTATCATAAAATTACCATTTTTTTGAGCAATTTCTGGGTCTAACCCAAATCTTCCGCCGTATTCAGATATTCTTTCATGTGCTCTTTCTAGGTCGTTATTTACATCATTATCAAATAGCCCTGTAAAATTACCGCTGTTATTATCTTTGAATCGCGTTTGAGTAGTTGGTGTTTGAGTTAATAAACTATCGTCATCATCAAATAAATATTCTGCTTCTGAATCTTGTAATATAGATTCTGTTGGTATAGATGTAAACCTTATAGGATATAAAGGTCTTTCTACACCTGCCTTATCAACCCTAGATATTTGAACATAATCTACATAATCTTGTGGCATTAATATTGACAAAGAGCTACCTACTTCAACTTCTTGTATTTTTTCAACTTTAGTTAAATCATAACTAAATTCCTGTAAACCTCTTTTTGCATGGAATAGTACATCTGATCTTTTGACTCTAGGTATTATTTTATCTTTACCTACATATGAAACCATAAAATTAGCGACTATATCTGTTAAGGATATATATCTATATCCCCCAGAAGGTGTTGTTAGTTTAACTTCTATAAGTTCACCCGCTGTTCTTCCTGAAGAAAATATTATTTTACCAGCATTACTACCCGATGAAGTATATGTATATAGATTGTCATCTATTTCTAAACCATTAATAAAAACAATAAACTTTGATTCCGCCGTTGGCAAAGGGTCTAGTGTTAATAAAAACTGTGTTTGATTCGCGGTTGCCGTAAACTTTTGCCCCGGAGTATAATATTGATAATGTGTTTGATTTATAAATGCCATTTATTATGCTTTTTCTTGTTGTACATCCTTCATTTCTTCAGCTGAACCTGTTTGGTAAAGATTTCCATCTTTTAATAATATACCTGATAATGCTAATATTTTATTAACTAATTCTGTTTCCTCAGACTCATGTATTTCAAAATCTACCGAACTATTTGAAAGATATAGTCCCGTTGTAGAGTTTGCAGTCCACGATACTGTAGTTGGTATTTTTACATAGTTAACATATACACCACTAGTTATTTGAGTGTTATTGTCGCCATATACTTTTATACCAGTATTGCTTCTTATATAAATAGGATATTCATTAGTAGGCGAAGCAATAGGTGAAGATTTCATATATAACCATTCTCGTTGGGTTACTTGTTCTGCTTCGCGGCATGATGGGCAGTTTGTTAATACAGAGCCGAGTCTATATAAATCAGTAGGAAGAGATGTTCCGCTGTTACCAACCGAACCTTGTTTTTCAAATAAGCTTATTTTTTCTTCTAATATTTCAACCATGTCAGCATACTCTGTTTGATTTCCAGGTATTCTACTAAATTGATTCAAATCGTAAAAATACTGTTCAAATATATCTAACTGTGCCTGATTAGCCATTGTGTTAAATTCCTGAGGTGTAATATATCCTCGCTGTTCTTTGTTAGTTATAGCTAACACTCTTTGGTATACTGTGTTTACGTTTACTGCCATTATATTATTGTTATAGGTTAAAGGCCCACAATCGCAGGCCTTTTCCTACAATTGCTTTACTTTAATTTTTTTTCAATATTTTGAAATACTTCAATTCCGTCGTCGGTTTTAAAGTAAGCCGCTAATGCTGAATATGGGTTTTCATCAAATGGAACTTTAATTAATTTTCTATCAGTTGATCCCCACATAAATGTTCTTTGGTCATTAGATAGTTTAATAATACCTTGTTCTGTTGCTTTTATACCTACATTTCTAATATTTAGATTTTCATCATTAGCTAATTCTAAGAATAAAAAAGGATTTCTTCTAGCAAATAGCAAGCAATCTCTTTTAAGTTCTTTAGAAGTCATCTTAGACACCCCATTCCCAATCTCAGCTCTTAAAATTGCTTCAATATGATCCAATTCTAAAGTTTGAGCTAAATTTAAAGCTTTAATTTCCATTTCTAAATAGCCTATATCATTTTCAGCTATCTGTACTGGATTATGTTCTTTAAATTTTTTATTTAAATCTGGGTGGTGTGCTAAATATTTTTGCAAAGTTTGTTTTTCTTTTGGAACAAATAATTTTCCATCTTTAAACATAATATGGCTTAATTTTTGAGGGCCTTTCATTTCATCTAAAAATATTGTTTTTTGATTTTCACAATATTTAATTTCTCTTTCATAGCCTAATTCCTTGTCAAACCATAAACATCCTCTACTTTTTATTATATAAACTATAGGAGATTCACCTATTGTTAGTTCATATAATTTATCTACAAATTGTGGCTTTATTATTTTAGGTGCCACTACCTTTTCTGCTACAGGTTCTACAACCTTAGTCTTTTTTGTTTTTTCCATGATATAATATAATAAAAGTTAAAAATAAAAAGGGCAGGGTGCCGAAGCACCCATTCCTTTTAAATTAAGTATTAAGAGTCAAATCTGATAAAGTTGTTAGCAGCTTGTACCACTAAACATCTTTCTGAAAGATAGTGAACCTCCATAATGTCTTTACCAGTTGTAGATGCTCCACCTACAGAACCAGTAATCCATGATTTCATTCTTCTATCGTCAGTTTCAGAAGCTCTGTATCTTACATGTAAGAAAGGTCTTCTAACATTTTTACCTAACATTTGGTCATACACTGAAGATGTACCAGCTGGTACTAAAAGTCCTTTTAATCCCCCTACTAAACCTCTTGTAGATTTATCGTTAAGATATTTCCAGTCAGTTTTATAAAAGTCATAAGAACCTCTTCTAAATCCAGAGAATCCTAAGTTAAGTGCCATATCAGCAGAGTTTTCAAATACACCAAAGTTTACACCACCTGTAATACCTGGGTTTAATCCCGCTAACAAGTCGTCAATAACTAGATTTGCATCTCTATTTAAGAATAACATATTTTCTTCAATAGCGCCCTGCTTGTCTAGTTCCTTTAATAAATCGTCAAATTCTGATAATTCAGCTGATGCGTTGAATTGGTTTGCCGCAACAATACCTCTAGTTCCAATCGCAGATAAAAGTCCTTCAGTACCTTGAACAGCTACATCAGAAGCAGCAGTCCCAGATCCTGTAGCTGCTTTTTCAGCTTCAATCATAGACATTTCTAAATAGTCCTCAAATCTTACTCTAGTATCACCTTCAGCCTTCATATACCATAAGTAACCTGCCATTCCAGACTCACCACTTACTTCAACCCAACCAATTTGAGCTGTATCAGAACCAGAAACTTCAAAGTGATCTTTGATAATAATTGGTCTGTTAGTAAATGATTTAAAGTTTGGCTCAACAGCGTCAGTCATTGAATCAGAACCTTTTACAAATTCAGAACCGTAAACAAAGAATCTAATAACAACAGCTGTGTCACCACTTGCTAATGTTGCTAAATCATCAAAGTTTTCAGCACCGTAAGGTAATAATGTTAAAGAAAGGTTGTCAGAAGCTACAGCCGTACATTTAGCTTTAACTACTACAGTTCCAGCGCCTCCAACGATAGAAGCTACTACAGTAGCACCAACTCTTACAGAGTGAGCTATTGAAGAACCTGATTCGTTATCAACGTCTTTAATTGCATTAACTAAACCGTTTGTACAGTTAATAGTTCCTTTATATGCTAGATGTAATCTACCTTGCTCAGACCAAATAACTTGATCAGAAGCCATAGGCATTTCAGCGCCTACCATTCTCAAGAATGAAGAAACAGAACGGTTTCCGTACCTTTCAACTTCTTGGGCGTACAATTCAGGTAGAAATTGTTGTGACCAATTCTTACCATCTGTACCGTGAAAATTTAAATAGTTAGATGACAGCGTTACTTTCTGTGACGCTGGGCTAACTAAACTACTGGCTAATGGGCCAGTAAACGTATTATCGTTTGCCATTTTTCAAAAGTTTTTAATAGTTTTTTAATTTTAGTTTAATTCCTGACGAATCATCTCCACTAACAACTCTTGCTTTCATTCCGCCAGCTTCAACATTTTGATGCCCTGATCTAGGACTCATGTTAATATTCTTGGCAGACTTAACAGATTGCTTAATAGCATCTGCTTTGCCTTGTTCATAAAAGTGTTGAGCGATAGCATCGGAATTCATCGCGGTAAATAAAGCTTTATGATAGCCAGGAGCATCAGCCATCTTATTTTCTTTATCTAAGAACTTCTTAGTAAAGTTATTGATGTCGCTCTGGTTTTCTCTAACCTCATTTACATTCTTCACATTAAACCTAAATCTCTTATCCCCGACATTATATTCAAAACCTTTGAACTTATCGTTAAAAAGCGAAGTGGTTTTATTGTTAAACACATCTCTTTGAGATTGTGCTATTTTTTGATTAGCTTCGGTTTCTTCATTATATCTATTGAAAAAATCCATAGCTTTCTGGGCCTCAGGCGTAAGCTTATTCCCAGCTTTAATTTCTTTATAATATGTTGCTTTAGCATCTTCTAATTTATACTTAGCCTCAGCAACAGCCTCTTTAAAAGCCAATTTTTTTCTTTTTATATCTTTAGGTTCGTCAACTTCTTCATCGTAAGAAAAACTATCATCAATTAAAAATGTTATTTCTTCTTGCGTTAAATGAGGTTTACTTTGGGAATAATATTCCTGCAGCAAATCCATTTGTTCGAACTTTTCGTAATCCTTATTTAAAGCAACATAATCTTCTAAATCTCCACCGGTTTCATTCATAAACTTAACTAAGTCTTGAATATTTTGTGGATAATCTATTGATTCTTGTGCTTCAACTTCCGGTAATACTTCTTCTTGTTGCGGTGTGGGCTGGGTAATTTCAGCGCCTGCTTCCACTCCTGTATTGTCAGTTGAATCCTCTTCATCTGTAATTTCTTGTAATACCGATTCTTCTTCTTCTACCGCCGGTTCTTCTTCTTTTACTTCTTCTTCTCGTATTTCTTGCAATCCCACTTCGGCTTCTTCCCCAGTTTCTTCAACCTCGACGCTTCCGCTAGGCACGCTATCTTCTGTTTCTTGTTCTTGAACGGTATCTTCTTGATTATTAATTTTACTGTAGTCAACTTTATATACACCAGCCTCTTCATCGAATCCAGCATTTTTTTGTACTACTTCTTCTTTTTCTTGCACAGATAATTCTTCACCTGTGTCTAACACTTTAGCTTTAATTTCTTTTGCCATAATAAAATATTATATGATTATACAATTTATATATTACTTAGGTTCAAATGCACCTAAGTTAAAATTACCGCTTATTATATCGTTTCCTGCCGATTCGAAATTTTTAGGCGGTCTGCCAGATTTTCTCTGGTCGATTAATTCAGATTGTTGAGATGCTTGTATTTTTGTACGTTCATCTTTACGATCTTCTTTTTTGTTCATTGCTCCGGATTCCGCCTCAGTTTTAACTTTTGCTAAAGCCATATTCATTTGGAATTCCATTTGCATTAGTTGTTTCTTTAATTCAGCTTCTCTGTAAAGCTTATTAGTATCTAGCTGACTTTTAGCTTGCTCTAATTGTATTTTACTTTGAGTTAATGCTTGTTGTTTTTGTACCTCTGCTTGCGCCGCAACTTGTTGAGCTTGAGCATTTGCTTGTGCTTGAGCCTGTATATTTTGTTGTTGCGTTTTTTGGTCTCTTTCTTGCTTCTTTTTTCTTCTTAATTTTAAAAGTTGATTAGCAAGCTTAACGTTTTTAATCATTCTAATATCAATAGCATCTTCTAATTCAATATTATTTTGTGCTATTGCTACTTGAATATTATTTTCTAATAATTGTTTTTCTTCTTCGTCTGGTTCTAATTCTAAGAATATACCAAAATCATGCAAATGTAACTCTGCTAATTCTTTTAATGTACCCACATTATGAGAACCAATATTTTGAATAAATGCATTTGCTGTTGGTGAGTATTCTAAAACATCAGAAATTCTTAATGATATTTTTTCAGCCATCTCAGCAGTTAAAAATAATCCACTTTGCAATATGTGTCTTGTAGCTGTATTACTATTTGCTGCAGCAAGTTTTTGCACACCTACTAAAGCATTCTTATCTGGAGTACTACCATCTCTTGCTTCATTCAATCCAGTAGCGTCTCTAATCATTTGCATATAATAATTATAAGTGCTAATTAAAGCGGATAGTTTTCCTGTACCGGAATTATTGCTTATTTCTTGTATTGGAACTTTTCCTGGATTCATATCACCGTCAGATGTAAATGATCTACCTATAATACTACCAGTTTGGAAAAACATGTTCAATGCTTCTTGAGGATTGTAATTACTGCCATTACCCAAATCCACTTCTGCTAATCCATCTGCGTCAACATATACACCATCGGGAACCATTCTGGCAAGTATTTGTTGAATTTTTAAATGAGTTAACTGAATCATATCTGCAAATCCAGTAACTCTACTAACTAAAGATTCAACTTTACCATTATATAATCTTGGAGCTACTATTGAATAGTTTAATTTAACTTTGTTTACATCGCTTTTTTCACGCAACATATTTTCACAAAGATTCCATTTAAGCAGCTGTTTGGCCCCTGGCAAATACACACCTTCATAAACAACTTCAATATTTTTAGCAATACGCTCAAATTTTAAGCCTTCTACTGCTGGTGGATTGAAAGCGTCTGATTTTTTAATAATTTTTTCAGCGCCAGTCGCTGTTTCTTTTACTTTATAAACCTCATTCATGTACGTTTTGTAACTAAAGTACATTAATTGAATAGAATTATTGTCCGTATTGTTAACTTGAGAATTATACTTGTTATAGCTATTGTAATCTCCATTACCTTGGCTTTGTATTTTTTTTAAATCTTCATCTGTTAAATTTGGAAATTCTTTTTTAACCTCTGATATGTTAACATTTTTAATTTCACCTACATAATATATATCATCAAAATATGGAGAATCTGTATAAGAATAAACTATATTTGCAGGATCAACATATTCAATTTTAATTCCTTCTGATTGTGTAAAGTTATTTTTAACACAAGCCATTCCAAGAACAGCTAAATCATAATAAAATCTTTTCTTAGTTAATTCATAATTATTCTGATTAAATATAGTAGCTATAGCTTGTTCTTCTGCAATTTCAATCCCCTGTTTATAACTTAATTGCATGTGCAACTCTAGTTCTTCATTATTTTCAGGAAGCTGATCTGCTGGGGTATTATACATATTAATACCAAATTCTTTTTGAGCGTAGTCAGACAAGTCTTTTGTTTTCATATCCATAAGCATGCCTTCCATATACTGAGTTCTTTTATTAACTCCAAATGGATCCTGTGAATATGCTTTTATATCATAAGTTCTTTCTGCAATACCATTTACAACTATATCTACAAACTTAGGTATAATAGGTACCGGTTTCCAATCTAAATTTAAATATGATAAATCGCCATTTATAGACAATTCATCTTTATATTTTTGGATTGACTGTTCTCCTCTGGCATACAATCTTAATTTATGAAAATTATTTTGATTTTGAAAAAATCTATTTACTCCATGAGATTTTTTAAACCATTCATTCTCTATAGCCCTTGCAACTTCTAAGCCATATTCCATACTCAACTTTACATCGTCTCCTACGGTTTGACTTGGAAAATGTGATTTCATAACTGATTCAGCCATACTATTGTTTTATTATTTTTGATAAACTTCCTTTATTTTCGTATTTTGAAAAATTAATATTTACTTTTTGCTTTACTTTTTCAGCGTGTGGTTTATATTTGTTTTTATTACAAGCCATAATAGCTAAACCAGAACTGATTGCGGCATCAAATTTTGTTCTTTTATTTATATCAAACTTAGCCCAATCATTAAGCGTTCTGTTGAAATATAAATCACCATATGAACCACCTGATAAAATGCCAACATAATCATTAATATATGTTTCAATTGCAGCAGCGTGTGCTTGTCTTATATCTTCGCTTGAGTTAGGTATACCACCTATTTCTTTTTCGGTTACTGATAATTTATTTCTTGCTTTGTCTGGTCTATTCATAGAATAACCTCTGTAACCCCTTCTTTTTAAATAATATAATAACCTAGGCTTGTTATTTTCTGCCAATAAAGGCATGCCGTAAAATACTAATGCCATTAACATATCTTCAAAAAACATTTCAGCTGTTGGAGGCCTAGCTATATATTCTAAAAAAAACATATTAGCAGGAGCGTTTTCCATACTAAACTTCGTTAACCCGTGTAGGGATCCTTTAGAGCCTTGCCCATCTGTTGTTCCTGATATATCATAACTATCACAACCAAAAGCACCCATGTGTTCATTGCCTGGATATTTTATACCGTTTTTAATTATAATATTATTTTGTAATTTTACATTCGGAACCCAGCTGACTTTAAACCTTCCGTTAAGATTTGGTGTAAACTGGACCTTTGTGTCTTTAATTCCATTTTTCCACGTAAAGCTGCCAACGGTAACTTGTGACAGATTTGCGACTTCATCGTTGTAATCAATTTGTTCGTAAATTTTTGCTAAATTAAATATACTATTTTTTGTTTCGTCTCTAAACGCATGCTCTTCAGTACGCGGAAACTGTCTATAGAATTCATTTAAAGCATCTTGATCACCCTTTAAGCCTTCAACTTCGTTTTCCCAGTGTTCAATAACCCCGATGTCAATTTCATCTCCGTGTACATCTTTAACAATTGTGTCTGGTGTTTCAAATACAGGTATTCCATAAGAATCGATGAATCCCTCGAAGTTCCATTCCATAGGAATGAACAAAGAATATAATCCCGAGCGAGTCTGTCCATTGCGGTTTCTTTTGGTAACATCTGAGTCATGGTATAATTTTTTAAAGTTTTCACCTCCTTTATCTGATGAGTTACTTGTTGAACCCATCATACATTTTCCGATTATTCTACTTCCTAATCTTAATGTGGTTTTCGTGACCCTCCAGTTGTTGAGGATG
>CENI01024043.1_pt1 | contig 23146 bp, 35 predicted proteins | sample 530161 | NCBI WGS metagenome assembly CENI01 (sample SAMEA2591107, study PRJEB7988) | marine metagenome | isolation source: saline water (ENVO:00002010), including | reverse complement strand
ATGTACCACCTACTTGACGATACGTGCCATTGTCGTTAATATATAATTCAGACGTTCCTGTCCTATACCCTAACTCATATACAGCTAGATCACTACTAGAAGGTACTCCAGAACCTCGTTTAAGCTTTAAAATATTAGCCATTTAATTTCTTAAAATGTTCCGCAATCTATAGTTGTATTTACAAGTCCGCTTGTAGCTTCTAAAGTACCTACAATGTCTAAACTTTTATTCATATTCCATTTTGTTCCAGAATGCGTATATGTAAAACTTGCTCCTGCTCCATCTACTGTAATACCAGCTCCGTCTGCAGCTGAAGAGTCTGCTGCTCCTTTGGCTACTGTAATATTAATATCCTCAACGTCTAATGTAGATGTATTAAGAGTGGTTGTTGCTCCTGCTACTGTTAAATTACCAGCTATAGCTACTGTAGTTCCACTTGCACCAATAGTTAAGGTGTTAGAACCTATACTATCTAGTATTGTTTTATTACCAGCAGTCATGTCTAAATCTGTTAGTCCAGTTAAAGTTGTGTCTGATCCACCAAGTGCTACAGTTGAATCACCAATAGTAATACTACTACTAGCTAATTTAGAATTAGCAATACTACCTGCTAATTGTGTATTAGATACACCACCAGCTTTAATAGTTACTGCTCCACTTGATACACCAAAATCTGCACTTGCAAACGATGCTACACCTTTATTTGATGTAGTTGCGTCTTCTGCAGATACTGTTGCTGTACCCGATGAATAACCTACATCTATTCCTTCTCCTGCAGCTACAATCACTTTACCTTTTACTCCAGCTGTTGAATCGGGAATTTGTCCTAATATAATACTATTAAATTCAGTAACATTTACTGAACTGTTATCGCTTGAAAGAACACCAACATATAATTTATTACTCCCATTAACCCAGGCTAACTCACCATAAGATAAAGAACCTGGAGCACCAGTTGCATTGTATGTTGAAGTTCTTTTTAATGTTATTGTATTTGCCATTAAAATACCCCTCCGTTAATTGTTTCGTTTTGTAGTAATAGATCGTCATCATCTACACTAATTGTTGTTTGTCCGTTTGATTTAGTAGCATTAATTCCTGTTCCAGCAACTATATCTCCAGAAAAATTATCTGCGGTAGTAATCGTAACGTCTGTAGTACCGTTATCTGTTTTTAACTTATTACCGTCATAAAAGACTATCTTTTTATATACGTCCTTTATTTTGTTTGGTTTTGATAATGATCCACCCATTATGCATTCACTCCTTTATCTTCATAAATTGAAGTATTTAAACTTGGTTTATCTGTATAAGTAACAGTATTTAAACTTGGCTTATCTGTATAAGTAACATTCTGTAATGTTTTTTTATCTGTAAAAGTTACTTGTTGTAATGTAGGCTTGTTTGTATAAACTGTATTAGATAAACTTTCTTTATCTGTGTACAAACTATTAATGTCATCTTGAAATGTATCAGCTAATAATGTATCAAAAGATACATTTATATCATCAAATGATTGTATTCCAAAAGTTCCTCTTCGCCAAGTTTTAGCCATTACTTACTTCTTCTTTTATTTTCATTACCACTTCACCTTGTTTGCCCAATAGGCTGCAGACATTTTACCTTTAGCTATATTCTTTCCATGTCTTGCTTTAAAACTTTTACGTCTAGCTTTAGATTTAGCATCTGTTTTTTTACCAGCAGTACTAACTCCTTGCTGTCCAAATCTTATTAACTTTAACTTGTGACCTTCTTGTGCTAAAACCATATGCGATTTAGTCTTATGACTTGGAGTTCTTTTAGGTTTATTAACACCACTTAACTTATGTTTTTTAATTAAACTAGCTCTTCTTTTTTCATGTGCCATAATACGTCCTAGTAATTATGTTGTTGAACAGTTCTTATTCCAGATATACGACCTCTATTAGAATACATCTTAGCTTCTTTAATACCCATTTCAAATTTATTAGCAAAGTATGGTGCCATTTGAATCATATCTGGCTTAGTTTCATAACCTAATTGAATTGCTTTTTCAACTAAATGTTGATGAAATTGTGGTGGTAACTCGCTTTGTTCTGACATAAGCATACCAGTTTCATTCAACGTATTAAAGTGATCAGCTTTTTTATAGTAAAATAATGTTACAGTTTGTGCTGATGTTAAACTTTTAAAGTTATTTTTTTCAGATCCTACTGGATCATATAAGGCTAAGCCTATAGAATCTCTTTCAACCCAGTAAACATTTTCTTTATTTCTAGACATTATCTAAATCCCTGTATTTTGGTCTACCTTGTAGACGTTTAATTGTTTTAGCATTACCATCTGCATCAGTTAAATCAACAGATTTAATTTCTAATATAGATTCTTTTAATCCATAATAACGTTGGTTAGCTACTGTAGTAAATTGAGTTGCTTCTTCTAGTAATAATGTTCTAGAACTAAACTCATCAGATGCTTGGTTCAACAGTATTATTATTTCATTAACACCTAGTTCTGGATGGTGCTTTCTAACTTGATCAACCATTTGCTGCAATTTCATTCTGAGCCTCCTGCATTTGTTGTTGAGGTAGATATGGTTGTAAGAATGTTATTAAATCATTTGTTACTATACCATATTGTTCCTTTAACCATGTATAATCTTGTGTTACTTCTTGTAAACTTAATGTATAATCTTGTACTGCTTCAGCTACTTCAGCTTGATACTTAGCAACATCTACATTGTAAGTTTCTACTTTAGCTTGATTATGTGTTACTATAGCTTGCATTGTATTTATAGCATTTTGTATTAATCTTTGAGACTTTTCTGATTGATTTTGAATTGAAACACTAGTAGTTTGTTCTGCTGTTTGTTGTGCTGCAGCTAAATCATTTTGTGCATCAGCTATTAATGCTTGAAGATCTCTTTGAACTTTGTCAAACTCTGCTTGAATGTTTGCTTGATAAGCTACGTTCTCTTTATTAAACTCATTTAACTCGTCTTGTATAGCAATAGTATATTGTTGCAACTCAGTAGTTCTTAATAACTCTGCTTTTGCAATTTCTTTATTAGTATTCTGTTGATGCTCTGTAACTTTTGTATTTATTTCAGACTGGTATTTAGATAGCAAAGAATTAAACTGTTCTATTTTAGATTGATTATCTCCTAAAGTAGCTTGCATAGTTTGAATAGCACCCTGTATAAGTCTTTCAGATTTTTCTGCAAACTGTCTAGCTTGTTTATCTTGTGCAGAAGCAGCATCTACTTGTGCTTCAGCTAAATCATTCTGTGCGTTACTTATACTAGCTTGTAAATCTCTTTGTGTTTTATCTAAAGCAGATTGATTATCTGCTCTAAATTTTTCTACATTTGCATTAAAAACTACACTTTGATTTTCTATGTCTGATGCATACTGAGCTAATTGTGTTTGCCTAGTTGTCTCCCATAGAGTAATATCTTTAGTTGTATTTTGTTGATAAGCTCCAATTTGTTTATTTATATCAGCTGTAAACGATGCTATTTCTTGAGAATATTTTTGTATACCCTGTTCAGATTCTGTTGATTCAATTTGACCTTGTGCTAATATTTTTTGTAAATTAGCTTGATAGACAGCCATATTTTCATTGAACTCATTTGCTTGGTTCTGTACATCTATCTGGTATTTATTAATATCACTAGCTACTTTTTGTAATGCTATTTGTGCTAACTCTACATCTTCACTAGTTAAATAATCATCAACACCTAAATCTCCTGGTGCTGTGTAATCTAAAGATAAAGATGGTGGTGCGTATGCTGGAGCACTACCTAAAGCACCTATACCTACATCTGCTACGTTAGGAGCACTAGGAGGAGTAACACTTATAGTTAATGATTGAATACTTGGAGTTGCTAATAAAACACTACCAGTACCTACAATACTAGGAGCACTATAATTTGGTGCTGACCCTACATTTGCTGCACCAGTAGATACAACTGCAGTGTTAAAACCTGCTGCAACATCTCCCATACTACCTACATTAGCATCAGTTGGAGTCGAATAAGTTACACTTCCAATTCCAATACTACTTGGTGGTGTTATACCACTAAAATTTAAATCACTTATACTTGCTATGGCTGTCATATTATAATTAGCTTGTTTGCTATAAGCTGGTGCTGATCCTATATTTATCTTGTTTGATGCAGATACTGCAGTAGGACTTGATACTGAAGCTGCACTTGCTGTTCCCACGTCACCATTACTAGGGCCACTATAAGTAACTGTTGATACTACTCCACTACTAGATGGAGGATTAATACTACCTAGTCCAGAAGTTAATCCAGTAAGCGTAGCATTTCTTACACTCATAAATTTTCTTAAAACTTGTTGGGCTCCATATAAAACAACTCCTCTGTTTAATTCAGTTGGAAAGTTACTTACACTACTATCTGTATTTGCTACAGAAGCATCAGGTGTAATATGTTTAACAATAGCTTGCTCGGTATCAGACGGTAATGGATATACCTTTAAAATATTATCTGATACGTAATACTTAGGGTCAAATTTATTTGTAAAATATATACTATTAACATCAGATAAATCTGCTAAAAATTCTGGAGATATTTCATCTGCATTTCTAGTTCTTGTTCCATCACTTCTAACTACAGAAGATACACCTAGCACACCACTCATAGGATGTTGAGGTGTACTACTATTTAATGTACTAGACTGTGTTAATCTTTCAATCATTAAAGGATTGCTCATTACATATTTAGTAATAAACTTTACTCCTTCTGCTAAATATAAATTAGCTTCAGATGTTAAGCTTGAAATACTCCCAGTAATTGCTTCTATCTCTGTTCTAAAGCTCATTTCTATTTAACCTTGTGTTTTTTAATTATAGTCATTGAATCAGTAGATTGCTTAGTTATCATTTCAAATTGCTGTTTGTATTGTTTACCACGTCCTTGTAATGTTGTTTCTACTTTAGCTTTTTGAGCTTTATTTTTCATTCTATTAATTATACCTTTAGGTTTAAAACTTATACCTTGACCTGTATTGTGAGGTCTAGCTCTATTCATTTCTCCAAGTTTTTTTGCAACCTTACCTGCACCTTTAATTACTTGTCTTCCTAAAAATGCTATTAATGGATTTGCCATTATATTTCTCTCCTCTTTAATAAGGGGGAGTATATTTCAACTCCCCCAGTTATATTAACTAAACTGTAACACAGTGTGTGTTTCAGGAAGTTGAATTTCTAGACCTGCTTCTGTAAGAATCATGTCTTTTCTTCCATCAATATCACGAGCTTGAACGTTAGTAATAATTTGTGTATCTCTTGATACGCCATTACCCATTAACGGTCTGTATGCTACGTTATTTAGATCGATCATTATTGCAGTGTTTGCATATGCTCCTCTGAATAATGGTTCCATTACTAGGTTTAAATTACCATATAATGTTGATATTCTTGTTACTAAGTGACCGAACTCACCTTGTACATTTTGAATATCTAAACCACTACCAACTTGAGAGTTCAATGCCATAGTGTTACCTAGGAATGAAGTTCCTCCAAGTTTGTTAAAGTATGACATCACAGCTCTTGAACAAAGAACAAGTTTCTCACCGCTGTTTCCAGACTCTGGTGAGAATACATCTTCCATTGCATCAATGAATGTGTCATATGAAGCGTCAGCATAAGTAAATGTTTTTACTTTTCCGTACTGCTCAGTGTAAGGTAAAACACCCCATGTTCTACGAACTGGACCTGTTGCTGTTGAATCATCAGCACCAATACCAAATAACATAGCGTGTTCAAGATCCATCTTATGTTCCATAAGTTTTTCTTGATACACTCTCATGTATTCGTTATTAACTCCACGATAACGTGTAGCTAGAGCTGTACCAGAGAATAAAGGTACTGAAGTTTTAAAGATTTGACAGTATCCTTCTCTGTTGTAAAACTCATCATGCCATGATTCTGGATCTTCTGATCCCTCAGCAAAAGCTGAACCAACTACTTGACCTTTCATGTCAGCATCGAATCTTAATTTAGAATTCGCAGCTGGTGAAATTTCTCCAGCGTTAGTTGCAGTTGCTCCATTAGAACCACTTGGTTTGTAATTTACTCTAATAAAACTCATTACAAGTCTTGCAGCAGCAGTATCTGTCGCTAGATCTGGTGCAGCTATAATTTTGTAATAAGCTATAGCAGGTGTATCACTTCCATTAGAACCATCAGCATCGTATTCACATTCGATTGCTAAGATTTGATTCTCAAGTAAGAAGTTTGGTTGTTGTCCTGCTTGCTCTCTTCCGAATTTGTCATAACCACAATCTACATCAAAGGCTTGACCTGCAGCAATATTGAAACCAGTGCTATAAGCAGTAGTTACAATGTCAGCTTGAAGTTCAAAGTTACGTCTTTGATATTGATGTCTTTGTTCTAAAAACTTAAAGACGGGATCGTCTGTAGGCACTTTAGCAACATTAGACAAATATGTGAAGAAAGGCGATTGGTTGGGAGCTAATTCAGCGACTCTCTCACCAAAGTTGAAGATTCTTCTATCAACATTGATGCTAGTTCCTTGAACTGCTTCTCCTGGTGTCATGCTATATACATTTGCCATCATTTATCTCCTTTATTTAAAAGGATTCCTTTTTTTATGATTTGTTATCATGGAATCCATCATTAAATCCTCTACATTTTTTGATGACTGCACGTTTGAACCTGGCTGTACACCTATTGGCTTAGGTATACTAAGATTCTGTTGTCTTTTATTCATTAGGTCTTGCTTTTGTTGAGCTTGTTGGGTTACCTGTGTAACCTGCGTTGGGACATTTCCCGTGTTCATTTTATGCAATTTAACTAAATTGTCTAAAGACAAAGAATCTGGACTACTCATTTTAGATATAAAGTCATCTGCTTCTTGCGGTGAGTAGTTATATCTTGCTTGTAAATCTCCAACTAGCTTCTGGTTTCGTTGAAACTCTTCTGCTTGGTGTTGTTGTTTACTAGCTAACTTTTCACGTTGCTCTTCTACAGACATCATATATTCTGTTATGTTGTCCAAATATTGCTCCTGTTTACCCAGGAATTTACCTGAGTCACTATCAGGATCAGCCAGTGCCTCAGAGTGATCATAGTCAGCAGGCTTGCGAGGTTTAACAGGTTTTTCTAATTTAACTGTTTCCTGTACAGGCTGTTCAGTTTGTGTAGAGCCTTTAGTGTTCATAAGTTCACTTACTTGACTTTTTAATAACTCTACTTCAACAGAACGTTTATCTGCTTCACTTTGCCAGTATCTATAACTGTCAGCGTCACTCTTTGGATCAGATGTATCTTGAACATCAGAAGGTTCACCTTCAGGAGTTATTTCTGGTTCAGGATCAACAGTTGCAACAAATTGCTCCTTTTCTTGTCCAAAAATTTCACTAAAAATATCTTCTTGAGAAGTGGTCTCAGTTGCAGTCTCTGTACTCTCCACTTTTTGTTCCTCTACATTGTCCATCTTTTTTTCTTCTTGCATTATTTATCTCCTTTCTAATTCTCTATTTCCTCGGGTGAAACATCAAAGAAATTAGTTTCTTCCATTTGTTCTACTTCCTCGGTCTTAACAGAGTTTATCAGATTTGATTTTGCATCGTTAAGTCTAGCTTTATATAAACTAGACGCCATATCAGCACGATTAGATATTTTATCTAATTCCCCACTGAATTTTTCTACTTCAAGTCTCTTCTTAGCGTGTACAGTTTCTCTATCTGAGGTTTGTAAATCGCCCTTGACTTTCTTTAATTCTTCTTCCATAGCTGCCATTTGTTGTTGCATTTGCTGCATTTGTCCAGCACGTGATAATACTCCTTCTATGTCCACTACTTCTGTCTTCTTTAATACTTCTACTTGATCTATTAGACCAGCTTGGTACATTTGCATGTAAGTGTTTAACATAGCCATTCTATTTGATGGTAATGTAGAACCAGCTACAATTATAATGTCGTATTTTCCAACACCAATGTCATGGAATCTAGCAACAGATCCATCTTCTTGTTGTTTATAAAAGTTAATTCTTTCTTCTTTTTCAAGTCCGTTAGGTTGTATTAGCCTAATCACTTTCTCTTCTGTGTATAATTGTTGAATTAAAGGCACGGCAACCTTACCGACTTGTGTTAAAAAGTTTTCTATGTCATCTCTTCTAGATTTAATTCTACGCTGGCCAAACTCATCTACAACTAATGTACCACGATAAGTAGATGGTGCACTTGCTCCACTACCCTGCATAAGTTCAAATATACCAAAGCCATATTCTAAGTCATACTTAGCATCAGCTTCATTCTTATACAACTCGTTTGGTAACGGCACTGGGCCAGCAACAATGGGTGCACCTAATTCTGCATCAAACTCTATAACACTAGTACCAGCTTTGCTCCACTCTTGTTCTATCTGTCTTAAATCAGCAGAACCTCTAGGGATTAACAACTTAACATTAGTACTTGTACTTGCATGTGCTATAATTAATGATCTAATTTTGTTTATATATTCCTGTAAAGGTCTATATAGCCTAACGTCTGATTCAGGATAAGGATTACGATGATGAACATTCATTAATGGTATTATAGGATATTCATTCGTAGGTAGCATTCTTTTGTATAACAACCTATCTCCTACTGTTACTACTTGTTCAACACAAGGTTTTAGTATTTCGTTAGATGTTATTGCTTTTAACCCTATTAATTCTTCTGTAGACATTGGAATAAGTATGGTAGTACTACCAGGTATTCCATTTTCATCCTCTTCACCAACAACTCTTACTGGTGGCTGAGGTACTATTTGTCCCATTTCGTCAGATACAGGTTCTGGAAGTCTATAATGAAAGACTCCACCAGTATCTAATAAGACGTCTACTAAGTTAGATATTGCTTCTTCTTCAAATATAATTATCTCTTCACCAGTAATTTTTCTTATTTTCATGTAATTTCTAGAAAGATATTCATCATACTCTGATTCGTTAAATAAAAACTCTTGTTGAGAGAACGGTTCATACACATTCCAATAATATTGATTAGTTCTTGTGTATCGTTCTATAAATTTTCTTTTGTTGTGCATCCTACTGTCATCACCTGAAAAGAACATCTGTCCTTCTGTAGCAGCTAAATTAGTTGTAGGGTAATCTTCTTCGCCATCTGCTTCTGATTCTGCTTGCATAATAATATCCATGTACTCAGGGTATACTAACTCTGCATATTCGTCTGTCATATACTTAACAACTAATATATTAGCAGCATCTCTAGCATAAACATCTTTAGCATTAGGATCTATGTATATATCTAAAGGATTAATAGACTTAAGACATACTTCTCCTTTACCTAAATCAGCTGACGGATCTTGATATACTTGCATAACTCCCATACCACCAACATAATAATCATCTATAATCTTCTTTAATTCTTCATCTCCTGATGATTTACTCCATATATACTCAAATAAATCTGAAAATACTCTAGCTGTCTGTCTATCAGAGTCTTCTCTAGCAGTAGCTCTAAATTGAGGTGAATTGTAAGTTAATAAGGATTTTGCTGTTTCTACGATAGGATGGATACGATTTACTACGATTGGTGCTTGACCACGAGATTCTAGTACTTCTTGTTCTTCGGTACTCCATTGAGCACCAGCTCTAAATTCTATTGACTCTTGAAACTTAACAGCCCAGGCTTCTCTGGAGCTTTTGTATTCTGTAAATAGTTCACGGGATGTTTGTACTTCTTCTGGTACGACATAGGCTTCTATATCGTGTTCATACCCAAAGACAACCTCTTTATCTTTGATCGTCTGGGTTCTTGTCGATGCTGTTCTTTTTTTTATTTTGTTTGGCATTACGTTTTACTTCAATGTACCCCTCTGGGATATCGTACGTAATAACCTTATCTAACTTACGTATAAACTCTTTAAAGGGTAATTCTTTTTCCATAAACTATCTTTGCAATTTATACACAAGTATTTGAACTTGTCAAGTCTTTTTTACAGTAATTTCCAACTTTTTTTCTGAGGTAAGTAATAATCTTCTTCTTCGTACACTAATTCAGCTTCATGAGCAGGTTTATAACAATTTTTGTTAGCATAAAAGAATCCATCCAATAAATCGTCATGCTTACCTCTAGGGTATAATGTTAGCTCATCTACCAATGCTTCCATCCTTCTTTGCAGAAATACCTTACCATTTGCAAATAATGGCTGCAAACTCTCTAATCTATAAGACTTTCTAGTTCTAGGGTTCTCTTTGATTTCAAGGCCAGGTATAAACATTCCCATCTCTTCTGCCTTTTCTTTTATGTATTGACGTAACATTTCCTGATATCCTACAGATTCTATTCTAGTTTTAGAACTTTTAAAGTTTTGGAAGTTTTGTATGATAGCATCTGCTAAATCTAGAGGAGTTGCTCTTTTTCTATAGTATGGCAGTATCCAACGATTGTTTTCACCATCTATTGCTATATTAAATATAACACTATAGTCTGCTCCTCTTTTAGTACTAGATGCGGGATCGACACCAGTAAACACGTTTACAGGTCTAATCTCTTGCACTTCCTCACCATTAACGTTCGTCAGTACGAGATTCGACAATCCCTGTTCATCTCTTTCGATATAGCCATCGTAATAGTTAATATCTTCAGCACGAAACAAATTATCTTCATCTCCTACAATTTGACAGAGGTATTCCCTATAAAATACAGATAACCTGTTAATACTATCTAATTCTTCCTTCTTTTGTTTTAATTTTTCTATGGGCCATACTTCTGGCCATAGTGCAGTATTGCTTTCTAAGTCTGGACTAAACATTAAGTTTCTCCATCCTTTCATATCTTTTAACGTCTCAACCATACATCGCTGATGCTGCGGAGTACCAATGACACAGATTCTACCACGGAGCGGGTCAAGGGATGGAACACCAGATTGCAGCAGCCAACGTAGATTATATTCCATCGCTTCTGCAGTTTTCGTATTAACCTCGTCTTCAGGATCATCCAGTACCAATAACGTTGGTCTTTGATTCCCATGCTTTATCCCCCTTATCTGTTGTCCTGTACCTTTACATATAATAATACTACCATCTTTCAGCTCTATCTCAGTGTTCGTCCACTTTCTGGCCGAGTTCTGTCCCCAGTATCCAAAAAAATATCTAAACTCTTGAGAATAGTCTAATACATCTTTTATAGTACCAAGAAGCTTTGTAGCGTGAGATTGCGTTCTAGATACTAATACGATCACTTTTGTACCTTTATCCATCATTAGATGCCATAAAGGATAAACACCAGCAACAATCGATGACTTAGCATGACCACGTGGTGCTATAATATTTATTTGTTTATTCTCTGAAGATAGCTCCCTTACTATATCGTAATGAAAGTTAGGAGAGTTTTCACTAAACATGTTAGGCATAACCATTCTACCGAACAGTAGCATGTCTTGTTGCATCTCTAGTAATATTTTTTTCTTATCATCCATTATTGACTGACACCTTCATATCCCTAGCTACTTCTTTTAATACAGCATAGAATAGCTCTAGATCGTCTTTACTCTTCGACTTGATAATTACTATCTTCTTTGCCATCATCTATCTCACTTATCTTAGTTGCTTTTAATTTCTTAGTCTGTTTCTTATACGTATCTGCTATTTGATGAGACATATCCATCTCTATAGACTCTGTAACTTGTTTTTGTTTAGGAGCCATATCTAAAAATACAGACAATTCTTTAGCAGCTCTTATCATATTAGCTGGATCTTCCTTAACCTTAGCTGTATCTATTGCGTCTTTAATAACGTCAAGTACGAAACCTTCGTCTATCTCCCTATCCAGTAGTATATCCTTTAGTTTATCTGCCATAATCTTCTTTACCTCTTTAGTTTTAAATAATTTCTTTACTGCTATTGCAGGATTATTCTGATCTGGTCTGTATATCTTACCTATTTTGTCCATATCAGGCTTTTTACCTGCAGTTTTGTAGGCTAAGAACGCATCTATAGCCAAATCAGCCCTATCTTTGCTAGCTTCTAGCTCTGAATAGCTTTTAGTAGACACATTACTGTAGTTTTTGCTGTAATAGTGTGGTTCAAACTCTAACTTCGCAGTTCTCTTAGCCCATTGCCTACCATATGGGAACACCATTTCAATGCTTGTACCATAAATGTTACGCTGAAGACACTCAGCCACATAACCATCATCAGAAATTCCCCAATCACCACTATTACACTTAGACCAATGCTTGAATGTTTTATCCAAGCTATCAAATTCTTTACGTGTGTAGACTGTATACTCGGTATCTTCAAAGTTATTTATCTTCAGCTTTCTCTTTATCCGTATCATCTTTATAATTTTTTTCTAAAAATTTTATAAAATCTTCTTTGTCGCCTTTCATCTTAATGTATTCGTCTAATGCTTTGTCTCCATTGAAAACATGAGACTTTAATTGTTCTATCTGCATCATGGCTCCACCTAAAGCACGACTAAGGTCCTTAAGTGTAGGTTTATTTTTCTTTTTCTTCATATTTTACTTGACATCCTCTTTTTTTACTAGTATACTGTAAGTATTACTTAGCACCTTATGTGCGTATTATACTATAAGTATTACTATGTCTTAACATTAATTTATTTCTCTACAAATTTTCATTCCCAACTCTAATGTTTCATGCACAAAATCAATTTCAGCCTGAGCGTAGTGTTGAGTCTTGATCTTAATATGTTCCTCATTGCCTGGCTCAAAGGTAACATCAGCCCATTCTCCAGAATTTTTATCAAATTTTTCAATCTTTCCTTCCATAACCATCTGGAATAACATTTTCTTAGGTATTTTCATTGTTCCCATAATCTAATATAAGGCCCATTTTTTAAAAATGCAACTAGAATGTATGCACGTGGTATATATAGAATGTACCCCTGCCTATGATTTAGCATTATTATTGTATTTGGTTGAATAATGTGAATAATATAACTAACCGAATGAATGTGAGTATGATTATGGAATTTATGAATGAATGTTTTATTGTCAGTTGTGATATTAGTGGTGTTAATACTACTAAGATAAATGTTGGAACTGTTAAAGGTAACGACTTTATTAACTTGTCTTCTGATATTGAGAATGCGAGTGAGGCTGAGTTAACTGTTATAATGTCTGTATTGGCAAGTGGTGCAGCGATTGGTAAGAAAGTCACCAGTCCTAATGCTAAAGTGCCTGTTGGTATCAGTCGTTATGCTGTTAGAGGTAATGGCTCAGTGGTTATTAAGCCTGCTGAAATTGCCTAATATGTTTGTAGAGGGACTTAATTGTCCCTTTACTTTACTAAATACCCTACAATAGGAGGAATGTATGGTTCTATCAAAACAAGCAATCATTCATCAACTGACACTAAAGTTTACTGATTATAACAGAATGTCTTTAGATGAACGCATTGCTAACAAAATAAGCAAAGCTACCTACAAAGAACTTGTAGAGTATCGCAAGCTTGGCACAATCAAAGCAATCAGACGCTTGATTAAGCCGTAATATTAACCGATCAATATAGGAGTAAACATGGAATATGTTAACTATGTATTGTTACTAATGACACTAATGTTGTTAGTAATAATACTTATGAATGTTCACAACATCATAGTAGAGTATCGCAAGGTAGTCAATCAAAACTACAAGCAAGAAGTGGAAATCAATAGGTTATTACAAGAACTAAATAAGCAACAGTCAATACAAGATAGAGACGAAGTTGTTCGTCAACTAGATGCTATTGCTGGGCATTATAACGGTGAAAGTATTGCCTAAAAGAGATAAGGTTCCAGACATCATAAAGACTGAGATTAAGGGTGTCTGGACACCTATATATAAAGACAGAGCAGTCGACAAAAAGTCCATCAAGAAACTAATCAATAAACAGTTAGATCAAGAGCAAGAAGACTACATACAAGACGCAGTGCTTGATGCTAGTCAGCTTCACAAATAGTTTCGGTGGCTGAGAGTAGGTTAGCCGCAAAGGTTTCATATATGATTAACTAACCTACTATCACAATTCAATATAATAAGGAGAGATATTATGATTACAATGCCGTCAAACAAAGAACTATGTGAACAGTTTAACCTAACAAAAGCAGAGTTAAAACTAACACGTAACAACAAAGGCTATCATGTTATGATAGTTCAGGGTAGTAAGGATAACCTGTTAAAGTATCCTAATATAGGACTGAAGTTGGGTAGCAATACACCAATGGAAGTGCTAGACAGTAACAACAAACCAGTTTATTTAGGCTTGCCTTTGGTAAAGAAAGGTGAGTCATGACTGCAGCAGAGTTGTTGTATATTAATTGTGAGCAAGAGGACATGCAGTTCAACACATCGTTAAAAGATTTGTTTACACTAGTCGAAGACGATGTGATTGACATAGATAATATTATGCAAGTTAATATGCAATGGGAGAAACATCATCATAATAGTATATGGTGTAACTTAGCAACTCGTGCTTCAATGCAAGAGGCCATGGAAAGAACTGCTGATGGCTATGATAACCCTGATTTAAATTTTATCTGGCCAAATATGAGGATAGATGTAGATTTATTTAGGAAAGCTATACAATACGAGAGACAATCAATACCATACGAATGTTTCTTGTCGTTTAAAAGAAAGTATATTCATGTTAAATTGAGAGTCAAGGAGGCCATCAATGAGTAAGATAAAGAAGTATCCGTCAGGACATTTTCCATATGAGAACAAACGCAGATTGCTGCATTATTATATGTATAAAATGAATGGCAATGGTTGGGCTTGGTTCAACGGAACCAGTCAAGGTAGAAATAAAGGGTCAAGCACATACAAACCTGGTTGGCTCGATAGGTATAGGAAATCGTAATGGCTATAGGTATGGGTTTAACTAATAACGAATTAATCATTACGCAATTTTATGATTGTTTAAGCTTTGCGTCAGAGCAATTAATGTCTGAGAATAACTTAACAATACACGAAAAGACTTGTATCACAGACAATATGATGTATATGATACAAAAAAGATTGGACAAAGGTGCTATAGATTATGGCACACAAGTTCCAATACTTGCAGAAGAATGTCTCAAAGTCGATAGAGATAATCTAAAGGAAGGAATAGAAGAATGTATAGATGGTTTAGTTTATACAATAGCTGAAAGAATAAAAGCTATTAGAAGTGAAGATGAACTATACAATATATACATTAATAGATCAATAACTAACTTGTGTTACGCTTTGTATAACTTATGTTTAGCAGAGATTGAACGTCAAGATAGTTTAAATGAAAAGAAAGAGGCATGACATGTCAGAGAGTACAATAACAGGCGTAAAATACAATGTGGGTGACGGACAATGGGTAACAGATACCAATGTACCAGCTCATGTTACCACAATAGAGCAATTTATTAATTATTTATCTACAGATTGTGGTGTAGATGTACCAGCTAATAGTTCAATCACTATGAACTTGCGTAATGTCAACAGAAATGCTGACTTAGCACCGAACAATAGTGAAGACACTTTAGTTTGGGTTGCCTTCATGAGCAACGATAAAACTGGTGGAGACGCTAGGTAGTAGATAACATGGAGGGTGGTAACATTAGTTGCTGCCCTTCATACATTAAGAAGAGAGAAACATATGTATTATTTAGATAAATTAATAATCAAAAGAGAGGAAATAGAAATGCGTCAAGAAATTGAAGATTACAGTATAGATATGGCTGAAGTAGGTAAACATTTAGTTATGGGCCCACAAAAGAAGTTGTTACGTGAGCTAGACCGAATCAATAGAAGCTACATTACAAGCACATATATATATGGAAACAGATCAGTGTTAGATCCAATAGAACCGATAGGTGTTACAAGAACATATAGGTGGAAGCGTGGATTCAAAGATAGTATATTAAAAGCGTTACAAACAAGGTTCTTACAATATGATAAACCTGGTACGTTGGAAGCTATACTTAGAAACAGGCCTGCAAGAATGAAATGGACTAGACGAGAGTTTATTGATAAGATATTAACTATAGAAGATCAGATGAAAGAGTTGCGTTCAAGAAAGGTTACTATGGATGATACGCTTGATACAGGTGTAAATAGATATGAACTGTTAATGAAAACTATACAAGATAAAATGGAATCAGCTAAGAAAATTATTCCAGATATGTGTAATGTAGAATTAGATAGTTATATAGCATTCAATGAAGTAACTGATGATGAATATTTAGCTGGTACGCCAGAAAAAGTTGAAGTTATTAAGTGGAAAACTTCTGTGTTTACTTTGGAAGTTAAATACAATAAGCCATCAATAACAGTAATGAATAAAGAAGGTGACATAGTGGGACAAATTCCTACTGAACCTATTTATTTATTCTTTGAATTACCTATGGCTAACATGGTAGATGCAATGTTTGCTCATGATATTAAGAATCTTGATGGACAAATGATAGCAAGTAACGATCGTTATCGTGTAACATCATCAGAAAGAAACTTGTATGGTGTGCAAGCTTGGCCGTCATTTAAAATGAAAGGTAGATGGGCTGGATATAATACATCAAATCAATATGATAATCAGATTACATACAATCATCCATTCTTTAGTCAAGGTAAAGAAAGTCTACGAACACAAACTGGTGGACGTCTTAATAATTATTGGACAAGCATGACTGAAGATGGTAATGGTTTCAACAGTGGTAATAACATATGTTTTGGTAATCTTAATGATGAAATCGTAGAATCTGTTGTTCGTTTGGATTTTATGAGACTATTTACTGCGTTAAATTCGTGGCAAATATATACATTAGGTGTTACTCAACCGTTGCAATCAATACATAAATCTATATTATGTGTAGATGATAGCTATAGTGATACATTTATTACTGATGTAGGCTTACCAATTAACTTGATGTATGCTAGATACTTAAATCAAATTAATGTAGATTACGACATAGCTATTACATTAGATGATTCAAACACAGACGAAAGTCAAAAGTCTGGTTACTATGATGATGTATCTTATAGTTCAAGAGATAGATACAATAGTGCTGTATTGTGGTATGCGTATGATTACGACAATATTCCAGAACGAGAATCATATTATGGTTATGATTTTACTAGATACGAATGGTTACCTACGTATGAAACAGTAAAGCATGCTAATAATATTAAAAGTGGTGAAAGAGAACTAGAGTTTAGAAATGTTATGATGCAACATAACGGTGTAAATCAAATGGAAGATAGCGATATGGATAAAGCTGATCAATACATAACAACTTGTCAAGAATATATATTAAATTCTATGATAAGTTTAGTTGATTGGTTAGATGCTAACAACTGTAAGTCAAGAGAACTTTCTACATTATATGTAGAATTTGTAGAGTTTATTGACAAAGTTACTGGTGATGATAACGTTAAAACTGAACGTAAAGTTTCAGAACTTAACACATACATAGCAAATCAAGCAGACCCTTTATCGAGCATGACTGAAGATGGTAATGGTTTATCAGATAGAGTCTATGAAAGATTGCCATTTGATGAAAGAGCGTCTCTGAATAACTACTTTCACGAGGAAGATTATCTAGGTGAAGAAGAAGAACAAGAAGAAGAACAAGAACCAACTACTGACATGTCTATGGAAGATAGAATGATGGAAGTTGCAATGAGAGGAATAAGAACATGAGTTACGTAATAAGTAAGAAAGACTGGAATACTATCCAGAACTATTCAAAGTATGCATGGGATGAACATCAATCAGAAATTGGCGGCTACATGGTAGTCGTCAAAGAAGATGACGGTACATTTAGAATGTTAGATCCAGTGATACTTAAACAGGAAATAACTGCAGGTAATACAGTAATAGATAGAGATGATTTAGCAAAATACCTAATGAAAACGGGTATGCAATATCATCCTAAAGATATATATTATTGTTGGTGGCATAGTCATCATACAATGGCAGCTTTCTGGAGCGGAACAGACTTAACAGCTATACAACAATCATCTAATAGTAAAGTCTCGTTTAGTTTAGTAGTAAACCTGAAAGAAGAATACAAGTTTAGGATCAGTATCTGGGAACCGTTAGAAGTTCACGTAGATGTTGATATTGAAATTGAAGGTATGTCTGAAATACCAAAGGGTATAGTTAATAAAGTGGATAAGTTGTGCACAAAACCTACAAGTGTTATAACTACAATGCCTAAAGTTGCTGGTAGCTACAAATCAGGATGGACTTACAACAATAAAAATCAAGTAAGTATATTTACAGATGATGAAGAAACTGGTTCAGACGCTGAAAGAGTTAATCTTGAATGCAAGGTGGATGATGTATTACTTAATTATTTAACTAACAATAATTACAATAAATACAGTGCAGACATAGGAAAGATAAACCAGAAACTAAGAAAAGATAAGAGTGAGCTAAGAGTTGGTAAGATTAGTAAAGATTATCTTGATTTAGTTATCAATTTTGTAGATGCTGATTGTTATATACATGCTAAAGGAACTAAGTTTGATCCCGATGTAGCAATTAATCAAGCTAATGCATTAAGTTATGGGGGTTGGAGATGATAAATCAAAGATACAAAGCCCTTGTAAATTCATTTGATAAATATACCTATCATATATTAGGTTGCGGTGCTATTGGTAGTGCCGCAGCTAGTCAAATTGCTAGAATGGGTGGTGTAAATATTAATTTATACGACATGGATGAAGTCAATACTGAAAATATTGGTGTATCTATGTACTCACACAGACATTTGAACATGCCAAAAGTAAAAGCATTGCAAGAAATACTGGAAGATATTAATCCAGAATGCGATATAAGTATTTACAATGGATTGTTTGAAGAGCACAATACACAAGGTCAAGATAATAATGACATAATTGTATTGGGATTTGATTCTATGGATAGTAGAAAAGACGCAGTAGAGAAAATAATGAAGAAGAGAAAGCCTTTACTGTTAATTGATGGACGTATGGGTGCTGAACATTATCAGCAGTATACATTTAAAAATCCAACAATGAAACAATACTTAGCAACATGGTATTCTGACGAAGAAGGTAGTAGTGAGCCATGTAATGCTAAGGCAACATCATATTGTAGTAATATGAGCGGTAGTTTTATTAGTAATACCATTAAAAAGATATTAAGAAGCGAGCCTTATCAACAAAGTTTTGCTTTTAATTTTCCTACTATGGCATTAGATTACAAGTCATTTACTACGTAAAATAAATAAATTGAGAGGGTCGCATTATATACCTCTCTTCGTAATCCACTATAAATAGCGGCCCTTTTGATTGAAAGGAAATAACATGAATAACAATGATGATCCAGGCGATTTAATATGTACAGTATGTACTAATGGTTCGCCAGCATCAGAACCAATATCTGAATCGGGTAAAGATTTAGAAGACGAAACTTACGTAGCATTATGTACAGGATGTAAGGATTATGGAGAGTTTATGTACGAAAAATACTTGCAAGATTAAGAATTTTGTAGTATATTACAAAGTTAGATTACAATAATAATCTATTAATTAAACATGAAACGAAACGGAGAATAAATGAAGTTCAAAGGCAAAGAATATACAGAAGTAAAAGATCGTGTGGAAGCATTCTTATCAGAATATCCTACTTCTACAATAGAAACAGAACTTATATCAGTAAACAATATTACAGACACACCATCAGGTGAAAGATGTAATGAATACATGATTAAGTCTACTGTATATCCTGACAAACAAACTAATCCTGATATGTATTACACTGGTTACGCAGCTGAACGTGACAATACAGGATTTGTAAACAAGACATCAGCATTAGAAAACTGTGAAACATCTGCAGTTGGTAGAGCATTAGCATTTGCTGGATTTGGTGGAGGTTATTCAATAGCTTCTAAAGATGAAGTAGATAATGCTAAAGCAGCAGCAGTTAAATCACATGTTAAGATCAAACATCTAGAAGAATTAGATGACTTAGCAAAAAAAGCTAAGCCTTTTATAGGTGAAGAACACTTTCTTAAGTATACAAAACAAAGATCAGATGGATACTTTGATACGTTAGTAAGAGTTGGCACTACTAAATCTTATTTAGAAACACAGATACTGGATGGAGGCAAGAATGAGTCAAAAGGAAGCAAGTAAACATACAATATCTGACATGAATGAAGGAGACATTCAATATATTAGTAACGATCATGGTGATTATGTACTCGTAAGAATAGCATATCAAGGCGGTCAATACGGATATGATTACATTGATACTGAACAAACAACAAAAGCATTACATCAACACATGGAAAACCATAATGATATGATGCAAGACGCTATCAATGACAAAAACCAAGACTATATTAACGATAATCGTACAGGAACGGAGGCGTAATGGCTATAAATGGTACAAAAATGAATAATAGAGGTAGTAATACAAGAAATTACTTTGTAAATGATTGTTCTATTACTGATATTGAAGTAATGGATTCACAATATACAGACATGAGTTTAAAATTAGAGTTGACAGACGACAATAATGGCTATACTTATATTTGTTTTGTTAATCAAAACTTTGAAAAAGATACAAATGACATAGTAACAGGATTAAAATATCCTGACGATCTAAATACTTTGTTTGTTGCAGCTGGATGCGATCTAAATGTAGCAGATAATGGTGTTTTAGATACTAAATCACTTGAATCTTTAGCAAATAAAAAGGTAGCTTGCATTACATACAAATCTACTGGTAAATATAAACGTAATACCTGGGGAGTTTTATCATCAATAGATGCAAAAGAACAACTAGAGTCTCGTTTTAATCAACAGATTAGTAAAGGTTACCCTAAAGACTATGATAAAAACATAGCATCACAAGCAACTGAAACAGTAGAAGAAAAAGCTACAGTTGATATGGTTAAGAAAGCTTTTGATGGTTCTGAAGTGCCGTTCTAATGTCTGCAAAAGACATCGTAATTGGCTGGATTAAAAGTATAAAAACTAGTAATCCAGTCTTTTATAGTTACGATTTAGAAGGGTCATTGCCTAATTATGGTAGACTTGTACATCAAAAAATGCACACTGCAAGTACTTATGCTAGGGCATTTAGAAAGATACGTGAAAGTAATACTTTAAAGAGGCATGGAATTAAATTAGAAGAAGTTCAACATAATAAAAGTAAGGTAAAAGGATGGAGAATAGAATAGTAGAAATTGTAGAAGATACAATTAGTAATAGAAATATTATATGTGATTACGAAAGTTATTTAAAGAAAGTAAATGTAAATGCATTCAAAAAAGAAATGTATGTATCATATTATTTGTTTGACACAACGTTCAAAGATCATGTATTAAAAACCAACTCTGTAAAAAACTATGAAGGATTAGCATATCCCAATAGAATTATTATAGATTTAGACAAAGGGGAAATCGATGGACAAAATATGCAAAGCTATCTCATACATTCTTGTAATGAGTTGTTTGATTTTGGTATTGATAGTAGCCATGTTAACGTATGGTTTAGTGGCAGCGGTTATCATATTGAGCTACTTAATGTATTTGGTTTTCAACCTAACAAAAATGTACATGAAAAAGTTAAATCAACTTTAACAGAACATTTTAGTTTTGGTGATAACATATACGATAAGACTAGAATTATAAGATCACCTTGGTCATTAAACAAGAAAACTAACTTACATAAAGTATGGCTACCATTAGAAGATATATTTAATTTATCTTATGATGATGTCTGCAATATAGCTAAGTCAAGAAAAAGTTACAAAGAGTATGAAAAAACTAAGCCTAACTTTTACGCTACGTTTAATAGTCATGATACAATAGTAGAACCTTACTTACAAACGTCTATCATTGCTAATAAAGCAAACGTTAGTTTGAAACCAATGCGTACTAGTGATGCTAATTCTGTAGTTACTTGTGTTCAACACATATTTAATGAAGGACCTATACAAGGGTCTAGAAATAAAAATATGATGAGAATGGTTAGCTCTTGGAAAAGAGCTGGAATACCATTTATAGTATCGTTAAACGGTATTAACAAGTGGGCACAAGATACTATGGAAGCAAATGAAATAGAACGTACTGTTACAAACGTATATGATAATCAATATATATACGGATGTGACGACACTATCTTAATGGAATACTGTGATCCGAAATGTATACACTTTAAAAGAAAAGATTATGTATTAGATATACGTGATTCAAATACTTTAGAAGATACATTCAAAGAGTATATAGAGAAAGACTTCACTAAAAGAAGTATTAATATTGCTGACGTATTTCATGGAGCACAAGATTACGTGTTTAAACCTGGAGAGTTAGTTATATTTAGTGGTGACACTGGTATGGGTAAGACAGCGTTTGTACAAAATCTTGTAGCACAAGCCAAAAAAGATACTTTATTTTTATCATTAGAAATGAATGAGATATTAATATGGAGAAGGTTTGTGCAGATAGTAAAAGGACAAACTAATGATTGGGTAATTAATCAATACAAAAGTGATCCAGATTTTTCTGTTAAAGACGAGTTAGATCATTTAAAAATAATGGTTATTGCTCCTGAAATAGAAGCTGTTAAGAAAGTAGTAGCACAATACGAACCTAATATATTAGTAGTAGATACTACTGACGAAATGCAAGTAGATAGATTTGATGGTGATATACAAAAACAAAACATAGTTATTGATACGTTAAAGCAAATTGCACAACGAAATAACACTTTGATTTTTGCTATACATCATTTAAATAAAGCTAGTGCAGCACAAGGTATGGTTGGATTACACTCACTTAAAGGTTCGTCCAATGTAGTACAAAAAGCAGACAAGGTTGTTGTAATAAAAGGAAATAGAAACGATCAATACAGAACAGTAGTTACTGAAAAGTCTAGAGATGATGGACGATTAGAACTATTAACACAGTTTCATCCTGAGACAATGACATTCACAAAAGTAAACTTGTAAAGGAAATAATATGATTAGAATAGAAAGAGATCATCCGTCACATGCCAAGATTAAGATATGGAAACTTTGGTTCTTTAATACGTTTAATTTATCATTATGTATTAATAAAGAACTTGGTATACATTACTCAATAGGTGTTGGTATTAAGAATACAACAATGTGTTTAACTCTTAGGAAATGGGATAAATATATTAATATTACCAGACGTTA
>CENI01003750.1_pt1 | contig 23162 bp, 34 predicted proteins | sample 530161 | NCBI WGS metagenome assembly CENI01 (sample SAMEA2591107, study PRJEB7988) | marine metagenome | isolation source: saline water (ENVO:00002010), including | reverse complement strand
TTTGGTGTAAAGGAAGCGCCAGGTACGGCTGATCTATTATATACACCTAATTCATGCACCATTCCAACGTCTTCTATTTCAATATCAAAAATATTATCCTTTGTGTTAACAATTGTATCTATGTCTAGTAATAAAATTTTATCGTAACAATCAAATGACTCATCAAAAAATAATCTAAATGACTCAAATACATTTAAGACTGAGTTCATATATTTTTCTTCTGAATAGATATATTCAGCGCCGATTTCTTTAGAGTATTTTTCTGCTGATTTTTTACCAATTTCAACCCAATCTGGTTTTCCAATCTCGCCGGGGTATGGTAAATAATATTGATAAACTAAATTCATATATTAATCTTTTCACAATATTTTTTTACAGATTCTATACACCATTCGTAAAGTTTAGATCGTTTTCCTACGAGTGGATCAATAGTGTTAACTTGATATATGAGTCTTTTAGTCGCTGCCATTTTTATAAAGGTATCCGGTGTATGGTTTTCTTTGTACTTTTTGATGTGATCGTGCATGTTCAAATCCTAACATCATAGCACAGTCAATGTGAGTATATCCAAGCTCTTTAACTGCGATAAGACGATTTGAACCACCCCAAACAGTGTATTGTAACTTGTTTAAGTCTTCCCACTTTTCTGTTTGTTTAAATGGTAGTTCTTTGATATTAGTTCCCCATATATGTTTCTGTATCAAAAGTTCACGTTGCGTTGACGTAACAACAAGTAGAGGAAACTTCATTCCATTTTTTGCAATGTCTTTTTTTACGGTATCATAAAAAACAATTCCGTGATGGACTTTTGCAATAGGTACAGAAGCCCAAAGTTTATCAATTGGAAGAGTTCTTAGCTGATACTTATTTCTCCCATGCTCCCAATATCCTTGGTCATGGAATTGTGATTTACATATTTTCATACAGATTTTTCCCTATACATAAAATAAACGATTGTCATTATAATTGCACTGATACCAGAAACAACGTAGTTAAAAAGCCAAAAGAAATCAAATCCAACACGAAGAAGCGTGTAAAAAATTGCAGAGGTATATCCTACGATTGAAAGTGTGAAAAGATGAATACTTACATCCTCGACGGACTTAGTTCGGATACTCTTGATGATTTGTGGCCAGTAACAACTGATAAAACAAGCATTATATGTAATTCCAAGTATTGTTTCAATCATATCGGTGTTCATAATAATAAGTAATTTCCTCAATCAATTTGTCTATCCAGTCCTCACGATTTTCTACGAATACTTTAGTAAAGCCTCCGTCAGCGACCATCGCGATAACTAATTTATTTATACAGATTCCAGTTCGTTCTTCTAACATTAAAGCATAAGCACACGCTTGCATAAAGTAGTTTGATATTTCACTTCTATCTTTAATACGTTTTGATGTTTTAAAATCAACTACAGAAAGTTCTCCATCCCATTCGGCAATCAAGTCAACTCGACCCGCTACCTTTAGTTCATCTGAATACAGAGGTATTTCCTGTGCTCGAATAACTCCAACGTTTTCTGTTAGTAGTGGTTTGAGTGCTTCCCAACTTTCTACAATATGGGGCATCTCTTGAAAACCTTGCGTATAGACAGGATCATTATTAAGAAAGTCCTCGGCCATCTGGTGAACCTTAGTTCCTTTTCCAGTTGCAATTCGTGATACACGATTGGCTTCTTCTTCGCCAACGCGTTTTCTCCATTCAAGGATAGCTTTCTTGGTTCGTTTTCCAAGTACTGTTGTTATAGATGGATAAGCTTCACCATCTGGTGTTTTATAAACGCGACCTGTTTCAGATGTTTCTGCCTCAAGATCATAATTTACTTCAATCGGTTCATGTTTAAAGTTCATAATTAATTGTCCACGTTAATGGTGTTGTGTTTTCCCGAGCCTTCCTTTATTCGGCCAAGAAGATCATTCCAGTTCGACCCAGCTTGTCCAGTTCTTGATATCGACTTTGTTCCTATCGTGCTAAAGCTAGGAGCAGCAAAACAGTATTCCCAATCGGGGCCTTCTTTTTTTATGGCCTCTTCTTTCTCACTAATACTACAAAAGAGTTCTTTTACTTCACCAGTTTTTTTATTCTGTATATCATACGTTGGCATAATATTCCTTATTATTCATCCATAAAGAGAAAGAATGCTGCCCCGACTATAAAAAGTCCAATAGACCACCAAGGCACATCTAACAACGACAAAGCTAATTCAATCTCACTCATTATGGTATTTATACTACCAAAAGCTGACTAGAATGTCAACCTATATCCGAAGTAAGTTTTGTGTCTAATAATGGCCGTATCTGCCTCTGGATTTACGAGGGGGCCTTGATAACCAAGTTCAAGTGCTTGATTTCTATTGATATCGTATGCTAGAGATGCCGTGTTAATTAAAAGGTAATCTACTTTTTCTTCAGCAATGGTTCTAGAGTTTCTTGCGTAGTCCGCGTCAAATGCTGATCTCATACCAACTGTTGAAAATATGAATTTAGTCTTTCCTGTAATATCGTATTTCATCTGACCAATTACAGTAATCTTTTTAGCTACGTTAAACGTAGAGATACCAGACTCCACCACTGCGTACTTGACATTAAGACCAAGTGTTAAGTTTTTAAATAATTGTGAATTAATACCACCTGAAGCATAAGGTTCGTAAAATTCTTTAACGTGTTCATTTTCATCCGTAACAAGTACTTGTTCATAACCACCTTTAAGTGTGATATATGTTTTCGGATTTAGAACATACATTAGTTGTTCAGATATTCCTGCTTTCTCATATCCTCCGCGGTCTCCGATGAACGTGTGATATGAATAGTCGGCACTTTGTGTTGAAAATAATCTCCCTTTCCAAAGTTCGTGAACATACTGAACACTCGCGTTGTGCTGATCGTAGTCTCCATTAGTGAGTCCGAAAGTAGTTTCAAGATTTTCGCTCCATTCCTTTTGTTTGTTTTCATATTTAATTACGAAAGAGTGCTCTCTTTTTGGTGTATAAGATATTTGAGCTGTTGCTTTTTTTGTAGTTGCAGTAATATCTACATTGGTATCAATGTCCGAAGTTGGTTCTCTTTCCGTCAACATATACGAGTATGAGCTTTTTACTTGGACTTTTCGATTTAGTGCTCTTTGAAAATCTGTTTTAAATGTATGATAGACAAGCTCTTCATTGTCAAAAAATCTTTTATCTATCTTTGGTGTGTATAAAATCTTAAACCGTGTTCTTTCGTCTTGAAGTACATTTAGCTGAAGAGATGCAATTTGGGATACAATTAATGATTGAGTTTCATTACCTTCTGTTCTATTGTATATGTTACTATCTTGTACGAATCTCGTATGTGTACGAAGAATAACGGCATCGGCCAAAAGACCGAATGCCGTATTCGCTAAAAGAAGTAATAGAATAAGAAGTCTATAGACCACGCCGTTTCCTTGTCAACATTAGTGTACCTGCAGCTACACCAATGAGACCAACCGTAGCAGGTTCTGGTACAACTGGATTAAGTTCTACTTCGTTTCCTGTCAATAGTTCTTCAAAGCTTGCTTCATTAAACGCGAAGCTATCCATTCCAAAACAGTATGCACCTTCACCACTAATTAAAACTTTGTCAACATTAGTGAATGCGTTGGGTAGTATTACATCGTTAAATGTGCCACCCCAATCATCAGAAGGAATGCGGTAGCTATCAGTAATGGCTACTCCATTTGTAAATCCTTGAATGAAGATGTTCTCGTTACCAGTTGCTGCACCTCCACCTATCTCTGTGTTAGAGGTCAATGAGAAATACTTAAGTGTAAACAGTCCGTTATCATTACGAGCAATCTCAATGCTGTCCAAACCACCATCCCAGTGCCCGTGAATAACATCATTGCCTTGGTCGTAGTAAGTACCTATATACTGGCTATCCAGCGAAGGACTGTTGTATTGCAAATAAAAGTCTCCTTCTTGGTAAGATGAGACATTGCCATACAGTTGAGTACCATCTGTTATAGCGGTAGTGTCATCTGCCATATATACTGTGCCAGCTGTAAAGGTAACAATATCCGCAAAAGCAGATATAAATGTTGTTGCTGTTAATAGTGCTATTAATTTTTTCATTTTCTCCTTGAAAATAATCCTTTAATGAAGTTAAGTATTGCTCCAAATATACCAAAGAATTTACCGAGTGGAGAATCCTCTGGTATAAACATCGATAATGTAGCCATCAATCCAACTACGGCAATGCCGAAGTCTACTAAGTTTTCTTTAATCAAATCAAAAATTATTTGTAAATAGATCATATTGGTGTCGCGTCCTGTTCTAATCTGCCAGAGTCGAATATGTTAAAGGCTTCTTGTACTGACTCTTGAAAGGCTTCAAAGTCTTCTTGTTCCATTTCTGGCATGTCCATCATCATTGGTTCTGGCGGCGGTTCGGGTGGTGTGTCTTCCATTTCTATATATGGTGTTCGGTCAGAGGGCCCACCATCTGCAACCCATTGTTCAAACCCCTTCCTTGATATTCCTGCTTCCTTAAGTTCTTCATCGGAAACAGAGGCTGATGCTGCAGCAACATCAACTTCGGGTTTTACTGGCTCGTTCGGTGTCGATTCGGGTTTTGGTTGGACAAGTTGTTTAACGTATCCAAACAGACTTTTAGATTCTTTGGATTCTTGTTCGCCTTCAGTCTCTTTTCCATCTTCGCTTTTTGATACCGAGTCATTCTTAGTACTTTCTGGTTTGGGTTTAGATTCGGCTTCAGGTTTGGAGTCTTCTTTTTTCTGCTCCGACTTTTTCTCATCCTTGCCGAAAAGTTTCTTTAAAACTGATTCTTTTTTCTTTGGTTCTCCAATGCTCTTTTTATCTTTATCTCCGTCAGAAACAGCTTCTCCCTTGCTCTCTCCTTCATCTTTCGTATCTTTTTCCTTGTCGTCGCCTTCATTATCCTCCGAGGGTTCTGGTTGTGGACGACCGGCACCGACTTGTTTGCCAAGGAAGGTTTCTGTTACTGGAACTTCTCTTTCATAATAAGAAGATTCAGGTGGGGGAGTGATAGTTCCTGTCTCAAAAAGTTCTTCGACCATCGGTACGGTCATATCTACAATAGTCTCGGCATTATCGTAAACTGCACCACCTTGGAAATAAACGGCAGATGACATCGCAATCACACCGGCTGTTCCGAGTGATTGGAGTTGTGCTATAGCAGTACTAACTGTACTAGCGGTGGTTGCAGATGCACTTGACACAGCAGCTGTCGTGGCTGCTGCGGTAGTTGCTGACTGTTGTAGAATTGCTTCTATTGCGGGATTCGATTCAGTGGAAGACTGGTTATTATTATTACCTTTGTCTCCTTCTTCACTGTCGAACTCTTCTTCTTCAAATTCAAATCCGTGTTCTTCTCTTAAGATGACCCTAACAGCCTCAATGAAAAGTTTCTGTTGTTCATCGAGTGCGCCAGGAGCACAAAGAGTAGAAGCGATTTTCTTTGCTGTCTCTAAATCTAATTCTTGTATTTGCGGGCTATCCGCAGAATCTTGCTTTGACATATAACGTAACCTCAAACGTATTTATATGCCTGAGTATTTGAGGTTACGTTATTATATTAACTTATGCTTTGAATGTTGAACCACGATAGTTCAATGTCTTAGCAATGTACTTAGCGTGATAGTGCGTCTTGCTTGGGTCGTATGTGAAACCTCTGTAAGAAGCGATGCTGGGTTTTGCCACCGCTTTTTCAGAAGCAACAACTTTAGACCCTCTATATTGTAGAGTAGCCATTGTTATTCTCCTATTTACGGTGCGTTCCTTCCCACACTATGTGGTACTTCCGCCCTTTTGGGTGAACGTTATCAAAACTATTTATATGAGTACCAGCTTGGAGTATCTCTTCTAGTCCATACCATTTTGAATGGTTTTTTGTGGTAAAACTTTCGATACGCCTTAACTGTATCAGACATTTTACAATCCTCAAACATGGCCTGTCTGAAAGGAGTCATAGGGCCGTATGGAATATTATTAGGAAAAGACCAAAGTATTCGTCTAAGTTTAATATCTGTTTCGTGTACTTTTTTGTATCGATGGGTGTATTCATCACACAATTGATTAAATAATTTCCAGTGCCATCTATAGTTAGCCGATGATTCCATAGTCCAAATGGTACAAGGGTGCTTCATGTGGACAGCTTTATACAAGCTTTTTTCCATTCTTTCGGAATCCATCTCCCAATACTGTACTATTCTTTTACCAGAATTTGAAGGTCTTCTTGTTTCTTTACCATCAAGCATTCGATGTGCAGTAGATAACATCTGTGCAGACTCAATAATCATTTTGCAGACATGCTTATCGCAATGTTGTTTTGCTGCAGTTATAGGATTATCATCTAGTACAAAAATGTTCACTATAAATTTTCTACATCGTCATAGGACGCGTATTCTCCCCACGTAGTTATAATATACTTTTCTCCGCTTAATGGTGGATTGCCTCTATGAATATGAGTATAAGTTGCTGGGAAGATTACAACTCGGCCCGTTACAGGTTTTATTCGTCTTTTTTGAACAAGAAATTCTGTTTCTCCACCTTCTTCAACGTCATTTAAATACATCATTGCAACCCATAATCTCTCTTTGTCTCTTGGAGATTTTTCTGCATGCCAAACATGATATCCTTCACCGGGCAATGTTTTTTGTACCTTTATCATGTTTATTGTCATTCGATAACCATTCAATCGAAACTTTTCACTGTATATCGGATAAATTGTGTCCCAAAATCTGTTAAGAAAAACGCCAGTATTGTATGTAATATCGTGTCCCATTGTGGGAAATGGTATTACCCATGCCCTTTCATCATCTGCAATTAATTGATGTTGTTTTGCTGCAGTACTGTGCACATGCGTGAGATTACACTCTTTTGCCATTTTCCAAAATTGAATGTAATAATCACATTCTTGCGGAGTAAAATATCCGTCAAATACTCCTATGCCTGTATCATCGATCTCGTAATTCATAGTATGCCCGGAAATGCTTTTTCGACAAGTTTCTTAGTCATTTTAGGATAAAGGTCTTCAAGAATACCATCTTTTGCTCTCCACAACATTTCGGCATCTTTTTCGTTAATTGACTCTAACATCTTTAGAAACATGGTTTCTTTTTTCAACTTTGAAACTGGACTACCTTCTACTAATTTACCAATAGGTTGAATAGCATTTTTTGTAACAGAAATCTGAACACCAGGCGGACACACATCAGCTCGGAAAGGTGGTTTACCTTCTGGTAAATCAAGCTTAATATTGTCATTAAAGTTAAGTTGTAAAATAGTCTTCAAGGCAAAACTTTGATATCTTTGAAGAAAATCAACTTTCTCTTTTTGTGTTTTGAGTCTATCTAACTCTTCGCAAACTTCATGGGGTAATAGATATTTTACTGGCATAATTTCTCCTAATTAGAACAATTTAATACACAAATAAGACACAAATGTTAAGATAACTATTGCAAAAAAGATCATTGCTTCTTCACTCATTTGTAAAGTCTCCTACTGATTCAATCAATTGATTACATCTCCGTGTAACCAAATAATTAAGTATTTTCATATTTGTTTTCTTGGGTTGGTTTTCATAATTTTGAATGATTTCATCATATATGTTTTCTGGCATTTTGTCAAGATCAATCATCTTTTGATTACGATGGAAGTTTCTCAACTCTTTTGTAGTCATGGCAGATTCTAGATCGTTTAGATTATTCATCCAAAATGCAATCTTTACTTTTGATAACGGGGTTTGTCTTTTTTCAGTTACAAATGTATCATCGTCACTTAGAACGTTTGGAACACCATCACCACTATCACCCTTAAATATATGCTCATAGAGATAGTTGTAAGGATTCTTTTCAATAAGAAACTTCTTTGTAATTGGAGACCACTGTTCAACATTATTATACTTCTGTAATTGTACAAAGTCTTTATCAGAAGAAACAATCATAATCTTTTGATGTTTACCAAAGTTTTGTGTTTCTTTTACCAAAGCACCTATGACATCATCTGCCTCTGCATTAGGATGACGAATCACTTTGTATGGCATGTATTCTTCAAGTTCATCTTTAACCTTTGAGAAAACAGTAAATACTTGTTCCCAATCAATATCAGAAGCTTCGCGATTCTTCTTACGTTTTGCTTTGTATTCGGCAAAATAATCTTTCCGCCAAGAACGACCATCACACGCGATTACCATTTCTCCATACTTGTCCCTAAACCTAAGATTATTCATACGAATAGAATTAAGAATGAAGTGACGAAGAAGACCTTCTTCCGCACTCGACCCGCGGGCAAAGAAGGAAGACATACATATTGCGCTATAATCTAAAATAATCATACGTATATAGTATCAAATAATGAGAATTTGTCAAGTATTAATTATAGCAAGCATAGGATGAAACCACATACTTGAATATGTCCTTTGGTGGCTCACCGCGATGGGGGAATAGGAAGTTCGGCGGGAAACAAGCCACTCTACCTTTTACTGGCTTAATCTTGTATGGTTTGTCTGCACCCAAGTCAAAAATGGTTTCGCCACCTTCTGGTACATCGTTTAGATACCAAAACATAACCAACATTCTCTGTGCTGATCTTTGATCGCATGAATCCAAGTGCCAGTCGAAGTTTCCGAAATCAGGATCATATCTTTTGATTCTAGGTGCTTCGAATCTTCTAGTCTCCGGCACCCAATGACCTGTATCTGCTCTATACAAAGACAATGCTTTTTGCATATAACCATGCATCTCTTTAGTAATAGCTTTCCATTTAGTATCTTTACCCATCATGTCATGCATGTTCAACTCGATAAAGTTAAACTTATCACTTCTGCGAAAGATTCGGTCTTTTTCTTTTACTTCATCGAACTTCTCACATAACTTACGACACATATCATCGGGTAAAATGTTGTCATAGTATCTTACATAATCTTTTAGTTTTTCTCTTGCCATAATCTATCTTTCCTTCTTTCCAATATTAATAACATGCTTACGATGAATCTTACCACCAATAAAGGCATTGTAATATTCATCGGGTTTAAAAAGAACTTCACGATCAATTTGTTCTTTCATTTCAAAATAAGTCATTTCACCAAGTGATTTACACAAACGAAGTATCTTACGTTTGAATCTCCACTCACCAGTGTTTTCTACTAACTCCTTAACTTCCTCGCTTGAACCGTAGTACTTTTGCCAATCGGATTCTTTTACTGATCTACGTTTTCGGGTTTTACCTTTGAGTGGAGGGCGAGTAACTTTAGACCAAAACTTTTTCTTACCGATATACTTCATACCATTTTCAGTATCAGTAATTTCATAAACAAAGCCAATATAGTCACCGATCATTTCTGAATCAAATGGCTTATTATTATACTTCCACTCACTCATTTCAATAATTTTTTGTATCGTGTATAATCATTTATTATACCATCATAGGGTTTATCTTGCTTGAAGATTTTCATAATCTCGTGATGTTCATGTTCAGACGTAGGCCATTCGTGTATATTGTCTTTATCAAAAGTAATGACAGTATAACTTTTACTGAAACCTCTTCTCCTTCTGATTACCACACTCATACATTTATTTATTCATATTCTTCGGTATAAGATTCTTCGTCACCTGTTAGTGGTGCTCCGCAATTAGGACAAAAAGAAGGTGTCATCATATATTCATCATCTTCTTGATGCCAAAGTATAGTAAAGGTTGTATGACAACTATTGCAATATAAAGTTTCTGTATCCATTATGCCTCACAAGATGAGCAGTTGAGTAAGTTTCTAGACAACTCCTGCGAGGGATTTGTCCCGCGATGATAGTAAAGTGTTTTGACACCATGTTCCCAAGCGTGTATTAGAAGTTTATTTACTTCTTTTACTGACGTTTTGGGATGGATCATCAAGTTAATACTTTGTGATTGATCGATATACTTCTGGCGAATTACAGTCTGATTAATAATCTCAAGCTGCGGTATTTCTCCAAACGTTTTAAATACATTTCGTTCGTGATCCGTAAGAAAGTGTAAGTGTTGTACAGAACCACCACTCACTAGAATCGACTGCCAGACTTCTGGTGTATTCCGATCATACGATTTAAGAACTTCTCTTAGGTATGGATTCTTATATGTGAACTTACCTTTAGCTAAGTCCTTTACAAAGTAATTACTATTCAAGGGTTCTACACTAGGTGACACTTGGCCAAGAATAAAGCTAGATGATGTAGTTGGTGCAATGGCCATAGTAGTTACATTACGCCTTCCAGTACCCTGAAGCAACTTTGGTTCTCCGAGCCAACTAGCTAGGAACTTTGTTGCCCCATCACACTTTTCTCTCATGTTTTTGAATATCTCTGCTGAAAGATTCTTAGCCTCGAATGACTCAAAGGCAATATTACAAGATTGTAGATAAGAGTGCCAGCCTAGAACTCCCACACCTACTGCTCTTTGTTGTTCAGCAAATCGTACAGCTTTACGCATAAACGGAATATGAAAAGCTTTATCAACAAATTCACTAATTACTGCATCTAGAAAATAAGTCAATACTTCAACAGCATCTGTATCTTTCCACTCATCATAGTGTAGAAGATTCATAGACGAAAGACAACAAACAAACGATTCGTCTTCATCAGTCGATAGTGCAATCTCTGAACAAAGATTAGAAGCATGGATACGTTTCTTTTTCTTCTTGTATATTTTAGGTGCGTCGTCGTTTACGTTATCTGACCAAAAGATATAGGGATAACCAGACTCAAAACGCTTCTGAATAACCTTAGCCCATATCTTTCTTTTTTCAGTATCGCCGTCAACCATAGAAGTCATCCATTCATTTGATACTGTAACACCGATTGACATATTCTGAATTGCATGACCATCGTTACGAATAGCAAGAAACTCAAGGATATCTGGATGGTCAATGTTCATGTATCCAGCAAATGATCCTCTACGAACATTTGATTGAGATACAACGTTAGCAACTGTTTCGTATAACTCCATGAAGTGAACTGAACCAGTTGATTCACCACCAGAACTAATCGGTGCTCCACGTCCGCGAAGGTCTCCAAAGTAAGCGGATGTTCCACCTCCAACCTTTGACATCATTCCAACCTCTGCAACTCCGTTTAGAATAGACTCCATCTTATCGCCTATGTATGAACCATAGCACGAAATAGGAAGACCCCTTTCTAAACCAAAGTTTGCCCAGATCGGTGAGGCAAGTGAATACCAACCTCGCGACATATAGTCTTCAAACTTTTCTGCGAATCCTTCTATGCATAGACGTTTCTCTGCAGCTTTTGCAATTTCTTTGATTCTGTCTTCGGGAGACACACCGTTTTGTAAGTAACCACGTTCTAAAAAAGTGCGTGACTTACTGTTAAGCCAATAATATTTTTCCATAATAAATTAAAACAAGTCCTCTACATCATAAGATTTATCTTTTTTTGAATATTCAGTTGGTCTCTTGAAGAAGAAGTCTGTAGCAGTATTACCAAGTACGTCTTCATCAAACCACTGTGTTTTCTTAAGTGACTCAGCATCAACATCGAAACATTCTTCAAATCCAATTGCCTTTAAAGATTCGTTAAGGCGATTCTTAATGAAGTTTTTCATAATAGATGAGCTAAGGTGCTCAGAATCATAACCATTTACAGACCACTCAATAATCCTTGATTCAGCTTTGTAAGCTTTCAAGCAAGAGTCTTTAATTCTTTCTTTCAACTCTTCATCAAATAATTCGGGGTGTTCTTCACGGATGGTATTGATAAGTTTAATCCCAACTTGTGCGTGAATCATCTCTTCACGAGAAGTGTATGCAACTTGTTGAGACACATCTTTTAGTACATTTTTAAAACGGTTGAAGTAGTTGATTGTATAGAACTGACTAAACAATGAGACATTTTCAACATACAATGTAAACAGAATTAAGCTGTAAACAAATTGTTTTTTAGAATCGCTATAATATCTATGGTTATACTTACGAAGATATTTTACTCTGTTCTGAATAATGTCAAGTTTAAGGTTTTCCTCAAACACATCTTCCATTTCTAAAATCTCTAGTAATCTTTCATAAGCATTGTTATGGATTACTTCCACGTTAGCCATCACATAGCCAAGATCAGTAATAGATGGGTGTGGTAAATTCTGACCAACGTTAGCCCAGAAAGTCTTTACGGCGACTTCGATTTGTGAAATGGCTGATAGACATCTAGTAACCATTTCACGTTCTTCATCTGTAAGGCTTACTTTAAAGTCTTGAACATCAGACGAAAAGCTGAACTCTTTGTCCGTCCAGAATCCATTGTGCATAGCTTCCATGAATTCTTCCGTCCAAGGGTAACGATCTGGTTTACGCGAAACTTGTTCTTCAAAGATTGAGACTGCTGACATTTATTTTTTTCCTACGGTTATAAGTTTATATATTAGATGATATTCATCAAAATGTAAAGAAAAATTACAAATTATTTGATGAACGTCTACGGATTGCTCTCATCGCACCAGTCTCTTCGTCTCTCAAAATGATGTGTGTACCTCTGTTCTTTTTAGCAAAATCATAGATTGACTTCTGATTTGCGTCTTCAAGATTAAGATACTTTGACCATCTTTCAAACTTATTTCTTCCTGTTTGAAACTTTCTAAACACTTCGGTAGGAACATTAAACTCTTTATATCTTCTTAATGGTTTTTTCTTCTTACCAAATAAGAGGGGATCAAAAGATTGCCCAGGGCCAGAGGCATCGGTTGGTACACCAACATTACCTCCACCAACTGTGGCTGTCATTTCCTTAAAACTCTTCATCGGATAATATCCTCTTGAATAACATATATCTTTTGATTAGTTTTTAGGTGAAGTGCTTCGAATACAGGTATGCCGAAGATATCTCCGACAGGTGCGTGTTCCGTAATTTCAACCCAAGAGTTCTTTTTTGCCAGCAGATCGCCTGTCTTAGGTAATGCAATGTCACGGTTCAATGCATATTTTGATGCTTGTATTTTTTTCCTGTCCTCGGTCAGATACCAGGCGTTTGTCCGTTCATGGAGTTTCGCTTCCATGAAATCTATGTCTGTTATCTCCTTGAGTACTTTTGACAATGACTTATCAGAAATTTGCAAATGATCTTTAATTAAGAACAGAGCAGTTGCATATTTTGCTATTGCCGAAGACCCGCCAGGAGCTTTTGCTATGAGACGCCTAATGTTGAATACGAGTTTGTGAAATGTGTTGTATGCAGCTTTTTCACTTGGTGTTTGAGGTTTCTTTAATTTCTTTCCATTCTTGTCGATGATACCTTCTTTAAATGCAGACGTTTTTTCGTACGGCATCGTTAGTAAACGAAGGAATCTCAACGAATAGAAAAAATCTGGGCCTCTTAGTACACTCATTATATTGCTTGTAGTTTCTTTGCTATTTTTACATCTATTGATATATCTTGATACATATTCTCTGGAACATAATTTAGATATACTAAAAATGTTTTAATCTGAGGCCATAAATCTGACTCTATCCGATAAAACATCATTCTATTCGCAGCGTAAATATCAAACACATTATATATACTAATTATGTGATTGAGAACAAGTCTTTCTTGAATAATACCTGTTTCTCTATACTTTCTTAGTAGTCTAATAATATATTTAAACTTAGCTAAATCATCATAAAAATCTTGAACATCTAGACAAGAAGGATTGTCGTAATACTTCGCTGCATAGAGTTTAAAATTCTCATTATTTAAATCTTCAAATAACTTCATACCGAAATTATTTATAAAATTTCGTCGACTTGAAAGTCGGAAAATTCCTCCATCATAAAGTCATCTGGTTTACCAAACTTCTTCATAATATCAGCTTTAACTTTTTCTGCACCCGCACCGAAAATTGTAATACCCATGTTTCTTGCGTCCATAGGTGCTAAGTTTACATCCATCTTTTTGAATCTTGCTTTGATGTGAGCTGCAACTTTCTTGGCTTTCATTTTGTCTTTATAGATGAGATAAAGAGAATCTGCTTCTGTAATTGTTTCACTGGCTTCTTTAAGACGCTCACCAGCCTTTTGGCTTTTTCTCATTTTCTTCATAACTAAGTCAGACTTCTTGACTTTCATATCGTCGGCAACATCATCCATTTTGAACTTGTCAAATGGTTTTGAACTAGACGCGTAAACTTCTTTTGTCTTCTTATCATAGATAACATAGTGCATTTTGGCCTCATTTATATTTTCTAAAACTTCTGTCATATTTTCTATTAATCCCGATCTCAAATCATTTAGTGCAGCTTGAAGTACAGTAAATAAACCATCGGGACTTCTTTCAGCCATTTTATCCATATTCTTTTGTAAGGGGCCAGGCAATCTATCTCTTGATTTTAAATACAACTCAGCTGTTTCTGGCACAATCAATAGAGAACCTTTCTTAGTTTTAACTTCGGTTCCGGCACCCAACTTAGGATGTCTCATGCTGGCTCTTTTCATTGCAGCTTTCATTTGAGTCAACATTGAAATTACGCTGTTGTTAGAGTCTGTATTTAAAATGTAGTTTCTTCCCCACTTTAGTTGGGAATCTTTTGTGTTCTTAGTATAAGATGCTTCGTTCATGTCTTCCTTATAAACGTTCAATTCATAGCTCTTACCAGTATTATAAACTTGTACTTGAACTGTTCCGCCTTTTCCTTTTAATTGATATCTATTTGTCTTACCTTTACTTGGTTTCTTTGCCCCTTGTGCGACTTTTGAATCAATCTCTTTTGGATCAATCGTAACACCTAGTTTCTTTTTCGCGTGGTCATAGGCCTGAGCCATAGCACTTGAAAAGTCTTTGTGATACAACTTGGCTTCTTCTAGTGACTCTTTTACACTTTTACCTGTACCATAACCGTAGAGTGTTTTTAAATAGTCATTTGCTTTGGTGAGTTTGTTCTGATACCACTCTTCCATGTCGCCCTCGGACTGGATTCGTGTTTCAATTCCGTCTAAGTAATGTCTCATAGCTCTGATTTGTGTCATAGCCATTGATACTTCTTCTGCACCACCTGTATCAGAGGCGTCTACAGCTTCGGCTTGAGTTTCTTTTTCACGTTCGGCTTTTCTTTCGGCATCTCGTGCTTTACGTTCCCTTTCAAGATCGGCTCTCTTGGCGTCTTTTGCGGCTCTTACACGTTCACGTGCCCGTTGGAGTTTCTCACGGTCTGCACGTCTCTTCTCCATAGCCTTCTTTACAGGATCGTCCATTGTTACATTCCTTTTACTAATGCTGCAATTGCTTTGTGAACTTCGGGAGTATTAGGTAGTTTCAATGATTGTGCAATCTTCTTGGGGTCTTTAATACCCTTGTCAACCAAAGAATGAAGTTCTTTCATCTTACCTTCACTCATCTTAAGCTGTTGCTTTTGTTCGGGATCATCTTTGACATCTACTGAATGCATTGCTTTGAAATCTTTCTCACCCTTTGCACGGGGTTCTTCGACTTCTTTCTGCATAATCTTTTTAGCAATCTCAGCCAACTCTTTTGTTAGGTCATCTTTATACATTTTTTCTCCTTATAACGCTGCAGGGCCCCACAAATAAACAAGGATTCCACCAGTGAGAAGGGCCGAGATGGCAATCCAAAGAACTCTATTAATTATGTTCAACTCTTTAGCTGAACTACTTGAGGACTCTTCTACAACTCTGAGACGTTCCTCTATATCTGTAATTTTGCGATGTAAATCCATCGAAAGCTGTTCTAATCCAAGAAGTTTTTCTTCTGCCCGAGCAATGGCTACGACTGCATCGGCTAACTTATCAATCTTGTCTTCGATACGGTCAAGTCTTTGTTTTTCGGGGCCTGTCATCTTGAAAATACCTTCCATGATTTAACAATTTCAGAATACTTACTTTCTTCTGTAATGTTATATTCTTTAATGAAAGTCTGTCGTGTATCTTCACTAGCACCGGATACTCTTTCTACTATAGCATCTACTCGACTAAAAGACTCTTTCTTCATTGCCTTACCAATGGCTTTACGTCTTTTGTGTAGGTATTCGTCAGAATCGTCTACATCGCCATCATTGTCGATGTCTTTGTCTTTACGGTTCTTGAACTTATCTGCGGCTTTTGGATTAACAGGATCAAGCTTCTGGTCTTCAACTTTAGCTTTCATAGTCACCTTATACTTCTTACCGGCGAATATGAAGTCCTTTTTACCTTCTCGTTTAGCACACGCTGCGGCTGCTACAAACTGAGAAACGTCTTCATCCTTGATTGATTCTGGTACAAACTTTGGTCTTTTCATCTTTACAGTGTCCCCATTAAAACTCTATTTATAATTATCCGAATTCGTGGCCCGCAACTCTTCGTAATTGTTTTTTAAATTCTTCAAACCCAGGCTTATTCTTATACAACTTGATTGAAATTTCGGGTCTATCCTTACCCTTGATACGCCAGTTATAACCTTTTTCTTTATGTTCTGGCTTGGTGGTCTTAACAACTCTTCTCTTAAACTGTGACTCAAACGATTCTGGCTTACCACCCTTTTTCTCTTCTACATTCTCACCTTTAGCTCTTTTCATTTGAGCTGGAGTAGGTGCACCCTTTTCACCTTTCTTTCTCATTCTCTCACCAGAACCACGTTTGATTCTTTGTCTTTTCTTATGGATGTTAGCCCAGAGACTTTCATTGTGTTCTGATGACTCTTCAAGCCACGTCTGAAAACTTTCTACAGAGAATGTTCTGTTGGATGTTTTAAAATTTTTCTTTCTCATAACTGTTTTAGCTACTAAGTCTAGCTCTCCGTTACTATCGGGTTGAATAACGAATGGCATGTTAATGTCTGTCTGCATATCCTTAATGACAGCTTGAGCCCCTTTATCCAGTGATGATATTTTTCTACCATGTTTCTTATACGATTGTCTAAAAAGTCTTTGTAGTTCTGCTGAGTTGATCTGTTTCTTATTACGAGCATCATTAACGCGATCGAGAAAGTGCCGAGTAAACTCGATATCCAATCCCACTTTAGCAAATAATTTATCTGCATATTTTTCAACCGCATCAAGTTGTTTTTTCGTTATCATCTTCTTGGATAGGCTTCATTTTATTCTTTACTCGAATAGCATTTAGTTTTTGAATTATATTTTTTTGTTTTCCAGAGCCAGGCACTGCTTTCATGGCCAGAGTAGTCAATCGATAAAGTTCTGCTCTATCTTTAGTACTAAGACCTTCATCTAATCCAGCTTCTCTTCTTGCAGCTCTATATGCTGCTAAAGCCATATCACGAATCTTCTCTTTCGATTTACCTTTAAACTGTGGTGCGTCTGACTTCATAAAGTCATCGATGTAATCACCAATGTCGTGCTTACGAGGATCAAGTTTTTCAACCAAGTCAACATCCTCTGCAAACAATGCAACAATGTCATCAGTCTTTACTGTCTGAGGGAGCATACCTCTTAACTGATCTTTGGAGTGTAGTTCCTTTGGAGAAAACTTCTTAAAAATCTTTTCCCAATCTCTAAGTGTGCTACTTCTACCCTGCTTTTTAATCTTCTTAACAATCTGTTTTGATGAGAGTTTTTTACCACCCATAGCTAGCTCTACTAAAAGATAATCGTTAAATGAAATCATTTTTTAACCTTTTTTCTCTTAGACCAAATGTCTGCATCTGATTTTCGCGCTGGCCCTCCTGTAAGAACTGAATTAACTCTAGCCAATCCCCACTGCGTTGGAGTTGTGCCGGGTCTGTGTCCTGTTCTCCAAGCTGCTACACCGCGGTTATAAATTTTTCGGAGTGTCCCCATGTCCACGCCGGATTTTTCTGATTTCTTTTTGAGAGCTGCCGTTACATCCTCATACATTGCTTCTTTGAAACTTTTCATTAGTCGAGACTCCATGTATTAGCGTTTGGGACATACGATTTAATTTTCTTTAAGATATTATCGCCGATTTGTGAAAACTTAAGAGGTGCCGAACCTGATCTTTTAGCATAGAAGTAGTCAGACTTTTTAATGTATTGTCCACCGCGACCACTTGTTTTTAGATCACTGTCTACACCAATCTTATTGAAAGCAAATACAATATCACCATCCATGTATTTCTTCAACGAGTTACCCATCTTCATAATATCAAGCATGGTTTGAGAAGCACCTCTGTGTGTATTGACTAGAATCTCGACAGGAACATTTCTTGGTCTTTGTACGTTCTGAACCTTAGCAATTTCAATGTCGTTGATAACCCATACGATATGGATATTCTTTTTATCATATCCAATAGAATCTGCAAGACGAGTAATCTTTTCTAGTTTTCTTAAATCCTTGAGTGTCACATCGAAAATGACGTTTGGTTTAGCATTAGGTGCTTGAGCAATAACGTTAGCAAAGAATGTCTTCTGTTGCTTACTAGGTAAATCTAGAAAGTCACCGATAATTTCGTGAAGTTTAGTTACGTTTGCTGGATTTCTAAGAACATCTTTATTCTTTTTGCTATCAAACTTAGAAAGATCGATATCCAATTCATCTCTAACCTTCTTGACAATAACTGGTGTTCTAGTGGCCAAACTCTTGAGAGCGTCTACGTCAAATACTTTACCTTCCATACCAACTAAGTTATCAAGTATGAATCCTTTACCAGACCCAGCACCACCTGCAAGGATAAGGATATTACCAGACTTCGGATATGCTTTCTTTGCAAAGGTAATAAGTTTTTCGTCTAGTTGTTCAAACTGTTCTTCCATCGGAGTTGCTTTTTTATACTTTTTAGTTAATGCATCTGTACCCATCTCATTTTCACCGTACATCTGTTTGAACTTCTTCGTGTGTTTAGATGGTTTAGTTTTCGCACTCTTGTCGCCTGGAGCTGGTTTATATGCTTTAGGGTTATCGTCATCCATGTCTGCACCCTTCTTAAAGTGTGCATCTCGTTTGTCTTTAGTAGACTTTGAAAGACCTTTGTAATACTTAGCGGGTTGTGTTCCCTTTTTCTTTTTGATATCGGGGTCTTGTTTTACTTCGATTAGATCACGAATCCAGTACTTATTACCGTCTTCACCAACCACAAAGCTAGACTTTCTTTCTTCGATAATAAATTTAGTTCCAGTACGAACACAACAAACTGTATCACCTTCGTTGAAGATTTCACCTCTTACGTACTTCTCTCTTAAAATTGATTGAGGGCCAAGGTCGATGTGTTTACGGAAGTTGGTCATCTCTTTCAATCCCATTCTCTTACGAATCAGATTAAATACACCCACCTTATCGCCAAATCCCTTTGGAAGACCTTTACTAAATGAATCTAAATCACCTGCAGCTGCAGCGGCTCTCATCTTAGATGCTGACATACCAGATACATCTTCTGCGTCGGGATCGCGATCACCGGCAGAAACTGTATTGATTGTATCAAAGTTATAGAAACCATGACGAGCTTTTACACCATTGTACTTCGACATTAGCTTTCTAAACTCTGGCACACGGTCTGAACCAACTACCATCGTGACTTTCTGGAAGCCTTGATCGTACAGGTCAACAAGAATGTCAAAGACGTTTGTTATCTTATTATTGAATACAATGTTTCTACCATACTTCGGAAACATCTTCCGCATGAGTTGAACTTTTTCTTTGTATTCAAGAGGATTACGTTTTGGATCATTTGACTTTGAAACGTAGATTCTAAAATTGTTACCGACTGCCTGTGCAATCACTTTTTTAATAAGTTTTTCGTGGCCGGTTGTTGGCGGGTTGAAACGGCCAAAGGTAAAGACCACTTCCTTTGATTTATCTTCACTGAATGTCTTGAAGGATTTTATGCTCATATTAGTTATCCACTTTCGCTCCAGCTCTCCATTGATAACAAGACCAGTATCTTGCTTTCCATTTGGGGCCGGGATCGTCACAATTATGACGGGCTCTGAAATTTTTTCTACGTTGGGGATCGTCACGTTTGATTTCCATATTAGGATCGCCAAATCCTAACTTAATAACGTTTCCCTTTTCGTTCTTTACGTAAACGTAAAACTTCTTTTTGCCGTCTGACGAGCGAGTGGGATTATTGAGCTCTACTTTTCTACCCTTGTATTCAGCTTCTTCGATTGTTTGTTCGTAGAGACTTTCACAATCTCTACAACAGTGATCTTTAAATGATCTCATCGTTCCCATCCCTTAATAACGTCAGACGAGAAGTTGTTCATCGAAAATTCCAACCTATCGACTAACTTGACTGCGCCCCCTTTGGTTTTGTCAATCGCTACAAAACCTTCTGAGCCAGTCACCTTAAATCCATTTTTTGTCCGTATAAAAGTGTCTATTTTTTTAAGTCTGTCTAATCTATTTATAATAATTAACTTTGCATCAACGATAGCATTCATCAATTGAAACATTAAATCTAGGTTTTTCTTGTTCTTAGGCGAGAAAAACGACATCATTTCCTGTTGTTTCTTAGTAACAGCTGCCTTACCCTTTTCACTTTTTCTTTTTTCAAGTTCTTTTCCGAATCTTTCATCGAAGTACTTAATCAAATCATCGACATGCTTCTTAGTATTAGTTATTTTAGCACCTCTCCTTACAAGAGTATTATTAAATGATTCAATCTTTGTGGCAAGTTCTAGGTTTGTCTCAAGTTCTTTTAGAGTTGTACTAGAAATCTTACTGAAAATCTTACCGGCTTTTGATAGTGCCTCGGTTACTTCTTTGGTATCTGCCTCTGTGAAGGTTGCAGTTCCTGATAAATCTCGTAGATCAGCATCTTGATACCATACAGACTTTTTCTTTTTAAGTTTGTTTAGATCGACACCATAACTGGCTTTCATCGATTCAAAATCAGAACCAGTATATGTGGTATGAAAAACCACTCCTAACTTAGCCTTCGATATTGTCTTACCAAGCTTAGAGTTCTTCGGTACAGCATATACAATAGTGTTTGGTTGGAAAGTGATGTAGGTTTCTCCATCGATGCTCTCTGTAGAAAGATCGTTAGTAAACATAATGTCGCCTTGAATCACACCTTGGATTCCCAAGTCTTTTAACTCTTCATAGGCGGTTGATAGTTTTTCAGCCAGATCACCAGATGTGTCAGCGCGTACCTCTGCCACGGACTTATAGACCTTTGGATTCTTATTGAAGATACCCTTCTTCGCCACAAAGAACTCTCCGTCAGAGGGGTCAATACCAGCGAAGACGGCAGGTGCGCCATCCCATTTAACTGTTACGTTTGTACCTGTTTTTGAGTTACCGGCCAACATATCTCTCATAGACCTAAGAGCAAGTATGGCTTCCCTAGCACCTGTGACTCCACCGTACAATACGCGATCCTCAATATGAGTCATGTGCACGTTTTTACCAGCCTTTGTGGCTTCCATGACTTCAACATAATCTTTAAAACTTGACATCATTTATATTTATCAGACTTTCTTTTTGTTCCGTCAGACCTCTTAATTAGCCCTTTTGCCTTTAGATGTGCGACGTCTGTAAATCCGGCTTTACCAGCTCTATATCTTTTCATTGCATCCGCTGTGTTTGGGGCGGACTCATTTTTCTCTTTGGTCTTCTTTTTCATCTGGTTTATGTACTTACGATACACGGCAGCTTCAGCGGTCTTACCCATTACTCTTGCTCTTTGTTCCATTGCAATTGCAGCTTGAATCTTATGAGCATGCGAACGTCCAGAGTCTTTAATCTTAGAAACAGACTTCTTGGCAGTCTCTACATCTTTAAATCCTAGGCCGTGGATTGTGCCTCTTGGGTCTTCATCGGTATATAGATCAGAGTGTTTCTTACTCTTTGCTGGTTGCCCTTTCTTACGAGGGATTCGCGGGTTCTTCTCTTCGGTAAACCACTCTTTAAAATTGAGTTGACCAGCAGACTTTATAACACCGTTTGTGACTAGAAATTTACGAAACTGGATATCGGGATAGTCACGCGAAACCTTATTTAGTATATCAACGTTCTCTCTATGATCGTCATAGATACTTACTCTTTCAATTTGTTTGAACTTCTTTAAAAATTTTCTAATTACATATTCTTTTTTATCGGGAATAGTGCCAGACTTTAGATTACCAACCAACTCGAAACGGATTCTTTTGTCGTTTACTCTGAGCCCTTGGTCTCTGAACGCGTCTTTAAACGTTGCGTTATCATCCATCTTTTGGCGAGCGGTAAGAAAGATAATCATTGTATTACGATCGCGAAACTGGCGTTTCACTTCTTTCATTGTACCTTTGATTACTTTAGAGGAGCCTCTAAAAAGTTTAGCGTCCTTAAATTCAGAGAAGTCGTATTCCTCATCATCTTTGAGCTCGTATGAGTTGAATGTTTGATTATCGAGCTTGGTTACAAGTTTACCTGTCAACTTTTTACGAACCAAGACGTTAGCAAAAGTATTAAATACTGTTTCGTCTATGTCGAAGAATGATAGGTTCATGTTGCTATTTATACATTTTCCACCTCTCAAACAGTATCTCTTCTAGCTTGTTGGCCTCTTTCTCCCAAGGTAAATCTTCATACGCCGTTTTCTGGCAATCAACGAGTCTAGTCTTTTTCCATAGTGCTCGAGTAACATCACGGCCGTCTTTGATCTCTTCTCTAGCCCATTGTTTGACATGAACCATCTCATGTGCTAGAGTTTTTATCATGTGATCTTCATCATTAGTGGACTTTAAATTGATGTGAAACTCGCGTGGACGATAGTAACTGTCAGTCCAAATACAGTCACCATCGTCTTCATAGTTTGGACGAAGCTTAATGTCAATCCAAAGGTTCTTCATTCGTGGCATTAACTGGTTCTTGAAAAAGACCGCAGCTTCTTCTACTAGAGCTCTTTTGTTCTTTCCAGAACCAGTAACGAGAACAACCATTTTTGTTACCCTACCTTGAGAGTAACGGTTTCTTGCTCTTTCAACATACTTGCCGGAATATTCCACAGGCCGTTGTAACCAGCGTCAACCACCACGTTTTTCCGGTTGATCTTTTGAATCACACCGTTCATCCGGCCATGTTTTCCGTTCCACTCGACGGCCATTCCAACCTGAAGACTAGCTTTAGCTTCCATTGAGTTTTTACTTCGAGCCATTTTAAAGACCTCGACTGCTTCGCTCAGCTGGTTAGCGTCTGCTTTTAGAATCAACGAATTTAAACGAACAACTTCTGCTTTTGTAAGTGCCATAACCTTTTTTCCTTTTTTTGTTTTGTTTTCCTCAATCATCTATACGTATAATATCACTTAAATCC
>CENI01015148.1_pt1 | contig 23491 bp, 32 predicted proteins | sample 530161 | NCBI WGS metagenome assembly CENI01 (sample SAMEA2591107, study PRJEB7988) | marine metagenome | isolation source: saline water (ENVO:00002010), including | reverse complement strand
ATCCCACATTTTAAATGCTGGGTACGGAGAGAGTATACATATAATCATAACGGGTATCACGGGGAGTTCTTACATGCGATGGCGATTGCCGTCACCACCATGCCTAATAGGTGCTTGAGCTTTCAAGTTATCTTCACTGGTTGTGAGGCTGACATAGAAGACACACCTAACGTGCATGGTGGCGCAATGTGGGCAAGAATGCCAATCACGGCGTTAGTAGCGGATACTCCATACGAGGAGTGGCCTATGCCCATGGCGGTGCATTCGGCCCAACCTTGGGATTGTTCATCGCATACTCATGCGGTTTACAAGTTAGACAGGGCAACGCCTTGTCCTTGGATGGCAAAGATAGACAGTGAGTTCTATCCTGCAAAGTATTTGTTTACAGTGGATTACACAGACAGCGAGATAGCTGATGATCCTGCCCAGCATAAGCAGAGCCATGTATTGGAGTTGTTGGATGCGGGTGAGTATACAGGTAATATTGTAGCTTTGCCTAACAATCGAGTGCGGGTAACGCACCCTGCTTGGTTTGAAACGGGGGAGGGCGCTCCTGACTTTCGTCCCTCTCAACACATACATTACTCTAAGTCTGACTTAGATTACACGTTAGACGTTACTAAAATCTTCGACAATATATACAACGACGATTGACAACGTCATAAGACGGACATACGGATATGCTTATGGATGTAGTAGACTTTTCTAAGTACTTATACAAAGTTCTTCGTGCAAGGGAGAGTGACATTGCATTCGCTATGTCCCAAGGTAGCGTTAAAACTTGGGAAGACTACAAGATGCTTGTCGGGGAAATTCGGGGCCTTTCCCTAGCACAAGAAGAAATCAAGACCCTGTTGGAGAGTAATCAAGACGATGTCGAAGACATTATTTCTTCCTGAACATGTAGCTAAAAAAGTTAAGGACAATCGATCTAAAGACGTTTCCGAAACAGCGTATGTTCCCCCCGAAGCTCGGGTGTTAGACCCTTCCCTTCTGGACAAGACCTTGATGGAAAGATTACCACAACCTACCGGATGGCGGGTTTTGGTCATGCCATATCAAGGAAAATCAAAAACAGCTTCTGGCCTGCATATACCGGACGAGGTTCGGGAAAGAGAAACTATTGCTACTGTTGTGGCATATGTTCTCAAGTTGGGCCCTTTGGCATATAAGGATCAAGACAAGTTTGAAGGCACATCTTGGTGCAAAGAAGGCCAATGGGTTTGTATCGGCAGATACTCCGGATCTCGATTTAAGATCGATGGCGGAGAAGTCCGTATTCTTAATGACGATGAAGTAATCGCAACATTGTTGGAGCCAGATGATGTCAGACATGTCTAACGAGGTAGAAGAAGAAATTGAAGTTGAGATTGAGGGTCAAGAAGAGGAGCCTAAAGAAGCGAAGGCTTCTCCTGAACCAGAGCCAGAACCCGAGGTTGAAATTGTTCCTGAACCTGTAGCGGAAGATCCGGAAGAACTGGATGAGTATAGTAAGGGTGTGCAGAAACGCATACGCCAACTTAACCAGCGGTATCGTGATGAACAGGTTAGCCGAGAAGAAGCGACTAAAATTGCGGAAAAGCTAGCAGAGCAAAACAGGCAGCTTCAGGCAAGAGTTCAACAACTAGATACTGGGTATCTCAATGAATACGGAAATCGTGTTCAGTCTGAGACATCCGCAGCGGAGAAAGCATATCTTCAAGCCGCGGACGATGGCGATACTGAAGCCATGTTGGCCGCGCAAAAGGCTTTAAACAGGGCTCAGTACGATGAAAGCCGCTTTGAAGCTGCCAAACAGCGGGTAGAACAACAGGCGCAACAACCTGTTCAACAGCCGGCCGCTCCTCAACAACAACAGTCACCACAAGTAGATCCTAAAGCAGATGCTTGGGCTAAGAAAAACACTTGGTTTGGTGACGATGACGTAATGACGGCGTCTGTGTTTGCTATCCACAATAGGATGGTTACTCAAGAAGGGTTTGACCCAACGTCCGATGACTACTATACAGAGGTAGATAGGCGAATGCGTTCGGAGTTTCCAAACAAGTTTGCTGTTAAGAAATCGGGAGGGGGTGCCCAGGTCGCTTCTGCTGCATCCTCAGCCTCTCGTAACACTAACCAGAAGCGTACTAAGTCGGTCAGGCTGACCCAGAGGCAAGTTATTATGGCGAAGAAACTTAACGTCCCTCTCGCTGAATACGCAAAATTTGTGAAGGATTAGACCATGGCTGAAAGAAAAACTCGAGAAAGCTCAACTCGCGAAAATACTGAGCGGCGTAAACCATGGGCTCCGCCCCAACGATTAGAGGCTCCCGACCCCCCGGTGGGTTATGTGCAACGATGGATCCGAATATCCATGCGTGGTGAGGAAGACAAGACTAATGTCTATGCCAAACTTCGCGAAGGATGGGAACCTGTTCGCGCAGATGAGTACCCCGACCGTGCGTACCCCACAATAGATGAGGGTCAGTATTCAGGGATAATCGGTAACGGTGGACTAATGCTTTGCAGACTGCCTGAAGAAACAGCGAAAGAACGAGCCGATTACTACGGGTTACGGACCCGAGATCAAATGGTCGCTGTAGATTCTGACTTAATGAAGGAGCAACATCCTTCAATGCCGATTAGTAATAACCGGCAATCCCGTGTAACTTTCGGAGGTCGCGGAAGCGGGTCCGAATAAAATTTGAGGTGCTATCATGGCAAATTCTAATGTCGCTTTCGGGTTCCGCCCGTATGGTGTTTTAGGTTCCGCCGCTAACACCACTGGTACAACTGAATATCGTATTGCCGCTGGCAACGCTAATAGGATCTACCAAGGTATGGCGGTTATTCCGCTTGCTGCGGGGGTCATTGACGATCTGCAAGCTGCGGCTGGCGGTAACGTTTCTACTATTGGTGTGTTCAATGGATGTGAATACGTTTCTTCAACTACTGGTGAAACGATCTTTTCCAACAACTGGCCTGGATCTGGCGCGGACACTAACTTCCCTGTAAAAGCGTTTGTTTACGACAACCCTGCACAACTGTTTACCATCGCAACGTCTAACGTTGTTGCTGGTGCTAACACTGAGGCAGAAATTCGTGCTGCGGTTTTCGCTAACATTGCGTTAGCTACAGGTAATAGTGGTTCTAATACCACTGGTATTTCTTCTGCAACTGTGGATTTAAATACCATCGCAACCACCAACACATTGTTCTGTCGTATTGTGGGTGTTCTTGATGACCCAGAAAATAACGACTTTACTGTTGCTGGTATCCCGTTAATCGTTCGTTTAAACAACCACTTCAATGCGCCGACAGGCTCCATTGCAGCTGGCACTGTTTCAACAACTGGCGTATAAGGAAGGGTATAGATAATGGCTATTTCTCGCGCACAACTAGCGAAAGAGCTAGAACCCGGCCTGAACGCACTGTTTGGAATGGAATACGACCGATACGAAGGTCAACACGCAGAAATCTACACAACAGAATCTTCGGACAGAGCGTTCGAGGAGGAAGTTATGTTGAGTGGATTTGGCGCTGCGCCCACTAAGGCAGAGGGCAGCAATGTAAGTTACGATGATGCCAACGAAGCGTACACCGCTCGTTACAATCACGAAACTCTGGCGTTGGCCTTTTCGATTACGGAAGAAGCAATCGAGGACAATCTCTATGATCGTCTTGGATCTCGCTACACCAAAGCCCTTGCTCGTTCGATGGCTCACAGTAAGCAAGTTAAAGCCGCTGCGGTTCTTAACAATGCGTTTACTGCGGGTGCTTCAGCGGGAGGTGACGGTGTTGCACTTTGTTCCGCAGCCCACCCACTGACTAACGGTGGAACTCTTAACAACGTGTCAGCCGCTGATCTGAACGAAACCTCTCTTGAGGACGCTCTTATCAACATCGCTGGTTTCGTTGATGAGCGTGGTCTGAAGGTTGCTCTTCGTGGTTTGAAGATGATTATCCCACGGCAACTACAGTTTGTTGCAGAGCGGATCCTCGCTTCCAACCTTCGTTCGGGTACTGCGGACAATGACACAAATGCAATGAGATCTATGGGAATGTTGCCCAGCGGTTATGCTGTTAACGACTTTCTCAATGACCCCGATGCGTTTTTTGTTCTGACCGATGCTCCCCGTGGATTTATCCACTTTGAGCGGACGCCTCTTTCAACCAACATGGAAGCGGACTTCGACACTGGTAACATGCGGTTTAAAGCCCGTGAGCGTTACTCGTTTGGGTTCTCAGATCCTCGTTGCGTTTTTGGATCTCCTGGCGTATAATACTGCGATACAACCTCCCTGTATTGTAAACTGGGGCCGTCTTCGGATGGCCCCTTTCTTTTTTAAAAAACATATTGTATCATGTTTTCATCCCTGACAGTTGCATGATGCGACTGACAAACCCAGACAGGAGAATAACATGGGTACAACAACTTTTTCAGGCCCTATTAAGGCTGGAACAATCAAGAACACCACCGGAACAACGGTTGGTTCGGACATGAAAAACACTGGATTTGTGGTCATGTCCCAGACAGCAGCGATTGACCAGACGGCCACAACCACAACCACAGACATTATAATCCCTCCAAACAGTCAGTTAATTTCAATTGATGTGACTGTAACCACTGCGTGGAGCGGCGGAGCCACAACTCTTGGTCTTGGTGGTGTTGGTGCGGCAACCTCTCTAACTGCGGCTGGAGCCATTCAGGGCAACGCAGTAGGTATTGTGGCGGCAAGTCCAGGTACTGATGCAACGCGCACAGGAAAGTGGCTGAACACAGGCACAGGAGATCACAGGCTGATCGTGACCACGGCAAACACAGGAAATGGTGTTGGCGCAGTCACTGTTGTCTATGCACAAAGCAACAACGCTTAGGGGTAAATAGATGGCAGGTTCAGATATTATAGCAACAACGATTGTAGACTCCCAAGCGGCGTCTACAACATACGTTGCCGCTGCAAATAGGCCAGCTACGACTTTTACAATAGCCAACTCTTCTTTTACTGCGGGTCACGCTCGTAAGTTAAGTGTGACAACATCTGGAACGGGTGATAACGGAAAAACGGTTACTATAGTTGGTACTGGCTTAGACGGAGAATCTCTTACAGAAGTGATAACTTCTACGGGTTCTGCGGCTACCGTGTCAGGTACTGAGTATTTTAAAACCATCGTTTCTGCTACATGTAGTTCTCAGTATGCAGCAAATGTTTCGGTGGGAATGTTAAGTGAGGCATCTGCGTCCTTTTATGACCAGAGAACTCGATTAAAAGCATTCTCAACCATCTCTAACAGTGCCTCTCACAGAGTAACTTTTATTGATGGTTTGGCGCCCGGCTCTGGAACTTCTTCTTTTATTACAAAAACTAGCGGCGTTAACAACGCCGCGGATGATGTATACATTCCTGAAGAAGGAGTTTTGTTTAAAGTTGGTTTAATCATAACATATGACGTAGCTGGAGCGCACATGGTTACTGCGTTTCACGCCTAGATCATGGCTGATAAGCCTATAAAGCGTAACAAGAAAAACTACCGCCCCACTAAGTCTGGGGCGGGGATGACTGAGAAGGGTGTAAAGGCCCATCGAAGAGCCAACCCTGGTTCTAAGTTAAAGACTGCGGTTACCGGCAAGGTTAAGAAGGGCAGTAAGGACGCGAAGAGGCGCAAGTCTTATTGCGCTCGTTCTGCGGGACAGATGAAGAAGTTTCCGAAGGCTGCAAAGGATCCAAACAGTAGACTTCGTCAAGCAAGGAAGCGTTGGAAATGTTAGGTAAGCAGTTCATAGTTATCGTGGCTACGGCCTTTATTGGCGGGGTTGGCGCGGTTACCTATAGCTGGGCAAGTTGGACAACTAAAACTTTAATTTCTGTAGATAAAAAAGCAGAGGTTATTGCATCAGAGATATCGTACATAAAGTTGTACATGGAGCGTGATTATGGCTATGTCCCGAGGGCAGATGAAACAGCAAGTGTCAAAACCACCGAGTAAAAACCCTAAAGGCGTTATGTACTTTAAAAAGGGTGGCAAAGCGTCTGCTAAATCAAAAGGCAGTAAGATATGTCCTGCGGGAAAAGCGTGGGCCCAGCGCACCTTTGATACATATCCCTCTGCTTATGCGAACATGGCTGCATCTAAGTATTGCAAAGACCCAAACTATGCAAAAGGCGCAAAGGGAAAAAAGAAGAAGAGAGCGTAATGGGTGAGCTAAAGAAATGGCGTGATCAGAAGTGGGTAAGGATAGGAACCGATGGCAAGATTAAAGGTAAGTGCGGTACTTCAAAAGACAAGAAGAACCCTGACCGATGCCTTCCGCTGGCTAAAGCACGTTCTCTTTCTAAAAAAGATAGAGCTGCGACTGCAAAGAAAAAAAAGTCGGCTGGCAGAAAAGGAAAAACCGTTGTCAGCAACACCAAAAAAGCCAAGGTCAAAGGATATAGTCTCGGTGGAGACATTGAAATCAACGGAGCAAAAAGGCCGTACCAAGGCAAAAACAAAAAAGGCGAAGCGGTCGCGAAAGGCTGCGGAGCGGTAATGGCCGACAGGCGCAAAAGCACCAAGGGCGTGGTGCGGCAGTTTTAAAGGAGTACGGATATGAAACAACCTACAGATGATCAAGCCGGTTTGAAAAAACTGCCTAAATCGGTTCGCAACAAAATGGGCTACATGAAAAATGGTGGCAAGGTCAAAGCCAAGGGTATGGCAATGGGCGGTAAGGTAAAGTCCAAAGGTTACGCTATGGGTGGCCGAGTTAAGTCTAAGGGCATGGCAATGGGCGGTAAGGTAAAGTCCAAGGGTATGGCAATGGGCGGCAAGGTTCAGGGCTTCAAACATGGTGGCGCAGTGATGGTTAAGACCAACCAGAAACCACATATGAGTTAAGGCCATGACAGTATCAGGATCCAGAGACTTCAACCTCGATGTCGGTGAGGTTATCGAAGAGGCATATGAACGCTGCGGAATAGAAGTTCGCACTGGGTATGATGCTCGTACCGCTCGTAGATCGTTAAACCTTATGTTCGCTGATTGGGCGAACAGGGGCATTAACATGTGGACGGTCAAATCGGAAACGGTAACTTTAACGCAAGGGACTAGCGCAATAACGTTGGCCGCGGACGTTGTTGATGTCTTGGAGATTGTGTTGCGCCGCGATGGAACAGACTTTGAGATTACAAGAATTAGCCGCGGAGAGTATGTCACTCTTCCCGACAAGACTACTCAGGGTCGGCCCAGCCAGTTTTATTTTGATCGTCAGATTACGCCTATCTTAAATCTTTGGGCAACACCTGAAAACTCTACAGATCAACTGGTTTATCATTACGTTCGCCGCATTGATGATGCAGATACGCTGGTTAATACAACGGACATGCCTTTTAGGTTTTACCCATGTATGGTTGCTGGCTTGGCGTATTACATCGCAATGAAGAGAACGCCAGATCGTATTCAAATGCTAAAGACTGTCTATGAGGAAGAGTTCCAACGAGCGTCTGATGAGGATGAGGATCGTGTTCCCCTTAAACTTCAACCAAGCATACAATATCTAAGGGCTTAGTATGGCTTATGCCTCAGACAAAAATGCTTATGGTATATCTGACAGGTCCGGATTTCGCTACCGTTTGAGAGACATGCGTGTAGAGTGGACCGGCGCCAAGGTAGGCAAAGATGAGTTTGAGCCAAAACATCCGCAGTTGTTTCCTCCCAAGGTTGGCCCTGATCCTCAAGCTCTACGCAATCCGAGGCCTGAAACAAATCTAACGGAAGAAAGGTCCATTCAGTATGGCTTTAATCCGGTTGGATATAGAGGTGATGCGCTTGGTTTCACTGAAAACAATTTGGTTGCTAAGGCTTCTGTAGGAGAGGTCACTGTCACCACCCCTGCTAGTGGTGGCATTTCCGTTACTGGGGTATCAGGCACAGCAGCAACTGGCTCCGTCACGGTAACTGAGCCTTCTATTTCTGTCACTGGGGTGTCCGGAACCGCAACGCCTGGATCTGTTACGGTTACTACCAATGTTTACATCGTAACTGTGGCTAGTGGCACTAATTCCTATGGTACGGGTAATAAGTTTTATATTGATGGCGTTGTGAGCCCAACGCTCAGTTTAGCAGAGGGCAGCACGTTCAGATTCGATCAGTCAGACTCATCTAATAGTAGCCATCCGCTCAGATTTTCTAGTACGCCAAACGGAACACATGCTGGGGGAAGTGAGTACACCACAGGGGTTACTACGTCAGGGACGGCTGGTCAGGCTGGTGCGTATGTTCAAATAACTGTCGCAAATTCTGCCCCAACCCTCTATTACTACTGCACCAACCATAGTGGTATGGGCGGAACGGCGAACACACCATAGGTGGACAAATGAGCTATACATACGCAACATTAAAGCAGGCCATCCAAGATTACACGGAAAATACGGAGACTTCGTTTGTAACTAATCTGCCTCTTTTTATACGATCTGCAGAAGAACGCATTTTAAAATCGGTTCAACTAAACCTGTTTAGAAGAAATGCTTCGGGAGTTATGTCTCAAGGTAATAAGTATCTTAGGGTGCCAGATGACTTTTTAGCGCCGTATTCCTTGAGCTACACCAGTAGTTCGGAAGAGGTTTTTGTGGAGTTTAAGGACGTTAGCTTTATACAGACGTACAACCCAGACTCAACAGTTACGGGTTTGCCAAAGTACTATGCCTCGTTTGATGTTAGTAATTTTATCTTAGCTCCAACCCCAAATGCGTCCTTTACTGCGGAGCTTCATTATTTGTACCGACCTGCGAGTATCACTGCTGGGTCAGATAGTGGCACAACATGGTTAAGCGAAAATGCAGAGTTAAGCCTATTGTACGCTTCGTTGATAGAGGCGTATATTTTTATGAAGGGGGAGCAAGACGTTATGGGAATGTATGATAAGCGGTTTCAAGAATCTTTGATTGGATTGAAACTACTGGGTGAAGCTAAAGAAACCACGCAAAACTATCGCGTTGGTCAAGTTGTGAGGGAGAAACAATGAATATGTCCGTGCAGGCGTCTATGGGAAGTGACTTTAAAGTTGAGGTTCATACAACCAACAACAGGGGGTCTACTCCTGAAGAGGTGGCTAACCGTTGCATAAACAAAATGGTGGAGGTTTCCGCGACAGCACATCCTGTTTTGCGGGAGCAAACGATAGAATATAAAAGCAGCATAGAGAAGCTTTTAGTGCTGTATATGAAACAGGCTATCCAAGGGGACCGTACTACGGTATATAATGCAATTAAACAAGCTGGTCATCCTGAACTAGCTGAACATATAAGGAAACTTTAATATGGCTTTTTCTGGAAACGCCCTTTGCACCTCGTTCAAAAAAGAACTCATGATAGGTGTTCATAACTTCACGGCTGCGAGTAATGTTTTTAAGCTGGCGTTATTTACTAATAGTGCCGTCCCCTCAGACATGGGCGGCTCTGGTAGCACTATGGATGGAAGTGTTACAACGTATGCTACTAATAACGAAATTAGTGGCACTAACTACACCGCTGGGGGCCAGCTATTAACCAGTGTAACGCCAACCATTAGCGGTACAACGGCCTTAACAGATTTTTCGCCTGATGAAGTGTTTTCTAACGTAACAATCTCTTCTGTTCGTGGCGCATTAATTTATAATTCAAACCCAGTGTCGGGTGGCGGAACACCCGCTGTTTGTGTTCTGGATTTTGGCAGTGATAAATCGGCTAGTTCTGGCGATTTTACGATTGTTTTTCCTACGGCTGACGCAAGCAACGCGATTATTAGGATAGCTTAAACGAGTTACTTTCGGAGCATAAAATATGGTGGTGCTTGTAAACAGGGCTAAGATGTCTACGTCCACTACAGGGACGGGGACCATAACTCTGGGTTCCGCTGTAGCGGGATTTCAAACCTTCGCAACTGCTGGGGTCGCTAACACAAACGTTGTGCGTTATGTGATAGAAGAAGGGACTAATTTTGAAATTGGTTCTGGTACATACACCTCGTCAGGTACGACCCTTTCTAGGACGCCTTCTGAAAGCAGTAATAGTGGAAACGCTATTACTCTAGGCGGTGCTGCAGAGGTTTTTATTACTGCCATTAATTCTGATATACAGCCCCAAAAGGGGGTTTTTTATGAAAACGATCAAACTGTTAGTGCAGATCATACGCTCACTTCTGGAAAAAACGCTGTTGCCGCTGGTCCGATTACAATAGCCAGCGGTGTAACGGTCACGGTGCCTTCTGGCGCAGCTTGGTCGGTGGTATAAATGGGTACTTTAAAGGTAGACACGGTTACTAATGTAGCAGGTAGCGGAGCGCCTAATGCAACTGCGGTGACGGTAGACAATGTTGCGCTTTCTTCAATTCCGCAAATGGAATATGTTGCTTCGGCTAGTGCGCCAACCTCTCCTTCCGTTGGTTCGCTTTGGTATAGCACCACTTCAGATGCCTTTTATATGTGGGATGGAACACAATGGAATACGATTACGTTTACGCCGCCGCCGCCAGCCTTCTTTGGTAGTCGCGGTATCTTTACTCCGGGGCAACAATCTGCTTTTCCAACTGTTTTTGCAAATGTACTTGATTATGTGACTATTGCATCTTCGGGCAACGCTACTGATTTTGGAGATTTAACGTCTTCTGGTACGGGTACTTCTGCAGTTTCTAACGGAACTCGTGGCTGTATTACGCTAGGTCAGGACACATCATTTGGTTTTAGGAACGGCATAGATTATATAACCATTTCTACGCCGGGAAATGGAACTGATTTTGGGGACTTAACTTCAGTAAGAGGATTTACAATAGGGGTACACGGAACCACTCGTGGATTGTTCGGTGGGGGCTATGAAAGTGGCTATTCTCAAAGTAATATAATTGATTACATTACCATCGCTAACGCGGGGAACGCTACAGATTTTGGTGACTTAACGGTTTCAAGGTATAGACCCGCTGCTCAACAAGATAGCACAAGAGGATTGTTTGCGGGGGGCGGGGGGCAAAATGTAATTGATTACGTTACTATTGACACCGCAGCAAACGCCACCGATTTTGGTGATCTTATTTCTGGCACTAGCGGTCTTCCTTCTGGTGGAGATATTACACATGCGGTATTTGCATTTAATTATGGTAGTCCCTCAAGCAATCTTTGTTTTGTAACAATACAAACAGCAGCAAACGCCGCCTCCTTTGGAAACTTAAATGCAAGCAACAATCTGGGAGCAGGGAATTGTGGGGACAACACCTACGGTTTATTTGCGTTAGGTAATGCCCCTAATGAAAGCAATATTATAAGCCGCCTCACAATATCCACTCAAGGAAGTGCTACGGATTTTGGCGATTTAACGGCTGCTCGAAAAGACTTAGGTGGGTTAGCAGGAGGTTAAACAATGAGCACTGTAACTGTAGCCAACATAGAAAGCCGTAGCAGTGGCGCAACTTCTTTTAGTCAAGGCTTAACGGTTGGCGGCGTAGATATAAAAACTTTGGTTGCCGTTACAGAATATCACACGGGCGGCACACAGCCGTCTAGTGCTGCTAATGGAGCTATTTGGTGGGATGGTACTAATGTTCAGCAGTATGTTAATGCGGGTTGGATTACTTTAAGCGGCAGTTTCCCAGCGCCCTTTGGTGATAGGGGTTTGGTTGCTGGTGGTAGCAATAGTTCTGTTGATATTAGACAATTTACCATCCCTACTGCCAGCAACGCCACTGATTTTGGTGATCTTACTATAAATAGGCAACGTGCTGGGGGGTGTTCAAGCGGCTCTCGGGGCTTGTTTATAAGTGGAGAAGACTCTAGTAACCAAGCCATACAATCCATTGATTATGTGACTATTGCGACTGCTGGAAATGCGGCTGATTTTGGGGATTTGCTTGCAGCGATCTTTAGCCCCGCAGCATGTGCAAGCACTGTTAGAGGCGTTGCAGCGGGTGGAACGACTAGCGGCGGACAAAAGTCAGACGTAATTCAGTATGTGACTATTGCGACTACGGGAAACGCCACGGACTTTGGGGATTTAACGGTTGCTTTAAATCAATTTTATGGATGTAGCAACGGCTCTCGTGGGGTGTTTTGCGGCGGAAATGATGGCGTTGGTTCTGATTATGCCAGCAATGTCATGCAGTATATTACGATTGATACTGCGGGAAACGCCACAGATTTCGGTGACTTACTTTCGGACCTGAGAGATACTTCTGCTTGTTCTAATGATACTCGTGCAGTGATTGCAGGGGGTTTCTATGACGGTTCACACAGTAACGTAATTCAGTACATCACGGTTGCCTCGACAGGCAACGCCACTGACTTCGGTGATTTACTTTCAGCCAACAGCGTGATGGCGGCTGTTGCTAATTCTACACGGGCTGTATTTTCGGGAGGAGATAACGGAGGAGCGACTGAAGATATGTCCTACGTCACTATTGCTACCACAGGCAACGCTACTGATTTTGGTGATATGCTTAACTATAAAACCAGCATGAACGGCGCATGTTCAGGGGATTAACAAATGAGTACACTTAAAACAGACGCCCTAGGGTCAGTAGATTTCCCTCAAGATGTTTTGGTGGACGGGGTTGCTAATTTAAAACGTGTCGTGACGAGTTCAACGTCAGCCCCATCTAGTCCGGCTAATGGAAACGTGTGGTATGACACCAGCAATGAAGTCTTTAAAATATATGTAAACAACGATTGGTTTACGATCACTTCGTCTGCGGCGGGGTTTGGTGTAGGCTCTCGCGGTGTGTTTGGCGGGGGGTATAACAACAGTGCCGCAGATATTAATACAATGGATTACATTACGGTAGCCTCTCCCGGAAATGCTGCGGATTTTGGAGATCTTACATCCGTTATGAGACAACTGGCGGGGGCTTCTAATGGCACTCGTGGTGTTTTCGGCGGTGGGTATAATTCGTCTTCTCCGTATTATTACAATGTTATACAGTATATTACAGTAGCCTCTGCCGGAAATGCTACAGATTTTGGGGATTTAACTTCTAGTAGGAGTAATCTGGCTGGTACGTCTGGTAGCACACGCGGATTATTTGCTGGCGGAGGAGGTTCCGGTGGCTATGTAAATACTATTGACTACATTACGATTGCAACCACTGGAAACGCGACTGATTTTGGCGATTTAACTGTTGCTAGGGGTTTTGTTTCTGGGGCCGCATCAGCGTTTCGTGCCGTGTTTGCTGGCGGTTCCAGTAGTAGTGCCTCCCTAAATGTTATTGACTACGTTACGATTGCAACCACAGGCAACGCGACTGATTTTGGCGACCTGCTTACTAGTACTTACACCGCTGCGTCTGGGTGTAGTAATGGCGTTAGGGCTGTGTTTGTTGGGGGAAATGGTGCTCCCCACAGCAACGGTATGGAATATATAACTATAGCAACCACAGGCAACGCGACTGATTTTGGCGACCTGCTTACTACGCTGGACGCTATGGGTGTTCTTTCTGACGGCACGAAGGGCGTGATTGGTGGGGGAAATGCTTCAGGTGCCGGAAACACCGGAAGCAACGTAATTCAATATATAACTATATCAACCACAGGCAACGCAACTGATTTTGGCGATTTAACTGTTGCCAGAAGATATTTAGCGGGTCTTTCAGGAACATAACGGGGAAAAATGAACAGCTTAACTAAGAAGATAGACGTTGCTTTTAGTCTACCAGCTATATCAGCGGATAAGATAAATGCGGCGGCAGTTGCTAAAGTAAACGAAATGCTTCCAGAGTTGGATGCAAAAACAAGAGCGTTTGACCGCAACAACAGCCAGCACACGTTGTCTCTGATGACGTTGACGATGCTAAACGGTCAGTCGCCCATGCGAATGATGCGACAAGTTATGTCGGAAGTTGAAAAGAGAAAGATGGCTTTAGCCGAGGCGCAGGTAAATCACGCTAAATCGGTTAAAGAACTTGAGGAGCTTTCTGGAAAGGATGACCCCGTTTCTATAGCTGAGTTTCGTCAGAAAAGTGTTGGCTTAGACGTTATGGAAAGCAAGATAAACGGCTCGTTCAAGGACATTGCAACACTGATTGATGCTTACGAAAACATTAAAGAAGTGAACGGCATTGATGATTGGAGCGAAGAGGATTTTGAGAACGAAGAAAAACGTCACCACGTTCGTCGCGGGTTCGAGCTTATGTACCGAAATCTTTTGGATGGTGGCCGCGCTCAAACAGCGACGATTGAATACTGCCAGCAATATGGCGTTCACCCGCAGGTTTGTTTGACGGAAGTTTCAGGGTATGTAAAATATACGGGCGAAGCAATCGCCAAAGGAAAGCTGCCTCACGCTAATGAGCTAGAAGATTTTTTAGATCAGATGGCGGATAAATACACGGTCAATGTAGACAAGACTTCTGAGCGTTTATTTGGTAAGTCTAAGTTAGCTAACACCGATTACATGCTTAAACTGGAGAAAAAAGATGATACTTGAGTATAAGTTAGACGCGGGGCCGCAAGGTATGCACTGTCCTTATTGGGTAGATAATGGCGGTTATTATCCAGACCCAGACAATTTTACAATGGTGGGCGTTAGCCCCACTAAACGCGAGTATAAGGTTCCGGATAGCGTAACTAAACTTACAAAAGACCAGCTTACTACGCGGGTATTAGATATTCACAGGCGTTACCCCATGGTGGATGGGACAACTAATAAAACAATGACCACGCAGCAAGTAACGGATAATGTTGCGGCATGGTGTACCGCATTCGATAGTTAAGGGTTTAACCGATGCTGGGCTTTTCTCCTCTTGGCGCTGCGCCACTAGCTAGTTCAGCTACGTTTTCCACAGAAGTATCTGTTACAGGTGTTTCTGCAACAGGTTCTGTTGGTAGTGTAACGACTACAAGCGCAGCGGATATATCTGTTACGGGTGTTTCTAGTACAGGTTCTGTTGGCAGTGTAACGACTACAAGTGCGGCGGACATTTCTGTCACAGGTGTTTCTGGGACGGCCTCTGTTGGTAGTGTAACAACTACAAGCGGTCTTTCTGTTACTGTCACAGGTGTTTCTGGGACGGCCTCTGTTGGTAGTGTGACTACCACGAGTGCGGCGGATATATCTGTTACGGGTGTTTCTAGTACAGGCGCTGTTGGTTCTGTCACCACAACCAGCACTGCGGACATTTCCGTCACGGGTGTTTCTGCCACAGGCGCTGTTGGTTCAGCCACTACTACTACTGCTGTAATCAATAATGTCACGGGTGTTTCTGGTACAGGTGCGGTTGGTTCCCCTACCGTTACAGGTTTTGCAACTGTCACTCCGACAGGAGTATCCGCCACGGGTGGCGTTGGTGCTGTTACTACCACCAGCACTGCTGACATATCCGTTACGGGTGTTGCTGGTACAAGTGCTGTAAGTGGCGTGGCTACTACTACAGATTTAGATATAGGTGTTACAGGTGTTGCTGCCACGGGTTCTGTGGGCTCTGTATCCATCGTAAGCAGCTCTGTCTTGTCCGTTACAGGTATTGCATCTACAGGTTCTGTAGGTTCCGCGATAACTACTCTTGGAGCAACAGTTCCTGTTACGGGAGTTGCTGCTACAGGCTCCGTGGGCAGTGTTTCTACCACTAGCGGTGCAGACATTTCTGTCACGGGAGTTTCGTCCACGGGTTCTGTTGGAGGCGTTTCTGTAACAATAGATTCCGATGTTCCCGTTATAATGGGTGAGGCGCTTCAAGCGTTTACTGACGGTCTTTTTGTGGGCGGCGGCGGTGTTAGTGGTGACGCAAATGTTTCTGCCACGGGAGTTTCTGCCACGGGTGCGGTTGGTTCCACTACGACTACTTCTTCTGCAGACATATCGGTTACAGGCGTAGCAGGCACGGGTGCGGTTGGTTCCACTACGACAAAATCTACCGCGAATATTGCTGTTACAGGCGTAGCAGCTACAGGAATTATTGGAACCACTTCAATTACTGCAGACAGCACTCTATCGGTTACAGGGGTTTCTGGTACAGGTGCGGTAGGATCGCCCATAGTTCAAATTGATGTAGATGTACCCGTCACGGGCATAGCAGCTACAGGAGCAGTTGGTTCTTCTACCGCTAGCGTTGACAACCCTGTTTCTGTCACAGGCGTTGTTGGTACGGCGGAAGTAGGAAATGTTTTGGTTTGGTCAAAGATTGAACCAGATCAAACGTCTAATTTCTCTAGTATAACTCCTTCGCAATCTTCGGGGTTCTCTAGTATAACCCCCTCACAAACTCCGTCTTGGACAGATATCGCTGCGTAGTTGATTAAATGACTTGGCATGGGTATAATCCAAGCATATTTATAGTTGAGGTCCCGTCATGGCTACATACACCGCATCTAACGCTATTAAGAAAATAACCACGGGGGATGAATCGGGTTCGTGGGGCAATAGCACCAACAACAACTTCGACATTATAGATCGTGCTGCGAACGGCTTTGTTTCTATCTCTCTGTCCAGTACTTCTTACACTCTGGCGTTATCAACTACGGCTGTTTTGTCCAACGGACATTACAAGGCAATAAACTTTACTGGAACTCCGGGCGGAACTTGCACGGTTACATTAGAGCAAAACGACAAAGCTCGAATGTATATGATCCTCAACAGCACAAACCAAAGCCTGTCTATTACGCAAGGCTCCGGATCGAACGTCACTATACTTGCTGGAAAGTCGGCTATTATTTTAGCTGATGGTGCAGGATCGGGGGCGGCTGTTACTGATTTCACCTCACTTGTTAGTATCTCAGAGTTGGACGGTGTTACTGCGGGTACGGTGACCGCTAGTAAGGCGGTTGTTGTTGATGCCAACAAAGACATTACGGGCTTTAGAAATATTACAGCTACGGGCGATGTTGATATTGATGGCACCACTAATTTAGATATCGTAGATATTGATGGAGCGGTAAATATTGCTGCAGCTACAACTATAGCAACCGATAATAAAATACAGTTTAGAGATACGGGCCTGTACATTAATTCCAGTGCGGATGGTCAGCTTGATATCGTTGCAGACACCGAAATTCAAATCGCGGCAACAACGATAGACATTGATGGTGCAGTGGTTTTAAATGGCGCAATTACAGGGGCCACTGACATTACCTTGTCAGGTGAGCTAGATGCCGCAACATTAGATATATCGGGTAATGCAGACATTGATGGTACGTTAGAAGCAGACGTTTTAACAGTTGATGGCGCAGCAGCTAAAGTTGCGGGTCTGGAAACTATTTATGTTCCATCAAACGCTATGTATCCAAACACTACAAATGGTTGTGCCTTTGCTACTCAAGTTGAGTTATCAAATGGCCCAGAAATAAAAGTGTTAGACTTTGATCCAAGCTCTGATGAAAATGCTCAGTTTACCGTGTGCTTTCCTAAATCTTGGAACGAAGGCACGATTACGTTTCAACCTTTTTGGACTGTTACAGGAACAGATACAGGCACAGTGGCTTGGGGCTTGTCGGGGGTTTCTATAGCAAACGATGGTTCTATTAACACGGCGTTTGGAACCAATGTTGTAACCACTGCCAAGGCGTTTAGTGGCACATCTAATGACCTAATGGTTTCTGACACAAGCGGTGCAGTTACTATTGCTAGTGCTGCGGTAGATACGCAAACGTACTTTCAAATTATGCGAGATGTATCGGCTGATTCACAGACGGGAGACGCACGGTTGTTGGGAATAAAACTGTTCTTTACGACAGACGCAAAGAATGATGCTTAATGACTTCTTTTGGATATAACGTACTGGGATTTGGCGCGGGTGGTGGGTCACGTTACACAAGCCAAGTATTTTCATTTTCTGTGGGGGTATCGCCGTATACACCCAGTAGCGATGTAAAATCAGCCCTGTTCATGGTGTTTGGTGCGGTTGGTACTCAACCAAGCGTGGGAAATGATGTCGCCAATTCGGGTGGTGGGGGAGGGTATGCTGAAAAGTATGTGTCATCTTTATCTAGCAGTTACCCTGTAACTATAACTTCTGGGGGAACTACCAGTGCGGGTGGTGCAAGTGTCATCAGCAGTGGGAATTCTAACATGATTCCCGGTTATGGCTACGCTGGAGATTTTCTTGCTAATGGTGGGTACGGGGCCTCTGGCAGTTTGTACAACACCAATGCACGGGGAGGATCAGCGGCGGGTGGTAGCAGATGCGGCACAGGTGGCAACGGCGGAACTTCAGGTGGCACTACTCCCGGTGCTTCAGGGGCAATAGGTAACAGCGGTAATGAAGTGGCTGGCGTCTTTGATTTGTCGCCGTATGGAATTAATTTTGCGTACACTAGAACAGATAGTTATGGTGCTGGGAGTGGGGTGCCTGTTTTTAGCTCCACAGGAAAACCCGAAGAAGATACGTTAGCCGCTAATTGTGAAACTGCCGCTGTTGGTGGTGTTAATACAGGTGTTCCGGGCTGGACGAGTAGTTCGGGCTACACGGGTTCTGTGTTAATAATAGAATTTTACTAGGGGTTTAATATGCCATTAGCCAACTTAAAATTTAAGCCCGGAATTAACAAAGAAACTACTCCGTATTCTGAAGAAAACGGCTGGGTAGATTGTGACAAAGTACGGTTTCGGTTTGGGTATCCTGAGAAGTTAAACGGCTGGGAAAAAAATACCAACAACGCTTTCTTGGGAATATGCCGTGGGATGCACGAGTTTGTGGCATTGAGCGGTGAAAAGTTTTTGGGCCTTGGGACAGAATTAAAGTTCTACATTAAAGAGGGTACTGATTTTAAAGACGTTACTCCGGTTAGGCAAACAACATCTGCGGGGGACGTTACCTTTTCTGCTACAAACGGCTCGTCCGTAATTACAGTAGCCGACCCCAATCATGGTTGTGTAGCGAATGACTTTGTTACATTCTCTGGTGCGGCTTCTTTGGGCGGCAACATTACAGCGAACGTCCTTAACCAAGAGTATCAAGTCACAGAAGTTGTAGATGGCAACACCTACAAAATATCTGCAAGGACCGTTAGTACCATAGACAGTGTTACTGTTTCTGGTGGTATAAGCGTCACTGCCGTCACTGCTAACGCTAGTGATACGGGTAACGGTGGTAGTAGTGTTGTAGGAACCTATCAAATTGGTACGGGTCTTAATAGCTCAGTGTTTGGCACGGGTTGGGGCGCAGGAGTTTGGGGTGGAACAACTACGGGCGCTCTTACTACAACGGTAAATGAAGGCGGTACACTTTCTGCTAGTGACACCACTATCACTGTGGCTAACACTACGGGTATTGTAGCCAGTGACATTGTTCTTATAGATGACGAACTTATTCTGGTGGGCGGCATAAGTTCCAACGATTTAACAGGCTGCACCAGAGGACATAAAGGCACCACTGCCGCTACTCATGCGGATGTTTCTGCCGTTAGACTTGCAACAGGTAACGCGGAGACAGCGGACGATTTTTCTGGCTGGGGATTGGCCCTTGTTTCAGGAACAATCACGCCTTCTGCAAACCTACGTATTTGGACACAAGACAACTTTGGCGAAGACCTGTTGTTAAATGAAAGAAACGGCAGAATTTATTACTGGGACAAAACAAATGGTGTAGGTACACGAGCCAAGTTCCTAACAGATAGCGCCTTGAGCCTTGGCACACGAACCTCGGTTCCTACCATAGCCACGCAGGTTCTTTTATCTGACAGAGATAGGCATGTAATTGCGTTTGGCGCTGACAGTCTTGGTCTGACTTCTTCTGCGACAGACGGCAATGGGGTCCAAGACCCTTTGTTGATCCGGTTTAGTAGTCAAGAAGATCCTGTAGATTGGTATCCTACCTCTACCAATACAGCGGGTGACTTGCGTATAAGTTCTGGTTCTAAAATTATTCAGGCAGTAGAAACACGACAACAGATCTTGGTGTTTACGGATGTTTCTATCCACGCGATGCAATTCCTTGGACCGCCGTTCACATTTGGTATAACTTTACTTTCTGAAAACATTACCATCGCTAGTCCCAAGGCTGCGGTTGCGGTGGACGATGCGGTATTTTGGATGGGATCGGCAGAGTTCTATGCGTTTACTGGTGCGGTTCAAAGAATACCCTGCACTGTGCGTGACTATGTGTTTAACGATATAAACACGGCTCAGTCTGATAAGATCGTTGCGGGAGCCAACGTGTCGTTCTCAGAGGTGTGGTGGTTTTATCCGTCTGCGGACTCAACCGAGAACGACAGGTATGTGGTTTACAATTACCTTGAGAAGCTTTGGTTTATAGGAAACCTAGCTAGAACGGCGTGGTTGGATCGTGGTATTTCTTCGTTGCCTCTTGCAGCGGGAACTAACAACTTCTTGTACAACCAAGAAGTGGGCGCACAAGATGACGGCGCGGCTATGACCTCGTTCATTGAGTCTGGAGATATGTCGATTACGGAAGGTAATCAGTTCTCCTTTATCAGTAGAGTAATACCGGACATTAACTTTAGGGAAACTGTTGATACGTCCTCTATGGATTTTATTATGGAGACCAAAAGTTTTCCGGGCCAAGCTGATCAAAACTCCTCAACAAACACTGTGTCCAAAACATCTAGTACGCCTGTAGATCAGTACACGAACCAGTACTTTACAAGGTTACGGGGCCGTAGCTTTACACTCAAGCTACAATCTACAGATGCAAATGTCCTTTGGAGATTGGGTGTGCCTCGTGTAGATATTAGACCAGACGGGAGAAGATAATGGCTACTAGCACCCCAGCACCGTTCTTTCCGATACCACCTCAAGAGTACAGCCAAGAGTATTTAAATGAGGTAGTTCGTTCCTTTTCTGTTTTTTTAAATCAGTTTAACAACACTCAACAAGTGGCAGATGATGACACGACTGCCCTAAGCTGGTTTATGGGCTGATGGCTAACGCATATGTAAACGCAAAGGTTGATCTTACGACCACAGACATAACTACGTTGTATACATGTGGTCAGTTTACAACTGCGATTGTAAAATCTATTCTTGTGTCCGATGATAGTGGCAGCGGCGACACTCTAACACTGACGCTGACTAGCGGAGCAAGCGTGTTTAGTTTATATAAGGACAAGGCTGTTGGGGCCAAGGGTACGGTTGAATTACTAACGTCCCCACTTGTGGTTCAAGCAGATGAAATCTTAAAAGTCACGGCTGGAACGGCGGACAGGTTACACGTTGTAGCTAGTATTTTGGAGATTACCTGATAAGATGATGTCAAAAGGATTTAAGCCATGGGTCTTATAAAATCATTAGCTGGGTTAGCCGGCCTTGCGGTTGGCGGACCACTGGGCGCAGCTTTAGCTGTAGGTGCTACTGAAGCCGCGCAGGGTGGAGACTTTAAAGACATCTTGGGCAGTGGTTTAAAAGGGTTCTTTGGCGGTACGGCAATTACCTCTGGTATAGGCGCCCTCCAAGGTGCCGGCTTGATGAACACTGCAAGCCCCGCGGCCTTGGCTCAAGCGGGAGGTGCGGCGGGTAAAGCAATGCCTTTCAGCGGAATGGCGGGTGGCGGCAGCGGTGGTGGGATTGCATCTCTGGGTCGAAACATATTTGCTGGTGGACCTGCCGGCGGTAGTAGCAGCAGCTCAGGTTTGCTGGGTTTAATGAGAGACAACCCGTTGCTAACGTCCCTAGCGTTACAGGCTTTTGATGAACAGCAATATCCAGACGGTGTTAAAACCAGCACTCCCCTGCAAGAAAGACAATTAGCTACTGGAGAAAGACTGCCCGATTACAAAGGTGAGGTTTATACTCCAATGCGTTACGCAGCGCAGGGTGGCATGATCGAAGGACCAGGGACCGGCACCAGTGATGATATCCCCGCAACGATCTACCAAAACGGAGAGCCGGTACAAGAAGCACGGTTGTCTGACGGTGAGTTTGTTCTTCGTGAGAAGGATGTTCTGGCTGTTGGTGATGGGGACAGAGAAAAAGGCGCCGCTCGATTGTACGCGATGCAACGGAATATAGGATAGGGCCATGGCTGATCAGACACAAACTCAGTTAAGTGGGATATTTCTTCCGGAGTACCAAGAGAAGTATCTGAAAGACCTGCTGGCTAACGTTACAGATATAAGTAAAACTTCCCCTTTAGGAGATGTAGCGGCACCTGATGTCATGCAGTTTACTCCAAACCAGCTAGAGGCAATCCGCCTTGGTCGGGCAGGGATTGGCGCCTACGAGCCCATGATGCGGGAGGCAGAGGCTAGTTTCGATACAGCGGGAACAGCATATGGCTCTGGTGTTTCTGCATTAGGCGGAACCATGGGTGGTTTTGATCTAAGCGGCTATGCTGGTGATGTGACCGAGGGGCAAGAAGGACTGCGCGGAACAACCCGTACCTTTGCAGATAGCGCCGATCAGTACATGAACCCATATGAAGATGCCGTTGTTCAACAGGCGTTGGCTGACATTCAAAAGGCGGGACAAGAACGTGCCACTCAAATTGGTGGAGCCGCAGCTGGAGCGGGAGCTTTTGGTGGATCTCGTTTTGCTGTAGAAAACGCTTTGCTTAACAGGGATATTTTAGAACAATCTGCCAGGACAGCAGGGCAACTGCGTCGAAGTGGTTATGAAAGTGGACGCCAAGCTTTTGAAAATCAATTAGCTCGAGAAGGTCGGGCTGCTACGGGCATCGTAAACATGGGCAGTGATTTGGCAAACAAGGGCATGTCTGCTTTTGAAAACCAGATGAACCGCGGCCAACAGGCCAGCCAGATCTTTGGGCAACTGGGCCAAGGTATCGCTAGCTTGGGGGCTAGGGAAGCGGCATTAGGAAATCTAGCACAGACATCCGCACAGAGTGATGTCAATGCGCTCTATAACATCGGGTCGTTGGAGCAACAGCAGCAGCAACGTGAATTTGATGTGCAGCGGCAAGGACAAATGGAACAGGCTTACGAGCCTTTTAGAAGATTTAGCTACATGTCTGACATCTTCCGTGGCGTTCCGTCTACTAGCAGCACTTTATCGCAAACCACTGTGCCATCACCCAGCCCACTTAACGCTGTTTTAGGTAATACAATGGGGCTTGGGGCCTATCAAAACTTCTCCGGTTATAGTTAAAGGATCAACGTTATGCAGAATGAGGTCTTTAATCGGAGGTTGTTTCAACGCAAGGATGGCGCTCGGACGCGGCTTAACCAACTGGCTAGGGCCGATCAGCCTTCGGGCATACTTGCATCCAGCCAACCCTTGATTGATGAGGCGATGAAGTCGGTTCGCAGACCGGAAACCTCAGCCATACCTATGGATGTCGCTAAGGGTATGAGCGCGGGAAGAGCCGATGGTATGCCCATGGCCCCCGCACCAATGCCTATGCCTATGCCCATGGCGCCACCTCCTGCACCAATGCCCATGGCCCCTCCTCCACAACAGATGGCCCAAGCACCACAGCCACAACCTAGCCTTAATCCTATGCGACCTGGTGTTAAGACTATGCAGGAGGGTGGTGAACCTATAAGAGGTTCTGGTCGCAATAGACCAAGAGAAGGCATTAATCAGCCGGTAGAGAGAAGAAACGAAGAGCCAACGGGACGTTCTGGTCGTAATGCACCAAGAGAACCCGTAGACATAACTCAAGTA
>CENI01009697.1_pt1 | contig 23588 bp, 31 predicted proteins | sample 530161 | NCBI WGS metagenome assembly CENI01 (sample SAMEA2591107, study PRJEB7988) | marine metagenome | isolation source: saline water (ENVO:00002010), including | reverse complement strand
TAAAGTTGAACTAAGTTATCAACAGTTATTGAGTTAGGGTCAGACATTTTTGTCATAAAATCAGTAGCTTCACTTTCATTCAAACCATGATTGCCCATAACATGAGCTTTCACTTCAGCTTGTTGTTGTGCTTGTTGTTGATAAGCTTGTTGTTTCTTGGCTTCTTCAACCCTAGCTTGTTCCATGTTATTGAATTTTTCTTCAATAACAGCTGTTTGATATTGAGATTTAAGGTCACTATATTCTATCATGTTTTTTTGCCATTCTCTATACTCGTCATCATACCTAGCACTTTCACTGTTTGAATCGGCATACGCCTCTTCTCTATTGTAAGTTCTAGGTCTTTGTGGCTCTGCAGGAGCTGACGGAAAATCATTAACCGAAGGTTCAGCAGGTTCAGCAGGAGCTTCAGATTGAACTGGAGCTGGTTGTTGCTGTCTTACTTGCTCTAACTCATTCTTATATTTATCTGCTTGAGATTGCCAGTATTCATACCTAGTATCATCATTTGATTTATTTTCCTGAGTTGGTTTTTGATTTTGCACAGGTTCATTTACTACAGGTTGTCCAGTTTCTACTGGAGCTGTTTCAACGTTTCCTTCATTTCCACTAGTAAAAGCACTCGAAACATTATCAGAGCCTTCAGATATATCGCCTCCAAAAACAGCTTCTTCTAAAGAATCATATTCTGGAGTTGTATTTTCCTGAGGGGTATCTGCTTGTATATTATCTTGTGTCATTATTTCTTTCTCCTTTTAGCTGCCTCTTGGCTACCAGTAGAGGGTAAGCTTAATTGTTTTGCAGAATCTCTTATCTGCGTTTTTATAGTAGCTAAATTGTCGTCAAGACGTTTTTCAAAGATATTTCCAGCAGCTTGAGCTTTTGAGCTAACCTGATTTAAATCACCTTTAAATTTCTCAACTTCAACTTTTTTCCTAAGATTGACAGCTTCTCTATCTCTAGTTTGCATGTCTCCTTTAAGTCTTTTGTTCTCTTCTTGAGTTTGTTTTAAAGCATTTTGAAGCTTAGCAATCATATCAGTACGCTCCATTACACCTTCCATATCAAAAATTTCTGTTTTCTTGAGAACTTCCTGCCTGTCAATAATTCCTTTTGAATATGCATCCATATAAAACTCTAATTCAGCATATCTGCTAGAAGGTAAAGTAGAACCACTTACAACAATTATATCATATTTGCCAAGTGTTATATCGTTCATAATTTCTATTTCACCTGTTTTATCATCGACTAATTTTTTATTAATAACATATTCGCTTATAGAGTTGTTTGGTTGAACTACTCTAAATATTTTTTTAGTAGTATAAAGCTGTTGTTGTAAAGGCATAGCAACTTGACCTACTCTTGTTAACCCGCCTTCTATATCAGCTAATTTTGATTTCATTTTTCTTTGCCCAAACTCATCTAAAGCAATAGTAGCTTTATATGTTTGAGGAGCTGCAGCTGAATTACCTTGCATCATTTCATACAACCCTAAAGCATGGTCAATATCATTTTTAGCAGTTATTTCGTTTTGATATAACTCATTAGGAAGAGGAGTAGGTTGAACTGGCATAGGAGCCCCATCTGTTGGGTCATACGATATTGCTACACCTGGTTGTGACCATTTTTCTTCAAAGTCTTTCATGTCGACACTCCCTTCGGGAACTAATATCTTAGTATTAGTACTTGTCGTAGCATGAGCTATTATCAAAGAACGTGTTTTATTTATATATTCTTGCAAAGGTTTAACAACTCTAACATCGCTCATAGGATAAGGAGTTCTTGTATGTATATTAAAAATAGGAATAACAGGATAATGTTCTAATGGCAATATTCTTGAGTAAAGCTTAGTATCACCCATTATAACACATTGTTTAATTTTTTTACAAGTAACCTTTACTATTTCTATTTGACCTTGTTTTATTAAGCTTTCAAAAGTCAATGTATCTACTTCTATTTCATCTATTTCTTTTTCAGATAATTGTTTAGCTTCTTCATCTGAATATCCTGCATATATATATTCTTCCATTTTTGCAGCAATAATTTGCTGTCTTCTCATGGATAATTGTTCATATAGTTTATTTGCATTCTTTTCATCTGTTATTATTTGACCTTGAATCATCCAAGCAGGTCTACTAGCATATTGTTTGTACTCATCTTCGCTTAGTAATTCTTCTTTTCTAGAAAACTTTTCAAATGTTCTGTATTCAGTAACATCAACTTTATAATATCTTTCGTAACCACGAATGTAATTTTGGTTGTCAAGTCTTCCTACATCTTCTGGAAATTGAACCTCTCCATCATCTTCTCTTCCTGTTTCAGGAGCATTCCAATCTACTCTACTTCCAGAGTTATCTGCTGCATTATCAATAGCTTTAGAGTATAAAGGCCAAAGCTTTTTAGCTTGTTCCTTTGTAAATAATTTTGATATAATTATATTTTCTGCGTCATCACAAAATCTATGCCTACTATTAGGGTCAATGTAAACATCTAATGGGTCTACATCATGAAAACAAACTTCACCTTTGCCCATATCCATCATAGGGTCTTGATATACGTGTATAAAACCAACTCCCATTACATAATAATCATCAACTACTTGTCTAATAACGCTTCTTCCATCTGATATATCATACATATAAGCAAGTAAAGCACTCATAACTTGTGCTACTTTATTATCAGAATCTTCTCTTGGAGCAGCTCTAAATGAAGGTCTATTAGCAGTTAACATTGCTTTAGCTGATTCTACTGCTGGGTGTATTCTATTAATAACAATAGGAGCTTGACCTCTAGCTTCTAATGTTTCTCTTTGACTTTTAGACCACTGTTTGCCTAATCTAAACTCTTTGTCTTCCTTGGCTTGCTGCGCCCAAACGTCTCTTTTGCTAGAATATTTGTCGAACAAGTCTAGTGTTTCATCAACTATGTTATCTTTAGATTTACCTTCTTTTTTAGAATATGCCATATGCCTAATTTACCACTACATTGTCATCCAATCAAGAGATTTCTTATTATTTCTCCAGTCTTCATCAGATAATTTTTCAAAGCTACTTCTTCTGCAAGGTTTTGCACCATCTAATGCTGTCCATATCGCATCCATAATATCATCGTGTTTTCCTTTAGGATATGACAAAAACTCTTGCTGAGCTTTAATATCTTCTGGTCTGAAATAAAAAGTACCTTTTGCAAACAATGGTACAAGTGATAGTAACCTTTCTGATTTACTATTTCTAGGTTTTACACCAGACTCAAGGCCTGGTATATATAAGTTTTCTTCTCTCATCAACTCTCTAACAGCAGTTCTTAAAGCTTCTTGATAACCAACAGTTTCCACCTTTATTCTTCTTGGTTTAAACTTTTTATAAGTATCTATTATTATCTGAGGCTGTTGTGCTGGAGATATTCTATTTCTATATATGTCTACTATATACTTATTATTATCTGAATCAATTGCCACAGTAGTGATAACAAAATAGTCAGCCCTAGCAGACAAAGAGCTTGCAGGGTCAACCCCAGTATATAATTCCACAGGTTTGATTTCTTCATTCTCTAATCCTTTATTTTTAACTAAACAATTTTGACCTTGTATTCTTTCGTAATCATAATGATGCATTTTAATCCAATCTGGTTGAAACGGTGCATCTTCAGGAGATTGGGCTATATTCATGTATTCTTGATAGAATCCATTAATATTCCCTACGGATGAAAATTCATCCTTTATGGCCAATATCCTGTCTCGTGGAAATCTTTCTGGCCAAATACTCTTTTCGTCATCATCCCAAATAGAAAACCATAATACATTCCAAGCACTTGACTCTTTTGCCCAACATAAAAAACAATCTTCTGATATTACAGTGCCAATCATGGCAATCCTCCCTTCATCAGACAAAGAAGGTATAACTGCTTCTGTAATCCACTTTCTATTCTTAGCTCTAGCTTCTGGGGTATATGCATTTAACTCTGATTCAAAGTCATCTACTATAATTAGGTTAGGTCTTGTATCACCTTCAATAAAACCCCTAACTCTTTGTCCTGTACCAACAGCTATCATACGAGTACCATTGGCAAGCACTATGTCTGTATGAGTCCATCTTTTAGCTGTATTAGGTCCCATATCTCCAAATATTTGTCTAAATCTATCACTATGTGTCAAATGATATTTAATACGTGATAAAAAGTTTATAGACTGAGCTTGTGACTCAGATACTATAACTATAAATAATTCATCTGTTGTTGATTTAAAAGCTGCTTTCCATAAAGGGAATATAAGAGTAGTAACTGTAGATTTAGCAGTACCCCTTGGTGCAGCTATAAGAACCCTGCGTTTATCATCATTTGATAAATCTGCATACACCTCATTGTGAAATGGAGGTGTAGTCTTTTTAAGTGCAGTAGGAAAGCAGTGCTTTCCAAACAAAGCCATATTGTTACGTAATTTTTTAAGAGCTTGTAATTGCTCATATTTATCCTCGTAATCCATTTATTTTTTGCTTAAGACTTTAGCTCTTTCTTTTCCACAATTACAATTCCACTTTCTTAAAGCTTTATTGATTCTGCTATTTGGGTCGTTTGCTGTTTTAGCTCCTGTTAATCTACGTTTCATACCGCACATCCTAGCGCAAAAGCTTTTTCTTCTAGATTTAGCTTTGCCCTTAGGGTTTTTTTGAGTAACAGGAGCTTTAAGTGTACCGCCTTTATAAGAAGCTCTGCCTTTAGCATTTAATCCTCCACTAGGGTTTTTGCCTTCTTTTCTTTGCCATGCTGGTGATTTTGCCATTATTTCTTCTTTTTAATAATTTTTTTTATTTTTCCGTTATGAGTTCTAGCAAATATTTTAGTCGCAGTTTCTCGTATAAAAGTACCACTATATGTTTTACCACCCCATTTCCAACTTACTCTTCTAGCCATAATAATTTACATCCATATATTTATTATTCTTTTTATTTTTCTTTTTTTTATTCTTTTTAGCTTTTTTAGCTGCAGCTTTACCTGCATCTGTATAAGCATATTTTTTTCCGTCTACTTTTGGCATAATTATCTCCTTATCCTAAATTATCGTCTTTCATTAATGATTCTTCTACAGCAGGGACTCTTGTACCTGGTTTGTAATCAGAGCCTTTTTTGTCACGTTTAGCGTTTATAGGCTTTGTAAGTCTATCTTTTAAATATGATATATTTGCCAATGCTGCTTCTTTGTTTTTTATTTGTTCCAACTTGTTCGGCATAATTTTATTTCCTATTTCAACAAAGGAAACAATATCTCGAACATTAGGCTCTGGTGGTCCCCCCAAATTGTAAATACTTTCCATCATCTCTTCTGTAATTTTTTTGTTTTTATACTTCATTCTTCCTCCTTAGTTGTAGTTCTAGTTGCAATAAGCTTATCTTCTTGTTCTCTAAGCTCATCTATTAATTTTACATTACTTGTAGCTTCTAAGGATTCTACTGTTTTAACAAGATGTTTTTCTTTCATCCCATGCATATCCTGCAAATTGTCAACAGCCCTCATTAGATTTGTAACATCACCTTTATCTTTAGCTTTCTTAATAGTTTCTTCTAAAAGCTCTAATGTATAGGCTTCTGTAAGACCGTGCTCTTGAAGTAACTTCTGTAATTCATCTCTTACCATATCTTTGAATTTCTCCTTCTTCATTCTTCTCTTCCACATGATTTTAGTACTATCACTAGGATTATCTAGAACGTGATTAATTGTTTTGTCATAATCCATGGTCTGTGCATACACCATGGCTAAATTCTTCATTTTTTGACCACCTGACAAAACCTCCCAATGAGTCTTGCCAGATATTGTATTATTGGCTCTCCTACCAGAAGCATTAAGCTTAACGGAGCTATAACGAGGATTATAAAAAGTATAACCATAGGGAAGACGAATATAAATGCTAGTGGGCTTATATACGGACTTGCTGATGACCTTAGCCACGTATTCATCATCGGATAAGGCGTAATCTCCTTCGTTAGCTTTTCTCCAGTTTTTGTATTCGATTTCTTTGTCATCTGCCTCTGTTTTGTTGTAAATTTTATATGACGTAGGTTTTTTATCACCTTTATGGTGTATATCAATAGTGTACATTTATTTAGGAAAAGCTCTATTTAATTTGTCATTTCCTGCATATACATCGTCTATAGGTTGTATAAATTTATTATAGTCTTCCATATCTCTGTCAAAAGATGCAGTTCTATCTTCGTATTGAGATTCAGGTCCTTTCCAGTGACTTGTAGCCCAAAAATCTGTTAAATTGCTTAACTTATCTGGTGTCATATATACATTAGGTGTCATTCTTTTATCTGCTAAAAACAACATCTTTTGTTGTTCTGGGTTTAATCTAGAGGCATCAAACCCTATTTCTGGATTATTCATTCCTTCTTGATTTAACCAATCTGGTACATTATCTCCAAAAAAACCTGCCAACCTATTTCTTGCAGTCATACCTCCAGCTTGACCATAAACACCATCATCGTCCTTAAATGTTCTTTCATACTGAAATAAACCAGCTCCTGGACCACCACCTTCTTGATATACATTTTTTCCTTTTGACTCGTGATAAGCTATTCTGTCCATAGAATTTTCTAGTAACTCAGGAGATGAGCCATAATAACTAGAAACACTATTTAATAGTTCTTCGTATGTCATTAATACTCTAATCCTTTTTTAGCTGAATTCATCATAGGTATTTGATAAGCTTTGCCTGTTGGTCCTCCCCATCCTCCAAATCTATTTCTCATAGCATAGCCAAGCATATCATTAATAAGTTCTTCATCATCATCTACTACAGGAGTTTCTTCAGTAGTTTCAGTGTTTTCAATTTCAAATCTCTTATTGTAGTCTTCTACTTGGGTATTTGCCTTTAAGTCTATATCTTCTTGACTGTCAAACTTCGTTGAAGGGAATGTGTCAGTATTATAGCCAGTATCTCTATCTATATAATTTTGAGTATTATTTGTATTTTGAGTAAAAAAGTTAGGGTCGTACCCTGAAGTGGTCTGATAATCACTACCAGTTTGGTTAGATGTGTATCCAGTATCCCTACTCATATAGTCCTCAGAACCTATACCAGTAGGCAAAGTGCCATCAAGCGTACTACCATCTCCGCTAAGCACACTGCCTTTGCCGCTAAGTATCTTACTTACCCCTGGATACTTTGAATCTAGAGCAAGCTTAAGCAAATCACCGCCTTTATTGAAGAGATTCTTAAAGAACCCACCTCCACTATCTGTTTCTACTAATTCACCGCTATTTGTATACTCTAGACCCATATTTACCCCAATTCTTTAAAATATTAACTACAATACAGCTATAATTTAACTATAACAAACACATACTTCCAAATAGTTTCTTAAATAGTACCTCTGGTTATACTTGCTGCCCAGCGTCTCCGTATAGATAGCTTGTACCTATGTATTTCTTTGTCTAATAAGAAGACTACCGCAGTAATACCCATAGAGGTTACCTCTAAGTAGTACCTCTATATATATACCTCTGGTAGAAAATAACCCAAAAAATATATTTTCCAAGCTTTTTTTTATTTTTATTTAGAATCCGTCGAGAAATAGCGATTTAGGTTGAATTTTTGAAAAATTATAAAAATTTTGTGTGTGCGTGATATACAAAGAACCTACCCCGTCGAAAATTAGGTGCCTACCACTCGTAACTTGTTGAATTTTCCACGGAGATAAAACATCGCTCACTTTTACAGCATTATTCGCGATGTTTTACGACTGTTATTTTTGTTAATAAAATGTTAATTAAAAGGAAACAAAAATGATTAAGAAATTAATTGAATTATTTAAAACTGTTGGCTTAACAGATACCTTAAGCACCTATGTAACACCTATTCCAATGCGTGAACCCGATGTTAACGGAGTACGAGGAAAGTTGTTATTAGATGATGACGGCAAACCACAAGTCGGTGCTTTTATCATCAATTGGCGTTATGCTTCTCTTCTGAACTTTGAAGATGTTGCAGCTTGTGTAAGTGACACGCAATTATACGCCTCTAATCCGAAAGATACGTCTCAAGCTCGCTTATTACACGCCAAAGAGGAATGTAAATTTGAGTTTAAGCCAAGTATCTATTTGAATAAATCTATATTTACTGACGATGTAGAAGATTTATTAGGTCAGTTCGATAAGTAAACTCAAATTCTAACTAAGAGTGGTTATATGCTATTATGTATGTAACCACTCTTTTTATATTAAGTAATACATACAGCAGTTTTGTATGCGTATTAGCCTATCTGTGATTAGCAACATCCGAGGTGCGACTAGCGAAGGAATATTCATAGATAGGCTTTTACATTTTTAAAGATTTATAAACAAAAACGAAAGGTAGGAAACTAATGAATAAAGATGAAATAGATGCATTTGTTTTAAAAAGAATGGATAAAATATGTGATAAATTAATAAAAAACAAAGATTCAATTGATGAAATAGGACTTATGCTTAATACTGTTAAAAGTGAAATGATTAAATTAAAAGCAGAAAATGTAAAATTAAAAATGAGAAAGTGAGGTTTCAGCTGTAGAAATAACTATAATATACTAGGGGGATAAGGCAATAGTCTGATTCCCCCAAAGAATTAATAAACTTGCTTACATACCACGGCAGAAGAGAGATAGGTCTAGACGCTCATTATGCAAGTATGTTTATATATAAACTGAGGGTTCTATTAATTATAGAATGGGGGGAGATATACCAGGTACAGAGGTGTAAAAACCAGAAGTCGCTGTATATCGAGGAAAAAGTGTAGGTTTATATATTAAATAATAAATAAAGGAGATTAAATGGCAACTATAGGCGAAGTTATTAAACAATGGATGAGTGAATGGAAACACTGTAAAAAGTGCGAATATCACTACATTAAAGAATGTAATTGTAAAAACAAGGAGACAAAATGATAATAGAAATGTTTTATGGAGTATTAATGATAATGGTAGAGTTTAGTGGTGATGATGTTCATTACCATAATATTAAACTAAATGAATTAGCATCTGTTAATTTTAGTCAAAGCAGATTAGTATTTACTTATAAAGAAAGCGGGAAACAAGAAGTGATAGATGTGTTTTCTGACCAAGATTATATAGCATTTGCTAATTGGTGGAAAGATAATAAATACCAAGTTATAGAGTATATGACTACAACAGATACTAGGTATATAGAAAGTAAAACTAGAGAATTAAACTAGTAAAATTAAGCAAGTGTTGTGTAACTGTGAAGCCACAGCGGATTTTTTTTTCATATTTAGTCCGTGTTTAGCACTTGCTTATAATTTAGAAAGGCGGTTAAGATGGATGAGTACAATGACTATCTACTAAGCGTAGTAGATGTAATGATACAAAATAATATAAAGTTAAGGAGAAATAATGCAAAGAAAAGTAAATCAAAGAATATTCGCAGTGTTAGCAATGTTAACAATATGGATAACAGTTCACACATCAAAAATAGGTGACATACAACCAGATGTCAAAGTATTAAACAGAACTGTTAATTCTATGATGAATAGACTTATAGAATTAGAATCTAAACCTAGTGATACTACAGCTTTTTATAATTTATATGAAGAGCAATATAGGTTTATAGAAGGTTTTGAAAGTAGCTCAACTTTTAAAGAGACTTTCAGAAAAATGAGAGCAGAATATGGAGCAGGGTATATCTTCCATTGGAATGAAGGATTGTTTACAACATATTTTGCAGAAGAAGTTAACGTTAATAAATAAAACAGAAAGGGGTTTAAAATGACTATCAAGTTATTATTAAACGGTGAGTTCGTTTCACAAGACATATCATCTGAAACAGTAGGTGATTTAAGAAATGAACTAAGCATTCCTAGTGATGCTAAAGTAATGGTTCAAGGCACAGTTAGAAATAACGACTATGAACTAACAGAAGGTGAAGTTGTTGCTTATGCAAGTAACAATAAAGTAGGCGGACAAGCGTAATAATTACGCTTAATTAACTTTAAATGCGGTAGATATGCTTTTAGCTATTATAAACACATCTAGCGGGTCTATCGCATTTAATTAAACAGAGATTAAATAAAGGAGAATATAATGGAAGACAAAGAGATTAAATATTTTAATGGAAATTGTGATGTAACAGTTAAAAGTATATCAGAACTTAATTTCTTAAATCAAGAAGAAATAAACAATTTGGCTACTGGACCTCAAGATTTATTTTATGAAAAGCTAGATTATGTTAATAGAACTTTAGAATCTAATACTGGTTTTACTATTGATGTAACAAATAAATGGAACTGGAAACCAAAAACTTATGATAAAATGAAGAAATTATTGTATAAAAGACTTTATTTACATAAGAAAACAAATGGTTTAGATAATTTAGTAAACAGAACTGTTGATAGAGTTAATTATGTTAATTACATACAAAGAATAGTATCAGATATGGAATTTGAAAGACATAGACTTAAAAGATTAGGTGTTTCTAAAGATGTTGATGTTGATGTATTTAAAGAAAAAGTAAAAACATTTACAGAATCTATAATCAAACAATGTAACGCAGTTTATGAAGCAACTGGGAAAAGAGTTTCAATAACACCTTATTTTGACAAAATAACAAACAGAAATCCTAAACTGTACTATGATATTAAAATGAGTGAATTAGTGTTAAGTGTATTTGATGGTGAAAAATTAATTCAAGAAATAGAATTACCTCAATTGCATTTAATATTTTATATTGAACTTAGAAGAAAGTTAGGAACAAATAATGTTAATTTTAGTTCTTGTGGTACAACTGATTCAATGTTAAAACTAAATCATCCATATATAGCAGTTAGAGGATATGATTATGGTAGTGTATGTCTTGATAAATATTTTGAAGATGTTAACAAAGCTTTGAAAAATAATGATGTAATAAATGCAGCATTTGTTTTATTGCAATGGGCTCAATATTATAATATTAAACATTCAAATCCGTATCATCAGCCGCATATGTCACATATTGGTATGCCAGAATCATTTAGCAAAGAATATGTTGCATGTCAATCAAAAAGTGCAGTATTGCATCATACAGAAAGAGTTTTAAATAAATTTGCTAATAATCTAGATTTAAATCAAGAAGATAAAGCTGAATTTATTGTAAAATCTTACGATGATATTAAATGTCAATTTAGAGATACTTCTAGTCATTATATCAAAAACAAAGCAATAATAAATCTTTTAAGTAGTGAAGAAGGATTTAAATTGCAAGCTCTAGTTCTTACAATGACAGAATATTACACTGATTTAGTTGACAAAATGGAAATTGTTAATGAAGAGTCTATGAGTCCAATATGTTCAGATATAAGAAGTTATTTTAGTTTAACTGTTCCTTATTGGTCTGCTTTTGATTCAGAAAATGTATTTAACAGAGAATTAATGTATAATACAATTTTTGATAGATTATATCATTTCTTGTTTAATTATCAAATTGAATGCAAAGATTTCTTTTATTTAGATAGTGTAATACAATGGTTTGAAGATAAAAGATTGATTGAAAAAGAAAAGACAAATAATGATTCAGTTAACACAACAAAAACAATAGAGGAATTAACTAAAACGTGGGCTTATAGCTCAGAAAGGGGATAAAATGGATTTAAAAGATATGTTTTATATATCTGAAAAAGACTGGTATAAACTTCAAGGATGGGCTACAATAGCTTATGAAAAAGACAAGAATGAAATATCAGGATTAATGACAGCAATACCGCAAGAAGATGGTAGAATATTAATAAGCAATGTAGAAATATTAAAACAAGAAAACAGTGCTACTAATACAGAACTTGATGGTGAAGCTGTTACTGAATACATGATGAAATATGGTATGAAGTATAATAATCCTAATATGAAATTTGTATGGTGGCATTCACATCATACAATGGGAGCATTCTGGTCTGGAACAGATACTAATGAAATAGAAGCTTGGAAAAATACAAGTTATTCTCTTGCTTTAGTTATTAATCTTAAAGAAGAATATCTGTTTAGAGTTAGCTTCTGGCAAAATAGCGGTTTACCTATAGAACAACACGTAGATACTACTCTTACGATAGAAAGAGAAGTACCAAAAATAAATATTACAAAAGCTATGGAAAAGCAGTATGAAAAGCTTTGTGATAATAAAGTTACTATGGTTAACCGTAATTGGCAAATGAATCAAGTTAACTTATGGAATCAACAAAAAGATAAACACAAACACGAAGATAACTATGCTTTATTACTAGAAGCTGTAGAATCATTGCAAGATGATTTTGTATCTGGAACAATAAAGTATGTTGATTTCAAAAAAGAGATTGTCACACTTAATAAACAAGCAAAAGAAAGAAAGCTTCCATTTAAGGTAAAAACATTTACAGAACCAGCTGGAGAAGTTTTAAATCTGTTAATGACTAAAATGCCAGATGAGCTTATTGAGTTTGATAACAATAAAATCAAAAACGAGTTGGAAAGAGCATTAGACCCTTTTCAACATAAATGGGGAGGTATGTATGGCTATTAATATGCGTTCAAGAGGTCTTGTAGACAACTTAAATGAATTTAATTATCATATACTAGGTTGCGGTGCTATAGGTAGTGCCGCAGCTACCCAATTAGTTAGAATGGGTGCAGAAAACTTCTGTTTGTATGATAATGACAAAGTTGATACAGGAAATGTAGGTGTTTCACAATATACATTGTATGATGTAGGTCATGCAAAAGTTGATATGTTAAAATCTAAAATATTAGATATTAATGATTCAGCTGAGGTAATGTGTGACGATAAATTGTTTGACAATTATATCTATATGAATAGTAATGATATAATTATTCTAGGTTTTGATAGTATGAAATCTAGATTACAAGCAGTCAAAGCAATAATGGGGTGGCGTGAAAGTATGCCACTAGCTCTTATAGATGGTCGAATGGGAGCTGAACATTATCAACAATATGTTATACTAAGGCCTACATTGGCAAAGTATAAAGAAATATGGTACAGCGATGATGAAGGTAGCGAAGAACCTTGTAATATGAAGGCGACAAGCTATTGTAGTAATATGTCTGGTAGTTTTATTGCTAATGCTGTAAGAAAGTTGGTTACTGTTCAACCATTTGAGGAGTTTTTATCATTCCATTTTCCAACAATGTGTATAGATAAAAATACCTTGGTTAGATAGAATAAATGTTGTAATATAATGGGCTGGCTGAAATAATCTAAAGAGCCAGTCCATTTCACTTTAAAATAGGAGAATAAAAATGGCGTTAAAAAAAGTCAAAAGGAAAGCTGTCTCTCAGAATCCAAAAACAATGCTATTATATGGAGCACCAAAAGTAGGTAAAACTACTGCTTTAAGTCAATTAGATGATTGTTTAATAATTGATACAGAAGGTGGTGCAAATATGATAGATGGATATGTAGAAACAGTAAATAGTAGAGAAGACCTAATAAAGTTATTAAAAGAGGCTAAAGAAGGCCACGAGTTTAAGTATGCTGCAATAGATACTATAGACAAAATAGCTGTATGGGCAGAAAAAGCAGTATGTGAAGAAGAACAAGTATCAGCTGTACAAGACTTAGCATTTGGCAAAGGTTTTGCTATGGTTAGAGAAAAAGTTCTTAATACAGTAAACATACTAAAAGAGATATTTCCTCATGTGATAATAATCGGACATAGGAAATGGGCTAGAGCTGTTGTAGACAGTAAAGCTATAGTTGAGCCAGAAAGCTTGGATTTAACAGGAAAGTTAAAGAACATGTTAATGGCAGATTGTGATGCTATAGGTTACGTTTACAGAGATGATGAAAAAGGTAAGTTAATGGTATCATTTCAAGCTAATGAAGCCTTAGAAGCAGGTAGTAGAAGTCCTCATTTGAGAGGCAAAGAGATAGAGTTAACATGGAATAATATATATAAAAAGGAGAGTAAATAATGGCGATATTTAAACCAGAGATGAAAAGCGGTAGTTATTCTAATTTCACAGGTATATGTGAATTTGGAATACTAGAATTCAAAAACAGGTCAGGTGAGTTTGATTGGGCTGATTTGTTTATTGAAGTATCAGTTAAACAAAAAGGAAGTGATTTTGACAGACCATTGGCTATTAAAGGGTCTTTCGACAAAGTAGGTGGAAAGATTACAGGTGGTAATGGTTTAACAAGACTGTATCATTTCTTTGACCAAATAGGTTGTGATGCTGGTATTAACGTAGATGGTGGTTGGGAAACAGCTAATGGCGAAGAAATTAAAGATATAGAAAAATATCTTAATGATAATTTTGTTGTTGGTAACGGAACAGATACACCTGATTTAAATTACTTAGGTTATTTCTACAAAGAACAGCCTAAAGTTCCAGGTGGCAAAGCATATACTAGAGTTTTATCTAAAGTATACAAAAATGCTACAGAGAACAAAGCTAAGTTAGAAGATGATGTTCAATGGATGAAATCTAAAGGATATTTAAAAGAGTTTGTAGAAGGTGATACTGCAAGTCAACCAACTATGGACCAGAGTGCTTTAGGTAATCTATAATGTATGTCGAGATAGCTAAAGGTACTCCTGGCAATAGAGGGTATTTAATCAATAAAAACGACCTTGGTAATTTTATTAATAAAAAACCATTATACAGAAGTGTTTATCTATATGATGATGAAGCACTTAAGTATGTAGAAGATAATGAAACATTAAAAAATTATTTTGGAGTTAGATATATTGATAAAATACCTATTGATATTGACAAGAGTGGTAATTCAGATGAGAAAACTTTAGATGTCTTGAGAGGTGTTATTCTAGAGCTGGAGGATGCAGACATTACGGAAAATAGTTTCCAATGTTTCTTCTCTGGCTCTGGTTATCACATTGATTTAGCTGGTAAGTTATTTAACTTTAAATCGGGTGTTGATTTGCCTTATATAGTCAAACAAACACTCAAAAGTTTAATACCTGATTTAGATTCATCCATATATATGCGAACTGGTATTTACAGAGTTCAGCATACTATTAACCAAAAAACAAATTTATATAAAATACCTTTGTATAGAGATGAGGTTATGAATCTAGATGCAGCTGACATACTAAAGTTAGCTAAAGTTAATCGTAAAGATTATAATTACTTAGGATTACAAGGTGACGGAGAGTTAGAGCATACTGTAAAAGAAGAAGTTCCTGATGTGCAAGTATTTAATAAAATATCGGAACCAAATAAAATAGTACCTTGTGTACAATCAATGTTAAATCAAGGAGCAAAGCAAGGAAACAGACACATAACAGCACTAAGAATAGTAAGTCATTTTAAAAGACACGGCATTCCTAGTCATTATGCTAAAGTTATGATGCTTCATTGGAATAACAAAAGTATGCCAGAAAAAGAAATAATGGAAATGGTAGAGAATGTATATAACAGAAACTATAAGTATGGTTGTCAAGATTCTGTTATGGTAGAACATTGTAAAACACAATGCATATTCTTTAACAAAAAAGACTATATGATAGATGTCAAATCATCAAATGATATGCAAAGCGAGCTTCACGAAAGATTAAACACTGATTTTAGCGGTAAAACTATAGACCTAGGTAGGGCTTTAGGAATAGAAAAAGAATCAGTTATATATCCAGGTGAGTTAGTAACTATATTTGGACCAACAGGGTCTAATAAGACTACTTTTGCTCAAAACTTAGCACTTGGTGTAGACTTTGTTAATAATAGAATTGTTAAAGATTGGCAAATACCAACATTATTCTTGAGTTTAGAACTTTCATCTTGGTATATGCATAGAAGACATTTACAAATAGTGTCAGGAGTTAGTAAGAAAGAAGCTAACGACAATTATGCAGAACTATATAAGAAACACGAAGATGAAATGTCACACTTAATGGTTCAAACTGTTTCACCTACTTTAGATAAGATAGGCGAAAAAGTTAGAGAGTTAGAACCTTCATTAGTAATCGTAGATTATATTGATTTAGTAGACACACCTCATAATGTTAGAGGTGAATACGAAAAAATTAAATATATATCTCACGGACTGTCTAGTATGGCAGTAAATAATGATATGATAGTTATCCAAGTATCTCAAGTAAGCAGAGAATATAGTCGAAACGAAGTGCTTGACCTATATGCAGGTAAAGGTTCAGGTGCAATAGAAAATGCGTCTAGAAAAGTGATTGGTCTTAATGGTCAATCAAATTCAGCTACTAGAGCAGTTAAGTTATTTAAAAACACTGATGGAGAGTTATTCGATACTGAAGTCGAATGGACACCATCGTTTAGATTAAGGAGAGTATAATGGGATGGTTAATAAATATAGCTTGGCTAGAGGATAGATTTGTCCTTATATTATTTACTATAATAAGATTCGGTATTTATAAGAGCAAAAGAGCTCATATAACTGAATTAAACTTGTTTGTTGGATTATGGAAATTTGACATAAAAATAAGTTTAGGTAAATTAAAAGATGTAAGGATAAAAACTTATGGCGAAGTTGGAAGAGCATAGTAATAAGAGGTACTACAAGCCAAAAAGGGGACGAAAGTCCCCTAACAGGCTTACTATCTGGGAACAAAAATTTAGTAAAAAGTTAAAAAGACATCACGGAACTTTTGCTAAAAGAACTTTTCATAGATTAATGAAAAAATCATCTACGTTAAGGTCAACATTAAAAAGAAGGAGTAAAGAATATGAGGTCGAATTTAATATATCACTTGAAGAAGTTAGAGAACTTTTATATAGAGTTTATGGAAAAAAATGTTGCTATTGTCATAGTAAACTCGTTGTTAGTAATATGGTATGTGACCATATTTTACCTCTTTCTTTGGGTGGCAATTCAACTCCTCCTAATTTACAGATGATATGTGGAAGATGTAATACTAGGAAAGGTCCATTAACAGATAGAAACTTTAGAAGATTATTAAAATGGCTTGACAGACAACAAATAGAACTTAAAAAATATGTTCTTAGAAAGATGTCAAGTAGAGATTTTTAAAAATAAGGGATAAATGTCACGGTAGCGGTGTTCAGCTACAATAACGGTTATTTAACATATAGTTTAGAAAGCCTTTGTAATGTCAATTATATTTATCCCTTAAAATTAAAGGAGCAATAATGAAAAATAATACTAATAAAAATTACAAAGGGTTTGTAAGGTCTACATCAAACATAGCAAGTACTACTAATAGCTATCAAGTTAATCTTCCACCTCATATATGGAAGAAGATGAAATGGAAATTAAATCAACCTATTAGAATTATAATAGATAAAGAAAATCAATGTTTAAAATTAATAAAAGATGAAAATATTGATAAAATTGATAAAAAAAGGAGAATTAATGAAATGGGAAAGAAGTAAATGTGTGTTTCCTAAAATGGGAACTAAAACACATCAATTAAGAAAAGGGGAAAAAAAAGTTGACCCTGAAAAAACTAAACAAATAGCAAAAGACAGAAAGAAGAGGTTACAAGAATGGAACAAGTGGCTGAAAGGCTAAAAGAAAAGTTCACGAAAGAATATACTTCAAAATTTGACATTGATTTAAAATTTGGAGAAGAAGCTGAGTATAGCTTGGCTAATATATTGTCTTTAGGTAAAGTAGAAGTTAAAACAGAAAGAGACATCTGGAAGAGAACTGGAAATATAGTTATAGAGTTAAGAAGCAGAGGTAAATATAGCGGATTAAGTGTTACAGAAGCTGAATGGTGGGCGCACATACTATCATATAAAGGCGTTAAGGAAGGCGTTATATTAATTCCTGTTGCATTACTTAAAATGAGAGTAAAACAACTTGTCAAAGAAGGCAAAGCTACTTTAACGGTAGGAGGAGATGACGATACAAGCGAAATAGTACTTATTCCTATTAAGGAGATTCATGGAATCTTTTAAAAGAAATAGGAATTATACTGGAGCTGTATTAAACGAGGAAAAACCAGGAAGATGGGTATCAAATAAACCTCTGTTTTTGTGCGGAAACAGGGGTTTATTCCCTGTATTTAAAACTGGTGGACCTACTGGTAGATTCCCTGTGAATCATCAGGAATTTGAACTAAGAAATATAGGAAAGGAAGATAGCATTGAAGACAGAATATGACAAACGTAGACATCTCCAAGTACAATTAGACAAAGCAAACGAAGAGATTGCTTTTTTAAGAAGGGAGTTAGAGTTGTGCAAAGAAATGACTATGAAAAAATCTCAAAAATAATAGAAGATGTAGTGGGTAAAGACACGTTAATGTGTATAAGACTTTTAGAAGGTATTAAGTTTTATTTTGACAAAAAAGAAAGAGAAATACAAATAATAAGAACAGATTCAGAACCAATAACTTTCCAAGCATATAAAATATCTGAATGGAAAAAAAGTGCTGATAAAGCTATGAAAAGATACACTAACAAACTAAAGAAAGAAGCAAAAATTGAAACAGAGGCTTGTTCAATTACTGGCTGAGAATAAACTAGAAAAGTGCACAGTTTGTGGCACATATAAAAATCAGGCGGTTTACAGGTTTAGACATGCACAATTTGTGGATACTTGGGAACCGCCTATATTAGAGCCTATGTGTAGGAAATGCGTTTACAGAGAATGCTATGGTAGTAAACACTATCGAAAGAAAATGAAAGAAAGGAGTTTAGATGGCAAACTTTAAGAAAAAGCCAACAATAAAAGAAATAGCAAATGTAGTTGTCAACATTAACAACAGAGTTAATGAGATTGCAAATGTTGTTTCTAATCTTGATAATGTAATAGGTATGTATATTAGAATGGAAGGTAAGTTAGAAGATTTTAATAAATACTTAGAAAAGAAAGCTAAGGAGATGGAAGATGACAAGAAAAAAGATGGAAAACCTGATACAAAAGATATTCAACCAGATTCAGGAAATGAGGGAAGCGGGTCAAAAGGAGTACGCAAGAAAGACAAGTAATGCTTTTGCTAACTTTGAAAGAGTTGCTGACCACATAGAGTGTAGTAGAGAGAAAGTTTTAATGGTTTATCTTTTAAAGCATATAGATGGAATAAGTTCGTATGTTAACGGTCATAAATCTCAAAGAGAAGATGTTAGAGGTCGAATAACAGATGCGATTGTTTATCTTTGCTTATTGTGGGGTATGGTAGAAGATGAAAGCAAACAAAGCAGAAACGTAGAATACTTAAGAAAGATAAAAAATGATTAAATGTAAAAAATGTGGAGAGCTGATTGGACATAGTGCTCCTGTTTACAAAGCATCAAGAGGGTTTTTAGGTGAAGACGGTACTTTTCATGAAGATGAATCAGTTGTTATTCATATGGATTGTTATTATGATTTTACTTATGACCCTTTTGTAGCTATAGAAAAAGCTATAAAAGATAATTAAAATAAATCAAAACTACTACCAGGAGTAGGAGGGCTAGCAGAATTGAGCTGTGAGCTTGATTCTTTTGCTATTCCTGACATTGGAAAGCCAAATACTTTTTCAGGAATTCTCATTGGATTCTTAAATATGTTTTGCTCAGGATGAAATAAATCTCTTCCCATTCTTCCAAACGGAAACATAGTCCACATATAATAATCAGCTAATTTAGTATAATCATCTTCAGCAAGTTCTCTTACAATAGATATAGGAAACCTTGCTACAGGAGGAGTTATCATTTGAAGCGGAGCTAATGCTCCAGGATAAGTTCCAAAGAATGCTCTTTCTCTAGTTTTTTCATCACCAAAAAACCAATCAGCTGTATCTTGGAACCAAGAATAAGGAGCTGGTATAGTTTGCTCAAACATTGAATACATAAATGCTGAACCTAAAGCCATTACCATAATATCAGCAGTCATCATTCTTTTTAATTTATTCATTCCAGGACTACCTTCTTTATAACCATATCTTTTAGCTTGTTTTCTTACATCATTTCTAAATCTTACAGCATTCCAAGCCCATAATTGAAAACGAGACATTACTTTACCAACACCAGAACGAGCAAAACCAGGTCTAAATGGAGCTGAATACAAAAATTGAGTAGCTTTTACACCCCTGTTAGCTATTTCTATTAATATAGGGCTATTAGGGTCTGTAATTGCACCACCTAATCTTTCATAAGCTTTAATATAATGAGACATCCAAGCATCTTTTCTTATATGTCTTTCTGGAATAGTCATAAATTTACCAGCAATATCAACTATTTTATCTGTTAATTTGTATTTTTTCTTTAAATAAGACAAATCTTCTTTAGTTACTTCTTTGTTACCTGTAGCTTTAGAAGCAAGTTCATTAACAAAATCTTGATTTTTAAGAGCACGAATACTTTTGTCTAATCCTAATTCTGATTTAGCCATTTCTAATTGAACACCGTGTTCATCTAAAAATTTAAAAACATCTTGTTTTGTTTTAAGTTTAGGATTTAATGTCTGCAAATAATCGTAATTATATACTTTTCTCATAGCATCAGTTCCCACAGATTGCCAAGTATGCATACTACCACCAAACACATTATTTATAGGAGTTTTAGGATGAGTCATTAAACTAGCTAATTGAAATCTAGCCTCAATGTTAGATAACTTTTGAACATCATAATTATCAAGCCCTTGTAATTCTTTAGGTAATTTACCATCTTTAATTAAGCCTAATGCTTTTCCCATTTTATTAACATTATTAGCTGCTATGTTATCAGCAAACCAACCAGCTGGAGTTGTAGAAAGATGCAAACCAGGGTTATTCCAAGCAGCTTCAGAAACTACTGTAGGCATACCTTGTGCTTGTTTAACAAAATCAGACCAAAAATAATTCCAATTTTTAACTACTTCCTTAGCTTCGTTAAAATCAGCTTCTTTACCTTTTTTAGCTGTTTTTGTAGAACTATTATACCATCTAGGATTTTCTACAATGTTTTTATAATTAGTTTTATTCATTGAGTTCAAAGTCCACCTAGTTAATAAATTTGTCAAACCCCCATACAGGTCTCTAGTTGTGTTTTGTATATACATAGAATGTATAGCTGGGTCCATTAACCATTTAGTTTTATGGTATTCTCTTTTTTTAGAACTTCCAGCTCTACTTGTAATACTAGGTAAATTTTGAATATTTAATCTTGATTGTTCTGAAGCAACTAATTGAGCTTTCATAGCAGGAAACATAGCTGCATCTAATGCAGTTTGAAAATCAACTTGTTGACCTATTTCATAATCTCCAGTTTGAAATTTATATCTATTTACTAATGATTTATACTCAGTAATATAATCATTAAGACCGTTTTCATACTCTTTATTTCCTTTTACTGTTCCAGCTGTTACATTTTTAAGTAAATCATTATATTTTTTAGAAACTTCAGCTAATTCTTTATTTAAAGTTTCCTTCATTCCACTGTTGTCAGGCCAATAATGAGGAACGTATCCTTTTCTTTTGCCTGTTAAAGGAACAATAACTTTTTCTAATTTTTTTATATTAACGTCTTTATCAGGTAACCAACCTTTTTTATCTTTTAATTCTTTATACTTAGATATACTAATAGTTTTTTCAGTAGTTTTTTTAGTCTTTGGATTGTAAACTCTTTTTACATATTGAGTAATAGGCATTAATTCAATAGCCATAGAATTCATTAGTTGTCTCATACCATCAGCACCTGCATGAATAGCAAACTCTAATGCTTTGTCAGGACCTTTATAATAAGCTTTAGACAAATCAGTCATAAATCTGTTTATATTTAATATTCTATGAGTTTTATAAGTTGCTCCCCCAGGGTTCATATCATAAAAACCAAGAGTATACTCTGCTAAAGGATGTTTTTTCCAATTATTAGAACCAGATTTTTCCCATAAATATTTTTCATTTTTAGGTATTTTAGAATATTCTGCATTAGATATAGTTTGGAAAACTCCTCTATTAAGTTGGTCCATACCATTATAATGATTTTCCATTATATTTTCTACCATTTCAACAATTTTTTTACCATTGTATGTTTTTCTAGTTTTTTCACCTAAATCTAAAACATACTTTTTATTTTTTAAAACATCCCAAGATAAACCATCTTGAATTCTTTTAAGGTTATCTTTATATATTTGTTGTATTTCAGGAGTTTCATAGCTTACTCTACTTTCTCTTGTAGCTAAAGCTATATTATGAAGGTCAATTCCTTCATTGCCTGGCAATTGGCTTAAAAATCTTACTTTTTTAGTCAAATCATTTACTAGCCTATTAGAATGAGCTTCTTGCATACTCGAAACTCTATGTATTTGACCTTGCATTATTTCGCCATGAGAAGTTGGATATAAAACATCTACTTCTTTTGGTTCTCCTTTATCCCAAGATTTTTGATATTTCTTTTTATGAACTTTTACTACAGCTTCTGATAATTGTTCATTACTTACCATTAAAGGAAATTGCATTTGATTTCTTGCTTTTAAAGATAATCTTTTTAATAAAGGAAGTTTTTTCTCCCAACGCTTGTGCATACTTCCTTCTTTCAATTGTTTATAAGTAGCTATTATGTTTTTATAATCTTTTAAATTTAACTGAGAAATAGGTTTCATTACAGGGTCCATAGGGTCTATATAAGAATAAAGCATTTCTATTGTTTTGTCAAATTTATTCATATCAAAACTAGAATCGTTTTTTATTAGATTTGCAAGCTCAGATACTACTTCTCTTTGCTCTTGATTCACATTGCCTTTTCTTAAATCTTTTAAATTTTCTTTTATATCTGAAACCGCATTAGACAATTTTATTTCTTTTATTTTTTCGTTAAAATCCATTGACTTAAGTACTTTGCTTTCTTTGTACTTTTTAACATGATTCTTTACTTTAGGAGGTATATTTTTATTTGTCGTTGTTGTAGTAGGGTTTGTATACAATCTTCCTTGTTCTTTAAGAAATTCTATTAAATTTTTACTAGCTATTTCTTTAGAGTTAAAAGCAGTTAATGTAGTATTTGCTCTAGCGCCTTGTTTGTATAAAGCTTTTAGTCCTGGCTGTTTTAAACTATCTTTTTTAGGTAATCTAAAAAACTTTTGTTGTTTTTCATTAGTACGTTTACTTCTTAATGAACCTAACATATAAAAATCAAACATATCTTTAGCGTAATCTGAAGATAAAGACTCTTTAAATTGTCTTATTAACATATCTGTTTGAATTTGGTCTAATACAGCTGTCCCTTTAGTTTTATCTAGTTGTTTTGCTTTTACACTAGAAGGTTTACTTTTTTGTATTGCAGACATCAATTGATTAATTTCTGGAACTTCTGATTTTCCATATGTTAAATTACTTTCATCTACTGTTAAATGTATAGGTTCTTCACTGCTTCTTTGTTTTTGTTTTTTTCTATCATTATTTTTAAGAAATTCAGTAAAATCTTGTATTTTTCTCATTTCATCTGCTTGTATTTTTTTATTGTTTTTAACAGATTTTTGATATTGTTTAAGTATAACATTTAAAGAAGCACTTTCTGTTACAGAATTGTCAAGATATTCTTCAGCTGTACGCAAAGAATTTTCTAATTTTGCAAGCACTTCTGGTTGAGTATCTTTTTCTTTAATGCCATGCCAATAGTCTTCTATTTTAGCTTTACGAAACATGTTTATAATAGATTTAGGAGATTTTTCAGAAAGCTGTTCTCTTTTCCATCTATTATTTAATTGATTTGCATAAACAAAA
>CENI01009264.1_pt1 | contig 23888 bp, 30 predicted proteins | sample 530161 | NCBI WGS metagenome assembly CENI01 (sample SAMEA2591107, study PRJEB7988) | marine metagenome | isolation source: saline water (ENVO:00002010), including | reverse complement strand
TTTTTATGATAGCTCTACCAACTGTTCCTGTTCCGCCTGTTATTAGTGCTTTCATTTTTTATCTCCTAATTAGTATTTCTATTTTCTTTATTCTGTGGAATTGAATTAAAAATTGCCCCAGTTATTATATGGATAAACATCACAACTCAAATCAAACTTATTAATTTGTTGAAGTAAGTTATCTTTTGCACCCAAACCGGTTCTTTCTTTTACCTCATCATAATAAGAATATAAATCCTGTATCTTAGCTCCGTGAAATTCTACAAAAAACTCATTAAGATATTCAAATGTTTTATCTTCTAACATTTTTTCAATTACTTTATACTCTGCCCCTTCAATGTCCATCTTTACTATTATATAATCCGATAATTTAAAATTATCTTTTATAAATTTAGAAAAATCTATACAACTTACTGTCACTTGCGTTCCTTTACCATGATTATCTATTTTGTTTGCATATAATGTTGAACTCAATCCACCTTTATCGTAAAAATCAATTGTTCCATCTTCTACCCAGACCGCATCAGAATGAAATGTTAAATTCTTATTATCAAAATAGTATTTAAACGATGGAACTGGTTCAAAACAATGAACTTCATATTCATCAGAATCTTCTCTATTTTTCATAAACCACTCATAAGATTGACCTTGATTAGCACCACAATCTAATAATACTTTCTTCATTTATATAACTCCTTATATGTCCGTTCTATCCAATAGTTAGCATCTCTATTTAAAGGGTTTTTTGGTATTGAATTAAAATGATAAACCCAACCTATATCTAAGAAATACAACTCATCATTCATCCAGTGTTGCATTTCTTTATCAAGAACCATTGTATTCTTTTTAAATAGATCTTGAAGATTATAGCGAATAGGAAAATATTTCATATCAACTTTTTCTATATGTAGCATAAAGTTCAATATCGTTTGATCAGTTCCACATCGCAGAATTTCAGTAGATTTAATTATATTTTTTTTATTGGTGTTATAGTACCCTTTCATAGCCTCAAAAAAGTTTTTATGATTTTTATTTACAATCTGAAACCCTCCGTTTATATAATTCCATGGATGTATCCTTCCACCATTGAATAATAAATCTCCAAATCCTCTAATGCTTCTTAAAGTCCATTCATAACACCCATCTATCCTGACTCCACAATATTTACCTTCGGTTTCTTCAAAAAAATTAGGACAATCGGGGTGAACTATAGTGTCAGCATCAACCATAAGAACTTGGTTATAATCAATATTATTAGCTTCTAATATGTCGAATAAATAGTATCTTTGCCAGGTTACCTTCATATCCTCTACAGGAAATATTAAATCCTCCCACACTAATAATTCACAATCATTTTTATCACACCAAGCTTTCCAACTTTTTGCTGAATAATGATATGAACTATTTCTACCATTCCCTAAATCTATATTCGGCATAAAAACTATGTTTTTAGATTTGGATTTATTTTTCCACTTGCAAATAACTCCCTCAACCTCTTTTAAGTTAGCTCTAGGATTACAATCCGAACCCTTTGGCTCACCAATCTCTTTTACTATCTCAAATCTCTCATCCTTTACATAAGTATCTATTGCTTCCTTTACCCCCTCCCATGGATTGTCTAACCCATAGTCATCAAATATCAATAGTAACTCTTGATTTTGTTTAGCAAGCCTTACCGCGTTTCCTATATCACTCATTACATAGGAATATTCATGATTACAATCTATAAAAACAACATCAATATTATCAAAGTTCCACGGTGAACCATATACATCCATACCATTATATTCTATGTTATCTCTATCAGAATTTAAGTCTTTAGAAAAGTCTCTGTATTCTTGGTTGTTTTCACAACTGATAACCTTTTTGAATAGAAAGCTGAGTATGCGTGTGGAATAACCCTTGTGCGCCCCAATTTCCAAACATACTTTATCTTTATAGTCATCACCCAAATAATCTATTAAGTCTGATTTAAATTTTAAAGAGGTTGTATTTTTATCCTCTCTCTTATCAGGTATATTTTTTAAAATATCTTTCATTTTTTACCCTTGTGCGCACCTATATTTAAAAAGTATTTATTATCTCTAGAATCACCCTCTATATAATTAAATTTTAATTTGTTTTTCCATGCAATATAATTAAAACTCAATTGTTCTCTCTTACTATTATGTTTTAATTCTACCCAATGATCTTCCATAGCTTCAATAACATCTTTCTCATTGTGTCGTCTTAAAACTTCCATTTGTACCACTAATCCATTATTTCTAGGGTATCCTGATGTTATATACTTATTCATTTGGTTTTTTATTAAGTTTGGATTGTCTTTATAGTTAGACATTCCTTTTTTTGGATTTCTTTTTAGGTTAATTTCTCCAAATTTTAAAATTGCATTAGCCTCTTCATAAATACAATCTCTTGAGTCTAATTTGTTCTGTGAGTGATTATAGGTTGCATAGTTACAATCATCTAAATAATTCAGTAATTTATTTACATCATTTCTGACTTTTATATTACCATCAATCCACAAACTATATTCATAATCAGGAAATAATCTATGTGCTAAAAGTTTATGTTTACGAGCAGTCCTCGTATTATCTGTATAAAGAGGTAGAGTTTCTCTGATATTCCAAATATTTGATTTCAGTTTTCTATCAGAAAAACAGACGAAATCCCATCCCTTTGGTTTGTATGCAGGTTCTATTAATTCATCGTAACCCCCAATTATTGCAGTGTAAATAACTTTATTCAAAATCTTCTATCCTTTTAGGTCCTTCATTAACATTCATATAAAATAACCTATTCTGTATTTTATTTAAGTATTTTGGAAATGAAACACTAAATTCATTCCGTAAATTTTTATTTCTATACCCCCAACCCCAGCCCCAAGTGTTTTTAAAAACTTCATGCGAACTATTACTTCTAGAATAACTGTTATCAATTTTTATGTTAATTTTATTTTTTAAATAACCACTATCGTGATAGATAGATAACTTAGGAAAAACAATATTAAAAAATCCTTTATACATAAACTGATGTGAAACCGAATCTACAGAAAGTAACCTTTCTTTATGTTCTTTGTCTATTTCTATGTTTTCTCTAAACAGTTTCCTATTAACACAAACTGATTGCCAGTTTGGAACTTCTACAACAAAATAATCTGCATCATACCAATCATCTGATAAATCTTTATACCAACCTGAGTGGGGTTTCTCTAAGATACCATCTAATAAACATCCCCTACCGATTGTTGGATTTCCAATAGTCCTTTTTAATCCATCATTAAATTTCTGATAACTACTGAATCCAAATAACCCCACCTTTTCGTTTACAAAGTTATTTTTTTCTATGGTATCATCCAGCTCCCCCCAAAAGTTGCTTTTAAATGGAAAAACATCATTTTCAAAAAATAAAATCCAATTAGAGTTAATATTATTTTTTAGCAAATAGTTATCAGCACATTCAAAGGAACTGACAACTGGATTGTCGATATCCGAACTCACATTTGGATTTATCCAAGTTAAATTGCTATGTTCATTACAAAGCTTTCTTAATTTATCTTTTTGTTCATCAATAGAATTATCATCATAAATTAATATATCTACTTTACTAAAGTCTACTGGAGAATATTTAAATGTAAATTCTTCCAACATTTCATACTGATTTTTATTACAATACAATACGACAAAGTTCATAAAACATAACTCGAATGACCACCATCAAAATTAATAGTTACGCCGGTTAAATACTTTATATTGTTTTCTATTATAGATTTAATAAATAACCCAATCTCTTTCACATTACCCACTCTTCCCATTGGTAGTCTGGACTCCAGCTCTTTTATATCACCAACCAAACTTAACAATCTATCTGTGCCAATAGGACCAGGTGCTATATTTATACAACTAATCTGACGGTTTCCATATTTCTTCGTTAGTAATTTTAAAACACTTGAAAATGCTATTCTATATGCAACAGACAAACTCATCGTTTCTTTTGGTTCTTTTATTTGATGTGAAGATATTAAAAATATGTAACCGCTATCATTAATATTTAAATTCTGTAAAATATAGATAAAGCTATAAAATAACTGATTATAATACTTAAACCATTCATCTTCTGTTATATCATAGAAATCTTTTGCTGGAGGTCCACCTGTATTTAAAACTAATACATCTGTTTGTTTCTCTTTACTAACAAATTCTTTTACTTGTTTAATGTTAGAGGTATCTAAATCTTTTGATGATGTTGATATAACTTCATCACATATCAGATTTAATTCATCTGAAATACCCTTGCCTATACCATTTGAACCAGCTAATACAATTGCTTTCATTAATATCCCTTAGCGTTAATTGAAGTTTTCATACCATTACCAATTGAACTTTTTACAGCTTCTATATTCCCAATAACTTTATCTACATCGGATAGAATAACTGACCAAAACTCATCCGGATGAAACCTCCAGTTATAGTTAGCGGCTTTAACATAAAACCAAATATCTTGAGGATCAAACGGAACTGCGCCATATATAACATTCAAATTATCACTATGATTTCCAAATCCGATACCATAAGAATATCTATTTTTAAGAAATGATATTGATTTCAAATTTGCATCTTCTGGCTTTTGAGTTAATTGTGTATGTATCAAACTTATTCTTTTATTATAACCATATCTATTAAAAAATTTATCAATATCTTCAATGGAACTAGTTCCGGTTGAAATGTGTATCGGTTTTTCTGTTTCATTTAATAACCTATCTATATATCTATAATTAGTTAAGTCCCAACTCAAAACCTTAAAAAAGTTTGATCCCATATCATTAAATGTTTTTAATAAATCAGGATTAGATATAGCAAATCCAACTTTTTTATCCGTATTATCAATTACTTTTTGATAATGTTCCATTGATAGTTCAAAATTTTTGTATTTATCACTTTTATAAAATTTAGGTTCACGAATTTGATATGTGATAGCATCACATTTGCTATTTGATAAGTATTCTAAGTATTTATTAGAATATTCCTCATTACCTAAATGATTCAATCCTACCTCACACACAATCATATTAATCTCCTAATTAAATTTAAATCATCCTCATTATCGACTTGGAAGCTATCTATCAATGGTATTTCAAGCATAGCTACATCATCACCATATCTTAAATTGTTTTTTATTAAAGAATCTCTGGTTGTTACATAAAGCATACCATTTTCAATATAAACACCCTTATCAATATCCTGTCGTCTTGGTCTATTGTTAATATCCCAACCTAATGGTGACATATCACCCCAATCATCTTCTTTCCATTTAGGTAGCCAATGATGCTTATGTGCTGTAAATATAGAATCACAATTCAACTCATCCATCAAATCTACCGCATCATTGATATAAATTGATTTTATTAAAGGAGAAGTTGGTTGAATAAAAACTAATATATCAAAGATCTGATCTTCAGCAAAATGAATCAATGCTTCATCAGGCATTATAACATCACCAGCTAATTCAGATGGTCTCATTAATACATGCGCCCCATAAAAATCTGAAACTTCTGCAATATCCTCACAATCAGTTGAAACCCAAGTCTCTCCTACATATGAATCCATAGAAGCTCTTATAGAGTAATAAATCAATGGTTTGCCATTTAAATCTACTAAATTTTTCTTAGGAATACCTTTACTTCCACCACGTGCTGTTATAACTGATACGATTTTCATCTTAATTTTTTATAATACTCCCCAACTATAAATTTACTAGAATTAGATTCAGAAGTCGAAGAATGATTAGGATCATATTTAGAAAGTGGAACAATTCTAAAATCAAAACTCATTCTTGTTATGTCTGATACATTTGGTTTATTTCCATGCATACAAACATTTCCGTGATTAGTCCAAAAGTTTCCATAATCACCTTCTAATGGTTCAAAGTCTAATTCAAATGGTTTAGTTTCAATCCACATGGTATTTGTTCCATAACACTTAGTCAATGGTAGCCAAATATTAATTTCACCTTTAGGGTGTTTATGTAATTGGTCTGAATCAGAGTGCCAAGTATGAACTGCCTGATTATCAAATGGTAACTGAACTCTAAATGATGGTAAATACTGATAATGAAACCTTTCATCCATAATAGGAACTATTTCATTATGAATAAAATTATCATAGGACTCATATAATTCTATCCAATTATCATTTAGTCTTTTGTAAAATATATCGTGAAAATCAGTAGTATTTTCATCGTGAACATTTAACTTTTTATATTCTTCTTTAACCCAATCAGATTTATCTTTATGGATTTCTTCTAATTTATCTACTTGATATAATTCAGATACCAATTCTCTGAATTTATATTTCTTTGTATCGTAACTATATTTTATGTTCATACCTTAACCCAGCCATCTGTAACATATTTTCTTTTTTTATTGGTATAAGAATCTCCTTCCCAAAAGTAATCTTTTTTTTCTAAAGGATCACATACCTTAAATAGATTTTTATTAAATCTCTTATGAACAAAAATTAAATTGTTAGGTTTGCAAACACTAACTAGTTGAAATCCGTATTCCTTAGCTAATTTAGTTAATGCCGGAGCAGATGCAGAATAAAAATTATCTGTTATAGATTGATGTCCAATTTTAGGTGGGCTTTCTTTAGGCACTGTTACTGAATCATCTCTGCTAAAATTATATCCAATTAATATAACCTTTGCATCATAATGACCCTTTAAAAAATCCTCTAATACCCAATACTCATACGAATCTATATGTAATGTTACAAGATCAAATAAATTTTTATCAGCGTAATATTTTTCAATAATATTACCAATTCTTTCACTTTCTTTATTTTGTGATAACAATCCACAATGAAAGTGGTATTTGATTTCTGAACCGCTAGTTGTAATTCTTTCATCATTTAACAAATAGTTTCTACCCTGCTCTAACATTTTTAGGTTAGGTTCTATAAATAATCCCCGCCAACCGAAAAGGGATACTAATCTCCTAACATTACTATGGTCATAAATATCATCACACCCCCCATTGATAAATGTGCCCTCTTTGATATCTAAAACATCAAATATTTTTTCTAAAACACCATCTTCTCCATTTTGACTATAGTAATTTATAAAATCAGTTGTTTTTTGATCTTCGATTGTTTCCAAAGGATTTTTATAAATTGAATGGTTACTGACAAACCCTACTTTATAATTATAGTCATTTAAATCAATCATATTATTTTCTCCTTAATTTATCTCTAACCAGCTTTTCGCCAACTGTAATGTTTTTTTTACCACTACCAATGGCGCTTTCAAGTTCTTTTATTCCACGAACTAATTTAATAAGTCCGTGCGGCTCAACTGATGCCATCTGATCTGTACCCCACATTGTTTTATCCAATGTGATATGTCTCTCTACTATACTAGCTCCAAAGCATATAGATGCTATTGTGGTTGTTAAACCATACTCATGACCGCTGTAACCCACTTCACATCCATATCTATCTTTTAAAGTTTTTATACAACTTAAATTTAATTCATTAACGGGCGCTGGATATGTAGAGTTACAATGTAACAAAGCATATTCACATCTTCTAAAATCATAATTATAATGGTGAACTTCACCACCCATAGCTTTTATTGCCCCGTCTATTTCATCTAATGTGCTCATACCCGTAGATAATATAAGTTTATTGTACCTATTAGAACATTCTTCAATTAACTTATAATCAGTTAGTAAAGCTGATGGTATTTTTACAAATGGTAAATCATATTGTTCTAAAAACTCAACACTATCTAAATCCCAAGGTGATGCTGTCCATTGAATTCTCCCCTTACAATACTCATCTATTTCATCATACTCATCTTTACCAAATTCTACCTTGTGTTTGTATTCTAAGTATGTCATCTCACCCCAAGGTGTTTTTCTTGCCACACCTTTTTGGTGTTCAGGTACACACACATCAGGATTTCTTTTTTGAAACTTGACTACATCACATCCAGCAATAACCGATATATCAATCAATTTTTTAGTGATATCCATATCACCATTGTGATTGATTCCTATTTCTGCTATAACCTTTGTTTTCATAATTCCTCTATTCTTTTTGTTTTATCACATATAAGTAAATCATAGACAGGTTTCTCTCCTACACTTAATTTGTGATGTTTACATCCCCAATCATTCAATTGTTTTTTAGTTATATCAAACCAATCGATACCAGTGCCACTACCCCTTGCTGTCCAATACTTTATATGATTACCCTCATCATATAATTTATTTATTTTGGCTATGTTATCCATATTAGGTGTAGCGTTTTCGTATGTTTTTGCTGATGAATCATAAAAGCATATGGTTTCATCTATATCAACATAAATAATCATTAATCTTTTAGGGTTATGAATTCACTCTTTTCATCTAAATCAGAGTTGTTCTTTTTTATGTAATCAAAGAAATTCCAAGCTAATACCAATATATTATCAGGAGGATTATCTAGTATTCCGTTTTTACCTTTTATTGGTATTCTTACTCCAGGTAATAACTTACCATGTTTCATTTCATTATCCTCTATGATATAATCGATTGAATCACTATCTATTCCGTAATAATTTAAAACAGTTGTCGCCTTTGCTGGTGAGCCATAACCTACTATTGATTTACCTGCGTCTTTAAGACTCTTAATTTTAGAAACCGAATCTTCTTTTAGTTTTTCTACCTTTCTTGCGAACTCTTTGTAAGTTTCTAATTTGTCTAATCCAAACTCTTTTTCTTTTTTAATAAATTCATTAACAGAATCGTTAATTATAAATCCTTTATTACTAACTTCAACCCTTACAGAGCCTCCGTGAGTATCTATATGTTCAACATTATTTATTTGAAATCCTAAATTTTCAAAGAAATTTTTAAGAGATAAGACGCTCCAATAATTATAATGTTCGTGATAGATATTATCAAATGTTACATCTTTTAATGTATCATATAAGTACTGAACTTCAATAACAAAACGTCCGTTAGGTTTTAGTATCTCAAATGCATTTTTAGTAATCTTTTTCAAATAATCTGAATGGGCAAATACATTAAATGCTGTTACTAAATCCGCTTTTTGATTAATTTGTTCAATTGTATATTTATCCTCAAAATATCCATTAATTGTTGATATTCCATTTGCATTTGCAATATCTGAAAGGTTCTTTGCTGGTTCAATACCACATACATTTACATTCTTTTCTTGAAGCGGTTTTAAGAATACTCCATCATTACTTCCAATATCTACTACAAAAGAATCTTTCGTTAATTGGAACTTTTTTGTTAATTTATCAGCAGCATCTGAGAAATGCTTTCTAAATATTTCAGTTGTAGATGATACATAAAGATAATCGTTAAACATTTTTTCTTTTGGAACAGAATGGGATAGCTGAACATTATGACAATTAGGACAATAGTTCATCTGTAATGGATATAATTCATCTTTTTGATTCTCATCGTTTAACAAATTATTAGCCAAAGGTGAGTTGCCAAGCGAGATCACACACTCTAATTTTGTATTACCACAACATCTACATTCTGGTTTATAATTTTCAAGCAATTCCACTCTCATTCTCTCATCCACTAACTCATATGGTATAGTATGTTTACCAAAGTTTTCATGTTCTCTCTCACCATTCACAAGGTTTAGAAACAGCGAATCTTCTAAGAATACCATTGTATGTGCGACTTGTGGTTCAGTAACTACAACATCACCCGGCTCCATAAGTTGTGTGGTCATTGGAGCGTTAGGTGTTTTCAAATCTTTAAATACACTAATATATCTACCACTAATCAAGATACACTTTTGTTGTTGTATTGGATGCCAATGGTTTGCTCTCACCGTACCTTTTTTAGACTCAATCCAACCAATCCAATTGATAGGTTCAGGTAACTCATAATTGGTAATACGACCTCGATCATCTACAAACTCCTTACCACCATCGAACTTATACTCTAATACATCTCTCCGTAATGATATATCAGACCAAGCATCAATCATACCCTTTATGTCATCACGAATATTATTTTTGAACTCAAAACCAGTATCAAGTAGTTTTTGGTTTGATAATGTATATCCAAGATTAGGAATCTCATCGTTGGTTTCTGTTAAATCAAGTGCTGGTACAAATGTTTTACAAACTTCAGCAACTTGTTTAACTGACATATTCTCATTTCTTAAATGAAATATTTGCCTTTTAATATCATCATTTTCTGCTACAAACTTCATACAACGTGCTACATCAAATAGTGAAACAAGAGATTTCCATTGAACCCCACCTCCAAATAACTTTATAGGATTACCGATTGCAGCCATTTTAGAAAATAGATTAGGCATTATATTAATTCTCATTGAATCACCACCATAACCATATACAGAACCCAATCTTAAAACCACATAATTAACTGATGAATTTTTCAAATCCTCTTCTGATTGAACCTTTCCCTTCGAATAGGTTAATACAGGACAGGTTTTTTTATCTTCAACAATCTCAAATATTGTTTCATCTAGCCCCTCATAAACCACATGAGTTGATGGAAATATAATTTTTGTATTTTTACCCACGGATTCTATTATGTTATTTGTTCCATTAACTCCAACCTCACGAATCTCCTTATCTTGGTCATCATTGGATTCAGATTTTACATAAGCTACATCTGTAATACCTCCGAGATGATAAACTACATCAGCATCTTTTAGTAAATCTTCAAAAAATTCTTTGTTTAGTAAGTCTGTTTGATGATATTTAAAACCCCAAGATTTTAATTCTTTAACTCGCTCAGGTAAGAATTTTCTATCTACAATATGAACATCGTGTTCTAAATTTTGTTCTATATATAGTTTAGATAATTGCGTTCCAATATACCCTAAACCACCTGTTATGACTATTTTTGACATTTTATACTCCTATAAGTAATTAAATCTTTTTAACCAATAACCAAATTCTCTTTCGATTATTTTTATTTGCATATCAGAAAAGATATCATCCCATTTATTTATTCCACTATTTGTTGCGTGAGTCGGATGCTTTTTCAACCATTCATCTGTGCATTTTATACATTTATCTATAGTTTTTTTATTAATTTTAATTAAATTTGATTTATCAATCTCTTTTAGCTTAAAATTTAAAGCAGTAAGTAAATTTATTATTGATTTTTCTTTATCTGACATAAATTCTTCGTAATTAAATATATAATCAATACCTCCCTCTTCTTCCCATCTTTTAAAACCATTAATTAACATCCTACCTCCCATATTTATAATCTGAGTAGTTGGAACAAAATATTTATCATAGATTAATCTATAATTATTTGGTCTTCGATTATTCTCACTATCTGTAAATTTTTCTAATTTTTCATTTTTTGACATAGCATATTTTATTGTTCCTCTAAAACTAGAGGCTAAGATAGCTCTAAAATCTCTTCTACAAAGCACCCAAAATTCTAAAGGTTTTTTTGGACCTCTTTCATCTCTCCAATGGGAATAGTTGCAGTTTTTAAAAAGTAAAATAATTATTTGTTTTACTAATGTAGTTCCTGATCTACCCAATCCAACTATTGAAACTTCTATATCTGATACATATAACAATTATCAACTCCTAATACATCTTTAATAAATTTTGTTCTAATAATTTATCTACATATAATTTTTCTGGTAAGGGATTGTGACCTATTTGATATGGTTTTATATTTTCAAAATAATGTCTTTCATTCCAATCCTGTCCCTGCCAAAAACTAAATCCAAAAAGTGAAATATTTTCAGACCACTCCATTGACATTAATATAGCAGTTAATCCTAAACTTATATCATATATTCCTATTTTTCTCTCTGAATTATCTATAAAGTTTTGACGAATATATATTATATTAGATTCGGTATTATAGTTTTTAATAATACCTTGAATAGCTGGATATAATGGCTCTGCTTTTATTACAAAAGTTTGATTTTTTAAACTAGTAAGGAAATTATCATCGTATGCTGAAAAGTTATTACTTAAATCTCTCCAAAATGATTTTCCCGCTATAAATCTAAAATCTGTTTTTGTTCCAACATTTTTTTCATATCCCTTTATTCTTGCTAGATTACACCTGATAACAATGTCATGAGAATCAATTAATTCACCATATTTCTCATTTTTTAATTTGCCTGAATTACCTACTATAGCTATAGATTGTTTTTTTTGCACCTCTATATCTAATTGGTTTAATTCTCTCATTCTACTAACTAATTTATCAACAGAATATTGAGATGTGTATTGTAAATTTTGACTACGAAATACAGATTCCATTTCGTCTTTTGTGTAGAAGTATTTATTCATGCAACCAAATCATTTTGTATATAAATAGAATTTATATCGTCTACATATATTTGTAAATAATTATTATCCTTAAAATACTCATTAATTAATTTAGAATTGCCAGTTTCAAATTTTAATTTATCAGGATGCTTTTCATGAGTTTCAATTATAGCCATTTTAGGATTCCAATTATTTATATTAAATACCTCTAAAATTTTCCATTCTGCGCCCTCTACATCAATACACAACACATCAAAATTTTCTTTAGTATTATTATCCTTTAAAAATGTATCCAAAGTGTACATTGTAGACTCACTATAATTATTGAGATTGTGCTTATCTTCAGGATCTGTTTGATTATAGATAGGAATCATATCTTTCATTATCGTTGTTAAAGGACCTCCAAAATATACTTTTTGTTTTTCTTTATTTTCCCACCCAATACAGCAATTAGATACCTTTATATTACTATTGTCCTTATATCTATTTTTACAAGACTCATAGTATTTACTGACTGGTTCAATCATTATACCCGACCAATTAGCTTCTATTAAAGGCGTAGTATTACTCCACCTATGTCCATCATATGCACCAACCTCTACAAAAAATCCATCCGTTTTATATCCGAATACCTTTTGATATATGTTATGTAAATCTTCTATTTGGCTGGTTTTAGTATCCCTATACATTTTTATGAACCACTAACCAATGTTGTATCATATCATCCATTAAAGCCTCAAATGTATATTCAGGTTCCCACCCAAAAGTATCTCTAAGCTTTGTAGAATCTCCTTTTAGATATTTCAATTCCTCTGCTCTAAAAAATCTTTCATCAATAGTAACATAATCTTTATAATTTAAATTTAATTGATTAAATACATACTTACACATATCACCAACCGAATTAGTAACACCTGTGGCACACACAAAATCATCTGGTTCTGTATGATTCATAATCATATGCATCGCTCTAACATAATCTTTTGAATGTCCCCAATCACGATAAGCATCTAAATTACCAAGTGGTAGTTTATCTCTTTTCCCTAATGAAATCTCAACAGCAGCCTTAACAACTTTATTGGTAACAAAATTAGCACCACGCCTTGGTGATTCGTGGTTGAATAGAATACCATTACAAGCGAATAGTTTGTAAGCATGTCTGTAATGTTGTGTCATGTTAAATCCAAACACCTTTGTACATCCGTAAGGACTTGTTGGACTCATCTTTGTAGTTTCTCTTTGGTATCCATCCTCATCTACTGAACGACCAAACATCTCCGATGAAGAGGCCTGATAAAATCTTGCCGTTGGACAATTGTTTCTCCACGCTTCTAATATATTGACAATGCCAAGTGCGTTTGCCTGAACTGTATATTGTGGAATGTCAAAACTTATCCTAACATGACTTTGAGCTGCTATATTATATATCTCATCAGGTTTTATAGTTCTTATCAACCTTTCCAACGAACTTATATCAGTAAGGTCTCCGTAAAAGGTTTCCACCCCATTTCCAACCAAACCATCAATTCTATTTTCTTGATTCTCTGCTACTGAATTTCTCCTAACGATTCCGTATACTTCATAATCTTTTTCTAATAATAATTCAGCAAGATAACTTCCATCTTGTCCATTTATACCTGTTATAAAAGCTTTTTTCTTCATTATATTCCTTATGTATTTAAATTAGAGTATTTTTTAATTGTTTCATTGATTTCATCTATTCCATAAGTTCTTCCTAAATATGGTGAAGAATTATCTTCCCATTTTATTCTTGGATTTGATAAAATATGATGCCATACATATCTAGCTGCTCCAAGAGACAATCCTCCATCATATGGGATAGGATCACAATATATATTTTTAATTTTAGGAAACCACTCCGTAATTTTACCTATCATTACTGAGTTTAATGATGCTCCTCCGGAAAAGCATATATTCTCCCCATCGTATTTTTCTATATAAGGAGCAATTCTATCTTTAAATCTAACCTCTGTGGCTTTCTGTAAAGCTGCAGCTAAATCAAAAGATTTCTGTTCATTACTTTTTGCTATTTTACGATAATTTTCCCAATTAATATTACAATTATCACGGACATTTGAAATAAAAACATTAAAGTATTTTTCAGGATCACCCATCGTTGCCATAGCCATTACAGTACCTGCTTGGTGACCATGAGGAGCTCCTATACTTAATCCAAAAATTTTTTGTGTTGCGTGGTGCCATAAAGCTCCAATAGAAAATTTACGATAAGACTCCATATGAATTCTTTCAATTTTAGTGTCATTTCCATTCCAAATTGTAAAAGCAGTTGTCATTCTTGGAATATTCAATAATTTTTTATCTTTCATATTATTAGGGTCAAGATATTCCGTGCCTGCTCCATCTAATGTAATAACCAAAGCTTTATTAAAATTACTAGCAAAAAATGCACCGGCTGCATGATTTTGATGGTGACCTGGAGCATAGTATGAGCCTTTATTCATCTTAACAATATTTAACATTTTTTTTTGATATAATTGAACATTAGGATTAATTTTTCGAGATAATAAATATTCTCTTCCTCCAGGATTTCCTGAAGCATAGTATTTGATATCTTTACTATTATTATTTTTAAAAAAAAACTCTAATCCATCCCCTATTCCCTCTTTAATACGACTAAATCTTTCAAGTTCTTCGTGAATCGTGGGAACACCATCTTCTAATATACAATAAGATACATCATGACCATCTTGGATTCCTGCTATCTTTATACTCATTTAATTTCCTCTTTACTAATTAATATACCATGTTCATAAAAGTATAAAAAATCAATATTTGTACCCATAAAACATTTTAATGCGTGAGAAGGAGACTCTACAATTGGCTCTCTATCATTAAAGCTTGTGTTTAATAAAATTGGCACTCCTGTTTTTTTCTTAAAATTATTAATAAAATTATAATACCACTTATTATCACTCTCAGTTACAGTTTGTAATCTTCCTGTACCATCCAAATGAACAACTGCTGGTACTTTATGCCTAACTTCTTCTTTAAATTCTAAAACTATACTCATATATGGACTATCTAAATCTTTTTTAAACCAATTTTTAACTTCTTCTCTTAATATAGAGGGAGCAAATGGTCTAAACCATTGTCTATGTTTGACTTTTTCATTTATAATATCCTTCATCTCAGGACTTCTTGGATCGGCCAATATACTTCTATTACCTAGAGCTCTTCTACCTGATTCTGAACCACCACCGAAAACCGAAATTACGTTATTATCTTTCATCAGTAAGTCTACAACGTAATCATCATTTATATTTCTTTGAACATTTATATTATTATTCATAAAGCCTCAGCATTCAAATATGGTTTAAATACTTTTCTATCTGATAAATCCGAATAAGTGGATGAACCACCAGTATCTTCGTTTACCTCTGGAACTGAATCCATCAATATTATACCCCGTGCTGCATCTTCAGGAGTCATATACATATGCCAACCTATCATTTTAAATTCATCATCCATATAGTATTTGCGTAAGTTACGACCATCATATGTGGCGTATTTGAACCAATCATATGCCTCTTTACTATCCGTAAGAATCATACCACCACGACCAATCGGCACTCTTTTCTTTATTTGAAATGATACAACTTGTATTGCATCATTACCAACATACATTCCCTTTGTCCATGCAGTAGCACCATCCCAAATATTATATGGTTCTAATTGGTAAACTCCGCTCCATTCCCTATCTTCAAATTTTAATTTACAGCCAGCATGTATAATTTGCATAGGTGGAGATACATAAGTTCTACTTGGTATTGTAATTGTTCCTTCAGCTTTAATGTACTTCAAAGCTAAAAACAATCCGTTAGAGCATGAATCTATACTACAAGCATATTTACTACCAGCAAATTTAGCAACCTTCTCCTCAAACATATCTATTACATCTCTTGGATCATCCCAATCGTATCCCAACTCTGTTAGTTGGTCGAGTTCAGGTCGTTGGAATTCCTTTGGAATCTTTCCAACTGGCCAACTTGTATAATGAATATCTTTTCCATATTCATCACGAACTTCTTCTTTCTTTAGTCCTTGATAATTTCCCACTACTTTACCCCTGCTTCATAATATTTTTTCTAATATCAGTTGATGATATTTTTGCTACTTCTTTAGGTGGCTTATGTTCTATTAAATCATAACCGACATCTCTACCATAATTGACAGATTCAATTGCTGGTATACTAGTAATCATCATCTGATTTTTTTGTAACTCTTCATTCATATCTTCTGATATTTTCTTTAAAACCTCATTATAAGTGTATGGGTTTTTTTCAGGCTCTAGTTCGTGTATATCCATTACCGCTACACATACCTTTTTACCATTACTTATCATTTCTCTAATACACCAAGCATGTCCCTTATGAAATGGTTGAAACCTTCCTATGTATAGTGAATATCTACTTTGCATAAAATTTAGAGTTTTTGTTATAATTAAGATTTAATAATCCCACCTTATTTATGTTATAATTTCCATTCATAAATTCAAATCCAAAATATTCAATATCCTTTTTCCATCTTTCCTTTACATAATTTTTTGATTCTTTGGTGTAATATTTACTATAATCAAGAGGAACACCAATTTGTTTGTATGCGTATGCTTCTGGAAATTGATAGTATCCATTTTTAATTTGATTATCATTTTTTCCACCCCAAGCTAACTTATTTGGTTCTGTAATTTTTAGTATATCAACAACCTCCTGCCAATCTTCTTTAAAATGTTCAAATCTTATTATATAATCCATAGACATTTTACCATCAATAGTCAACCAATCAAATTGATTCATGTCATGATAATCACCGCAGGGTGGTTTTGGCATTTTAAATTCCTTTAACCATTTGAAGTAGTTTTGATGAGACCAGCCCTTATCAACTCCTGGATAACCACCTTTCCTTGTATGTTCGTAAGAACCTACTTTTTTACCCCATGGGCTACGAACTATTGTAAATTTAAAATATTCATTCCATACATCAGCACCATAAAACTCTTTAGTCATTTCAGCCGTATGATGAATACCGCCAGATTTTAAATTGTCCTTATCACTTTTAGGATTATAATTATCAAAGGCCGGCCATATTGCACCACCGGCTGTTTTGTGTATATGAATAAAAATACATTTGTATTTTCTATTAATCATTTAAAAATTCCTTATCCATGTGCTGTCCTTTGTAAGGACCTGTTTTATATTCATAGACTAACGTATCATCCTCTAAGATTACATAATTATGACCACATAGTAAAGTCACACTACAATCTCCGACTTTTAATATTGGTTTAGCTAATATATGTTTATTAAAGTCATAAAAGTGACACTCAACACTTCCTTTTATAACCACCCAAGATTCTTGTGCTATAACTTCTTTCTCACCTCTTTTATAAATATGTTGATGTGGTACAAAGCTGTCATTTTTTTTTAATTTCATAGCAGATAATTGAATAAATTCTTTTTCTTCTACTATGTTTTGTCTTTTCTTATTTTGCATTTTGTAAAAATCATCAACCCTATAAACAATATGTAATAATTTATCTGGTTTTACTTTTGAATAAAACAGTTCCATTAGTTTCTCCTTAAAGGTATTGGAATGATTCCGTTCCAGCTTTTATAATTAGTTTCACCGAGTTTAATCATACCATTGTAATGGTTAGGCTGCCATTCTTTGTTAAACCATATTTGAGTTGCATCGCTTAACAATGAAGCCCACCAAGGAAAGGTACTGTTAGAGAATAAAATCTTATCAAATTTTCTCATAAAATTAAAATCATTTAAAACATTACTTTTATATTTTTTTCTGTCTCCGATTGTTGTAACATTGACATCGGACACTAGGTTAGCATTATAATACGACTTTAACTCATCTACTGTATTATCATCAGGCGTATCAGTTACTATGTAAATTTTATCAAACTCTATGTTATTGTCCTCTATCGCTTTTTTGTACCACTCAAATGGTGTGTAGATATTTGAGCCGTTATCTCCTACTCTGACATGAACCATTAGGTCATCTGTATTGGTTTTATCTACTTTAGGAAACCAAGAACGAATTTTATCTAAGTGGTTGATATAATTGTATGGATTTTCTAACTCAACTGCCTGTTCTTTATTATAATCAATATTAACTTTTACATTTTCACCCTTATGTCTTTTTATATCACTATCGGTTAAAAATCCCACATCAATTAATGAAGTTCCTTCCCACCTATCAATAGTTCCACTGTAGGTTAAAGTACATTTCATCTGTTCCGCTAATATTCTTCCATATGAATATTGAAACAATTGATTCCCAAATCCATTCTTCCATAAAATATTGACACAATCACCCATTTATTTCTTTCAGCATACCTTTTTTATACGAATACCAAAGTTCAGTTAAAGCATTTGAATGCTCTTCCTCTTCCCAAGGTTTAGGATTTGGTTTTCTATTTTCACCTGTATTGGGAAGCGCTCCTGCCCAATGTATAATTTTAGTTTGATCTGTTATTCCATCGTGAGTTAATCTCTTTGATTCGACAGTAGGTGCAACTTTCCAATTATATTCATCAGGTAATAAATTAAATTCTGGTACTATATGATTTATCATATGTTGAGTAAATAATCTAGTAACTCCCATAGTATTAATACAATCCACCATACTATTGTATATATTCTCATTTAACCAATCTTTACCTATAACCATTAACCCACAATTAATATCTGTGGAACTACCACCACAGCCAGAAACATATTGGTTGGGAGCAGTTTCCAATGCTTCTGAAATATCATTGATACATAACATATCACAATCAAAAAAGAAAACCTTTTCATATTCAGTTGGTCTAAAACATTCTAATGATAGAAAAGCAACTCTATGTTTTGGGTATTGAACCGGAGCGTTTATATAACTCTCATTATAAATATCTTCAAATTGTACGTGAGGAACTATCTTTTTTATTTTGTCTCTATTTTCAATAGACAATTCGGATATTGCGCTGCTATGTAAAACTTTAATAGGATAATCCATAAAGTCCTTTACATTTTTTTTCATTGAATAAATCATAACAAGTGCACCATCTATGAATTTGTCATCTAAATGTGTTGTAAATAATATATTTTTCATTGTATTTTGTACCATTCCTTATTATAAATTGAACCAAATTCAATTTCATTATTAAAATATTTTAAATCTATCATCTCATTTAAAATTTCTTTATCAAGCGATTTAGATGGATTGTCATGTGCACAATCATTGAGATTTAATCTGTTTTTATCTTCAAACCAATTACGCCAAATAGCATTTGTATTAAAAACTACAGCATTATCAGGTGCTTTTTTTGGATTTTTCAAAGCAAATGAAACAATTCCCCATCCATCATTTACAGATTCAGATGTGCCGTTAGCTTCAAAAGTCCAGGGTATTCTACCTGCTTTTAAATATTTACAAAAATATTCTCTTTTCCATATTGACCATCTAAGACTTATTCTGCTAGTTGATTCGGGCTTAGCCTCAACTAAATTCATACCCATAAAACTTTCCCAATATTGATGTGGTCTTGTTACTAAATCTCTTTCTAATCCAAAACGACCAATATTATTATTAGTTTCTTTTAAATATAATAAAGCTTTTTGATAAAGTTCTATATCAGTATAATCAACTAAGAAGGAATCATCCACAGTTACCATAAAATATTCATCATCTATTTTATTAAAGTACTGTCTTAAATCATTAGACCAATTATCTAAATTATCATCATCTCCCATTGAGATAAAAGAAAAATTCGATGGCATATCATTTATAAATTCAGGTGTCTTATATCCTAAATAAATTACATCAATAGAATCATCCCAAAATCTATTAAAAAGGAATGAAAATGGCTTCATTAACCAAAGATATCTATCACACGTTGGTATGTATAATTTTAATTTCATTATTTAATACACTCTACATTTAGACTAATTAGAGTCCCATTATCCTTATCCATATGTGGTAAATAGGATTGAGAATGATCATCAAATTCTGAATGCTCTGTTTCTCTCCAATCATATCTTTTAATATTCTTCATACCAACATCAATCAATAAATTATTTAGACTTTCAAAGTCATAAGTTGTTTTGTGATAAATAGTTTTATCACCCATTTTCATTTTACCATACAAAGGACCTAAAAAATTATCTAACGGATAGTTATCATAACCAAGTTTATATTCTGCATACAATGAAACCATCGATTCGAAGTCAGGAACTGAAATTCTCAATGTACCACCAGTTTTTAATCTTCCTCTCCACACATCTAAAAGGTTAATTATTTCCTCTCTATCAAAATATTCTATAAGATGAGATGCATAAATTAAGTCAGCGGTTTCATCTTCAACCGAGCTTAAATATATATCATTATTATCTAAATGTTCATAATCTCCACCATCTACATGGATCCAGTCTTTACCAAAATCTCTCCAACCACAGCCTATATTAAATTTTATCATGCGAATACCACTCCATATAGTTGTAACAATTTTACATTATAATCATTACATATTCTATTAACTCTCTCTTTAAGATTTGTAAATAATTGAACATCATTTTTAACATCCGTATATAAATCTTCACTGTCAAGCATGATATGATTAATTTTACCTGTATCAAATAATTTATTTAAGTTCAACACACCTTTTAATGTTTCTATCTTAGGAACAAAACTTACATCGCCTGGTAGAATATCACATATTAAATTAACCTCTGCTACCTGTTCTATGTTTGATGTTGCAAAATATTTTATATTACCATATTTATGAGTAATGTTTATAGCATCTGATAAACTCAATGTAGGAACAGGAGGTTTACTTCTACCTTTAGGGTAATCTAAAAACACTTCATAATCTTTATTTACAAACTTTTTTAACTCTTTTATATCTCTTACATGAGCCATATTGATTCTTATTACTACATCATTTACCTTTTTAAATTCTGGTAAAGTCAGCAGATGATTAGATATTAGTATCATTTATTTACCTCCTGGCCGTTTCAAAATTTTTATAAAACCATTCGATTGTTTCTTTTAAACCGTTTTCTATAGGAGTGAATTGAAAATCAGGTAAATAAGATTTTAATTTTTTAATACTCGAAGGTTTTCTGTACTGTCCATCGGGTTTATCGTTATCCCAAACAACATTACCCTTAAAGTTCATATACTCTACAATCAAATCAACAACATCTTTTATAGGCACTGCATCTGATGTAGAAAATATAATAGGTTCATCCTCTGTATAATTATCTAGCGCCCACTCCGTTAATTTAGCTATATCTTTTGAAAAGATGAATTCTCTTAGTGGATTTCCGGTTCCCCATATAACAAGATCTGTTTTGTTTTTTTCCGCCAAATAACACTTATGAATAAGTGATGGTAAAACATGACCAGTTTTAATATCAAAATTATCATTAGGTCCATAAATATTTGTTGGTATTACAGAAATATATTCAATACCATATTGTTCTCTATATGCACGAATCTGAATATCTGCCATTCTCTTAGCGTATGCGTATGGATAATTAGAAAAATGTGGTTCACCGTTATGAACTTTTTTTTCAGTAAGTGGAAATTCTACATCATCCGGAAAAACACAAGTGGATAAAAAACATACTAATCTCTCTACACCAAATTGTCTCGCAGCTTCAATTACATTTGTATTCATCATAATATTATCATAAAAGAACTCACCCTTATAATTCATATTGCCACCTAATCCACCAACTTTACCTGCACAATGTATTATCTTTTTTGGTTTATACTTATCAAAGATATTTAAAGTTTGTTTTAAATCTTTTAAATCACCATCTTTGCTAGAAAGTTTTATTCCTTGACTTATAGCCGAACCTACTAGTCCAGTTCCGCCTGTTATTAATGTTTTATTATTCATAACATTCCCTTACTTATTTAAATTTGTTTCTGATTGTATTTGTTCGTGCATTAGTATTACTTTTTTAGGAATTGCACATAGAAAATTGTCTCCCAATTTTTTCACACCATTATGGTATTGTTCGTGATATACATCCTCATAATGATGTGGTAAGTTTAATGGAAATCTATGTGAAGCATATTTTCTCAACTCTACTAATTTTTCCAATAAAAATTCAGTTTTGTACAGAGCATCAACTGATAAAGAAGATCCAGGAGATTTTGATGCTGTATAATACCACAATAAATCTCCACTTTGATATTGACTGTAATACTTTTCTTTTGTATATTCCCAAAGTTTACCTATTGGCATATAACTTACATCTTTATCAATAACCTCATTTAATATATTTTTCCACTCATTATAAGTGGTTCTATATTCAAAATCTTCACAGAGTATTAATGTGTATGGAGTATTAACTTTAGAAACTAAATTTAATGCAACTTCTCCCCAAACATCTGAAAAATCATTGGTAAATTCTAAAGTTTTTATGTTTTGATTGTAAATATCAGCAACTTCAAAATAATTTTCAAGTGTTGCATAATTAACAAAAAAATCATAATCTTTAAATATCTTAGACATTTTAGGAACTTCTCTTTTTATAACCTTTAGCCTGGATGATTTAGTACATATAAAATTTTGAACAACCGACATCATAAGTAGATTTCTCCTTTTACAAAATTATGAGCCAAAGGGAATTGTCTCTGTGATTCATAACATTTTGAATATCTAACAACTAAATGATTAGTTCCACATTGATTTGATATATTAACTTTTGCTTTTGATTTAATATACAATTGAATTCTTAAATCAACATACCTCATATCAAGAGCTTTTTTTATCCAACTAAATTCGGTTTCTGAAATAGGATTTGCAGTCCAATAAAAATATGGTAATTTATACTTATTTAATATACTTGTAAAGTTTTCAACGTCTTTATCATACGTTTTTTTATCATATTTTCCCATTTGAGTTCCAAATCTATCCGACATTAAAAGAGATCCAAATTCACCGTTTGTATATTTTTTTATTATTTTATCTCCAAACTTTTTTTCTTTATCGGACCAATACATCTCAGGCTGCGAATCTATCATTTCAGTATCTTCAAATTGCCAAAATTTCAACATCTGGTTTATTAATGATATATCTGTATTATTTTTATTCCAAACTCTATAATGATCGTGGAAAACTTCACCATCTATTTCATCAATAAAATCATCTACATATGGATTATTATTAAATACAACATAAACATTATCATGATCTTGACCAAAAAGTTTTTTTAAGAGTTTCTTTGATGGAACATAAACTTTACAATTTGGATATTTCTGTTTAAGTAATCTCGGCATAGCTGAAATTATTCCCCAATCCCCTATTCCACTAGCAGTTCTCATTACCATAAACTTTTGTTTATCTAAATATTCATCAGGTATTCTGAAGCCATCACTTTCTTCAAATCCAAGTTTATTAGTATCGCCTGCATCATGAAGTTGATTATCTAATATTCTCCAAAATTTCATACACCTCTCCGAACATTCATTTCTTTACTAAAATTTTTATTGTAAAACATATTTTGCTCTTCTTGCTTTTCTATTGTTTT
>CENI01005735.1_pt1 | contig 23987 bp, 33 predicted proteins | sample 530161 | NCBI WGS metagenome assembly CENI01 (sample SAMEA2591107, study PRJEB7988) | marine metagenome | isolation source: saline water (ENVO:00002010), including | reverse complement strand
TCGACACCCCTTGTGGCAGTTCATAGGCACCAACTTTTCTGTTCAGTATAAGTTGATATGCCGCAGCCTGCACAGCGGGAGGAGCCGCATTGATCTCATCTAAGAATAAAATAGCAGTGCTGTCTGGATCAGATGGCAGTTCAATAGGCGGTGCCCATTCCATTGCATTTGATTTTGAATTATAAAAAGGAATTCCTTTTATATCAGTAGGCTCCCACAAAGGAAGTCTAATGTCAATCACTTCACGTGACTGTTCGTCTCCAATCTGTTTAACAATATCGGACTTACCAATACCAGGTGCACCCCATATCATCACAGGCCTCTTCAGTTCAATACAGTGTTCTAGTGCTGTTATTGCCTGTTTAGGACCAATTTGTCTTGTAGTTTCAATTGTCTTATCGCTCATCGTTTGTAATACTCCTTATGTTTACTATTATAATGCCAAACATCAGAGTGTCAACCAACAAAAAGTCGCTATAATTGGAAGTTTTCTAAGTCTCCATCCAACAATTGAAGCATCACTGCTGGTTTTTCTGCAAACAAAACCAAGTATTTTCTTTTTTGCGGAATGTAATAAGGTGCTGGACAGGCACGATTTAGGTTGAGGAACGACTTCATGGTCAACGGCTTGTTTATCCTAATTTTATATGATTTGAATTTTGCATATTTTAGAAGATGGTAGCCTTTGTATGTGAGGTTAAAATGTGTTTGATCTGATACAAATGACTTGAACATCATTTTTACAATCTTATCCACTGGTTGTTGCAGATCACACTGTTGTTTGATCAGTTGAGCGAGTTTGGTTTTAGTTAATTTCATCTTTCAATTGCTTGCCTTGAGTGAGTTCATATACCGAAAAGTCTCGACACTTGAACATGTCGTTTAATTTAGTAGCAAGATTGAAAGCATGTCCAGGATTGGAAAAAGAAACTTTTTTATATTTAGGTCCTGGATAGTTGGAAATAATTGATGATGATTTGAGATTAATAGGTTTGCCTTTGTAAAACACTGCCCATATGGCATGTGACTCCAACACCTCCTCCATCTTATAATTTTTCTTGTTGGTGTGTTGTAAAAGAGTCTTTGGTTTAGGTCTACTCATTATGTGAGTATTTATCTAAGCTTTATTGGTTAAAATGCTCTTTTAGATGTTCAAAAGTCCCGATGTATTTGTCATCTATAAAAATTTGTGGCACAGACTTGGCACCAGGTACTGCTTCAGTTAGTTGTTCAATTGTCCAACCGTTAGCAAGATTTCTCTCCTCATATTCAATGCCTTTTTGTTTTAATAAAGTTTTTGCCATTTCACAAAATGTGCATGCTGGCTTTGACCATACAATTGCTGTCATTTAAAATTTCCTCCATCCATACTTAGTGACGATTGTTCCTCGCTGGTCTCACGTCGACTTTGTATTTCTACATAGTGAATCAAAAGGGTTGCCAGTGCGTTTCTTACTCTTTTAGCAAGTTCGATGTCTATCTTTATCTCCCTTTGCCTTGAATTGTCTGCTCTATTGATTGTTTCTATAAAATTTTTTAGATGTAAAGTGTCATCTACTTTTGTTGACATTGGAAAATACCTTTCGTTGTTCCATCACCGTTTTGAAAGGGCCTTGGAAGTCATTTTCTGCAATGGTACTTAGTTTTGGGCAAAAGCCTTTGACCCATCCTTTAGGAAACTTAACACAATAGTAACCAGCCGCATACATGTTGTCTGAATTGGGAGACTTGGAATACAGTGGTAACTTGTGGTGAACATCAAACACAGCATTGTAAGGAGCATGCTTTGTAGGATATCCATAAACTTCTTTATTGGCTTCTTGTTTTGTTTCAACAATCTCAGTAGCTTCAAACAAATTGAATTTGTCTTCAATTTCTTCTAGTGTGCAATTATGCACAGACGAATCAGTGCCAGTGACTATAAATTGATTTTGATCATGACGCTGAATGGTGCCAACTCTTGATCCGTTGTGTTCTATAATCCAAAATCTATCACGCAGTAATTGTTTGGTTTTGATAGAGTCTTGCATTGAAAGGTTCTGCATAAAATTTAACATTGTCTCTGATCCTCACTAATTCATGTTTGTTACAAAATTTTAACATATGAATACCAACATTTGCAACCTCTTTTGGTGTGTCAGTTGCGAATGCTATGGTTTCTGCTATAATCTTTTTAATATTATCTGGTTGTTGCGACAAGTCAATAAGTTGCTGATTGACTGCATACTCGTCTTTGACCACACGTTCTTTGCCGTTGTGATCTACCCATCTACTCAACATGATGTTGTTCCATACAAATCCTTGACTGTTGCGATCTTCAAATGCTTCTTTGAGTTTTGTGGTCCGCACTTTAGGAAATGCACTGAACACGTTGTCGGATGAATCACCACGCATGCATTTTTCAAACAACAACCATTCTGGATTTGGCGCTGTCTTGGGTAATTTTGTTTTTTTGTCTATGATTTCAGTGTTTTTATCGTCATAAAAGCCTTCGATTGTTATCAGTGTGTCTGTAATGCCATTGTATTGTGAAACATTTTCAGCAATCATTTGATAAAAGTCACTGTCTGAACTCACAATGATGTGGTTATCATCTGGATGAGATTGTATCCAACCAGCAATTAGATCATCTGCTTCTAGTTCTTTGTGTTGCAGTGTGGTGCAGTTGCTTTTGTTTTCCACAAATGTTTTGAATTCATCAAAAGTTTCCCAAAATATTTTGTCTGCTTCTTGTTCTGCAGGAGTCATGGCATCACGTGTTGCTTTTCTGTTTTGTTTGTAAGCAGGATACATATCTTTTCTCCATGACCTACCTTCAAAACAAAACACCACATGATCTGCTTTAAATCTTTCCCAACACTTTTTAACAGAGTTCATACAAATGTGTAGGGCCAGTCCTGTCTTGGTGTAAATGTCGTCGCCTCTGACCACATGTCTTGCTCTGAAGAATGTGTTGGCACTGTCGAACAGTAGATATGTCTTAGGAGATTTCAGTTTTGCCATCCTCTCTTTTTGTTTCTTTTACAATTTGATTGTCTGAAGAAAGAGGAGTGGCTTCGTCTGCTATGGTATTGCAAAGAACTGAAAACCAATGATCTACAATTTCTTCATCTGTATTGCCTGAGAATCCGTGTTCTTTGAGATTTTCTACAAAGTGTTTGTTCCAATCAAGTTCAAAGTATCCATACTTTGGATTTTTTTGATCTACATTTGTGTCTAAAACTTTGATGTAAGGTTCACCGGCTTCTGTGGCAATTTCCTTGGCAGTCTTTTCTAGTTTCTGCTTTTTGTTGAATATAGTTTTTAGTTTATCAAGCATATCAATAATATAACACCTATACCAAATATTGTCAACTTAATCCATGGTATTATTGTTTTGCCTTGTATACTGCTATCATCTGAAGGAAGCGGTTTCATAAAATTTCTCTTTGAAAATACTCTCATTTTAGTTTATCCTTCCATATTTCAATGGTTTTGTCAAGACCGTCATCTAGACTTACTCTAGGTGTCCAATCAAGTTTTTTGTTGACAAGATCACAATCACTGTTTAACCAATAGATTTCGCCATGTCTTTTTGGTTGTTTGTCCCAGTTAATTTTGCCTTGCCAATTTAATTTTTCTGCAATTTTTTCTGCATAATCTTTGATTCTGATTGGATTATTTGGACCTATGGTGCATATCAATCCGTCATTGCATTTGTCGTGTTCGGTGATTGCTTTGACCCAAACATCCAATAGATCATCGATGAAAATAAAGTTTCTCCATGGCTCGGCATAACCCATGTTTATTTCATCAGGATTTTGCAACATTCTACTGATGATTGCTTCTGTGACAAAAAAATCGTTGTCACGTCTTCCGTATGCATTGGTTTGCCTAATGGCAGTGAAAGGCAATCCATAGGACCTATGTGCATACTGTAAATATTTTTCGCAAGCAAATTTCGCCACGGCATATGGTGCGTTTGGGTTTGGTGTTGTGTGTTCATCAAATGTAACTTGTTTTGTAAACGTGCCAGTGCGTTGTATCTCATCACTGATTGGTTGCCAACCATACACTTCCATGGTGCTGGCAAACACAAAATTTTTTAAATTTTTTAAGTTTCTTGTGCTTTCAATCAAATTGATAGTGCCTAAGTAATTTACTTCACTGAAACTTAATTGTTCATAGAAACTTCTTTCAACCTCAGTTCTAGCTGCCAAATGCACAATGATATCTGGATTGATATTTTCTACTTCTGTGTCGACTGATTTGTAATCTGTGAGATCACTTTTCAAATGAAATATTTCGAAGTGTGGTTGAAGAATGGGTGTAAGTGCTGAACCAATAAATCCACTACTACCTGTAAGAAGTAATCTCATGTCCCTATGGCGTTTCCAAACAAATACACATGCACTCTCGCCGCCACATTGTAACCGCGTTGAAATGCTTTTCTAGCCACTTCACCAGCTGTGGCTGATTGTTCTTCTTCTCTAGCACCTACAGGCATAATCCACACAGGATAGTTTACGCCAGCGTCTCTAAATTTTTTAACAGTATCTTCAAGTTCTTGCCATTGTTCTTCTGTATGTCCAACCACAAATTTAAGTTGGCCTTTTTTAGACAGTGCATAATAGTCTTGCACAAGATCAGGACGTATTGCTTTTTCAGTTTTCTCTCCTGCCACTGACCATAACTTAGGACTTAAACTAAAAAACATTTCTGTGTCATGACTGTTAACCCAGTCCTTAAAGGCTGGAGTCAATTTTTGTGTGCCATTAGTTTCAAATGTTATTGATCCGGGCAAATTATTTTGTCTTTGTAGTTCTTCATATATTCCTATTGTTGCCTGTTGACTTTGTGGCATCAATGGCTCTCCACCTGTGATGCACAAGTGTTGATGTTGTTTGGACACGGGATGCATGAACAATCCATCTGGATTGCTGTCATTTCTCAATATGTCTACAATTTTATTTGCTAAAACTTCTGGAGTTTCTTGCCCCATTAAGTGTTTGTATTTTTTTGCCCATGTGTAAGATGAATCACACCCTTTGTCCCACACAGGCAAGTCTTCAACCTTTTTTATTTTAGAAACATCAAATGATTCAAATGGCAGTTCCCAACTGCCTGGGTCAGTAGGATCAATCTGTCCAAAACCATTGCACTGCAAATTGCAAAGAAAGAATCTGATCCAAGCAGTTGGTACACCCGTGTAGTGGCCTTCTCCTTGGATCGAATAGAATATCTCTGAATAGTAATATTTTTTTTCTATTTTGTTCATGGTGTTGTGACGTTTATTTAAAGGTTCATATCTTATCATTATAGCATGTATTTAGATTTTGTCAAAACAAGTCACTTGTAAAGCATATCTGTCCACAGCACTCAAGTTGTATGCCGCATGTTGTGTGTGTCCACTCCATCCTATGTAATTTCCTTTTTTCCAGTAGCCTATGATATCTTTGTCTATCTGCACCATCTGTCCAGGACTACTGTCTTGCAATAAAACCAAGTATCTATCAATTTTAGATGCATCACTTACTTTATAGACTTCCATAAATCTTTCATATGCATCTTGGTGTGGCGGCAAACACATGCCAGGTTCCATTTTATTGATCGCAGGCACTACAATTTTGTAATCAAATGATTCGCATATTTTGTCAACAAATAGAGGCATCGTCTTGGGTTTGCTGTAATTTCCCACTTTAATAATTTGTTCATAAATTTTGTTTGTGTATTTAGAAAAAGGAGCCAGTGGAGATCCAAATTGATTCACATAATCAAGATCAATGAAATCTGCGTCTGACCATGTTACAGGCAAACTGTTCATACTTCCCATGGGTACACTATCCATGCAGGATCTTTGCTTTTGTCTATCTTTTGTGCCCACCAGTCCACATCGAATTCAGATGGTTCATTGTCAATTAACACAGCATATTCTGTATATGTTGCCCCACGGTGACGCATTATTTCACGCACTCTTTTAAATGTGTGCCCTGTGTCATTGATGTCATCGACTACTAAAAATTTATATCTATCAATCCAAGGATCTCCTGTGCCATGTCCAACTGGAAATTCTGGTATCATCTCCTTGGCATGATCCCGTGTGGATATTGTGATTGGAATCATTGGAATATCTAATTTGTGTGACATGATGGTTGCAGGAATACATCCGCCTCTTGATATTCCTATGATGTGTGTGAAAAATTTTGGTTCAACTAATTTTGCAAGATATGTTGACATCTTGTGGATGTCGGCCCATGTGTAAAATTTCTTATCTGCCATCGCCGAATACCGTGTTAATTTGTTGTGTGCATCTTACAAATGTAGCACATTTAGGCATGTCTTTTATTCTTTCCGCGCCAATGTATGTGCAGGAACTTCTTACACCTCCTAGTATTTCTGTAACTGTATTTTGAACTGCTCCACGATAGGGAATCTCAACTGTTTTCCCTTCAGCACCACGATAACCATCTTTTCGTCTTCCATGTTTAGCCATTGCTTGATTTGAACTCATGCCATAAAATGTCATCTTACCATCTACAATTTTTCCGCCTGATTCATCATGACCTGCCAACATGCCGCCTAACATAACAAAGTGTGCGCCTGCTCCAAAGGCTTTTGCAACATCGCCTGGATATACACAGCCTCCATCTGCAATTATATGACCACCAATGCCGTTAGCTGCATCAGCACATTCTATTATGCCAGATAGTTGAGGCACACCCACACCAGTCATTGTCCTTGTGGTACACACAGAACCAGGACCAATTCCAACTTTTACAACATCAGCACCTCTAATAATAAGTTCTTCAGTCATTTCTGCTGTGACTACATTTCCTGCAATAATAGTTTTATCAGGATATTGTTCTCTTAAGTGTTCCACAAAGTCGCCAAAGTTTTCATGGTATGCGTTAGCAACGTCTACGGTAATAAACTTTATGTCTGGATACATCTGCAATACTTGTTTAGCAGTGTGATAGTCAGCCGCTTCTTTATCCCAAATATAAGATGTCCCCAAACACACACTAATATGTTTCATGTTGACTCCATCACCAATGGCCCGCTTCCAATCATCAACTAAGTGATGCTTTCCTATTACGGTAAACATTTTTTCCTTTTGCAATGCTTTTGCCATACCAAAAGTTCCTACACCGTCCATGTTAGATGCCATAATAGGAACTCCTTTCCACTCGTTGCCACTATTATGAAAAGTAAATGTGCGTATAAGATCAACATCTCTCCTACTTTCAAGTTTGGATCGTTTGGGTCTAAACAATACGTCCTTAAAGTCAAGTTTAATATCTGATTCTATTCTCATGCTACTCCTGTCTCAAAGTGTTTTGCAAAACACAATCTATTTGTATCGAATCCACGATTGTATTCGTTGTATTTGTTACTATTATCTATGCCAAAAATAACAGATTTACTAACATCAACATCAAGTTGTTTACACATATCAATTTGTTGTTGTCTGTATTTGTTAATGATAAAACTGCTATCAAACTGTTCTAACACATAATTCGACATACCGATTCCTAATTTATTAACCCAATCAGAGGAAGTTGTCATGTCTAATCCATCGTCAATGTTTTCTTTTTTCATACGCATGCCAACTCTTACATAACCTAATGGGAAAACTTTGCTTAAACTTGTGGTCAACGCCTCAATGCAGTCATGTTCTAAATTAATGTTTATTCCTTCACTAATGTTGATGTATGCCATGTCTAGCAACAAAGGCACACCAAGACTGTCACATTTGTCCAATATCTTATTCATCTCAGGATGTTCTTGGCCTGTGTCTGCAAATGGACAACTGATTACAACACAATCATTGCTGTCTATTTGGTCAGCATGGGATAGAGTTGTTGTTTTGCCATATATTGTGCGTTGCATTATGTTATGGTAGATGTATTCGCCTTTGAAACTCACAAGCCTCCTTGTTGGATGTGTTGCTGTAAACATGTCAAAAGTATTTGTGGTCCCTAGAGAAAACGCAAGTGATTTATATTTTTCTAATCCTTGCAGATTGTTTTTGGAAGTTTTTACAAACTGAAAGTATCTCTCAAGAAAGCCATTAACATCGCTATTGTTGATAATGTCAATGTAGGCATTTTGATCTAAGAACATTTGCAGAGCCTGTATTATTTCAGGATCGTTAATGCACCAAGCACCACCATATGGCTTTTGTTTTAGATCGGTTGAAAGTTTATTGATATCAACCATTATCTAGGAGCAAACCCTTGTTGTAGTTTTATGTTGTCCATAAACTCTTTTTTAGTGGTTTGATCCTGTTGAAAGGCGCCTTTCAATACAGTTGTTTGTGTTAGACTTGAATGAGCATGAATGCCTCTGTTCTCACAACATCCGTGAGTGGCTTGTATGTATACACCAACACTTTTTGATCCTGTGGCTTTACTGATCTGACGTGCAATTTCATTGTTAAGTTCTTCTTGCAGTGTGCCTCTTCTTGCACACCATTGTGCTATTCTTGTGTATTTGCTGAGTCCGATCAGTGTGTCAGCCGCAATGAGGCCAATGTATGCCACACCAGAAACTGGTTGATGATGATGTGAACACAAACTTTTAATTTCACTTCGCACAACCAACATGCCACCATATCCATCTTCTACATGATTAGGAAATGCAGTTGCATTTGGCATAGGAAAATATCTACCACGCATTAATTCATTTACATACATCTTGGCCATTCTCCTACCTGTGTCTTGTGAGTTGGGGTCATTGTGTCTATCAATTATCAAACTATCAAGAACTGCTTCAAACTTTGGAGTCAGTTCATCAATAATCAATTGATGTTCGCCTTCTTTGATGTGTTGTGAAATATTGTCGCCTGCCCAATATCTTGTGTCAGTGTCTTTCAGTCTTTGTTTAATATCATCTGCGATGCTCATTTATTTTCTCCGATGTTAAGGCAGTGGATTGCCATCTTTTATATTATACTTTCGTCAATTGTTTCATACAAGTTTTTTCCATGGAAAAACTGTGTCTGAAGTTGTTTCTTTTGTCTTTGTATTTCTGTCACGTATTTAGAATAATTTTCCATCATGTCAACAATTTTATCCATAATTTTTTGTTTGTTTGATTGATAGTGTTGCATGTCTTGGGTCCATTCGCTTGGATACCTAAAAGTATCAAGAAACATTTCTTTATAAGATAGTCTATCAGGAACCATGACCATGGTGTCTAGTATGAGTGCTTCATATCCTGATATGCCAAGTGTTTCTTGTAAGTTTGCTGAAAACACTAATTTTGATTCTGCTAACAGGTTGTGATATTCATATTTTTGCAACTGTTTTTCTTGGCACACAATAAAGTTGTATTGTGGCAATGCTTCTTTTAAGTCATAAAATATTTCTGGTTGTTTCTCTGGAGCTATCCGATGAGGGAACAGTATTGTGTTTGATTTCTTTCCACCTTTGTATGCTTCAAGTTCTTGATCAAAATATTCCATGGGCCAACCAGTACGCACAACTTTTCCTGGTTGCACGTTGTTGAATGTTTTGTTCCACAATTTGATGTGGAAATCTGTGGCATAAAAATTATGATCATAGCATTCAAACATGCTATGTTCTGCATGCCTTACCCAAGGTTTGTCACCAATCAGTCTGCCAAGAAAGTCTGACGGATCATATGAACCAGCATGCCACATGCCGCCAATACTAATATTAACACCCAACAACTCAGCCATATACCTAAGCTGAATAACAGTTGGATTCCAAGCATCAGTGTAAAGAAAATAATCGCCATCATTAATTTTGCCATCGCAAAATAGTGTTGCAATTTGTTCAAGTTGATTGGATTTGTAAACATTTGTTCCTCCGAAATTTAAAAATGCTCCTGGTGTTGTTGCTTGTGGAGTGTCACCACCTGATATTGTTGTAACTTGCGATTGTGTAAATTTTTGCAATTGCCAAGGCAAATACTTCTTCCATTCTGCTGTGTACCTTGTTTCTACTGCTTCGATATCAACAATGTAAATAGTCATGTCATTATTATACACACAAAATGATCAAATGTCAAAACATTAAACACCATAAATTAATTCTTATAAATCCTCAAATATCTCACCCCTATCCATATTGGTTTGCAAGTCATCCAACTGTTTGGTTTAATCATCCTGCATATGATGATCTTAAACTTTCTATAATTTACTCTGACGATTATGATTTTCAAGAACAACTAGATGAAGCATTAGAGGAGGTGTCTTCTGATAGTATTCCTATTTTAGTAAATTCCTTATGGCATTGGGATTATGAAAGAATATTTGAAAAGAAACTTTTATATTTTTGTGATAGGATGACCACAGGAAAACAATTTTTACCACCTGTGTTGCACTGGCCTCGACATTGGGTTTCTTATGCAAAACACTATAAACATCAAGATAATAAACATTTCACAGAATTTTTTTGTCCAGTTTATAGAGGCAATGAAGGCAAATTGCTTGTGTTGGAAAGTTTGTTTGAAAAACCTGGCCTATTGAACGAAAAAAACTACACTCTTGATCATACAGAAAGACCGTGTGTTGTTCCAATACAAAAAGATAAAACAGTACAAGGTTTTAAAACTTTGCATAAAGTTTGTTATCAGCGATATCATGCAGACATCAATGTCTGCACAGAAGATGGTTATTTCAATGTGCTGACGGAAAAGACATTCCAAAATTTACAACATTTATCTCCGGTCATATTTGCTTGCCAACATCCTCGCAATTTTTTGAAAGATTTTGGTTTTGATTTTGACTATGATGGCATTGATGAATTTGAGCACGGAATCTCATATGAAAACATAATGTCGCTTGACATCAAACAGTATGTGTCAAACAATATGTTGACTGATTATTTTCAAAAACATGCAGATCAATTGTATGGAATAGTTTACAACCAAGCATCACGTGATTTGTATGAAAAAAACTTTGAACGCGGAAGACACAATCAGTCTATTGTGGAAAACAAAGATTCAATGCACAAAATATTTGCTGAAAACATTCTGTCACAATGGCAAAATCTTTAGCCGTGTATGCTGTCATGTGCCGCAACAGTTGTATAAGTGGTTGAAAGATATGTTAACAATTTGGGGTCTTTCACAGAAAAACACACTTCATCACAGCCTGCGTCTTCAAAATAAAAGTCCACACCATATTCATAACCCTTGCGACCTAGGTCGTTGGACACAATACACCCCACATCAAAATCAGTGTAGTTGCCATTCAATGCACCACCTTCTGTGTCATAGTAGCCTCCACGATCAGTGGTCTTGTCTGATGCAATCACAATGGTGTGTTCAAACTGGTATGGACCTGGATTGCTCATCAGTTGACTGCTTTTTCATATGTGTGATCACAACCGTTTTCGCCATCTTCAGAAACTTCTATTCTTATGTGTCTGCCTGGATGTTTGATTTGTATTTGATGTGCAAGTTCGTCAGCAATCATTTCACAAGACTTGTAGTCAAGTTCAAGTGTGCCTTGATACAGTGACTCTAACCATCTTTTGAATTGGATGAACTCAATGTCTCTGTCATCGTGAAATACTTCTATCCAAACTTTGAAATGAAATATGTGTCTGTGCGGATATCCAAGAAAACTCACATCTTGAAGTTTTGGATCTTCCAATGCCGCAGGATATTTGTGAATGCCTTCTTTTTTGAATGTTACCCAAATTTGTTTCATAATATTTTGTCCTTTGTGTATTCTTGCCAGTCAGTAAAGTGTTGTTCGTTGAGCATGTCTCTCACAGGCCAACACCACACACCTGGATTGGTTGCTCTAAAGTCAGCATCATCAATTTTTATAATCACGTTGCCTTTCATTTGTTTTACGTTGTCCATTCGCAGTCCATATACAATGCTGAATTTTTTGTAAGTGAGTAGATCAATAATGTCTTGGAATCTTGGCGTTGGTGATGTATCAAATGTTACCCAATAGTCGTGATCTAAAAAATATTGTAACTGATTAGCAAGTGATACAACTTCATCTCCTGCCAAAGCTTTAAATGAATGATTAGCACCAAAATAAATGTGTTTACAGTTGTTTGCTTCTGCGTGTCTTACAATGGCCGCTGTTCTTTTCATGCCCACTACAAACAGTGTTTTTTTGCCTTTTGTTTTTGTTTTTTCAACTTCTTTGCCTACAAAAAAATCAATGTTTTCTTTTACTCCATCTACATAATCACGTTTCATTGTTGTTCAGTTCCTCTAATATTTGTTTGTATCTAAGTTTCATTTTTTTTGCATCAAGTAGTTCTGCCTTGTGTGCCCATTCACGAATGCGTTGTCTTTGTGCTTCCATTTGTTTGACTTTTTTCTTAAGTGCTTTTAGTTCTTGTTTGACTTCTGCAACTGTCATAACACTTTCCAAAAATGGTTTGCTTCCAAATTTCGCTGTTGAATCTTCAAAGTTTGTCATTTATATCTCCTTATAACCATGTGACCTGCATTATTACACAATCATCTAATCCAAAATTTCCTAATCCATGCCACGTGTCGCCTTCCCAAGTGTAATTGTCGCCTACTCTCCAATGTGATTCAATCACATCATCTATTTGTAGCACTTGTCCAAAACTCCATTCAGTCATCATAATGATTGTTCTTTTAATTTTATTGTGCTGTTCTTCAGCAATATTGTTGAACTTGATAAAAGTGGCATATGTGTCATAATGTTTAACAATGTTGTGTCCTGCGTTTAATTTCAAAAAATTGTAATTGTGATCAACTGTCTTGTACTCATCCAGGATGTGTTGCACTTGTGGTGGTACGGGTGGTCTTATACTCATATAATGTTTGGTTGCTTCAGCTGAAAGATTAATTTTTGCATACATTTCTTCCAATTCAAGAATTTTTTGTCTGGCAGGAGTGTCCCAAACATCATCTTGTGGAATGGCATCAGTCATTACACATTCTCGCCATTCAAAATTATCCCAAAAATTGCTGGGCCAAGTTACAGGAATATTATCCTTTGTGTGCATTATTATACCTCCTCAAATAGGCTGTTAAACTGTGTTGAAGCATTTACTGTTTTTTTACCTATGGCTCCTCTGGTGCCTATAATACTCATCCAATACTTTGAATACTCTTCAATTATAGCATCTGCTGTAGACCTGTCATCCGTTGCAAATATGGCTTCAACAATATCTCTGAACATGATCCTATCAAATGTTTCGTTGATCAACATATTTGGTATTTTTCCTTGCTCATATTGTCTGTTGGCTTCTTGCACAGCATTGATGTGCATCCAAACATTGTGTCCCATCATTATTGCATAGGAGAATGAATCCCAAGATGTTTTGCCTTCTTTGCCAATCTTATTTAGATCTCCTGGGGCATAGATACAAATGTCTTTTGCTGTGAGTCCTTGTGTGATCGGTGAATCCAAAAAAGAACCATGTTTGCCTTCGCGAACAAATGCTTCTGCAAATGCAGTGGTGTCTGTGGATAACTTCTTGTCATCAATTGAAGGAACCATTCTATACACCCACTTGGATCTATCTTCAGTTTCAATTTGACAGTAGATTTGACCATTTGCTGTTGCAAGGAATGGTGAAGCACAATCAAACGTTACAGTAAAATTAGGATTGTGATGTTTTCTTACTGCCCGTTGTATATCAGTCAATAGTGTTGCCCACTCAAGTTTTGATGTGCCTAGGAAGTGCATGTAGTCATGGACACCCTGTTCTAGCAGTCCATCAAAACGCAGTGCAACCAATCTTTTTAAAACAAGATGTATGTCGCACATGTTTTGTCCACCCATACTCCATCCATTGAAGTGTGTGTCTGGATATTGTTTTGGATCACAATACTTCTTCATGCGTTCATACCAATCATCTGCTTCTGTGTGATTTTCACCTTGCAATACGTTTAAAAACTTACATGCACCTGAACGATGTTTCATAAAATATTCATTGTTGATGTTTGTGGCTTGACAGGCTTCTTCATAGGTTGTGATGCCAGTTGCTTTTTGTCCTTTGGGAGAACGAGCCACCCAGGCAGGAATATCAAGTATCATGCCATAGTCCATGTAGGCATCCATCCAAGCAAGAACCTGCTCACGTTTCTTTTGTGCTTTAGGACATGACGGATCTTTCCAGTCACCTTCCCATACACCTTTACCTATTTGAAATCCTCCGGAATCACCAAGAGCCCATGATGTTGTTCGATCACGTTGACGAAACATGTCTTCTTTGGGAGAATCTCTGTTAATGTCTAAGTCGGCGTGACCTGCAGAATACAAACACCATTTGTATTGAAACTGTCCTTGTGTTGGATTTAAAAAGTTTAAGCTTTCTACTCCATGTGTAAAGTTTGCTGGAATACGAGGAGTTTCAACATACTCCATTGATCTTTGTTTGCCAATGAATGTTGCAAAAAATCCACTTACTGCTGGGAGAAACACCGCATAGTCTTTTTGTTCAGCAGTAAGGTTTGTGTTCATTTACTTGCTCTGTGCAGGCAAGATGTATTGATATTTGGCCATGCCTGAATCAAGTGTAATTTGTAATGCACCATCATCTGAAAAAGACATTTCGCAATCAGCTGTTTCTATTAGTTTAAGAATCTGCGTGACCTGTGCCACTGGCCATGCCCAAGTTTTGTCCAATTTGCCAGTGATGCCTGTGGCAAATGTAAATTCACCGCCGTGTGAAGATGCATCACCAAATTTAAATTTTAGTGCATCGCCATCAGTGAACACAGTAAAAGTGTTTTCTTCTGCATTGGCTTGTGCTTGAAAGTTAAGTCTTTGCACATCTGGCATGGTTGGCTTGATAGTTACATGCCAATTGACGCCTCTAAATTTTACAGATTTTAATTTTTCGTTTACTATTTCTGCATTCATAAAGCGATAGTCATTTTTAAAATCTTTGCTGTCATTTTCAAAATGTAACCCTACTGGCACAGTTTCTCCGTTGCGTTCTTGTGTATTAACTGTGATTTGTGCATTGTCTTTATACACAGGCAGTTTGAGTAAGATGTCAAGTTTGCCTAGATTGGGCATGCCGAATGTGCCTTGAAATTCATTTACTGAACTTTTCATTTCAGATTTGACCACAACAGATCTATCTTCTGCCATGGCATCCAGTTCAGTTTTTTTGTCATCGCCCACTATCTTCACAAGGTCAATAAAGCCTAGCGAATGTGTGTGCTTAACAATGTCTTGTAGTGTATCTTTCATGTTTGTTTCTCCTTGTTAAATTATATGTGTAATTAGAGCTAAAGTCAATAAATTTTTTCAAAGTGGCGTGATCTTTGTTAGGTGTGATTTAATACTTGTTTTCTCACCTGGTTTTGTAAGCACAACAAATGAATACATGCTATCAACATGGAAAAACTCTGCAAGTAGTCCACAGTTTTCTGCATAGGATTGTATGATTTCTTCATTGCAATAGGCAATTTTGTGTTCAATGAATTCTTTCCATTCTTGTTCATGATCGCCATCTGCAAAGTGCAACAGTGCTTGTCCACCAGGTCTCAGTAAATTTGCACAGGACTGGGTTAAGTTTGCAATTTGTTCTAAACTGTAATATGGCAAAAGATCGATAGCCATTAAAGAACCAATTTGGTTGTGAGGCACATGATGATCTTCTATTATGCCAGTATGTTGCAGTGGTTTCAGTCTAAACATCAATGCTTTAGCACGATCAGTTTTGGCAGTCTTTTTGTTGGTATAATATTGGATTTCTTTTTGTGACACGTGGTTAGAACACAAATAAACCAGTGATGATTTCACAGATAAATGCACATATTGATAATTATTACCAATCAACCAACACCATGGAAAACGCCAATCTGCCTGACGGGCAATAAAATTTTCTATGAATTTTTTTACTGCTTGTGAGTGTGTGACAGAAAGATATTTGATGTGTTTTTCAGTGAAGCCAAACACAGACTGTGATTTGCCTTGATCATGCACAAGTGCGTTGATTTTTTTATCTGTTTCTGATATGTATGATCTTGCTAATGCAAGAGATGTTTTAATTTCTTGCTTAAGTTCAGCAAAGTCTTCATCACAGGCTTGTTCTAGCACTTTGATGGCATGTTTGATTTGACGTCTTGAAACCATTATCCAAATAATTTATCAAATGTGTTGTCTGCTTCAGAGGCATGAAGATCCCAATCTAGCACACCAATGAGATTGTCTAGTTTTTTGTTGATCAGTGTGGCCTCCATTTGATCATCAGCAAACGGCAGTTCTTTGAACCAATCAGGAATACGCAGTTCATCAGTTGGATAAGCAATTGAAGTGTATCCCATGGGGTTGTCACGCAGTTTGCACACAATACATTTTTGTCCATCAATGATGTCCATGGAGTATTTGTCGTTGTAAACTTTTTTCAGTGTGTTCCAATTGATAGCCGCTCTCACGTGTCCTGGCATGTTGATCTTGCCTTTGCGTTTTTCACGTGAATGATACTCTGTGAGTTTGTTCACACGTCGTGGTGATCCTTTTTCCCAACCTGGCATTTTTTTAAATTCTAATCTAAAGGCCGCTATAAAGTCCATGACCTCTTCTTCTTCGGATCCAGTCAGCACTTTGTCTAGTATGTCAGACAAAAAATCTTGTATATAGGCAGGCGTGTCAGAACGTTTCAAATCAAGGCCCATTGCTTTGATCTTGTCCACTGCTTCGCCTTCAAGGTCATATATCTTCATGGCATATCTTTTCTTTGTGATAAACAATCCTTTGGAACCAACTGCTTCTCTACCCGCCGCAATTAGTTTGCCATAAGCAGAAGGGCAGTTAAATGCAGTCAACATGTATTTGGGGAATGATTTGTTAACTTCTTCGGCCACAGAATCATACAGTTGTGTCACTGATTCTTTGCTCCAAGGCACGTTGCCTGCATCTATTTCAGCCTTTAGTGGTTGATATGCTGAGAAATACACAGAATCTGTGTCGCCATATATTACACTTTTGCCTCTGTAATCATATTCGCCACATATAATTTCATTTGTTTTAGATGCCATGTGCTTTGTGATGCATCTGCCTGTAAGTGTTGTGGATTGCCCAATCCTTGTGTCAAAGAATCTACAACCAGGATTAAGAATAGCACCATACAAACTGTTCAAGTTAATCTTCTTAACAAGTTGCCGCTTGTCCCAAAATGCAGTTTCTACTGCATTGTTGGCATCAATGGCTTTCTTCTTTTTATCTTGCAGTTCTTTGCGATCTGCATACCACCTCTCCAACAGACCAGGAATCACTCCTGCAAATTCATGTGTGAATATTGTGCCATTTGCAGAAAGAAACCATGGCTGATCATTGTTGAATATCAATTCATACACTTCTGCGGCACTTAATATATTTGACTCACCATTCTCCCAATCAATACTAATGCTTTGTGCTCTGTCTTGTCGCATCACTGCTTGATATTCAAGTGATCCAAACTCGCCTTCCCATGCACCTGCAAATGATCTCTTCTCCATGGTCATTCTGCGTTCAATTTCTTCATCTGTGAGTGTTTGTCGCAATTGTCCTACAATAGTTTCAGGAGCCATGTTTAATGCTCTAATCACAGAAGGATACAGTGAATTGATGTCAATTGATCCAATCCAATCATGCAATCCTTTTTTAGGATATGCCACATAGGCACCTGCCGCTGGATCCGAGCCTGGTTCACGTCTTACTCTGTCAGGCACAACCATGCCACGTCTGTGTGCTTCATTGATGATGCCTTGTTCAGTCACTGCCACAGCACCCATTGTGGTTTGTATCAACACAGTGTTTTGATGTGCTAATTCATTGGACAGTGCAATAAATTTAAGTTTGTCATCAAGTCTACCCAACAGTGCCACGTCTTGTCTATTGTATTCAATAAACTTCACAAAATCTTTATTATACAATGTATCCAATGTGCCTTCATATGGAGTTTTTTGTTCGCCAAGTTCCATCTTAGAAATAAAGTCTAATGCATATGAATGACGTTCTTCATATGTGTATTTTCTATACAGTTGCATGTAATCCAAATGCACTCTGCCTATGATGTCATATGTGACTTCTTCGTTGCCAAATCTTTCAAACAGTCTTTTGCGTGGGAATGTGTTCCACAAACACAAACGTCTTGTGTCATCTTTGGACATCACTTTTTGTATTCTGTTCACTGTGTATGGAATATCAAAGCCTTCGGAGTTCCACCCGCTCAACACATCAGCATCTTCACAGATTGTAATAAACTTGTCCAACATGTCTGCTTCTGATTCACACAGCATGGTGTTTTCAAATTTTTGTTCTATGATTTCTGGATTAGGAAAGTCTTTGGGAGGAATTGCCAGTGTAATCAATTGATCCAACCATTGCAGATACACTGTGATGGATATGATTGGCGCCCAGGCATCTGCTGGTTTGGCATAGCCTTTGTTGGGATCAAAGTCAACCTCAATGTCAAAAAATGCAACCTGTAGTTCTGGAGCATCTTTGTTGAGGTAGTTTTCTTCCAAACAACGGAATATGGGATTGATGTCTGACTCATAAAGTTTTTTACCTGACTGCATGTGAACTTCACGTTTGAATTCTTTGCCTGACTTGGTGGCAATGCGTGACACTGGCGTGCCATACACTGACTTGAATTTGCCTTTGGGATCATCATAGTAGGCCACATAGCGAGCAGGATATTCCACATATCTTCTCTCACCTTTGATGCGTTCAACCACAGATATCTTGTCTGTGTCTCTGTCAAACAGTGCGTCTACATAGCTCATATTTTATTGTAACATCTTTCTATTGTAATTCATAGTGTTGATTGATGGATGACTGTGCCCAGTCACTGTATATTTTCATTGCCCAATCATAATTATCACAACCAAAATAATCAAGTGTGCGTCCAACAAAATTAGTATCATGCAAATCTGATATGTCAAATCTATTTTCAAACACAAAAGCCTGTTGCCACTGTGCAATACTATTGGCATAATCTGATACAAAATTGCTTGTTTGTTCAATGTGATTGTAAGCTTCTTGTATTATGTGTGGTCTTGGCGTGTAGATTTTTTCAAAGCGTCTAGCAAACCACGTATGCAGAGATTTGTTTTCACAAACCACTTGCACCACACGATCTTTGGTCTGTTGACACCAGTCAGTGTCATGTGTCAAATAGTGTTGGTCATGTAACCTTTGGGTGTATTTTTGTTTGTATTGATTGTCATACAGATGAAACTTCTTCATAATGCATCGTGCAGGTTTATATCTATAGTCATTGATCACACTATCAGTAATTTTATCATTGTATCCTGTGCGTTTCTTTAGTGCATTAGGATCTATCATGGCAAGAATCAAGTCACCACACATACCTCCTCTATACAGCAGTGCTGTCATGACCAATGACTTTCGTTGATGATGTGCTGATTGTTTTGATATTGGAACACAAATTTTATGTTGCCATTGGTTGTGTCTGGATTTTCCATTATGTCATATTGGCCGTTAATTTTTGGTTTGTCAGCAAACCGTATGTCGTTCCATATCATGTGTAAATTGAATTTGTCAGCCAATGATTGACCCCATGACAAAAAATAATCGTAATGATCAACAGTGAGTCTATTCCAATCAACAATCTGTGTGTCTCTAAAACTATAAAAAAACAAACAACCTGAACGCATGGCCTTGACATAATTTTCAACGTGTTTGTCCAAACTATTGATGTCGCACAGAAGATCTCCTCTATTGTTGATCACAACAAAGTTGTCAAACACAGCACCGTTGATTGCATGAACTTCTGCACGGTCACTGACGATTTGTGCAGGGGGATAGAATTTTTTAACAATTGGCCATTGTTCAATCACAGTTAGGTCAGGCACAATATCCTCTAGATAATATCCTGCACTGCCAAACACACAGGTTTTACCTGGTTGTAAATTTTTTACTATGAAATTATCATAAGGTTCAATCTCAACTGTGTGGCGTTTTCTATTACGCAACCATAGATCGTGTTTGAGTCTTCCGATTCTGTATCTGATGTAGTCAGTCTTTGGATTGTGATGACTGTTGATAGCATAGTCTTCAAATTTTTCAATCAGTTTTTGCATATGAAATAGTGTCTATCAGGCACCACCCATGTGAAATGTTCACCTTGATCAAGATAATCAACACTCATGTCTATTACCTTATAAGGCAACGATTGTTGTAACCAAGATGTGATTGCTGGAAGAAAATCTTTTGGCAGTATCAAATCAACAGTTTGATTGTCAATGTTAATGTAATGCCTATTGAGGCAAAGGTAAAGATTGTCACACAGTGTTACCCATTTGTGTATTTGTTCTATGATGCCCCGCAAGGGATATCTTGAATATCCTTGATGTGTTACTAGGATTAGATCACATTGATTGAGATCATGCACTGGTTGTGCTGTGCCATAATCAAGATCAAGTCTTACTTCTTCATCGTGAAAAACTTTTGTAAAGTTGTTAAGTTTGATAAAGTCTTCAATTTGTTTTACCCTTCTCAATTTGTAGTTGTTGTCAAAAAATCTTTCTTGTATGCGTTTGAAATTTTTTGTCCAATGATACAAATTTTTTGCTGGAATAACTTCAACATTCTTCATTTGATTTATTTAAGTAACACCATTTACCACTAGGCCTACACCGTATACTACATTGAGCAAAATGCTAAAAATAAAGAGCGATTTTTCTTTCCACAAGTGTCCCACAGTTGCCCACAATGAATTGCCAATCAAGAAAAAATAATGATGAATATACAATTCAGGGATAAAACTTGACAAACAAGCGGCGAATAAAACAACCGCAGTGCTTGTCCAAGCGAGCCACTGATATGGTTTCTGCATTAGGCTTTTTTAGCAATTGCTAACAACTCCTCGAGTTCTTCAATATCATGTTTTTCAGCAGCCAGTGATTCCTTGAATGCCACTGCAATTGCTTTGGTCAACAGTGCTGGTTTGATTTCTAATTCTTCTGCCACTGCTTTGACTGTGTCTCTCAACCCATCTGATAGATCTTTGACTTCTTGTTTGACTTTAATGCCACTCTCAATGACATGTTTTACTTTTGCTTGTTCTTCTGTGTTTAGTGTTTTCATAACAATGCTCCTTGCAACTATTGTAAAGCAAAATGTTACTTTTGTCTATTAGTTTTTTTAGTGTTGGTGCGATCAAAAAATCTTCTGGCAGGTGAATATTTGTTGAGTTGCAATCCACGAGAACCAGGTGATTGTGGTGAAACCATTTGTTTGGTGGTTGTGATGCCTAGTTCAATCAGTTTCATCAGTATCGCTCGCATCTGATGGACTTTTGACATGCACAGGACCAATATCATGGCTGGTATCTTCATCCACATTGAATTGTTCTGGTTTGTCCTGTTCCCACTGTGTGAAATATGAATCATCAGTTATTGTGTCTTCTCTAGTGTTTTCAACTGTGTAAAAATTTTGATCAATGAGATATCCTGGATTTTTGGTTAATCGCTCTTCCATGAAAGCATCATCATACCAAATTGTTCTGTTGTTTGGATATGCAAAGAATGTACCTTCATCCATTCTAAACATGTGAGCACACTTGTGTTCTGGATCTTCTGAGAAGTTTGTGTCCAGCATGCCTGCTTTATCTTCCCAACCAAAATCAATTGTAAACATATAAGTACCTTTTCTTTTAGTACCATGCCAGTCAACTAATTCTGCTCGACAATTTGCAAGTCTATTTCTTCTCTGCACACTTATGTATGAACTGAAGCAGTCCCAATACATGTGAATATTCAATGGATGTTTTGGCGCATCCTTTTTCCAAACAAATGCATTGATAGGACGTCTGGTCCAGTTTACTCCATTTGGCAGTAGACACTCGAACAGTATTGCTCTACGCTCCATGCAGTTTGTGGTGTGAATATCGCAAAATGTAAAATCGCCATGTCCTTTTGTGTGGTTGAAAAGATATTCATTTCTTATGTAAGCACTGAATGGCGGAATGTTATGATTAAGATATGCCATCTACCAGTTGCGACATGACCAATATCTTGCTTTGGTCTTTGGGCCTGGGTTGTCACAGTTGTGTCTTGCTCTGAATGACTTACGTCTGGCAGGATTTGACTTCCTAATTTTCATAGTTTTTTCGCCTCGTTTTTTAGCACTAGTGCCACCATGACCAAAATTAACTTTTTTGATGTTGCCTGTTTTGGGATCTTTGACATAAACTTTAAATTTTGAAACATCTCCGCGTGTTGGCTTGTTAAGTTTTACTTTTCTGCCTCTGTACTCAGCTTCAAGTGCATTGATCAATTTGCCACCTATTTCGTCTGTGTACACAAGAATGTTATCTTCATGCACTTCGATGATAGGAGTGTCTATTGCAAGTGTGTCATCGAATTCAAAGGTCAATACATCTCCAACTGCAGGATTCTGTATTTGATATTTTACTTCGTCAAAGTTCATTATTTGTCCTTAACAATATTTATTATGTCTTGCACAGTGACAATTTTTTCTACTTCACTGTCATCGATGATAATATCAAGTTTCTTTTCCAGTTCCATCACAATTTCTACAGCAGTTAAACTGTCTGCGCCTAGATCATCGATCAGTCTTGCTTCAGGCTTTATTTTATCAACATCGTCAGTTAAAACTTCTTGTATGACTTTATAAACTATTTCGCTCATTTTTTCTTACGTGGCTTGTTGCTAACATTGATGGCCTTGCCTTTTCTTTCTGGATTTTTATCTTTGGAACGTTTTCTTCTTACAGCTGCCGCAATGGCTTTTTTGCCACCTTTGGCTCTAAGAGATGCCGCTCTGGCTTTGGACAAGCACTTGGGTTTGCCTTCACTGGCTTTTCTGTCTCCGCACTTGCCAATACGTTCGCCCTTGGTGTTGTAACGATCCCAACCACCGCCTCCTGCTCCGCCTTTTTTGCCTTTGCCAAACCATGCTCTAAGTCCTGCGTGGCTTGATTCATCTAATAAACCTAAATCATCTAATTCATCTGCTATCCATACATAAGGATCACCGTCTCTGGCTTTTTGTGTGCCATATGGCATTTCACCTGTAGCACTAAAATAATCAAACAGTTCACGGTATAATTCATCAAAGTCCATGATGTCAGCACCTTGTTTTAATTGTGCATACTCTTTAGGATATTTTGCTAAAATACTTTGTGGTGACTCCTCTGAGTCTAGCAAATGATAATTTTCTTTGAAGTAAGCAACTGCATTTTGTTCGTTGTCAAATAATTTTACAGGCTCATTGAACTTGTCCACCACAAGATATCTGTCTTCTCGTTTGACACAGTTGGGCACTCGTTTGCCAAACATGGTTTTGAAACCTTTGCGTTGATAACCTTTCCAACAGCGTGTGCCTTCACCTATATTATATTCAAGGGTGGCTTCTCTTACTGTGCCAACAGTCACAGCTGGTTTGTTTATTACTTGTTTGTCTGATGGATTCACAGTCACACTGCTTAATGTTAATGGATACACAGTGTGATTGTCTTGATCTTTGTATTCTTGGTCGGTTCTAATAATGTATCTGCCATTCTGTTTGAAGCCTGCTTGGGCAAGTTGTTTGGCTGGAATAGGAACAACCATTTGCCTAATAGATTCCTCAGAATCTTTTTTCTTGGTGTTTCTCATGGCACTTTTTTTAAAATCATCACTCACAAGCAGTTCTGGTTCATATTGATCACTGCCAATGATTAACACAGGGCCCTGCTGATTTTTGTCAACTTTTGCATAAAATGTGCCGCCAATGTATGGATCAACAAAAAATACACCAGTGGCTTCTGTGTTGAACAACAAACTGGTTGTTTTATTAGATGATGCAACTGTGTCTGAATATTTGTATTCTTTGTCAATTAAATCTTTGAGTGCTCGTATGGCTTCGTCTTGAGTCTTGCCGCCTGCCTTGCGTTGTTGTTTGCTGTTTTGTTTGTGAACACCATGTGCTATGAAGGGTGGTGTTGCTCCCGTTTTTTGCACTGTGATTTCAAACTCACCATGCTCACCTGCAGGTTTGCTGTCTGCATATTCTATAAGTTCAATTAACTCTAGAAGACGCATTACTTTTTGCTCTTGTTGCCC
>CENI01007646.1_pt1 | contig 25113 bp, 34 predicted proteins | sample 530161 | NCBI WGS metagenome assembly CENI01 (sample SAMEA2591107, study PRJEB7988) | marine metagenome | isolation source: saline water (ENVO:00002010), including | reverse complement strand
GTTTTCATTATTTCTTCTGCTTGAGTTTTCCAAACATCTAAATCTAACATAGCATTTTTAGCCATTAAATTATGTTCATCAAACCCATAGATAGTAAAACCATCCATGTCACTTTTAATAATAATAGAGGCTTCGCCGTGAATATAATCAGTAATTACTATTCCTTTCTCTAATGCTTTAACATCGTAATTTAATTCTTTTTTATTGTCTTTAGATAACAATTCCAAAGTAACTAACTTGTCAGGCATTTCCACTTCAGGTACTTCTATTGCTTTAGCAGAATAAATTAAGTATTTATCACCTGTCTTCTTTACCTCGTCTATTTTAACTCTGAGAATAGAACCAACATCAACTTCAATCTTAGTATTAATTGCATTACCTACATTCATGTAGGTATTACCTTCTATTGTTTCGTATTCTTTGCCTTCGCCTTCTGTTGGGCCAGCACCTAAAGCATAGGAATAAGTATTCCCTTTCTTTTTCTTATCTAATACTATTAAATCTAAATCAACATAACTCTTCCACTTAACCCATTTAGGATTTTTGCGTGTGCCTATGTAATAAGTTGAAGTAGCATCTTTAATTACTACTCCCTCTGCTGTTGGCATGTCCATTATTTCTTTAGCATACTTCTCAACATCTTCTATTGAGTCTGCTAAACGAGTGTCTTTTTTAGAAGGAAAGTTAAGGTATTCGCTTGAATGAACTGAATAATTATTAAACATAATATTTAATCTATCATTCAAAGGTTCATCAGCAATAGTTTTTTCATTATGTCTAATAATATCAAACATATGAGCCTTTAGTTTAAAGTCAGGATTTTTGTCACTAAATACCTGTGAAATAACTTCTGCTCTAGATAAAGAATTATCACCATCAAATAACACTAGTGTCCCATCTAGAATGCAATCTCCGAAGTGTTTCTTTTCTAATTCCTTGACTTGTTCTTTACATTTACTAGTAATATCCTTTTCATCGTATGAATATATTTTTATCTTATTATCTATCTTATGTACTTGTATTCTCATACCGTCATACTTTTCTTGAACAATATACTCACCACTAAACCCTTTTAGTTCTTTCATATCATCTATCTCAAAGATTCTATACATTGGCTTATTAGGAGTAATAAAATCTGTCTTTCCCTTTTCAGTATCAGACTTTGTTATCATTTTCTTAGGAGTATCAGTTTCCATATCAATGTCTTTTAATTCATCCCAATCTTCTTCATCATGCTTAGAAAAGAATAATAGTTCTAACATAGACATAGCAGCCTTAACTTTCTTTCCGACCTTCTTTGAGTCTTTTCCGTCACCGTAATGCTCTATAATATAGAGGGGTATATCGTCAACTTCTAGGTCAAGTCCCATAAGACCCTCTGTAATTGTGTCAGGTTCCATGTCTTTAACGCTGTAAATGGATGGTTTAAGTGCTTTATTGTCTGAACGCATAGCATAATGCACGAATTTAACCATTGATTCAGGATTATCAAGTAATTCTTCAAGGACATTACCTTTGAAGTTTTTAGAGAAGGGGTCACTAACTTGGTCAGAAGAGTACCTTAGATTTTTTACAGATTCGTATATCTTTTCAGCAGTAGTCGTCGTTGCATCCTTAGCATCTTCATGCTCTAAATCTTTATCATTGATGAAATTCTTTAATTCTTCTCCAAACTCTTCTGAATCATCGTATTCATCTCTAATGTATTCCACTGCACTATGCCACTTTGACCCATATTCTTTGGGGTCTGTTCGTGCAGAAAGATACGCCACTCTAACTCTTTCAAATAATCTTAATATTTCATTAGAGGCTTTACCCTTCTCAAATAGAAGGCCGGATGCTGGCATAGAAATCACTGAGGCAGATTATCTTCTTGAGCAGAGGATAGCATTCTAGTCATTAATGATACAATTTTACCTTTATGAGAAGTAGTCATTTCTTTACCAATCAAGGAATCTAATAATTCTAGTATTTCTTTACCTTCTCTTTGTCGCTTAATCCTTATATTCTTTTTAATCGTATGTTCAATAGACTCACCAGCAAGACCATATCCTTCTTTTTGGTCTGTTTGATTCATTAACTTTACATTTTTAGCCTTTGGCCGTGTAATTTTCTCAACTACCAATTCATCTTCAAGAGGCAATCTTTCATGAGTGCTTTCTTGTTGAAGTAATTCCTTTGCTTTCCTAGCCTTTTCAATAGCAAGGCTCACTATTCTTTCTTCTTTAGTTACTCTTTCTGGCATTATTGACCACCTATCTTTTCGACCATCTTATGAATATCAGACCATTCCATATTAGAAACATCTCCAATACCCGAAGTTGCGGCTACTGAATTATTCATTTTTGGACTTGGACTTGTTGCTACTACAAAACCTGACTTCATCAAAAGGTTATCTTGATGATAGACTGTTTTTTCTAACTGTTCAATTTTTTCGGTTAAGGCTTTTAGAATAGCCAATACATCTTCACTTTCACTCATCTTTTTCACCTTTTTTCTTTGGATAAACCATTTCCCGTAATTGCCGGTACAAGGTTTCGTAGTCCTTACGGAGTTTGGTAGCGGTTGCCACTATGTCAAGGTTGCGCTCATCCATACTCTTCATGCGCTTATTTAGTTTTTTATCTGACTTTGTAAGGTCTAAATCTTTAAGCACATCAATTAAGTCACCCATCTTAGTAAAGTCTTGACCAAAAAATTCAGTAGGTTCTGCCGCTTGCAGTGTCTTCTTCAACTTCTTAGTCTGCTTCTTATCTAAACTATTAAGAATAGTTTTTTCAGGTGATTTTTTTGCTTTAAGAATAAATTCTTCTTTGTTGTCGTAGTAATCCCATGTCATGTTATTCACCTATTTTATTTTTTAATTCCACAGCATAACGCCTTATTTCGTTATATTTTTTCGTAACTGTTTTCAAATAATCCGCCTGTTTCTTCATCAGCCGCTTTGTGTGTTCAACTTCTCTTTCGCCAAATCCTAACTCTTCAACTGCTTTTTGAACTTCAATTAATTCATTAGCAAGAGGGTCAAGTTTTTCGTCAATATCATATATTGCATCTTCATACGCTTCTAATAACTCATTAATAGCCCGTAATTCTTCTTTATCCATGACTACTCTTTGTCTTTCTCTTGCCTCTTTTTGCTCAGGAGTGGCTTTTAAAGAATCAGAAACCTTTTCCCAAATAACTAACAGTTTTTCTTCTGTTGGGGTTAATTGATTTAATAATTCTTCAGTACCTTCAACTATTCTCATAGCCTCAACCTTTGTCGTTTTATCAGGGGTCGGTGTAACAGTAAATATATTATAAAACTCTTTTTTAAGTTTAAGATTGTTTTGCTTTAATTTTAATTTAAGCAATCTAGGTATCTTGAAATCTTTACTATCTTTATCCATAACTGCTCTAACTGCTTCTTCACCTATGGTTTTTAATTTAGCAGAAACCTCTTTTTTCTTGGCTGAAACAATAGAACCTGCTTTCTTTTTATACACCTTTCTTCCGAGAATATTAAGAACATCTAATACTTTCATTTCAGAACCTTCGTATTCCATATCTTTATCTAATATTTTCATTATATCAAGAACATCTTTTCTAATGGTGGAGTAATCTTTATCTCCTTCTCCATAAGGAATAATCCTCATGCTTATTCCTTTGTTAGTTTTATCAATCCAATGGAATAAATCAGCATCCATAACACTTTTTGTTTTATTGAAATACTTATCTAACTCATCGGGCTTAACTTTATCTATATCTTCTTTTAACTTAGTAAAGTTAGCCATAGTTGCTTTCTTATACATTTCTGCATATTTTTTTTCTCTTGCTTTCATAGCCGCTTTATTGCTACCAACCTCGGCTTTACGGAAGTACTTTTTATCCCACGCTCGTTGACTTTCTGTTCTTGGGTCTTTATTTCCCGTGGGTTCAAATTCTTCAGTTTCTCCATCTTCAAGACCTTTATATTTTTTGGATTTAATTTTCTTTTCCAAGCCTTGTAAATATTTATGTCCTTTACCAGCAAGACTCATTTCTGTTTCTAATTCATCTGATATTTTCTGACCCGCAGAACCCATTCCCCCTTCACCTTTAGGGGCGGTTAATTTTTCATAATCTATTCTTTCTTCGTCTTCTCCCTTTTTATTTTTAACTACACTAATATATTTTTTTGGGATTTTATCTAAGATTGTTTCTATAAAACTATGATACTTTTTTCTTTGTGCAGAAGTCATTTGACCCTCAAGTTTATCAAAAAGTCCTACTGTTGGGGATAATTGACTAGTCTTAGTTCCCCCTATGGAAACATCTTTTTTCTTTTTGGGAGGTTTCTGAAATACAAACTTTTTACTCGTTAATTTCATGTATTTAGGATATACATTATTTCTTTTAGTCTGTACTAAGTTAATTACATCAATAAGATATAATTCATTAGACAAGATTAACTTGTTAAATTGACTTTCGGGGTTTTTAGATTTACCAAACGCTTCTAGTTTAGTTAATAGATTACCCCACATTTCCCTAGTGGGTTTCGTAACATCAACTTCTTTACTAGGTAATAGTGCTTTTATTTTTTTATTCTTACCTATTTTATCTAAAGGTTCTTTGTCGCCAAATACCACTTCATATATATTCTGCATTTCAGATTCTTCTGCGGCTTTTCTTCTAGGATTTTTACTTGTGTTTTTTGAATACCATTCTTGCTGTTCTTTAAATGACATTGATTTCCATTTTTTAGGTCTTGGTTTTTTTAATTTATTAGGGCCAAAGTCAGACTCTTTAGAATCTCTTCTCAAAGATGTGCCGCTTTCTCTTTTCATTTCTTCTGCTTCTTTTCTGGCCGGTTTCCATGACTTCATGTTAAATCTATCATTAAGAGTTTTTATGACCGCTTCAACTTTTGCAATCTTATTTGAAGTAGGAGCATCAGCAGAATATTTATTTTTAAGAGCATATAAGGTTTTTAATAGTCTTTGGTAATTAGTTTGAAACTTTCTTTTATTATCTAACTCCCAAGTATTTTGTTCCTTATCGGACATATCATCCCATTTCTTAGGAAGAGTGTATTTATCTGATAGAAGGTTTAAATACTGTTTCATTTCTTTATTATCAAGAAGGTCTTTTAGTGCAGTTAATTCACTTTGACCTTCTATATTACTATATACTTCTTCAAAGGTAATAGTATCTTTCATATCGGGAGATGGCTTTGTGTTTTTAATTGCATTAGATATATCCTTATCTATTTTAGTTTGCATTTTCTTATAGTTCTCATCAAACAATCTTAAATCTTCTTGTTCTAATAGTTTAATAGCAGAAACATAACTATCATTTATTTTCTTTTGGAACTTAGCCTTTCCTCCATACATAGAAAATAATTGTTTATTACTTAATTGATTTCTTTTACCTTCTGCGATTCTTCCTTCTGTTAATTCTATTTCTTCTTTTAGATACTCAATAGACTTTTTATTCTGTTTAATGGCATCCTCTTTAGTTTGCCAATTAAAGTTTATATTATCGAAATCCTTTTCAGTTTTTTTCTCTTCTTTTTCTAATCGCTCTTTAAGTTTCTTTAGTTCGGGTTCTAGGCTTTCCTTACTCCCAAAAAATTTATCTTCAAAGCCTTCTATTGGTCTGTCATATCCTGTGAAAGTTCCTTCGGTTGATATTCCTAAATCATGAAATATTTTCTTTTTAGACTCATCTATTGATTTATCTTTAGGATTCCAATATCTATTATCTTTTATCCATTCTTTATTTAATTCAGATAAAGAATACTTTTGTTTCTTTTGATTACTAATAAGTTTTTTATAATAATCTTGTATTTTTTTTCTTTGTGCTTCATAAAATACCTTAAATGTATTGCTTCTATTAAATAGATTTTTCTCACTAATAGCATACATTCCTGCTGATATGAAAGCATCCCTTAAAGAGTTATTACCAATCGTAGGTATTTTATCTAAAATCTCTATCGAATTTAGACTTTGAACAGTTGGTGTTTTCTCCCATTCCTTAGCCTTTACTTCATCAATGGCCTTACCTTCATTATCTAGATACGGATTATTTCCTTTGTATCTCTTTTCTATGTCATTAACCAATGCCTTCAATAAAAAAGAAGGGTCGTTTTCACGCCCTACTAGCACTGCTTCCCATAACATATAATCACATCAAAAAGGAATATTTTCGCCTTTGCCTCTTCTATTCTTAGGTAAAAGAACAACATCGGGAACATCATTAGACGCATTAATTGATTTATGCGATGTGTCCGGCGGTAATCCTCCAACGGAGAAATCCCTGCTAGGAGTTGCTTTACGACTATCTGCCGCATTTTGACTCCTAATCTTTGCTAATTCTTTCTTTAGTCTCATTTCTTTTTGCTTACTATCTTCTTTCATTAGTCATCACCCATATTATATCCGCCGCCTGAGAAATAAGCATCTGCACTTCTTTCAGACCGCCTTTCCAGTGCTTCTTCGCTAAGGTCATAATCCTCGGTAAAATGGTCGCTATCCTCTCCAAGCATTTCATCCACTATATCATAATATTCTCTATGAGTCATTCCACCCTTAGATTTAGCCCATTTTTCCCCATCAGAAGAAGTGAACCATTCATTATATTCGTCATCTAAACTTTCCACGATTTGAGGAATTGATTTTCCTTCAGATAAATAAAAGTTTACGATTTCTTCAAATGAATCATATTCTGTTGGGTCATCTTCTATGGTTCTATTATACCTTTCTTTTTCTTTTTCAAGGGTTGATTTATCGCTATCGCTTAAATCCGCCATAGTCCTTGCTTTTTTAATAATAGATTTCCAATCCATATCAACCAACTCTTCTTTCTGTTCTTGAATCAACATTCTGATTTCCGGCATCTTCAGGTAATCCGGTTAGACGCTTATCTGGCCCTGTCTCAACACTAGGCTTATTTCTAGTTGTCGCTGGATTTTCTTGTGGCTTACTTCCGCCTTCTGCCATTACTCGCATACTTTCGTCTAAATCTCTTTGGTCTAAATTAGAACCTGCTAAGGGGTCTTTACTTCCTTTTTGCCCTTCTTCTCCTTCTTGTGACTCCATAGGTTTAGGTTTTTCATAAGTAAATTGACCGTCTTCATCCATCTCAACTTCAAATCCTAGATTTTTAATTGCTGCCGCAATACTAACTTCTAATTCTCTTTTACGAAGTTCTGAAATTTCATCTTCTTCTTCTGATGGAGGTAGTTTTAGAACCCAATCAGTAATACCAAATTGCTTGATTAAATACGGGAATACATAATTATTATACACATTCTGTGCCATTTGCACTGCACGATTAGTAACAAGAATCTGCATACCTTCATTATTCAACCCACCACTAGTGGTATTGTCTGCCATGAATACTTTACTTACTCCATAGAATGCCGAAATCCTATCTCTTAAATCATCCTTTACGGACATGTAATCCATTTCTTTTAGACTATCCATAAACTTAATCCATTCAACAGCACCTTTACCGCCACCATCTGATTCAACACCCATAACAGGAATAAAGTGAGGGTCTGATTCCATCTTCTCTTTTACACCACGCCAAAAGGCTCTCATTGAATCCATGTTACGAGTCTGTACTGCCAATAATCCTCTAGGCATTCTGCTCTTAGTATAGGCTGAATTAACATAATTCTCCATAGCAATTAGAGTCATGATATGATTGTATAATGTAATTACAGGAGAGAAACCGTACAGCCTACTAGGGCTATATTTACTAAAGTGTAGTACCTCGCCTTCTAAGAAGTATTGGTCTTCTCCATTCGCCCTATTAACATAATGAACAGGATATAGTTTACCATTACATTCTTCGCAAGTGTGGTGCGGTTCAGTATCTAATACTGTTCTATGGTTAATACATGTGAATCCTTTTGTACCCTTTACACCTTCTTCGTCTGCATAAATAAACATGGTAACAGGGTCGCCTCTAAAGATTTCTTTTATGCGGTGCATTCTTATTTTACCATTACCGTCTAGGAAATATTCTTTAACTAAGACAATGTAGGCATCATCCATTGTATTCAAATCATCTTCTAATTCTTTCAGAACATCAATAAATAATTGTTCAGAAGGATTAACATATCCTTCTAAAAACTTTTCTGCATACTCTAATTGCTTTACATCTGGCTTTTTCAAATCAGTGCTTTTGCATCTAGAACATTCAGATACAGGTCTTTGGTGTTTTTTACCGCATTGTTTACAAATAGAATCAAATGCTTTTTCCCAAACATAACCTCTTCTATAAACCTCTTGTTTTAATTGAGTAATACAAGTCCTAACAATAACTGATTGTTGAACCATAGAATAAATAATAGGAGCCGTCATCATGTAGTTATTCTGTCTTTCCTGAATACCCATGTTGAATATCTGCCTATCCGCAGGTTTAGGAGTTGAACGCCTAAACAAATTAGTAAACGAGAATCGCCTCTTCTTTTCAGCCATAATTACACCCCTAAATATTTGGAGGATTTGCCTCTCTTATCAATGCTTTCATCTTCATGGTCTTAGGACTACCAGCCTTGACCCAACATTCGTGACAAAAACCGAAGGGATAAGTCCCAATATCAGCAGTATAACATTGACCGCAATACTTCATCTCATGTCCTCCATTTTCCCTAAGAACCTTTTAATTTCCCGACCTTCTCTAATTAGAGAGTTACTTGACATAAGTAATTGACTTATCAACTTAGAATCATTTAGCCACTTATCATATATTTTTTCTATCTTATCTGATGTAGCATCTGTGTAGTCTTCTTTATTTTCAAAAGATTGTAGTATCTTCTTTACATCATCGACTCTAATATGCTGTAAATTAATAGTACCGTAAGAATGTGTTTGCCAATATCCTTTTCTAAATAGTGCCGCTAATTGTGCATATACATATTCTTTATTCATTCCTTTCGGTACTTTAATTCCTATGTTATATTGACCTTGAACCTTGCTAAACTTTCTCATAGGCTTTCCGACATTCTGTTCAGAACCTCTTTTTTGTAGCCAAAAATCCGCTTCAGGCCAATTGGTTTTTACCACAAAATCAGCCTTTAATATGTCTTTCCACATTCAACTACCCTTCCGCCATTTCTTATTCTTCTTTTCTTTGGTTTTCTTTGGACTCCACTTTACCTTATCAGCCCAATAAGCGGCAGACATTTTACCACGCTTTATGTTCTTTGCGTGTCTAGATTTGAATGCTTTTCGTTGTCCGGCAGTTTGATTTGTTTTTACACCTGCTTGACCGAATTTAATGTACTTGGCTTTTTTACCTTCAAAGGCCATTACATGATGTGATTTTCCTGAACTGTCTTTTAATCGCTGTGGTCTATTTAATCCTTTAAGCCCTTTCTTTTTGGCTCTCTCTAAGGCTCTTGACCTAGCACTTTTAGGTTTCTTTTTCAGAATATCTTCCCACATAATCACACCTGCTTGAACTTCTTTCCTGTTGGAACATGTTGTTTTCCTTGTTCAGTTCCTTCTTCTTTCTTTTTGTCTTGATAGTCTAATCTTCCTTGTCCTGTTCCTTGAAATTTACTTTTAGGCATATATCTTCCTTTTGCTTTAGAAGGGGGGGTTTTACCCTTTGCTTTCGCTTTGTGTTGTTTTTGACTTCCCCATTCTTCGTCAGTCCAAGTGGTTAAAGCCTGTTGAGTTTCTGCTTTGGCTTTGAGAACATCACGCCAATTAATCACGATAACCACCACCTGCTTTTTTGTAGGCGGCGGCAACCATCTGTGCTTTTCTAGCAGACCATTGACCGGATGCACCGCCCTTATTACCTGCTTTAATTCGGTTAAAGATTTTTTTACGAAGTTTAGGTTTAGTGTAATTACCTGCTGAATTGACAGTGGATTTCTTTTTCAATACTTCTTCCCAACTCATACTATCATACCTCCAATACCTTCTAACTCATCCATAGCAGACATCTTACAGTTACCTTGTAACTTAGAAATATCATCAACATATATTCCTTCTTTAGCAAAATCAAAACCAACATGGTCTTTATGGTTCTCCCATTTCATTAACTTGAATATCTCATCACACCTAGACTTATACCAATCAGCCTTCTTGTGTGACTTTTTCATGCGAATTAATTCTAATAATAATTCAGCATTACCCTTCTTTAGTCTGAAATGTGGTAAGCATTTAGTTAATAGATTGACTACATCTCCTTGTGAATAAAAGTTTAAGCGATTAACAGGCCGTGTATCTTGAGGGGATTTTTGGTCTAAATGCAACTTACCAAACCCAATAGATTTGTGCATTTCATTCATAAACACCTTACCTCTTTCTCCAGTGGCAACCAACCCTACTCTTGGATTATGGTTTCTATCCATAGTAATATAGCCGTCGGAATCAATAAATGCGGCAGTATAAGCCCAAACATTCTTTTTTAATTCATTAGGTAATTTATAATAAGCACCATTTATACTACCTACTTCTAATTTCTTAATCATTTTAGAAATAGTATTACTTGAATTGGCTTTATGTAAATTGTTTGGCATTTGGTCATGAATAGTTCCAATACCAATTCCCGGATTTTCGCATATTGATTTTAAAATAAAATTTAAAGACTTTTCCTTTTTAGATTTAATTAAAGATTGGTCGCTAATTTTCTTTAACTCTTCTCTAAATTGCTTTTTGGCTAATCTAGATTCTTTTTCCAATTTAGCATAGTTAGAACCAAAAGCCATATCTGTTTTGTTTAAATCTATTTCCCATAACTTACAAAGAGAATCAACTATGTTTCTTCTTTCTTTAACTTCTGAAATCTTATTTAATTTAGATAAATCTTTTTCGTTGAATCTCATTTTCAATAGAGGAATCTTATACGGAGTAATCCAATAAATAGAATCAATACATTTGTTTATGTGGTCTGCATATCCATCAATAACTGTATCAATAGTTTCAGACATTCTTATTCTAGAATCTCCTTTTAGTTTCCTTCTTGCTTTACGCATTTTTCTTACTAGGTCTGGGATATTTTGACCATCAACAATATATTCAGAAGGAAATGTGGATAGTTGTTTCCTAGCATCAGTAGCATTAATATTTAGATTCTTGGATAAAGTATTTACTGCTTCATAATCAGACATGACATAATCAGAAACTCCTGTTAATTTAGTGCTTAAATCATTTTGAACTTCTGATAATTCTTCTTGCTTTTCTCTCTCTAACTCCGCTAAACGCTTCATTCTTTCAGAGGCTTCGTCGTATTCTTCTGCCGTTGTCACATAACCACCTCAAAAATTCATTCCTATAAAGCCACCAGTGCGTTGATAGCGGTTAGTCTTAACCGGCTCAAATAAGCCCAAGTCATCTAACAGTATGAATGTTTCACTCATAGTATGGGTGGCTGCATTAGCGAGGGCTAAACTCATAACCATATCGTCATGCGCTCCAATTCCCTCAAACTTTCCTTTGTCTGTAATAGCAAACATTGACAATTCTTCTAAAAGAATCATTGATACTCTTCGACTCTCTTCATTACCATAAGGTAATCTAATCTTTTCATTCTCAAAATTCATCTGCAAACTTAGAATAATCTCTTCCTTTCTTTTTCTAGTAGTGTTAAAGTCATGAACATTCAAATCAGATACATTCCTTAATTCTTGTGTAAATGATTTAGCGAATGTATTTGTCTCAAACAATACTACTTCGGGATGAAACATCTTTCCTATTAGACGAACCTTTTCTATGTTCTCTCTAAACTCAACATTCTTAGAACGGTCAACAAACACTACTGTTTTATTGTCATGTTCATCAACTTCTAATACAGTAATTACATTGTAATCTCCATCGGTTGAGATAGCAGGGTCAACTCCTACATAATACTTGAAGCCTTCACGCCTTTGTGGTTTCAAAACATAATCCTTATCTTTGGCCCTCTCTAAATAATCGGGATTGAATAAAGAAGTACCTGTTGAAATAGGTACACACATGTATTCTCTTGTAAACATCAATGAACCTACTTCTGCTTTACGAGCCATCAACGCATCGTAATTCCATCTATCCGGCCATAAGGGTTCATTCAAAGAATTGAGACATGGATATGTTCTGACCGTATAAGCATCATTTTCTGCTAACTGTTGGTAAATATCTGTGTAACTAAATGGAGTACCAATAACTCTCAATGATGCAGTGTGATGCAGTGTAGGTATCATGTCACCATAAAACCAATCTGTAACCTTTTGAATACCTGTCATACTAAACTCTTTCAAAGGGTCATCAATTACTATTTCTTGAGGGTGCAATCCACGAATCTGTGAACCTACGGAACGCTCTAAGATTTGATTACCATTAGTTAATGTAATGTTACCGATAGCCCAACCCCTAGCAGGTTTGAATTTTTTAAGCATAGGATGAGTAAACATTTTATCAATGTCTCTCATGTGAACAAGAGTCTGCTTTTGGTTAGAAGATATGTATAGCATTTGGTATGGGGGTTCTTCAAAGATTAATTTCCATACAACCCAACTGTGCATAAATACAGACTTACCGTGGTCACGACTACAAATGATAACAGTCCTTTGAGTTTCATTCATTAACTCATGCCATTCTTGAATATAAGATGGAAAATCAAAACCTAATACATTCTGGAAAAAATACGGAAAGGAGTTTTTAGATAACTCCATATCCATATTATGTTCAAAATTAAAAGGCTCTATTTCCATGCAATCAACTACTTTGTAAATATCTCTTAACCGCTTGCTGTATTTCTTGTATTAATTTACCCGAATTACTGACATTAGTGTTACGGAATAGGAACACTCCCGCCCCTTCAACCTTATCAAAGTAAAAGTCTCCTTCTTCATTTTCTCGGAGAATAATTTCAAAGTATTCTCTTTGTGTCGTATTAGGATTTCTTACGCTGGCTACTACCTTTAAGGTATTATCATCGACCCATGTTTCCTTTACAACTATGTTCGATTTTCTAGGATTTCCTTCGCTCTTTGGTTGTGTAATAGTACCATAGAAAGGTGCGGCCACTGCCCTTAAAGATTCTCTAAGGTATCTTACAAACTCGTCAACATCTTCAACAATTAACAAGTTTCCATCATCGTCTTTTAATTTTAATACATCAAACCAATTCATTCTTCTTCACCTTCTTTTAATGGCGGGTATCTAAACATAGGTAATTTCTTAAATTCGTTATACATAGATTCATCCATAACATCATCCACTTGTGAATATTCTTCTATCTTAATGCCTCCCCTACCTTCAACTAAAGAAGTCATTCTGTCTATTTGAGTGGACTCTTTAACATTAAGTAAAGCAATCTTAGGTTTAGAAGAACCTAAAAACTTGTCTCTAAAGTTTAGAACTTTCTTGTAAAAACCGCCGCCCCTAACAAAAGAATAACTATTACCTACAAAAAAGAATTTACCAAAATCTCTAAAAGAAGTATAAGCCTTCAAATCGTTTGTATCATCATCAAACTCAGCGACTATTTTTAGAGGGTGCAATACAGAAGGATAGCCTTTCTCTTCTGCTAAAACAAACTCTTCTAAATGCTCAAGAGATTCTTCGGGAACAATTTCTGTTCTTTTTAATATCTCAAACCAACCCATGCTATCACCTAAAGTTGGCTTTAATCACATAAACATGTTCTGTACTAATACCGTAAGATTTACTAATACTATCAAAAGAATCCAATTCATTAACAACACCTGTTATCTCACTTGCGCTAATATCTAAATTGTATTCCCTTTCCATCTTAGTTATCATGTCACCTATATGGTCAAAGTTATTGATTTTCTTTTTACCATAAAATACCGGCTTCTGTTTTAGTAGCCGAATAGAATCGTGAACACTTAGTATTTTTTCACTAACTTCACTTTTCTTAATCTCTCTCAAATCATCTAGCAACTTCTGTCTTTCGTTCTTGTCGGGTATTGCAGTTTCACCGTGCTTGGTTTCCAACAAATCTAGAATTACTCTAAGGACTGAAATATCTTCTATTCCATCCTTCTTACTTTTCTTATACTCGTCTAGTATTCCTATCTTGTTACCCCATGTATTATTCATGAAATATTCATCTCTTCTAACATTAGAAATGCTTCTAATAGAACCTAGTATTGCCGCCACATCTTTTTGTATGCTTTCCTTTATGTTGTTATTTAATTTAGTCTTTGTTTTATCTTCAGTATATTCAGCGATGTCATACAATGCCTCTGCAAACTTAGCACCTGCCGATTTAATGTTCTCAAAATTCTGAACTGCATCACCTTTAGCCAGCATATTAGTAAATGACCTTAATTTAACCACGGCTTCTTCATCTATGAATGCTTCTCCTGTACTCATAAACTTTTGATTTATGGCTTGATAAATCTTAAACTTTTCATCTAATTTTTTAGTTGAGGAAATTAATCTTAGAGCAAAGTTATTCTTAAAGGGGAGAGATATTCCCGCATCTAAATGAGACATTTGTGGAGTAATAAATACATGTGCCATTTCTTTAACTACTCTATTAATAGCCGCATTAATCTTAGAGTTTGCTGAACTTGCTGCTTTAAAGGACTGTCTAGGAGAACCTTTTCTTGAGGCAACTCCCTTAACATATTTGAAATATCTTGGTGGGGCTTTTTCTTCCTTTTTCCCTCCGGTGCTTGCGCCCCTTAAATCAAGAGCAGTTACATTAGCCATAGTCGCTTTTTCATCTTGGATTAAATTAGCAAACAATTCTAAAAATCTATCAATGTCTGCACCTGTTGACCCTGCTTTAGCCTTCAATTCTGGATATTCTTCTCTAATTACAGGGTTTTCCGCCGCAAATATAGGTAAATGGAACTCTTTTAGACTGTCTGCTAAAGAGTGTATTCTCTCTAAATCATCCATAAATGTCTTAAAAATAGCCTCTTCATCGTCTTCATCTATATCTAGCAAGGCTCTCTTTTCTTCTAAATAGTCTTTAATTTCGTCTATTTCTCCATATAAAGGCATTAAACTCTTTAAGTCATCTTTTACTACTAATATACCTAATGGGTCGTAATCTTCTTTCTCCATATCTTTTATCAATTCTGAAACTTCAGGATTACTGAATACATCTCTTACTACATCTTCACCTACGGTCAATTGATTCGCTCTATCTGCTCTTTGGGCTTCTGCGGCTATATTCTGTTCTGTTTGAACATCTAATTCCTTGCTATCATCCCAGTCTTGAGGTTCGTCTGATACTACTTCTTCTCGACCTGTACCGCCTGTTACTTCTGAATCCGAAGTATCGTCATCATCGCTAGGTGCGTCGGAATCTCCTTTACCCGCATAACTACTTTTACTTCCTCTAAAGTTAACATCATAATTAAACAGTTTAAGGAAATTAAGTAGGAATTGATACGACCTTGCATGTAAATCAGCAAAGCCTAATGTCTTTTTAGGGAATGGATAAACATACTTCAAATCAGGTTCATCAGACATAAACTTTAGAAATGCCGCTACATCTTTATCGGCTTTAGCATCACTTGGATTACCTTTTTTTAATAATACAACTAACTTATCTAATTCAGTTTCTAAATCATCTTCATGACCAGCAATACCTTTCCAAAACTTATATGTGGCCTTTCTATCTTTAGCATCTTTAGCCCTTTGAGTATCGCTACCAAAAATCTTTTTCAAATGGGATTCATGTCTATGTATTTTGAATCTAGTAGTCTTTGCTTTAGACAATTCTTCAAGCCTTTCAGTAAAAGCCCTTAAATTCTTTTTAATATGATTAGGAATAGGGTATTCTTTTGTATTAAAAAGGATTTTAATGTCTGATTCTATTTCAGAAACATTAATCTTTTTAGTAGTAGTTATTTGGTCAGATGAAAAGGAATTAGACATAATATCCTCAACCTTTAACTTAGCACCGCTATATCTTACATGCTTAGTATCTTCTAATATATCTCTAATAGAATCTATTATATGTTCTTGTACTGCTATATCTTTACTAGAAGGCATTTTTTTCTCAGTTTTTAAAGTCATTAAATGCTCATTTACTTCTTGTATGATTTGTAAAATAACTTCTCTAACTTCCTTACTAGTAGCCTGTCTAGTTTTAGTTCCTATATTAGTTCTAAGAACCTTTCTATACTTCATTATGTTCTCTCTAATAGAATCTTCTATTGAAGTAATTGCTTTCTTTTTATCACTTTGGCTACTTCCACCAACAACTCTTCTAAATTCCTTTTCAGAAGCATTTAGAATCTCTTTAGCCTGACTAGGCAAATACTTATTTAATTGTTTAGTCATTGTGGTCGCCTCTTTAGCAGTGAATACTTAATTAGTTTAGTTATGTAAGGTTGTTTATCATAAACAGCAGGGTACTTTTTTGGGCTATCTGCTATATCTTTCAGTCTTGTGCCTAATTCTTCTTTAAACCTATTTTTGAATAATTTAAGACTTCTTTCCATTTTAGCGGCAAATTTCTTTACTGCTGCTAGCAGCGACTCGTTTTCCGCAGATAAGCCTTTTGATGTATGCTTGTCTATGGCTTGTGCTTCTGTCACCAAAGAAGACCCCATAGTATTACAGATATGATAGAATACTACTAGACCTTCTTTTATGTCCTTCTTATTAGATTTTACATACTTTGCTAACTTTGACCTGTTGCCTAAATATTTTCTGAAAATACCATCTATCGGCCTCTCGACTTTCTCGCCGTCTTTATCTTCTGTGACTTTGGTTGGCGCATTATGTATTACAGAATATATAACCCTAGTCAATTCGGACTCGGTATCTAAATAAGTAAAATCTATTTCCTCAGTTTCTTTCGTAGGTAATTGAGATACCATCCTTCTTTCTCTAAATAAGGTTAAATCTTCAGCATAGTCGTTTTCTTTCAACCAATCCTTGTAAAATATTAAAGCATCTTTATCGTCTAATATGTCAGTACGGAGTGCAGAAATCTTTTCCATAATTTCTGAATCTTCTATTAACGCTATTTGAGATTCCTTTTTCTGATTTTCATTTAATATAACATAGTCACTATCGCTTATTTCTAATCCTTCCTCATCTTTGAGATATTCTAGCATAATCGCTTGTATTGAATTTCTAGTCGCTGTAAGATAAGTTTCTTCAAAAGCCTGTCTAGATTCATCAGTTAATGGCTTTCTAGCATCAATCTCAAAAGCATCTTTTTCTTTTTTAGTATCTAAAGAAGCCTTTTTCCATGCTATCCAATTCTGCCTAGACACTCTAAGACTACCTTTGATGTTTTTCATAACTTCATCGAATAAGTTTTGACTAAGAGGCTGTTCCAATAACTCTCTAACATAAAAAGATGCCTTATGGTTCTTTGATTGCGTTTTTCCGCTTAAAAACTTACCATACATAGAAGAACCATTGACTTTAAAGTTAGTAATTGCCTTCATAAACTCCGCATCTGAACTTAATCCCGTACCTACACCTTCTGTCACTAATTTAAACCAACTTTCTATGATTTCTTTATCAACAGTACCGAAGTCTTCTAGTATAACTTGCATTTTAGCCGCAATTTGAGAAAAACCACCTATTGTTTTGAAAGTTGCTTCTTTTCCATACAATAATCTGCGTAAATCTGATGGTTTTTGAGTAATTTGAGTGTTTTGTCCATCATTAGCAGATTCAACTGAAGGTAAATCATCTTGAATTAACTTTCTTAGTGACTCTTCTGTGGTTTTAACGCCCATTTTGAATATTTTTCTTAAAATAACGCTATTACCTGACGATTCTCTAGTCCAACCGTTCTTTTTGGCTTCGTCATTGAGTTCTTTTGCGTCAATTTCTGTTGCTGTGGAGCGAATTGTTATCAAATTGTTATTTAAGTTAATCATTGTGTCTTTATCGAAGTCACTTGGAGTAAAATTTTTCTTTTTGGAGGCGTATTTTTCAACAATTCCTATTAAGTTTAGTCTTATTTCGGGAGTTAAGTAATCATCTTTTATCTCCCTTATCTTTCTTGGGCTAGCATCCTTAATAAACACATTCAAAGCCACAATACCTGCTTTAGATTTATTATCATCTGCTAAGATAGCATCAAGTAAGCGTTGAGTTTGGTCACGGGATTGTCTTTTACCTAAATTCTGAATAAGAGTTTCTAAATTGTTAGCCATATTACTTCGTAATTGTAGTCTTTCGGCTTTACCTAAAGAATTAGGTATTAGAGTTGCAAGAATATCATTATCCCTAAGATATTGTCTAACTGAATCTTGACTAATTTCATTTGCCCTGAAGTGATTTACCATACCATCGAATACAGGGTTAGTAATGCTTTTTTTACCAACCTTGCTAGATTTAATGTTAAACAATACTTTGGCTCGCTTATCGTCAGCCAACATAGCAAATAATTCAATTAGACTATCCGGAAATTTTTTCATTCAATCACCTGCGGCCTCTCATTTGATTTTCTTTAGAAGCCTTATCGTCATCAATTGGGCCTCCTTTAGCCCAAGTATAACAAGTTCTCACAGAATGGCATTTGAAATCGTGCATCCAACAATAACCTAGTCGGCCATCTTCGTCTGTATTTAGTGGCATACAGTCATCCATTCTTGGAGATATGTCAAATGCAACACAATTACTACAATTAGATTCCTTAGCCACATCAGCAGTAGTATTCCACTTCTTAGCATATTCTTCCCAATACTTTTCATCGTTTAGATTGAGAGGGCCATATTGAATATGTTTTTCTTTTATTGCCCTATCTCTATTTTTAGTGTTGAGTTTCAGGTCTTGTGTTGCCGTAGGACACACAAGTTTCTTTAGAATAATATGCCAATCCATGTTATCACTTCAGTTTATCCTTTAATTCTTTTATTTTGCTTTCTAATGAACGAATGACTTTTTCTTTTTTGCGAACCTTGTTCATCTGTGTTTCAAAACCATATCTTTCAATTTGCTGACTTGTTCCTAAAGTTGATAATTCAACCTTATGCTTTTCAAGGTCTTTCTCTAATTCTTCTATTTGTTTAAGAGTAGGTGCGTTATGTTCGGCGGCTCTTTTTTTACGACCATAACTTCGGCCTCTTTTAATTATATTTTCCCAACTCATGCAGTGAACCCTCTCCCTTTTCCTTTAGGTAATCCATCCATTAGAATAATGTCTCCATACTTGTGAATCCTTATGTTCTTCATTATATCAAGAACAGCCTTCACTTCTTTTTTTGATAGTTTACTTGCATCAACTAAATTCTTAATACCAGCCGCACCACCTTCTTTTTTCAAAGTGGCTTCAAATATTCTAATATTCTGTGGATAGGTCTTGCCATTAGATAGAGGGACTTGCTTCATGTCTCTTGCTTTCTTTAGTTTAGACTTTCTTCCTAGAATCTTAAAATCATTTCCTGTTATTTTACCATCACCGTCAGCATCTATTTCATCTTGATTACCGACTAGTTTTTCAAATGGGTCATCGTCTTCTAATTTTTCCTCTGTGCCGCAGTGGGCTTTTAGTGTTTCTTTCCAACTCATTATTAAGCACCTCTTTCTTCGTGGTTTGCTCCAATATCAATAACATAGTCTTCATCTCTAGGGTCGCCTTTAGACGGCCTATGGGTAATGAACACTTTGGTATTGTATAATTTACCGAGTTCATTCGCTAGTCTATCCTTACCTTTGTATTTATCCAATAATTCAGAAAATTCTTTCCAATCTTTATTTTTTGTTATATCCACAAAAGCCCTACCGTATCTTTCCATCTGAGGGTCAATAATCTTAGAAGCAAAAGCAGAAATGTCAGTGGATAAATCCTCTTTAGGTTTTGTTGCACTTATTTCTTCTTCAGCCTTACTTCTAGCCCTGAATGCCCTACTTCTTCTAGGTGCATCAAATGGTGCTTTAATTATATCTTTCCAACTCATTGTAATTCCTCCAATGCTTTTTCTAGTAGTCTTATTGCTTTACTATTATAGTCCGTATCAAATTGGTCTAGCCTATCTCTTTTATTTTCCTTTTTGAAAAAGTCCATCATTTGCTTAATATCTTCTTTTGTATAAGTTTCTTTGTAAAAATCACGACCCCTACTATGCAAATCTAAAGCATCTTCAACCAATGCTTTTACCGATTCTTGTTTCAATATATCAAACCAACTCATTGTAATTTCTCCTGCATTTTCTTTTTAATCTCAAGCCATATCTCAGGATTGTTTTGTGCAAGGACTTCTTGAACAACTTGCATTTGTGCGACAATAATTGTGTCTTGTCTCTTGTGAATAAGTTTGCCCTTAAACTCCATAAGATACTTTAGACTCTCTCTAACTTCTTTAGCAAGTTTAGTTAGGCTATCTATCTCTCTAGGTTCTAATTCTGTATTCCTGAATAACTCATCTAACTTATCATCTAACCTTTGTATGTTAGTACTTAGTAGTTCGATTTCATTTACTTCCTTTTTCGCTATAATGTTGGCGGCAGATTGTTGAACCAAAGGTGCTAAGTGGTGCTTCATGTGTCGCTGTACCTGTTCCTTAGTAACATCAAGTGCTAGAGAAACGCCTTCAGCAGTGATATTACCATCGGATAATGCTTCCTCGTAATGTTTCCTCATTGGGTCAACACATAATTTACATTTAGGATTACTACTGTTAGTATAATCCCCCATGTGATTTCTAAGATGTTTTGCAGAAGTACCGCTTCTCCAGCCTTCTCTATTATCTAAATCATCACAGGAAATAAATGCGCCTTCTAAAGCGGCTTCTAATTCTTCTCTATCATCATGCTGACAGACGGCACATCGTTTGCGAGTAATCATTAAGCATCACCTAACAATTTAGTAATAAAATCATTAACTTCTTGCATGCCTCTCAGTGAACCTTCTAAATCCTTAATGTTACCCTGCATCTTTTTCCATTCATCATTTGCCTCTTCTAAAGAACCATTTTGTAATAAAGAAACAAAAGGTATCATATCAGCATAAGTATCATTTACAATAAATTTTAGTCCTGAATACATGTCTAATACCTTATCGAGTTCATCAGAATTACTGCGTTTTACAATATTTTCCCAACTCATTTTAATCAACTCGTAATGCCTTCGGATTTTGTTGATTTGCCATATCTGTCATCTAATAATTTCAATAATTCAGGTGCAAAATCTTCCCTTGCCCCACTACGGGACTCTTCACTATCAAGAGGATATACCTTTTCTTTATCATATCCTTCGGCAATTGTTGTTTTATATATTGCTCTAATGAAAGTATTATGACCTCCTGATTTAGTTACATGTGACAAATATCCTTTCGTTCCTAAAAAGCCAGCAATTGCTTCTGTTTGTCCGGTATAGTTTTCTCCATCATTAAATCCGAATTTATGAAACGCATCTAACCAATTAATATCTTTCTTCAATATATTTTCCCAATTCATTTAATCACGCCCATAGCATTTCTATCCAACTCTTTTTAATGTCTTTATGTGTTTCAGAAGGAGGGTCGGACAATCCTCTTAACTGTAAATAATATCCATTTCTAACTTTAATGTGTTCTTGCGAACCTCTTGAAATAACTTCTCTAATTAAAGTAGTCATGACCGCAGGTGTAATTTGACCTACTTTGAATCTTAATATATCTTGAGCATAATTTACCTGCTTATTAGTAGCGGCTATCATTAACACCTTTTGCTCGGCTTCACTTTTAATAGGAAAAGTCTGGGCCAATAGAGCATTACCAATAGCCCTCAAATTAATCTTACCACTGTTTTCAGGATAGAATCTTTTATTTCTAATAGCAGAATTAACCCACTTCTTAACAGAAGGTAGTCTTGCTAATGCCCCTGCTCTCTTAATTCCAATAGTGTATAGATTAATCTTTTCACTTTCTAATTCCTCTATTGCATCATCGACGATTTGAATTAATCCTTTTTCAATACCTAAGTCACTTGGGCTTTTTGGCCCTGCAAATAAGGCTTGAGCCAATGGTGGATTAGCAGTATTCATACTAGAATTAGACCATTTAGTTTTTACTTTATATCCCTTTTTAGGATATTTTCTCACAAAAAATTTATCCACATAATGACCGTATAGTGGCTTAGTGGCTTCACTAGGAACTACTTCTCCATCCACTTCATCGAAACTTTTAGGAGTAGTAAATAGAGTATTTCTAGGATTTAACTTTCCTTCTGCCTGTTCAAATACAGTCAAGTCATCTTGAAACTCTTTAAGGTCATCTAGGTCTTCTTCAGTAAAAACAGTCCTAGTCTTAATTGCTTTAGTAATTTTATCTAATAACTTATATGCGCCTTTATCTCCAGCATTTACAGAATTAGGTCTTCTGAATGCCGCAGTAACATGTTGTCTTAATTGACCATACAAGGTTTTAGGAACGGCTTTTCTAGAGCCGTCTTTATTCTCTCGGCCTTCTGATTGAATCCGTTTAGCACTAATACCTCTAAGTTGCTTTTCCCATTTCTTAAATTCGATAATAAAATCTAAGGTAGGAGAATCAATAGTATTGCCGTACTCATCTCTTTGAATATTCTTCTTCTTACTCTGTGACGGCATCCTTCTCATCCTCCTTTTTCTTAGAATATCTTACATTAATAATACTAGGGGTGGCCGTACTAACCGCCCCTGCTTCTCTTAGCAAGACATCTGTATAAGAAGTTTGGGACTTTTTAACTTGGTCTTTAACTTGAGGCAGTATCTTACTTAGACTATAATCGGTAAATCTTTCACCATCAACATTTACGATGTACGGGCCTTTTTTAGATTGATTGACTTTAACAAAACCAGCATCGTGATGTAATGACATATTAGTACCTGCTTTACCCACACTTCCTTTAATGTCACCATCTAGATTTAGTGCCTGTAAAAACTCTCTAGGAGTCATCATTTTAATAATATCAAACCAACTCATTCTAAGTCCTCCATTGTCTTTTGCCAATCTTCTTTATCCATAGCAGAATAAGACTCATTCATAGCAGTAATAAGTTGTTCGACTCTATACATTTCTTCTTTTATTTTATCTAACTTAACCATCACTTTACTAACGCTTCGTGGCATATTATTCCTAAGACTACCTACTGCACCCATAAGGCCTCTAATTTTCAAACCTAATTCACTATGGTCTTTTAGTACATGGTCTAAAGGAATCATACCTGAACCACTTACATTGGTTCTATACTTCTTTAGAGAATCTTTCCAAGACATAGCATCACCTAATTGCCTAAAGAGATACCTAAAGCATCTAAATCTGCTACTTCTTTTGCCTCTAGTATCTTCTTCTTTTGAGCAAGCAACTTTTGTTTTTCCTGCACTTCTCGCAAGATTTGGCTAATTTCTTTTTGTGTTTTAAGTCGTAGTTTTTCCAACTCTTGTTTTTTTCTATCCGCAACCATTTGTTGTCCGGCTCTTTCTCGATAGTCGAATGTTTGGCTCCCAACTTTAATTATATCTTCCCATGTCATCTTAATCACCCAATTATTTTAAATTTGACTTTATCGCCTTCAAAACTAAACCTTACCATCATCCCTATGAATCCTCTTTTAACATCAAAGGTTACTTCAGAATCAGAAACGGAAAGAGTCATAAAGTGATAATCTCCATCCGCATTCCGTAGGTTATAATTATCTTTTTTAGCAATATCTAGCACCTTTTGTTTAGTGCCAAAGTCAGCAAAACGAATATCTTGAGTTTCATACTTTAGAGCCTTTTCTAAATTATTCATAAAGAAATCCATCTCTAGTGCTTCATTAGCGGCTTTTGAGTCTTTGAGTATATTTTTCCAACTCATTTCCTATCCCTCCTAAGACGCTTTATTTTTTCTCTTCTTTCAGCCATATAGTCTCTTTTCTTTGGAGGCTCTTTCTTCGATGGTTGTTTCTTCGCTGGTTTAATTTGTTCCATAGTATCAGGTAGTTTCTCATTCATTAGATTCTGATAGTATTCACCTTTCCAATGTAAGAAACCATTTAACTTTCTAGACTTGTATGCGTCTTCCACTGTTGGGAATAAATTGTTTAATGCGGTGTGAACAGTGAGCATAACTCTATGGGTTAGATATTCCCATTCTTTATTTGCTTCTTGTAAAGTTTCTAGATTATGCCAAGATTGCATAAAGTCCATGTAGGGGTCAAAGACTTTAATAAAGGCATCTTTCGCCACTCTGCGGGGGGCAAAAGAAACAACTTGTCTTCCATCCATTTCTCCCATAGTTGCTCTATCTGCCGCTACTTCACCTCTTTTGTATTTATCAGTCATTATATATCTTTTATCTATTTCATCAAACACAAATTGGCCAGATTCCATATAAGTCACCTTTGCATTTTCAAAATACCTGCTTTCAGGAGGACTTTTTAAATTCCCAGTAGGAATATCAAACATCGCTTCATCAGGGACAAGGGGTGTTTTCTCTCTCTTTAGTATATTTTTCCAACTCATACTATTCCCCCACTCCGAATATTTCCTGTAATTCTTTACGAAGTTCTGTATATCTCTTCATGTCGATTTTTCCTTTAGAAAATAACTTGCCTACCTTTTCAATACCTTGTGGATATGTCCGTGCGCCTTTTTGTAATTCAGGAGAACGGGTTGAAATATCGTCTTTTGCAGATGTAGGGTTTTCCTTTGAAGCCTTTCCGTATTCTCTAAAAGAATCTGCACTTATATTTCGTTCATTATCTGAACCTTTTACTATATCTTGTGCATCAAAGTAGTTTGATATGTCTTTTCCTATTATTGTCATTGTTCTAAGATGAAATCCAAGTAGTTTTTTATTATTTTCCCTATGAGCCTTCTTTGCTTGTTCATAGATATGAACTATCTCGTCTAAAGCCGTTTTCGTATAACTATTCTCTAAACCACTTAACTGTGCTTTTATGTCTCTCATCTTTTCTTTTGTCTGATTGAATAGACCCTCTGTAATTGATACTTTCACTATATCTTGCCAACTCATACCTTATTCCTCCTGAATACTTTGGCCCATGCTTGAGCCTTAGTTAAAGTAGTAGCCTTTTTCTTTTGACCTGTAACTAAACAAGTACCATAATCATTCTCAACTTTGTCTAATTTAGCAGATTCCTTATCGAACCAGCCTTCTAAATAATTACAGCGTGTCATATTAATCACTTCTTTTTCTGTTGTCTATCTTTGAGTGGCGTTAGTAATCTAGGTGTATTTGGGAAATCTTCATTCATGTAAGTTTGGTAAATATATGCCTCGCCTTT
>CENI01045856.1_pt1 | contig 25157 bp, 11 predicted proteins | sample 530161 | NCBI WGS metagenome assembly CENI01 (sample SAMEA2591107, study PRJEB7988) | marine metagenome | isolation source: saline water (ENVO:00002010), including | reverse complement strand
AAACTAGAAGAGTTTAGGCTTTATAATCATGCACCCTCTGATGCCCAAGTTAGAAATCTTTATAAAAATGCAGCCCTTATACATCCTGCCATACAGTTAGATCCTGTAGCAATTAGCTCAGTAGGAAAACAAACAGTTGGTACTGGCAACAATAGTTTTACAACAGACGGAGAAGATGCTACATATAGAGCTTGGGCAGGAGATCAAGATGCAGCAACTGCTCCTTATGCTGTAAAGAAAGAAGGAAACTTAGAATTAAAATCAAGTCAATCTCATAGTTTAAATCTAACTCATGCAAGTTCAACTCTCAGTTTAAGCGACGATGCAATAACAGCAGATAAGGTTGGTGGAGGAACTCTTGATACTTCAGATGTAACAATTCCAAGCGGTAAAGCTTTAACAGTTTCTGCAGGAACATTATCTGTTACAAATGGTACTCTTAATTTAGGTTCAAGTGCTACTACAATTGTTGGAGGTGCTACAAGAACTGATGGTAAGATAGACGGTGATGGAGTACGAGGCGGAAGAATAACTTTTGACAATGGTGTTGCAAATCAAGGCATTCGTGGAATTAACACAGATGCAACAATTGATTACATGAATTTAGATGTGACTAGTGGTTATACACTTGATGTAAAAAGTGGAGGCACATTTGAAATTAGTAGCGGATCTACTGTAAAAATTGGAACAGGAACAGACACTACAGGATTAATTCCAGTAGGTGCTTTAAAAAATGATTCTCATGCAATAGACATTAGTGGAACAGCAGCAGATGCAACAATTCTAGAAACTACTAGATATATTGCAGGACAAGCTTTTAATGGTAGTCAAAATGTTGCAGTTGACTTAGGAGATCTTGCTAATGTTACGGAGTTTAATAAAGCCGATGGAAAAGTATTAAAGTGGAGCGCCTCAAACAGTAGATGGGAGCCCGCAGCTGATTTAGTAGGAAGTGGATCTGGAGGAATTCAACTAAGCGACCTTTCTGTTGGTGCAGAAGCATCTGCAGCAGGCGATGGAGGGCTTGCTTATAATAATAGTTCGGGAATATTTACTTATACACCGCCCTTAAATATTACAGGAAATGCAGCAACAGCGACAACTCTTGAAACTGCAAGAAACTTTACTGTTGGAAGTACTAATCATACTTTTAATGGTGCGGCAAATGTTGATCTTACAGAGGCAGTTCGTGACCTAGTAGCAGGCTTTATAGTTGGAGGTACAAATGTAACTGCAACACATGATGATTCAGGAAATACTCTCACTCTTGCAGCTTCTGGTAGTGGTGGTAGTGGTATTGCTCTTACAGATTTATCTGCAACGGGTGGAACTAATGCAACCGGTGGAGCGCTTTCTTATAATAATTCAAGTGGTGTATTCACATTTACCCCTGTTACAGATATTACAGGAAATGCAGCCACAGCTACAGCATTAGCAACAGGACGTGATATTGCTCTTACAGGACTTATTACAGGAACAGCTTCAGGCTTTGATGGAACAGCAAATGCAAGTATTACAACTGCTATTGCAAATGATGCAATTTCTGGAGATAAGATTCATGGAGGTAATATTTCTGACGCAACTATTACTAATTCTCCTCTTATAAATACTTCTTCAGATGGAACATCAGCAAATTGGAAAGCAGCCTATGATGCAGTATTTGCAAGTCATACTGCATTTTCAAATGGCTCCTGCTTCGCATATACTGGTAGTGTTTATGGAACAGGTACAAGCCCCACTGTTGCTACAGGCACTAATCTTGCTCAAGTTTATGGCTGGTATCAAGTATTGCACAAAACAGTTCATTTTGCAGTACGAGTAAAGTTTCCAAGTGATTACGCTCCAGGAACAGATCCTCAACAGTATCTTATGATACGGTTTCCTTCGTCAATGCCTCTTGCACATGCAAATCTTCTTGATGATAGTCTCGGATTTGTTTGGGAACATTTAATTAGTGGATCATATCGTGCTGAGGGTTATGCATCTTATGGAAATAGAACTTATACTTATAATAATTTACACGGAGCCATATTACAAAATAGTAGAGATATGTTTATGGCAGGAAATTTAGTACAAATAAATGAAAGTACGGGAGCAATGAATCATGTCGATAGCCCTAATATTGACAATGCATATGCGGATGTTAGTGGAACTCCGAATGCTTCAACATCTCACCGATTGAATGCAAATCCCGACAGAGTAGCACGACAATTAATAAAAACTAGTTGTCAAATGATGTTTGCAGGAAGTTATTTATCACAATAGGAATACTAATAAATGATAAAAATTATCAAAGATTTTTTGCCAGAACAAGAGGCAAAAGCAATTTCAACAGCAATTTATAATACGCCAAGCAACTGGTGGTCCTACGCTTATAAGCATGCAGGATTAGAAAAACCCAAATATTTTACAGATACTGCATTTGGAACAAGTGAACGTAAGAAAGAAGACGTTTTAGTTACAAATAGTTTTCAAACTGGAGCTTTTAGCTATAAATTTAGGAGAAGTACTACTCACGTTCCAACTTGTACTTGCTATGAGTGCAACTTTAAAAAACAATATCTTGAAAAAGAAGTAAAAACTCTAGTCTCAGAAGTTTGTAGTTTTAAAAATCCTTATATTTTTGAGTCATTTACCTCTGTATATTCTTCTGGAGACTTTTTAAATACTCATAAAGATCATAATCGCGGTGTTGCTTTTATATATCAACTAACTCCAAATTGGTTACCCGAATATGGTGGAGCTTTACATATTCTTGGTGACGAACCTCAAGTAATATATCCTGAGTTTAATACCTTAACACTTATGCAATTAGAAAATGATGGCGTTCCACATTTTGTAAGCGAAGTTAGTGAGCGAGCTCCTTATGCAAGAGTTGCAATAACTGGCTGGTATAATGAAAGTTAATATTTGTGGAAATCGTTTTCAAACATTAGATGGAAATTGGGAACGTATTTTAAATGTAATAATTGCATCTTTTATTGAACTTGATATAGAGTGTTGTGTAAGCAATTATTTACAGTTTAATACTCCTTATAAAGTTACAAAAGGAATTATAGATTCTAATGATGATATTTATCTATATAATCATACTTACTTAGAAGATATACTAGCAAATAATTTTAACACAGGCAAAAAAACATTATTCTTTAAACCAACAGCACCTACTCCGGACTATTTCTCTCTTGACATTGAAGGTTATGCATGTGCTTCAGATATTACATATAATAAACCATTATTCACAGATGTAGATGAAACTAAATTTTTTAAGACAAAAGTTAAAGAATTCAAAACAGAAAGAGTAAATAAATGGTCAGAATCTAAAGATTTACAGTTTTCAAGAGTAAAAAATATTCCTAAAGATCATATTCTTATTTTAGGACAAATGCCGGGAGATGAAACAGTAACAAAATTTTCTTTTGGAAGTCATTGGCAAAAAGTCGTAGAAATTGTTAATTTTTTAAAAAAAGATTATAATATTGTTCTAAAGATACATCCTACCTTAAAACCAAAAGATGCATGGATTTATTATCAATCAACTATTGATGCTTGGGAAAAGGAAGGAGTAATAGTGTTTTCTGGTTTTGAAAGTTTGCATGATATTCTACCACATACTAAAGTTGCAATTACTGAAAATAGTACCTCTGGAATAGAATGCATGATGTACGATGTACCAATTATAAGTTATGGTTATCCTGAGTATCATTGGATTACTAAAGATTTACGACACTTGCAAAAAATAAAAGAGTATATCAATAATTTATCGTGGTTTAATAAATTATTAAGTAGAAAATGGTTAGCATGGTATTGTTTAAATTATCTGTGTTATAATAAAGAAACAACCATAGCTAGGTTAAAAACTATACTTTAAAGCTAGTTACATACTTAAAAATATTTCTTGACAATATAGGTTCTTATTGTTATAATACTGAGTAAGTGGAAAATAAATTCCCTAGGTAAAGTATCGACAGGATTCCAATTCTATGAGTACGGTAGCGGTAGTAAAAGGTGATAGTAAATCAAATCTTCAGGTCACGCTCGTAAGAGAAGATCTAGGGACAACATATCAGGCAGGCGGATCAACAATAGTTAGAATGCGTCTTCGAAAAGTTGGAACTACAACAGTTCTGCCAACAAGTGCAGGTGTTGTAGCAACCCTAGTAAATAATAACTACATATTTGATTTAGGTACATTTTTAACTCATAGTGATGTTTCGGAAGGATATTATGAAGGGGAAATAGAGCTTGAGTTTGGAGATACTAGCCCTTCCACTTTTCAAACAATATTCGATCCTGTATCCATACAAGTCAGAGAAGCGTTTGGATAAGTAATGCCTGCTAAGTTTGCGGTAGAACCCTTAATTATCAATAGACCGAAAGTATCACTTTTACGGTTAAATATTCCTGTTGTAAAAACAGTTGTAACAGATACTCCTGTAATTCATCCGGTTCATAAAGAGAATCATGCAGCAGTTAAAAGTGTAAAATCAATAACGGAGTCAATACCGCTTAAGGTTGATAAAGCTGTTATTGAAAATAATGTTAAATTATTTGATTATAAACTTAGTTTTAATCCTACCAAAGTAGTAGTTCATAATCCAAAAATTTTAGAACGTCCAAAAGCACAGAATATAGCATTACAAGACTTAGCAACTTTATATGTTGCACAAGCAAAAAGTCAAGCGTTTTCAGTTAATGATCCGAAACCGTATCAAGAAATTCTTGCAGAAGGTATTCGATTTGTTGCCCACGTTTGGATCAAGTATGTTAATGCAAATAGTGTAGTAAATGCTACAAGTATAATTGATTTAGATGATTTAAAAGTTAGCAAAACTTTACTTAATACTGCACAACTGGTAGATCTTGCTCAAAAGACAACATCACGAAGTATACTTAATACAAAAAATAAAACTAGTTCGTTAGCACTTATTACCCCAATACTTGGAAAAGTATCAAATGCAAGTCTAGCGTCCGAAAATCCTGTATTTGATATAGGAGCGGTTCGAAGCAATGCTGTAGGGCTTACGGAACAAGTTCTTACCCAGGCTATTTACCGTAGAGAAATAGATCGAACAAAAAGTATAGTTGGAGTACCCAACCACTGGGCAGGAGGAACTCAAAACCTAAAAAGTCTTTATGTACAAGTACTAAGAATAAGAAATACTAATATAACTAATATTGTTAATTTTAATCATTTAATACTTCGTGGACCTTTTGTTCCAGAAAAAATAACTCCAGTAGAGCAAGTATTTAAGTATATTAATAAATCTTACAAAGGCTTTGGAGGAACAGCACAAACAACAGCACTAGAACCGCTAAAAACATTTACTGGAGGAAAAACAAGCAATCTTGGATTAAATTCGCTGTTTATAAAGGGAATACTAGCATCAGAAGTTATTAATCCAGTTTCATCTGTATTTAAGTATATTGATAAATCTTATAAAGGTTTTGGAGATATTTTTCAAACAACAGCACTAGAGCCACTAAAAACATTTACTGCAGGAAAAACAAGTAGTGTAAGTTTTGATACAGATTTAATACCTGGTCGTCTCATTAGAGAATTTTTAGCTATTAGAACTATTCAAATATTTAAAAAAGTAACAAAGAACGCATTTTCGACAGCAAACGTTAATACAGCAGAAACTCCAAAAACTGTTGATAAAATTTCTCATAGAGTAGTAACTTCGGGAATAAATTCTATTCCTGCAGTTGCAGGATATACTACAAGTAGTACGGCAACTGGACAGTTCTATGAGTTATTGAGAATACAACATTTTGTAGATCAGAATAGTACCTCTAATTTACTAGGGCCTGGTTATACAAAACCTCCTACTATATATTTTGTAGGAGGAATTGATGATAGAGCCCCGGCTGGCACACTAAATTTATTAACAGCAGTGTTAGATGTTGATGGAAATGGGTATATAAAACATGATACTCCAGTTGTATATGGTCAAAATAATATACAATTTTTAATGTTGAATACAGATCCTGATTTTGCAACATTAGGAGGAACAAGTAATAATCGCCTTCTGACTGCTGGTACTCAGTTTTTTAGAAAGTTTGCATCTGCAAACGGATTAACAAATACTGCTTATGATGGCATTGCAAATGGATTCTTAACACAGCCAGCAAGTATTTATACTCAAATTAATAATCTTGCTCCATATACAGTTACAACAGGTATGTCTGCACGAGGAACCAATGATTATGGATTTGCAGTTTATATAATTCCACATGCTGATGATATTGCAGTTGGCTCTCCAGGTCCAACAAATTATCCATTATATACTGGCACTACTTATAATCATACAAATGCTCCATTTAATCCAAATTATGTAGCAAGCTGGTATTCTACATCAAGCACTACTAATGTTAGTACATACCGTAGTTCAATAACAACTACTACAAATGTTCCTGCAGTTCCGTTTAGAAGAGGATCAGATGCGGTTACAGATAATGAATATTCAAAACCAAGAGTAGCAAGTGAATTTGTAATTCCTGGAAAATTTGTTCCAGAATTTATGATTGTTCGCTTAGATAAAATATTAAAGTATTTTACGAAAAAAACAGAATCAATTTTATCATCAAAAACAGCAGAAAGAACTACATATTTTACAGGAATTAAATCAGACTCTATTAAAACAAATGATGTATTTATAAAAGGAATCTTAAAGTTTAGCAATGCACAGATACAGACTGCAAAAATAGAAAAATATTTTACAGGAATAAAGACAAGTACAGTTAAGTCTCTTTCTGGAATAAATACAAAATATTTTACGGGAAATAAATTAAGTACTACATCTTTATCAGATTTTTTAATAAAAGGACAGTTAAATTTAGATGTATTAAATACTACTTCATTACCTGCCGTAAAATATTTTACAGGACAAAAAACATCTATATTTTCATCGCTTTCGGAAGTTCCTACAAAAAATTTAATAGCTCCTAAAGCATCAAATACATCTGCAACTTCTTTTTTATTGCAGGGTAGACAATATAGAAGTAATTTAGGAACTGTAGATCATGGAATTTCAAAAAATGCAAATATAGCAGCATTTAGTACTGTAGGATTTCAAAAAGATCCTTTAGTTATACAAATGCTTATTCCAAGACAGAGTAGTGCAACAGGAACTCAAGTAGATGTAACAAAAGGACACTATTATGAAAGTGCTTTTTCTGCTACATCAATTCCTGCAAAGTATTTTAAACGAAAAGCAGACGATTTTGAACAATCAAAAGTAACTATTGCTTTTGATAGAATATTTTTTAAGCAAGAAGCAAAGCCAGATTCTCTTGGCACAGCCTCAAGTATAGTTATTCCCGCACACGCTCCAATGCCAAGAAATGTGGTAAATTTTTTACATAGTATCGGAAAAGAGCTTAAAATAGATAAGACTAAACTTGAAAGCACAATTGCTGATCCAATATATTCTGATAGAACAACAACTGTGCTTGAAGATTTTCCTTTTGCAACTACAGGGTCTATGAGAAATTCAGGCAGCAACGCATATGCTACGTTTGGAGATTATTGGACAGCTTTAAAAAATGGAAATTCAAATTTTTCGAGGGCAAACGGTACTGTAAGCTCTCCAACAAATAGCTTTTTAGGATCAAGAGAGCAGCATGATATATCAAATAATACGCACAATGTTTTTAACGATTTAATGGGAGATGCTTTAGTAATTACAAATGCAAATCGTACTAATATCTTGAGAGAATCTCTTTATATACCTACAGTTGTTGAAGATACGACATATTCAACAAGTAGAGGTTATAAAAGATTTAAATTAAAATATGAGCTTGATGTTCATGCAATTACTGGTAATGCAAGAAGAACACAAGTTACGACAATGGTATCGTTAGGAGGAGGAAGCTCTGCAAGTAAAACAGCTTATTTTATAGAACAAGGTGAAATTTATTTAGCTCGTACATCTTTTGAGAGTACTCATGTAGCACATAGAGTTGCAAGATATAATCAAGGATTACATCAGTACACTCTTGGAAATACGTGGGAATACTCACATCCTACATCATCTACTGTTGAGCCTTATTGGAGAACAATAACAAATACTGCCGGTGCCGGAGGATTTGCAAGAGGCGGTAATAATTATAATAACTCACCAACTCCTAGCTATTCTGGAAATGCCACGGGTTCAGTAGGAAGTAGTCCAACTAATATCGCAAGAATAGATGCGGCACTATTTCAAGTAAAAATGTTTTCAAAATTTAATACTACTGCTGCTGCAGGAGCAGGCATAGCATATATGGGAGTAAATCCATATTATTTTACTAGAAGCAGGCCCGGGGTTATGTACGTCGATGGAGTTGAAGTATCATCATCATCTCTTGGTTCAGCTACTTATTGGGATACGAACAATGATTATGAAGTAAGCTCAACTCCTTGGGGCGATACTCAATATACAATAGCTCCAGTAAACTATACAGATACATTGGGAGCTTCCCATACTGATGTAAATGGAATTGGAAATTCTAATAAACCATATTTTGGAACGTGGACAAACTTGAATACGTCTCCATTTAATGACTCCATAAGAGGAGCCTTTACTGCACAATCTGTTTTTGGACAAGGAACTCAAATGGCTATAGATATAGTCGGCAATCATTATAGTACTCTTAGTTATTTTGATATTAATTATAATACAACAGTGCTTACTCATGAGATAGAGGTGAAAGAGTTTGTAGAAATAACAGATACAGAGCATGCAGATTATGGCAAAATAGTAAAATGGGATCCCTTATTTGAAAATGGTGTTAGATATATAAGCACTCCAGCAAGAGAAGTTTTTGCTGACTCAGGCTCGGAAATGATAAATATAAGTACATTACCGGATGTCCAGCCGAAAAAAGAAATACATATAGATAAGTCACAGGCAGTAACAGATCCTGTACTTGTACATAAAGCAAAGTATCCTGTAAATGTTGTAACAACTACACGAGATGTATTTCTTCCAGCATTTTTAAAACAAATTTTCAATCAAGCAAGTGCAATAGAATTAGCTCAAAAAAGACTTGAAAAAAATGCCTCAAGTATTACAAATGTAGTGGATAATAATATTTTTGTAGGGTTTATTTTTCCACTAATATTAAGAACAGCCAGCAATGTATCAAAAAGATTAGAAAAAAATTATACCGAATTAACTGATTTACCTACTGTAAAAACAGCAGAAAGAATCACTTACTATACGGCAAATAAAACTAGTAGTTCAACTGCAAAAAGTAATGCTTTTGTAGGATTTCATCATTTTGAAAATGTTGCAAAAACTGTTCGCGAGTTTAAGTATTATTCAAAAGAATATACAAGTACTCTTACAAAAATAACAGCAAAAGCAGTAATAGAAACTAAATATGTTACAAAACCAAAAATAAGCAATGTAGGACTGCTCAGCGAAATTATAGCAGCAAATATACATATTAGCTTAACGAGACTTCAAGCAGTAATAGATGCTAAAAATACACAGTTACCTAAAACTTCTCTTATAAATGCTGGAGAGGTTTTAAACAAAGAATTAGTCCGACCAAACATTACAAGTTCTTTAAAACACCCCGACGAAGGATTTGTGGTAGTGCAGGACTATTGTTTCGGCCATTTCAGCCAAGCATACGTCGGGGAAGAGATTAAATTCTAAAGGAGAAAGGAATGTTTATTGACAATTCATACATCATGGGAACTTTAAATATTGTTCTTCGCGATGGTGATGGCCGAGTTAAACAACATAAAACTGTTCGAAACAAAGTCATGAACCAAGGCTTAGCGCATATCGTCGGTCGGATGATGGACCAAACAGAAGCTACTGCTTCAGAAATTAGTGCTGGAACAGCTTATAACTATGGGCATGGAGGTGTGGCACCGGGAGTAGCAACAACAGATGTTGTAGCAGCTGGTGCAGGTTTTACTGGTGCAGGTCGTGCAGAAGCAGGACGAAAGCATTTTATGCCAAAAATGATGCGATATATGGGTCTTGGTATTGGTCAGGCTCAGGGCGGTTCGGGAAATGATGCAACACCTAATCAAAGTGGAAACAGCAATGTATTTTTAGGAGAAGAATGGGCCTTAGAAAGAGAAGTAACCATTGGAGTACAGCCACAGTTTCAAAAAGCAGCAGGTACAGATGCACATCTTCCAGTTCAACAATCAACTTTTGCAAATGGTAGTGATGGCGACAATACAAATAACGGACGTGTTGACATGAGTCCTCTTGCAGCAGCTTATGCAACTCCTGGAAATCTTACTGAAATTTATCAAGGAGATGTGACAGGAACGCTTTTAGCAAAAGATGCTGTAAATACCACTTCTGGAGCGACTACTTATGTAGATGCTGAAGGTACTTACTTAGATGCGGGTACAGATACATCCACTCCTAATACAACGCCTCTAACAACACAGCGTACTACAATGGGAGACACTAATTTACAAGATTCAGAAATGTATTATAAAAACTACTACAAAGACAAAAAAGTTGGAAAAAGACTTGTTTTTGTTGCAGTTTTTCCACCAAATGCACCTTCAAATGCAAGTGAACTAAAAATTGTAGAAGCAGGAGTATTTAACGGTCAAAGTCCTTTTACAACGCTTACAAACACCGGTACTGCTTTAGACATTTATAAAACATCCACGCTGCGAGAACAAACAATGCTATGTAGAACTACATTTTCTGTTGTAACAAAAACAGTAAATGATACTTTGCAAATTACGTGGTCAATTCAATTTCAGGATGCTACTACTGGTACATAAGAGAGTATTATGGCAAATTTAACATTACGAGGCGGCTATTCTGTCACTGAACTAGGAGGAGCAATAGGAGGCACCGCAACTTATGGTGTCTCCGATCCTAGAGCAGGTACTCACACCTATAAAGATGTGACGTTATCTAATCAGGAACTAGATAGCAACTTCGTAGCGTTAAACTTAAATAAAGCAAATGTTGCAAATCCAACATTTACTGGTATTGTACAAATTCCAAATCTTGGAAGTATTTCAAACCTAATAACGACTACAAGCAGTATTTATAATAATTATGCAACAAATTTTAAATTTGTTCGAGACAATTTTGCAACAATAAATAATGCAACCCATACAGGTACTTTAACAATACCAGAGTTAGGAACTACAGAATTTACAAATACAGGCGGCGCACATGATGCAAAGGCTGTAAATGTAAAATTTCTTGAAGATAATTATGCTCCTATAAATAACCCAACTTTAACAGGAGTACCACGATCAACCTACAACCCTCCCAGTAATGATTCAAGCACTATTATAGCAAATACACAATGGGTACATGCTGCAGTAACTCCAAAAGCAAATATTGCAAGCCCAACATTTACTGGAAATCCAAAAAGTGTTACGGCTGCTACAAATGATAATGATACAAGTATTGCAACAACTGCATGGATACAAAATGAATTTGGAAATTTAGGAGATGGAACATCTTCTTTAAGAGGGCATCTTATTCCCACTGCAGCGACAGATCAAACTTCTGTTCCTACTGGATTATTTGGTGCAACAGAATTGCGAGGCTACAAACGAACTCAAACTGGAACAACTCCGCAGGGAGCAAAAATATATGAATATAGTGGAACAGACTTAGGTGGTCCAAGTAATTATTTTGCAAATGCTTATATTGCTCATATTAAAACTGCAGATGGATCGATTGATATCGGTGAAGCAACTTTATCGGCAACAGAAACCGGAGGTATAGTTCTTCCTACAGAAACTGCAATTGGAACACAAGATAATGTTCTTCCATCAAATTTAGCATCTTCAGAGCTTGATAAAGCATATGCCTCAACAGCTCGACCGTCTACTTTGCAAATGGAGTTTTATTATGATGGAAATGGTAGATTTGCAGGACCAACTCCTATAGCTTTAGTTGATAGTGGAAATATTCGATCTATTTCTACGGGTGACTTTGAAAATCCTTCAAGATTTATAGGTTTTAACACAGACTCCTCGATAACGTCGGGAACAACTATTTCAGTAGTAATTTCAGGTCTTGCATCTGGATTTACAGGTTTGACTAGTGGTGACGAATATTACATAAATGGTATTGGTAGTTTATCTACAACAGCAGGGTTGGGGAAAGTAAAAGTAGGACGAGCTGTAAGTACAACACAATTATTTATTTATACGACAACTACTTTAGATACCTATGTCACTACTACAAAAAAGATTGGATTAGACGCATTATCTGCTAGTAATCAATCTGCAACTTCAGGATCAGGCGGTTTAAGTTATGATAGCAATACTGGTGTTTTTTCTTTCACTCCTACTCGTACAATAAATAACGCAGATTTAACAGGAACACCAACAGCTCCAACAGCAGCAGCAGGAACAAACACTACTCAGATAGCAAATACTGCTTTCGTAAAAACAGCAATTGATAATTTAGTAGCTGCTGCACCTTCAACTTTAGATACGTTAAATGAAATAGCTGCTGCAATTAATGATGATCCTAATTTTATTACAAGTATTACTGACTTAATAAATTTAAGATCACCAATAGCGAGTCCTACATTTACAGGAACAGTTACTGTTCCAGAGCCTGCTGCAGCGAGTAATAACCAAACTGTTGCAACAACTGCTTTTGTAAAAAGCACTGCTCCTCCTCTTAATAATGCAGCATTAACGGGAGTACCAACAGCTCCAACAGCAGCAGCTCATACAGAAACAACTCAACTTGCAACAACAGAATTTGTATCAGTAGCAGTTGCACGAGGAGGAGGCTCTTCAAATTTGGACGGAGGACTTGCAAATAGTACAAGAACGCTTGCAACTCACCATTTTGATGGAGGTAATGCAAACTAATGGCCGTACAAATTCAAATAAGAAGAGATACTCTTAGTAACTGGACTAGTCACAATCCAACACTTGCTGTTGGTGAGTTAGCTTATGTTACTGATACTGATGCCTTTAAGGTAGGAGATGGAAATACGGCTTTTACTTCATTGGCATATTCAAATGTTGGACCAACTGGACCTACGGGTCCTACAGGCCCACAAGGTATTCAAGGTATTCAAGGTATTCAAGGTGTAGTAGGTCCTACAGGTCCTCAAGGAGCACAAGGTCCTCAAGGTATACAAGGTCCACAGGGAATACAAGGGTCAACTGGTGCAACAGGATTAGGTTTTAATATTGCAAAAACATATAGTTCTGTTTCAGCTTTATCTGCAGATACTACTCCTTCAGGAATTGCAACTGGAGAATTTGCAATAATAAATACTGGAAATGTACAAGACGCAGAAAATTCAAGATTATATCTTTGGAATGGGAGCACTTATAGTCTTACTACAGATTTATCTGGTGCAGCAGGTGTAGCAGGTCCTACTGGTACAACTGGAGCACAAGGACCACAAGGAATACAAGGTCCCCTTGGTCCCATAGGTCCAACAGGCCCTACTGGTGCAACTGGAGGCCAGGGCCCTCAAGGTATACAAGGATCTCTTGGAGGACAAGGACCTGCGGGTCCAACAGGCCCTTCAGGAGCAACTATACATTTTGGAACAAATGCACCTAGCGCTCCTTCTACAGGAACTCTCTGGTTTGATACGGAAGCTTTAAATACTTATGTATATTATAATGACGGAACATCAAATCAATGGGTTTTATTCAATCGCCCTTCAGGAATAGATTTTGATAGTTTATCTATTTCTACACAATCTGCAACAGGAGGAGGCGCTTTAACATACAATAATGCGGGAGTATTTAGTTTTGCTCCTGCAGATTTAACATCGTTTGCAACAACTGCAAGTCCAACATTTACAGGTACTCCTGCGGCACCAACTGCAGCATCGGGTACAAACACAACACAAGTAGCCACCACAGCTTTTGTTGAATCAAGAGTCTCAGGAGTTGATCTAAGTACCTTAGCACCTAAAAATAGTCCAACACTTACTGGTACTCCTTTAGCTCCAACAGCTACATCAGGCACAAATAATACGCAGATAGCTACAACAGCTTTTGTAACATCAGCATTGTCGGCAGGAGCTGCAAATGTAACAATTTCAGTAACAGCTCCAAGTAGTCCTTCAGCGGGAGACTTATGGTGGGACTCTGCAAACCTTCATCCCTATATTTACTATAATGATGGTAGCTCTGCACAGTGGGTATCTTTTGCAATTGGTGGAGCAGGAAGCACTTCTGCAAAGATAGATATTTCAGCAACAGCTCCAAGTACTCCCGATACTGGAGATTTATGGTGGGATCCCACTAATCTTCAACCATATATTTATTACAATGACGGTAGCTCCTCTCAGTGGGTATCTTTTGCAATTGGCGGAAGAGCTTCTGGAGCACTTTTTACGATTTCAGGTTCAGCGCCCAGTTCTCCGACTGAAGGAGATCTATGGTTAGATGAAGATAATTTGAAGACATTTGTTTATTACAATGACGGTAGCTCTGCACAATGGGTAAGACTAACGCAAGTATTATAAAAGGAAGAAACAATGACAGCAGTTAATTTTCCAAGTAGTCCGAGTAATGGAGATACCATAACAGTCGGTTCCACTACTTATACATATAATTCAACAAAAGGATACTGGGATGCTACACCAACAGGCTCAGCCATTAATTTAGGCTCTGTTGGTGAACATGTTCTTCCTAGTACAGATGTAACCTATGACTTAGGTAGTAGTACTAAGAAATGGAGAGACCTTTATCTTTCTGGTAGCTCTATAAATCTTGGAGGACAAGATATAACAGCTACTTCTTCTGGTATTCAACTTCCAGAAGTTACAATTGGTACCGGAAACACCACTATCAAGTTAGGAGTTGCATCAGACGGAAGCCTACAGCAAACTCCAACAGTAAGTGGTAGTACTGGTTCTCAAGTTCAAACTGTAGCACTAACAGACTTATCAGTAACAAGCGCTTCCGCATCAAGTGGAGGAGCGTTAGCCTATAATAACACTACTGGAGTATTTACCTATACTCCACCCGATCTTACTGTAAAAGCAGATCTTGCAAGCCCGACATTTACAGGCACTCCTGCGGCACCTACAGCTAGTGGAAGTACAAGTACAACTCAACTTGCTACTACTGCATTTGTTCAACAAGAAATAACTTCTCTTGTTGATTCTGCACCGGCAGCTATGAATACTTTGAATGAGTTAGCTGCAGCAATTAATGATGATGCAAGTTTTAGTACTACAATTACAAATAGTCTTGCAACAAAAGCACCTCTTGCAAGCCCAACACTTACAGGTACTCCTGCAGCCCCTACAGCAAGTTCGGGTACGAATACTACTCAACTAGCAACGACAGCTTTTGTACAAACTGCTTTGGGTGGAATTGATTTATCAACACTTGCGCCAAAGGCAAGTCCAGTACTTACAGGTACTCCTGCAGCACCAACTGCAGCTGCAGGCACAAATACTACTCAGCTAGCAACAACAGCTTTTGTTTCTGGTGCAATTGCAGGAAGCTCTTCTGGACACTTTACTGTTCTTGTTACAGTTGTAAACTCTGGAGGCAATAAGTATGCATTAGATGGAACTGTTCAACAAGTTGCTACAATTATAAAAAGTGGTACATTTAGATTTGATCAGTCAGATTCAAGTAACTCAGGACATCCACTAAGATTTGCTACTGCAGCAGATGCAGCAGGAAGTTCACAGTATACAACAGGAGTTACAGCTGTTGGAACTCCGGGTTCTTCTGGTGCTTATACACAAATTGTTGTAGAGCAAGATACTCCAGCATTGTACTATTACTGTACTAATCATTCCGGAATGGGAGCAGCCGTTCTAATTGGTGGAGGAGCTACAGGCCCAACAGGTGCAGCAGGTCCAACAGGTCCAACAGGAGGAACAGGTCCAGCAGGGCCTTCAGGTTCACAAGGAATACAAGGACCTGCCGGTCCTCAAGGAGCTCAGGGCCCAGCAGGTCCAGGAGGTAGTACTGGTGCACAGGGTCCAACAGGCCCCTCAGGAGGTCCAGCAGGTCCAGCAGGTCCAGCAGGTCCAGCAGGCCCAGGCGGTCCCGCAGGTGCAGCAGGTCCAACAGGGCCGGGTGGAAGTTCTGAAATTCAACTTACTGCAGATGGAGCAATTGCACAAGGTAAAGCAGTAACAATAGAAGCTGCTACTGGTAAAGCAAAACAAGTTGCAGAAAATATTACAACTCTTAGTTCTACGTCAGCGTATAGTGTTGCACAAGAGTTACTTCATGAGGTGGCTTATAACCGTGCTGCAGATAGATTTATTAGTATTGGAGTCTATGGTAGTGGTGTTACAGGTGGTGATGAAGTAAAACTCTATAACGGTACTACGGGGGCCCAAACTCTTTCTTCAACTCAGAGTAATTTAACAGGTGGCTATCATACTGGAGATTTAGAAGTACGATCGGGTGCAGATGCAGGAAAGCATCTTGTATTCTATTCTCAGGCTAGTGGTGCTAATTTTGGGGCTGCTGTAATGACAGTTGGTGCAACCTCTCTTTCAATAACAAGTACAACTGAGCTTTTAACAGGCTATAGAGGCGTACAGGAAGGACAGCATCCTGCATTTTGGGACCAGACAGGTGGAAATGCAATACTTGGAACAGTAAACTCTGGTAGTAGTGGTAGTTATACACAAGGAGAGCGCTTAGGAGTAACTGCAGTTTCTATTAGTGGAACTACTTTAACGGCTGGAACTAATACTTCTGTTCATGATGATGCAAATATAAGGTATGATGATGCACAGCAAAATATGGAAGGTCAATTTGATATGGCCTATTCAACTAATTGTAATAAGGGTTTCATTGTATATGCAAAAACAACTTCAAGTACAGGTCAAAATCCCGCTTTTGCAACTTCAACAGATGGATTTTACTATAGAACAGTTGTAAGTGATGCATCACGAAATATCACTCTTGGCTCAGAAACACTACTTATTAGTGGACAAACTTTAGGTGGTATAGGATATAATAGCAGTAATCATGTAAATGCTGGTATATCTTTTGCTATTTCAGACGATGGAACAAGATTTGCTGCTGCAATACAAAAAGTAGGTGGGGTTTCCAGTGCAACTTCGGATACGCCTTTAGCTTATCTTTCTGGTACTGTTTCTACTGCGGGTGTACTTGAAAACATACAAAGTATTCAAACAATTTCTGGAGAAGCAAAAAGATTTAGACTACTAGCTGTTCCAGATAATAGTGATAAGTTTGTTCTTTTCTATATTTCTGCTAATACTACAAGCAGTCATTCAAATAATCCAAATAATCATTCGAATAGTTCTACAAGTACAATGAATCAAGGATATCTAACAGTTGCTACAAACGGTACTAATACTGCCAGTTCTTTTTCAACTGCAACTGTTGGTCCCGTATTCGAAGCTCAGTATGAAATTAGTAAAAATAAGCGCTGGCTTATGATGGGAAGATCACAGTTTAGTCAATCTAGAAACATCTACCAAGGTAGTCTGAATATGAATTGGGGAAGTACTGCATCACAATGGGTAGGTATTAATAAATCTGCCGTAAGTGATGGAGCTACTGCAACAGTTACTCTTCCTGGAGGTGTAAATGATCAACAGTCTGGAATGACAATTGAAGGAACCTACTACGTTCAAGATGATGGTGATATTGAAACAGGAGCTACTGACGAAATAGCGGGTGTAGCACTTTCAGCCACAAAACTACTTGTAGCAGACAATACCGCTAATGCAACAACAGGTCCAGCAGGTCCAGCAGGTGCAGCAGGTGCAGCAGGTCCAGCAGGTCCAGCGGGCTCCGCAGGTGCAACAGGTCCAACAGGTCCAGCAGGCTCTGCAGGCTCTACAGGCATTTCTCTTACTGCTGATGGTGCAATTACAGCAGGTAAAGCAGTAACAATAGAAGCTTCTACTGGTAAGGCAAAACAAGTTGGAGCAGCTGCTGATTTTACGGGCAGTACACAAGTTCCTTCTTATACAACAACTCAATCAGGAACAAGAGTTGAGTATAATGATTATAAAGAACGATACTTATTCCTTTCCATCTCTGGTCATGTCTCTGCAGCAACTAGAAGTGGATCGACTATGACTTTTGGAACTTCTACTCAAATTTCAGGTGTCGATAATTATACAGGATCTGGACCAGGTTATATAATTATTGATAACACTGGTGGTAGAGAATTTGTAATATATCCAATTACAAATGGAAGCTTGGTATATCGAGAAGTTACTGGAACAGGTACAACTGTCACATTAGGCTCAGAAACTGCCATCCTAACTCGTTCTACTAATAATAGCATGAAAATTGGTAATGGTGCAAAATATATTGATTTTGGAAGCGGAGACTACCTCTTCACATATAGTATATCTGGAAATACAGGAGTTAATCTCTCTCAAACTTTCTATTATGTAGCAATGAATGTTCCCACAAGCGGAAGCCCTACATTTAGTACTCCAGCACTATTTCCCGCTGCAATTAACGATCTGGATATGCGAAGCTCTAGTGATCGAGGCGGCATGAGACTAGCAAAAGATTCTCAAGACTCTACAAAAGGTTTGCTAGGTTATTTTTACAATAATGGGTCTGCTGATAGAGTTGCATATGCGGCTCTTAATTTCGCAGGAAGCGGAACAAGTAGAACAATTAGTTCAGTTACTGGAAATGCTAATCATCCTGCCAATTATGCTTTAAATGTGGGTTCAATTTGTGCAACTCCAGGAGTAGGAGGTTCTTTCGTAGCGGCACAAAAAAATGGAGATCTGGGAACTGTTCGTGTTATTCTTGTGTCTGGCGGTAGTTTAACTTTTGGAAATGAAGTTACAAGTCTTTCTACCTCGGCAACGGGAGACACTAGTGCAGATATTATTTCATCTTCTGCAAATGATAATGAAGTCATAATCTTAGATATGCATCCTAATTATTCTACTTATAGTGGAAGTTGGAGTCATTTTCCAGCAAAACAATTTTTAAGAGTGGGAACAGTAAGTGGAAATGGTATTACTGTGGGAACACAAACTACTCTATATACACACATAAAAGGTGGGGCATCATATGAAGGAAATTCAGCTTCATGGTCGCATTATATTGTAACAGAGCCTGGCTCGGGGGTATATTTAACAATATGCTCAGAAACTACTACAAATGCAACTAATGTAAATAAAAAGATAGTTCATGTTGTTGGCAGAAATTTACCTTCAAGTTTAGGGCAATGGGTAGGTATCGCACAGTCTACGGTAAGTGATGGTGCAACAGTTGGTATTGATTTGCCCGGAGGTATAAATGATCAACAGTCTGGAATGACCATTGAAGGAACATACTATGTTCAAAATGATGGTGATATTGAAACAGGTGTTACTAATGAAGTAGCCGGTGTTGCAATGACTGCAACAAAACTTCTCGTAGCAGACAATACTGCAAACTCTACTGCTAATGTTGGTCTTGGTAGCTATGCAACAACTGCTGCATTAAATGCAAAAGCAGATCTTGCAAGTCCAACACTTACTGGAACTCCAACAGCACCGACAGCCGCAGTAGGAACGGATAGTACGCAAATAGCTACTACAGCTTTTGTACTGGCAAATGCAGGGGGAGCTCCTATAATTGATCTAACAGCAGATGGAGCAATTGGTGCTGGTAAAGCAGTAACATTAGAAGCTGCTACTGGTAAAGCAAAACAAGTGGGAGTAACTCAGGCAGATGACGGAGGAATCGGAACTGATGGTGACGCTCCCACCTATGCCAGTCTTGGTGGCTATGCTTGGTTTAGTGAGCAAAGTTCTCCAGAGGGTTGGAATACTGCTTTTGATAGTACAAATAACTTTGGAATAGAAGTATTTACACATTATGGACCTTACACTATTGGATATAATGTTCTTTCCGGACTCGGGGCTAATACTACTACAGTGACTCGTGGTTCAGTATCAACGGTTACCTCAGAAGTTACATCTGGAGGACATCAACGACTGTATGCTACTTATGATCCTACGCAAGCAAAATATGTAGTTCTCTATCAACGAAATGATAGTACCAGTCGATATATTATAGGAACTCCAAATGCAAGCAATGGAAGTGTTTCTTGGAGTAGTGCAACTTCTTTGCCAAATAATCGTGCTGCAGACAATGGTGACTCTTGTTTTGAGCCAAGTACAGGACATTTTATCACTCGATGGGGTAGTAGTGCTAATACTACTATGAATGTTGGAAGTTTTGATGGATCTAGTTTTACTTGGACTGAAACAGCAATGGGAGAGCAATATAATAATTTCATACCTCTTGGTGATGGAAAAGTATTATGTTGGAGACATGGTAATTCTGGAAAAGCTAGAATTGCAACTATTGCGGCTGATAGAAGTGTAACCTTTGGAACTGCATTTACTTCGTCCCTTGCCTCTAGTATATTTAACAATACAGGCGGTGGAGCATGGTGGTCAGTAGATAAAACAAATAGTAGAGTTGTGATGGTATATTGTGACGGTAGTGCTAATAACTTACTTAAAGCAGCAGGAGGAACCATATCTGGAACTACAATTAGTGGTATTTCCTCTGCAACTACAATTTCTAATTTAGGAAACCATACTAATTCAGAACCTGTTCTTCAGTGGGTACAACACGATGATTCAAATCCAGGTAATTATATGCTTGCGCATAATAATAAAGGTACTAGTAGTTCCACTACAAATACCTATTTATTAACTTTCTCATTTGATGGTACTACAATTACTGCTGGAACCAATGATTTAATATACAATAAGAGTGGAGGAGACTCAGGAAGTCATCAGATTCAATATGAAGAATATCCTATGACCTTTATGGGAGGTTCTGTGAATAGAATGCTTTGGCATTATACTCGAAGAGCTGCAACTTCTGGAGATTATAGACACAGTATTGCCTCTATAAAAATGAGTGCAACAAGTAACAAAGCAGAATGGGTAGGTATTAATACTACCGCTGCAAGTGATGGAGGTACTGCAACAATTACTCTTCCTGGAGGACTAAATGAAAATCAATCGGGGATGACAATTGAAGGTACATACTATGTTCAAGATGATGGTGATATTGAAACAGGCGCTACTACGGAAGTAGCTGGTGTAGCAGCATCAGCAACTCAACTCCTTGTAGCAGATAATACTGTAAACGCTTCACAAAATGTAGGTGATTATGCAAGTACTGCAAGTGTTGCTGCAAAAGCTCCGTTAGCAAGTCCTGCTCTTACTGGAACTCCAACAGCTCCAACAGCCTCAACAGGTACAAATACTACGCAAATAGCTACTACAGCTTTTGTACTTGCAAATGCAGGATCTACAACATACAGTGAAATAACAAGCGCTACCACAGCAGTTGCAGGAAATGTGTACATTATTAATACTGGAGCAGCAGTTACATTAACACTTCCAGCAAGTGCAAGTATTGGCGACAAGGTTGGAGTCATCGATGGCACTGGCCAAGCAGCAACAAATAATATTACGATTGGCAGAAATAGCCACAAGATACAAGGAGACGCTGCCGATATGACAGTATCTTTGAACCGAGCTGCGTTCGAACTTGTATACTATAATGCAACTCACGGGTGGTTACTCACGAAGGTGTAAACGATGGCAACATATAGAAACATTCGTAAAGTTCTTAACTTACCTACACTCTCCGAAAGCCCCTCTTCTGGGGTGAACGGAGAGATGTATTTCAATACAGGAGATTTAGCACTCTATATTTATGATGGAGAGTGGAAAAAAGTTACGCAGAGTTCTACTTATAGCTACCAAGGTTCTTCGACAGGATTTTGTGTAGGAGGGGACTCTACTGAAGGCACGTCTCAAGGAATAATATCTTCTTTTTCATTAACAAGTGATGGAAATGCTACTAGTGTCGGTAATGTTGCTGCTTCGGATAACTATTCTTGGGGAGCTACGTTTAATGGAGGAAGTAATGGCTATCAAGCTGGTGGAGGCACTGGAAGTACTAATAAAAGAAGAGTTGATAAATTTAGTATGACATCTCCAGCCGCCTCATCCAATGTTGCTACTCTTGGTGCTGATCAGTGGAGAGGAGGAGCAGGAACTGCACAAACTTTTGGTCTTTCTTTTGGAGCTGTAGGAACCTCAGGTTTAGCTGTTATACAGACAGTTACATTTTCAACAGACGGCGTTGCTTCAAGCTCCCACAGTATGAGCACTAAAAGAGGGTGGCCTGCGTGTGGTAATAATACAACACACACATATCTATTGGGAGGATATAATGCTATTTCTGGAGCAGCAGCAACAAGTGTTGAAAAATTTGCTCATAGTAATGATGCAAACTCCGTAGCGTACTCTGGTACTATCAGTACTGGCTCTTATAAACAAGCTACTGGAACTTCTTCAACAGAAAAAGTTTTCAAAGCGGGTGGAATGGATACCGCTCTTTCTGATCAAATAGAGTCTATACCTTTTGCTAGCGAAGCAAATGCCACAGATTTAGGTAACTTGCTTAGTGCTATAAATCACGGCAATGTAACAGGAGTATCTAGTGAAACTCATGGATATATGTGTGGAGGAGCCACTTCTTCAGCTACTATTAATAATATTCAAAAACTTGCTTATGCGAACTCAAACAATGCAACAGATGTTGGAGATTTAACAAAAACTACACTAAAAGCAAGATGTTGTTTTATATAAAAGGAGAAATAAATGGCGAATTATTTAAGTAAACGCGGTGCCAATGTGGCTCCTTCCTATGCAAGCACAGGCGACTTGCCCGCTTCTACACAAGCAGGGGATCTTGTTTTTGTAGGTGGACAACTCGGAATTGCAGTGAATGCAAGTACATTTGATACTTGCGATAACTCCAGTATTGCAGATACTAGTGGAACTTTGGATAGTATATCTGCAAAATCTTACTCACCTTTGACCACTCCCGTTTCTACGGGAACTTCGGGTAATACACAGTTTGGAGCAAGAGTTGCAATTTCAGATCCTGTAAATCATATGATAATTAGTAACTACATGATAGCAGGTCCTGGGGGATATACTGCTGATCCTCAACATGGTGCATATTATGTCTATACGATGCCAAATGGTACTTATCAAAGAACTATAGCTTGTCCTATATCTAATTTAGATTATGCTCAATTTGGTATTACTATTGCAATTGCTCATACTTCTAATGGAGGTTATGGATATGCTTCTCTTTATAAATATAATAGTAATCAAGGACGTGTTTATATACATAACTTAAGCAATGGAAATTTAGTTCGAAGTTTAACTGGAACATCCGTGGGGGATCGTTTTGGCTGGGAAGTGGCTGCAAGCCCTTTATATACTCTTGTAGGTGCTCCATATCGAGATAGTCAAGTAGGAAGAGCCTATTTATATAATAATAGTGATGGTGCTTTAAAATATACATTTGAAGGAGCAGGAACTACAAGCGGTCAATTTGGATATAGAGTCGCTGTATGTGATAATTACTCGTTAGTAACGGAACAATACCAAAGAAGATATCATGTATTCGATAACTCAACAGGAAATAAATTATACACTACAGAGGCTATCGGAACCATCCATTATGCTTGGAAAGTAGCTATGTCAGATCATTTTCATATTGTATCTTCAGATGCTTACTCTTCTGATGCAAAAGTTTTGGTATACAACAATCATGATGGTTCTCTAAAATATACTATAAATAAACCAGCAGCTGCAACAACAAGTTATAGTGGTAGTGGTCAAGGTGTAGCAATATCTGATGCATATTTTATGGTATCTGATACAGGATATCAAGTAAGCAGTCAAGCACGTGGTGCAAGTTTTGTACATAGCATGGCAACAGGAAATTTATTACATACTCTTACGGGTGATGTTGTAAGTATGTCAATGGGTACTGGACAAGCACTAACGTCTACTATACTTGCTATAGGAGGACCTGCAAATGGTACTGCAGGCGGAGAAAAAGTGCAAGTGCATGCCTAAGGAGAAGTAAATGGCAACATATCGAGAAAAACGAGGTACAAATACAGTTCCAGTAGTTTCTTCTGCGCCCACTAGTGGTGTAAATGGAGAGATTGTATATATTACAGGCGAAGGACTTGCATCTTATAATGGAGGTACTTGGTCGAGATTGACTGCTAATGTTGTTGTACAATACTGGCAGGGTTCTTCAGCTGGAATTATTTTTAATGGACTAGCCGGAGGAAGTTATAATACAAAAAATATTCAATCTATAAGTTTATCTAGTGATACCAATGGTACAGCTGTAGGAACCCATAGTAGTGACGGTTTTGAGCATGCAGTTTCTGATTCTGAACAGTCTACAAGTAAATTATGGTATGCTTCTCTAAATGGAACCGCAACAAATCCTATTGCGAATAGTTATAATTACACTATGACTTCGGGAGGAACAACTATCAATTCTGGAGGAAGTCTTAATGGAACTATGAAGAATAATGCTTTTGGTCGTGGAAGCACTGATAAACTTTTTATTTTAGGTAGAGGTATATATGACAATTCAGCCTGCACCCAGGTTCAAACAGTAGCATATGCTTCTGCGAGTACTGCAACACTATCATCGTACACTCATATAGCTCCTGGAACAGATGGTGCTTATAATTCTGGTCAACGAGGATATGGAGGAACTGGTGTATCTGCTACTCATTTATATACTTTTGGAAGCCTTTTAGGACAAAATTCGCCTCCAAATGCGGGAACAGCTGACCGCACTAATCAGACTAAAATTGCAAAATTTTCACAATCAAATGATGCTAATTCAACTCTTCAAACCGGTCTGGCTAGATACATATATTCTCAACCGTCCTGTATTTCTGGAACTGCAAAAATATTTATAGCAGGAGGTATCGATAATGTTACTTCTAATAATAGACTAACAACAATAGATGCATATAATTATGCAGCTGATACAGATATGACTGAACATGGAGATTTATTTGCAGATGGTGATGGAAGACGAGGACAAAATCAAGGAGTCTCAAGTACTACTCACGGGTATTCTTGTGGCGGATATAAAGACGATGGATTTAGTAATCATATACTAAAATTTTCAGATACTACTACAGGAACAGCAAGTGATATAGGAGATTTGCCAACAACAGGCTGGGCAGCAGCATCTGGACAACATTAAAGGAAAGCAATGAATGAAAGACGTAAAAATTTACGAAAAGATACGATCAGAAGTAACAACAGTAGATGGAAGCGAATACAAAGTACCAATCTCAGAAGTTTTTGGAAGAGGTACACTT